>Ga0137372_10005719_pt1 | contig 12134 bp, 11 predicted proteins | sample SagtaG_6_FD_104911 | JGI IMG/M metagenome (GOLD analysis project Ga0137372, IMG submission 104911) | Vadose zone soil microbial communities from Sagehorn Ranch, Mendocino, California, USA - Sage1_R_60_16 metaG | ecosystem: Environmental > Terrestrial > Soil > Vadose zone | place: USA...
CGGCACGGCGGCCACCGCGCCGACGCCCGCGCGAGCACGCGCAATCACGGCGTCGATCGTGTCGCGACTGACGAAGGGGCGCGCGGCGTCGTGCACGAGAATGATCGCGCTGTCGGCGGGGAGCGCGTCCAGGCCCGCGCGCACCGAATCGGCGCGCTGCGCACCGCCCGGCACCAGCCGCAGCCGATCGCCGCGCAGCTTGCCGAGCCATTCGGGCGGACGCTCGGCGTACCCGGGCGGCAGAGCCACGATCACCTGGCGCACTGCGGGGTGTCCGGTAAACGGACGCAGCGCGCGAAGCAGCATCGGCACGCCAAGGATGGGGCGAAACTGCTTCGGCTCGCCGGGCCCCGCCCGCACGCCCGCCCCCGCTGCGACGACGACCACGCCGACGTCAGGCTGCAAGTCGGCGGGCGAGCTCACCGATTCCCTCCAGCCCGATCACCTCGAGATCTTTACTCCCTTTCGAACGACTCGATAAAAACACCCTGCGAAAGCCCTGGCGCGCCGCCTCGGCGAGACGCCGTTCGACGCCGGCGACCGGCCGGATCTCACCACCCAGTCCCACCTCGCCCAGGAACAGCGCGTCCGCGGGCACGGGACGATCGTGCACCGTGGACACCAGGGCGGCAAGGACGGCAAGGTCGGTCGAGGGTTCGATGAGGCGAACGCCGCCCGTGACGTTGACGAAGACGTCGAGATTCCCGAACGGCAAGCCGCCGCGGCGCTCCAGCACGGCGAGCAGCAGGGCCAGGCGCCGATGATCGAGGCCGGTCGCCACGCGTTGCGGCGTCCCGAAGCCCGCCTTCGACGCGAGCGCCTGGATCTCGACGAGTATGGGGCGCGTGCCTTCCATCAGCGCGGTGACGGCGGAGCCGGACGCGCCGCTGCTGCGGCCGGAGAGGAATGCCGCCGCGGGGTTCGCGACGGGCTCGAGCCCCGCGCCCGTCATCCGAAAGACGCCGATCTCATCGACCGAACCGAAGCGGTTTTTCACCGCGCGCAGGATGCGATGATCGAGCGTCGTTTCGCCCTCGAAGTACAGCACCGTGTCGACGATGTGCTCGAGCGTCTTGGGCCCCGCGATTCCTCCACCCTTCGTCACGTGCCCGACGAGCAGGACGGCGGGCCCCCCCCCCGATTCTTTCGCGAAGCGCATCAGCCGGGCGGCGCATTCGCGCACCTGGCCGACGTTCCCGGGCGCGCCCTCGAGCGCTTCGGTGTACGTGGTCTGCACCGAATCGAGCAGTACGACGCTCGACTTGAGCTCGGTGGCATAATGCAGAATCGCTTCGAGGCGCGTTTCGCCGAGCACGTGGATGCCGCCGGCGTCCTCGGCGAGGCGATCGGCACGCAGGCGCAGCTGATCGGGCGATTCCTCGCCGGAGACGTAGAGCGTGGCGACGCCCTGGCTCTCGAGTCGCGCGGCGCACTGCATGAGCAGGGTCGACTTGCCGATGCCGGGCTCGCCGCCGACGAGCGTGACGGAGCCTGGAACGATCCCGCCGCCGAGCACGAAGTCGAACTCGGCGAGGCCGGTGCGCCAGCGCTCGACGGCTGCCCCCGCAACGGCGGATAGCCGGATGGGCGGATGGCCGGATGGAGCTTTGCGATCCGCCGATCCGCCGATCCGCCCAACCGGCTCTTCGACCAATGAGTTCCAGGCGCCACACGCATCACACTTCCCGCCCCACTTCGGCTGGTCCGCGCCGCATTCGGTGCAGCGAAACACGGACTTGCCCTTAGACACCGACCGGAGCCTCGCGGGCGGTGTAGTTGTCGAAGCGGGTGAATTCCTTCTTGAAGTGCAGCTTCACCGTCCCCGTCGGGCCATTGCGCTGCTTTCCGACGATCACTTCGGCGAGGCCCTCGATGCTCTCGTTCGTCTTGGGGTCGACCGGCCCGTCGTAGAACTCCTGCCGGTAGATGAAGCAGACGACATCGGCGTCCTGCTCGATGGCGCCCGACTCGCGGAGGTCGGAAAGCTGCGGGCGGCGATGCTCCCCGCCGCGCTGCTCGGGCGCCCGGGACAGCTGCGAGATCGCGACGACCGGAACGTCGAGCTCTTTGGCGAGCGCCTTGAGCGACCGCGAGATGTAGGAGATCTCCTGCTGGCGATTCTCGACGTCGCCTGGGCCCGACATCAGCTGCAAATAGTCCACGATCACGAGCGCAATGTCGTGCTCGGCCTTCAACCGGCGTGCCTTCGAGCGCATCGCGAGCGGCGTGAGCGCGGCGGAATCGTCAATCCAGATCGGGGCCGTGCCGAGCAAGCCCGCCGCGCGGGCCAGCTTGGGATAATCGTCGTCGCGCAACTGCCCGCGGCGCAGCCGCTGAGCGTCGACCAGGCCCTCGGAGCAGAGCAGCCGCTGCACGAGCTGGTCCTTGGACATTTCCAGCGAGAAGAACGCGATGGCGGTGTTGTGCTCGATCGCCGCGTGCTGCACGATGTTCAGCGCCAGCGCCGTCTTTCCCATCGATGGGCGCGCGGCGATGATGACCAGATCGGAGCGCTGGAAACCCGCGGTATAGCGATCGAGATCCACGAAGCCGCTGGGGACCCCGGTCAACGCGCCCGCGCCCGCCTGGACCTGCTCGATCCGCTCCATCGTCGGCCAGATCAGCTCCTTGATCCGAATGAACTCTTCGGCACGGCGGAATTGCGCCACCTGGAACACCCGGTGCTCGGCGTTGTCGAGCACCTCGCCCGCCGTGCCGTGGCCTTCGTAGACGTCCTGGATGATCCCGGTCGCCGCTTCCACGAGGCGGCGCAGCACGGCCTTGTCCCGCACGATCTTGGCGTGGTGGTCGACGTTCGCGGCGGTGGGGACTACGTCGATCAGCGCCGCGATGTACTCCATCCCGCCGGCCCGATCGAGGTCGCCGCGCCGGCTCAGCTCGTCGCGCAGCGTCACGGGATCGATCACGTCGCCGCGTTCGGTCAGCGACATCATCGACCGGAACAGGAGACGGTGGCCTTCGCGATAGAACATGCTGTCGTCCAGGATCTCGGCGGCCTTGAGCGCCGCGTCCTGGTCGAGCATCATCGCGCCTAAGACGGCTTGCTCGGCCTCGTTACTCCAGGGCGTCTGCCGGCCGGCGTATGGCTCAGTCGTCGAGGAGGCGGGCGGCGATACGGACGTCATCCCAGGTTGGTCTCTTCCAGTTGGGGTTGCGCAGCAGCGCGGCCGGATGGTAGGTCACGACCACGGGGATGCCGCGGAAGCGGTGCACCTGATTCCGGAGCGCGCCTAACGATTGTTTGGTGCTGAGCAGGCTCTGCGCCGCCGTCCCGCCCATCGCCAGAATGACTGTCGGCTTGACCAGCTCGATCTGGCGGTAGAGGTACGGCAGGCACGCCGCGATTTCGTCGTATTGCGGCAGGCGGTTCTCGGGCGGCCGGCATTTCACGACGTTGCAGATGAACACCTGCTCGCGCGGCAGCTTGATGGCCTCGAGGATCTTCGTGAGCAGCTCCCCGGCCCTGCCGACGAACGGGCGCCCCGTCTCGTCTTCGGTGCGTCCGGGACCTTCCCCGATGACGACGAGGCGGGCGGTGGCGGATCCTTCGCCCGGCACGGTGTTGGTGCGGCCCTCGCACAGCTTGCACTTGCGACAGGCCGCGATGAGCGTCGCGACGTCCTGGAGGCTTGCCGCCCGCTGGATTGGATCGGAGGCGAAGAGATCGACCGACGGTGGCTCGAAGGAGATGCCCGCCGGAGGCGCGTCGGGATGCGTCGATGCAGGAGCGGATTGTTCGCTTCTCGCATCCCGCATCTCGCTTCTCGGCTTCTCGGTGAGAATCACCGAGTCTCCGCCGAGTAGCCGTTGCTGTTCTAAGTAAGCAGCTGCCAGAGCCCGCGCGTCAGTCAAAGCGCTTCTTCCACCACGTCGAGGATTCGTTCGGCCACGTCGCGCTTGGGCAGCAACGGCAAGTCGACTTGCGTACCGTTGCGTCCCAGAATCGTCACGCGATTGGTCGTGACCTCGAATCCGGCGCCGGGCTCAGTGGCGTCATTCAGGATCACGAAATCGAGCGCCTTATTCTGCATCTTGGAACGCGCGTTGGCGAGTCCGTTTCCCGTCTCGAGCGCGAACCCGACCACGATGATGCGCTTGGGGCGCTTGAGGCTGCCGAGGATGTCGGGCGTCGCTTCCAGCTCCACGGTCAATGGGCCGTTCGCGCGGGTGCGCTTCTTCGCCGCCGGGCTCTTGGGCCGGTAATCGGCCGGCGCCGCACTCATGATCAGGGCGTCCGCAGTGGTGACCACGCTCTGCAACGCGCGCTGCATCTCTTCGGTCGTCTCCACGTGCGTGGTCGCGAGACCGGGGGGCGGCGAGAGCTCGGTCGGGCCCGTGATCAGCAGGACGTCGGCACCCCGCTGCTGCGCCGCTGCGGCGAGCGCGTAGCCCATCCGGCCGCTCGACGGATTCGTGATGACGCGCACGGGGTCGAGATGCTCGCGCGTCGGGCCGGCGGTCACGACCACCCGCTTCCCCGACCATTTGCTCTTGTGCGGATCGCCGAGCAGGCGCTCGGCCGCGGCGAAGATCGCCTCGGGCTCGCTCATCCGGCCGGGCCGCTCGCTCGGCCCCTCGGCGAGCGCGCCGACGTCCGGGCCGATGAATTGCCAGCCGCGCTGGGTGAGGGCCGTGATGTTGGCCGTGGTCGCCGGATTGGCATACATCGCGTCGTTCATCGCCGGTGCGGCGAGCACCGGGCGATCGGTGCGCGCCAGCAGCAGCGCCGTGAGCAGGTCGTCCGCCATCCCCATCGCCGCGCGCGCGAGCAGATGGGCGGTGGCGGGAGCGATGATGACGAGATCGGGATCCTTCGCGAGATCGATGTGCGCGAGCGCCCGGCCCCCCCCCCCCCCGTGGTCCCAGAGGGACGTGAGGACGGGGCGTCCGGTCAACGCTTCGAACGTCAGGGGGCGCACGAATTCCGCGGCCGCGGCGGTGAGCACCACATCTACGGTGGCGCCCGCTTCGGTCAGCCGGCGCGCCAGGATACAGCTCTTGTAGCAGGCGATTCCGCCCGACACGCCCAACACGACGTGACGGCCGGGCAACGGCATCAGGCTTCCTGCTGGCGCCGCCGCCGGACCAGGCGGTACTTCAGGCCGCCGCGCACCAGCTCGTCGAAGGCGCGCGTGGTGAGCTTCTCTTCCCAGTCGACCGACCGGTCCCGCGGGAAATCATTCACGTAGCGCGCGAACTTGGCGGCCACGAGCACGCCCAGGTACTTGTTCTGTGTCTGGCCTGCGACTTCTGCCGGTGTCACGATCCGCATGGTTCAGCCTTTCTGTTGGTGCCGTTCATCATATAGACGCTGGGCCTCGTCCTGCAGGCCACGTCCGTAATTGGTGATCCACTCGAAGTCCTTCTTCTCGCGCGTCCTGCCGCGCGTGTCGTCCGCGATGGCGACAACTTGCTGCACCGCCGTCTTCAAGTCGTCGTTGCGGATCCAGCGATCGAACAGGGTCGACTGCTGCAGCTCGTGCTCCGCCCGCTCCAGCCGCCACCGGATCTGCTCGATCGACTCGCTCTTGCGCGAGCGCAACCGCTCCAGCAACACCTTCGGGTCGCTCGGCAAAATGAAGATCGAGACCGAGCGCGGCGCCGGATACTGCTCGCGCACCTGCCGTGCCCCTTCTACCTCGATGTCGAGGAGCACGTGCTTCCCTGACTGCAATACCTTCTCCACCTCGACCTTCGGGGTGCCGTACAGCTCCCCACCGTACTTTGCGTACTCGAGAAACTGCCCGGCGCCCACGCCCTCGAGAAAGTCCGTCTGGGTCTTGAAATGATAATCGACCCCGTCCCGCTCATCCGGCCGCGGCCGCCGCGTCGTCGCCGATACGGAGAAGCCGAATCGATCCGGATGTTGCTCGCGCACGGCCTTCGCGATCGTCGTCTTGCCGCCACCCGATGGTGCGGACAGGACGACTATGCGGGGCCCCCCCGTCACTCCAGGTTCTCCAGCTGCTCCCGAAACTTCTCGAGGTCGCCCTTCATCGCGATCACCGTGTGCGTGATGCGGGCGTCGTTCGCCTTGGAGCCCATCGTATTCACCTCGCGCAGCAGCTCCTGCGCCAGGAACCCGAGCTGCTTCCCCACCGCCTGGTCCGACGCCAGCGCCGCGCGAGCCGCCGCCACGTGCGACCGAAACCGCACCAGCTCCTCCGTGATGTCCAGGCGGTCCGCCAGCAGCGCGATCTCGAGCGCGAGCCGTTGCGCGTCGATCGTGGCGCCTCCGGTCAGCTCCGCCACGGCCTGCTTCAACCGCTCGTGCTCCGCCGTGAGACGCGCCGGCGCCTGCTCTTCGATCGTGCGCGCCGCCGCCTCGAGCGCGGCGAGCCGGGCGTTGAGCTCGGCCGCGAGGGCCTGGCCTTCCCGCTCACGCATCGCGACGACGTCCCGCGCCGCGCGCTCGACCACCGGCTGCACGTCCGACCACTGGACGGGCGGCTCGCTGCCCGCGCCACCGTTCGTTGCCGTCAGGACGTCGGGATGCCTGGCGACGAAGGCCAGGTCGACGCTGCCTTTCAGCTTCAGCTTCTTCTTGAGCTGCTGGGCGGCCGCCACGACCTGCTTGGCACGCGACAGATCGACGGTGACCTCCCGCGCGGCCGCCGGCCCTTCGATCCAGCGTGCCGTCACGGCGACGTGACCACGCTCGAGCAGCTGGCGCAGCCGCTCGCGCATCTCGATCTCGACGCCGCCGAGCTCCGCCGGCAGCTTCAGCTGCGCGTTGAAATAGCGGTGATTGACGGTGCGGATCTCGATGCGCAGCCGTCCGCTTGACACCCGATCTTCGGCCGAACCGAAGCCTGTCATACTGCGTGGCACAGGGTCTTAAATGTAGTCCCGGCCGCCAGCCCTAGTTAGTGAAGAACCAGCGGGCGCCGTATTCCTGGATGCTCTTGGGATAACCCAGGCCCTCCACGTAGCTCGACCGCATGATATTGACGTTCTGCACGCTCCAGAACAGCGTCACGCCGGCGAGCTGCATCTCGATGTTCGTCTCGACGAAGCTCGCGCCCGCCATCGTGCGCTGCGTCGCTCCCTGGCGGCCCCCGAGGCCCCAGCGGCTCCAGGACTCCATCGCGATCTCACCGCGCAACGCGAAGATGCCGCTTTTGAAGACGCGCCAGAACTTCGAGTAGAACGCGGCCGACACGCGCCCGTGCCGCGGCGGCTCGAAATCACCGCCGCCCACCACCGGATCGAAATACCATCCGGAGAGTGCCAGCCCGGGGACGACGGTGACGCGGGCGCGCGCGGCGATGAACCCGGTGAGCGGCGTGGGATTCAGCGAGTCCACGGTTTGAATGCCCTTGGCGAATCCCAGCGGGGCGAACGGGTCACGCCGGCCACGGCCCACCTCGATGGTGAACCGGCGATTCTCGAGACGCAGCCAGCCGGCCATGTCGCGCGCGGTATGCGTCTGGTCGGTCGTCACGAACACCGCCTGGACGTCCTTCTGCCAGGTGACCTCGGCGCGCGCGGACAATCCCAGCGGCAGGGCGAGCCCGGTGGTGCCATAGACCTGCACCCCTTCGCGCTGGGCGCTGTAGAGCCCCTGCCGAAACGCGCCGGCGATGGTAAACGGACGAATCGGTCTCCACCCGCCGCGTGCCTCGAACTGTTGCGGCAGCCCGCCGGCGCCGAACCGGGCCGTCCCGGCGAGCGTGAGCGTGGGCCACACGCGGCTCAATTCGACGATGGCCGTCGAAACGGTGCGTGGCGCGATGGCGGTGTCGTGACTGACGGCACTTGTCGCGACGGTCGTCGTCAGCCGCCACCCGAGGCCATCGTCGCGATCGGCGACGAACAACCGCAGGATGCGGTCGCGCCGCTCCTGGCGCCAGGCATCCACGTTGGGACCCGCGTTGCGGTGCCAGCTCGACGCGGCGAGCTGAAATGACGCTCCCATCCGTCCCCCTGGCGGGACGTAATCCGCCTTGAGCCACAGGTCGCTGGTCCCGAACGACGTCGATGAGCTGTTACTCGGACCCTGGCCGATGCTGCTCCAATCCGCGAGCAGCGCGACGCCGAAGCCCGATCGCGTACGGATCGAGTATCCGGCGCGATAATCGGCGACGTCCTGCTGGCCGGTGACGACGCCGACTTGCGTGCGCGGTGTGGTCGAGCGGTGCCGGGCCGTGACGAGGTACACCTGTAGCGTCGCGGGCAGTACGATCACATCCACGCGCTCGATCGGGGCGAGCGGGATCCGAGCGGGATCGAGGTAGACCGAATCGCGACCCAGCGGCGCGATGGGGACGCCGTCCCAGTAGATCTCGAGCGATGCGGCACCGCGCCCGCCGTACAGTACGATTTCCGCCTGGCCGTACCACCCGCCCCGGGCGACGTAGACACCGGGGATGTGGATGAGCAGATCGCTCAGCGTTCGGGTGCTCGATAACAGGATCGAGTCGACCGTGAACGTATAGCGGGCGCCCGCGGGGAGTGGACCGGGAGCAATCGCGGCCGGCATCGTGGGGAGCAGCATCGCGGCCGTGTCGGGTTTCGTCGTGTCGGCAGCCACGGTCGTGTCGCGCCTGGTCGAATCGACCTGGGCGGCCAGCGCCGCGGGCAGGCAGACCAGGGCGATCAGCCCCGCCCCCCTCCGGATCAGGTGCCGGCGCGTTTTAGCAGGAATTCCGTGAATAGCCGAACACCGATGGCCGTGGGACCCTTCGCGTGGCTCGCGCCTTCCCCTTCGAGGTAGGCGGTCCCGGCGATGTCCAGATGGACCCAGGGGAAGCCGTCCACGAATTCGCGCAGGAACCACGCGCCGGCAATCGTGCCGGCCGCGCGCCCGCCGGAATTCTTGACGTCGGCAACGTCGGATTTCAGCAGGTCGCGATAGTCGTCCCACAGCGGCAACGGCCAGCAGCGCTCACCGGCGCGCTCGCCCGCGTCCCGCACTTCGGCGAGCAGCGCCTCATCGTTGCCGAGCATGCCGATGGCGTGATGCCCGAGTGCGACGACGACCGCGCCGGTGAGCGTGGCGGCATCGATTGCCGCGGCCGGTTTGAAGCGCCGCGCGTACGAGAGCGCGTCGCAGAGAATGAGGCGGCCTTCCGCGTCGGTGTTGATGATCTCGATCGTCTTGCCGAGATGGCTCTTCACGACATCGCCGGGTTTGATCGCCGTACCGGAAGGAAGATTCTCCGTCGCCGGAATCAGCCCCACCACGTTGATCTTCGGTTTGAGGCGCCCCAACGCCTCGAAGGTGCCAAGCACCGCCGTGGCGCCGGACTTGTCGAACTTCATGTCCTCCATGTTCAACGCGGGCTTGATTGAGATGCCGCCCGAATCGAACGTGACCCCTTTGCCGATCAACACCACGGGAGCACCCGATCCACCCGCGTACTCCATCACGATGAACCGCGGTTCTTCGGCACTCCCCTGCGCGACGGCCAGGAGGGCACCCATCCCTTCCTTCTTTATCTGCGCCTTGTCCAGGATGGTGACTTTGAAGCCGTGCGCCGCCGCCAGCTTCTTCGCCTGCTCGGCGAGGTAACTCGGGGTGGCCACGTTGCCCGGCTGCATCTGGAGGTTGCGGGTAAGCAAGTATCCGGCCGCGACCGCGTCGCCGATGCGGCGCCCAGCCTCCGCTTCTTCCTTGTCCGCTGGTTCGACCACCAGCTCGAGGGACTCGACCTCGGGCTTCGGGTCCTCCGGCTGTTTCTTGAGCTCGGTGAACTGCCAGCCACCCTGCGCGGCGCCTTCGATCACCACCTGCGCCAGCTCGGCAGCGCCCAACCCGCCGCGCGCTTCCTTCGCGACCGCCAGCGCGAACGCCTTGGTGCCGAGGCCGCGCGCGCGCTTGGCCGCAATCGCCGCCGCCCGACGCACCGAGCTGCGCGTGACCTCGGCGGGCTTGCCGACGCCGACCAGCAGGATGCGCTGCGCTTTGCCGCCGCCGTAGACGAGCAGGGTCTCGTCCTTCTTTCCTTTATAGTCGCCGCTGGCGATGGCGCGCTCGAGGCTCCCCTCCTTGATCGGCGCAGATGCTCCCTGCGCTATGACGATCACGAGCAATGGCGCTTCCAGGTTGGAAAGCGAGTGGGTCGAGATCAGAGTCTTCATGCCAGGTGCTCGATGATCGCGTCGGCAAACGCCGAGGTCGAGACTTCGGTCGCACCGGGCAGCTGACGCGCGAGGTCATAGGTGACGCGCTGCGACGCGATCGCGCCTTCGAGCCCGCGGACAATTGCGCGGGCCACGTCGTCCCATCCCAGCTCTTCGAACATCATCACGCCGGACAGGATCACGCTGCTCGGATTGACTTTGTCCTGTCCCGCGTACTTGGGAGCGGTCCCATGCGTGGCTTCGTACACCGCAAATCCGTCGCCTACATTGCCCCCCGGGGCGAGCCCCAGACCGCCCACCTGGGCCGCCGCGGCGTCCGACAGGTAATCGCCGTTCAGGTTCGGCGCCGCGATCACCGAGTACTCGTCCGGACGCAGCACGAGCTGCTGGAACATCGCGTCGGCGATGCGGTCCTTGATCACGACCTTGCTCACGTCCTCTTTGCGCTTGGCGCCTTCCGCCTCCGTCACCGTCTGCTCGCTGAAGCGCTCCTTCGCGACCTCGTAGCCCCAGTCGCGGAAGCCCCCTTCGGTGAACTTCATGATGTTGCCTTTGTGGACCAGCGTGACGGAGGGGCGCTTGCGTTTGATGGCGTATTGTATCGCCTTCACGATGAGCCGCTGGGAGCCGAATTTGGACATCGGTTTCACGCCGATGGCGCTGCCGTCGCGGATCTTCGCCCCAAAGCGACTGGTGAGGAACTCGATCACGGCGTCGGCTTCCGCGCTGCCGGCTTTGTATTCGATACCCGCATACACGTCTTCGATATTCTCGCGAAAGATCACGACGTCGAGCTTGCGCGGTTCTTTCACGGGCGCAGGCACGCCGGCGAAGTAGCGCACCGGGCGGATGCAGGCGTACAGATCGAGGATCTGCCGCAGCGCGACGTTCAACGAGCGGATCCCGCCACCTACCGGCGTCGTGAGCGGCCCCTTGATCGCCACCCGGTGCTCGCGGATCACGCCGAGCGTCTCTTCGGGCAGCCAGCTGCCGCTCTGATTGAACGCTTTTTCTCCCGCCAGGACCTCGCGCCAGACGATACTGCGCTTGCCGCCCGACGTGCGCGCGACTGCGGCGTCGAACACCTTGGACGCGGCCCGCCAAATGTCCGGGCCCGTGCCGTCACCTTCGATGAACGGGATGATGGGGTGGTCGGGCACGATCCAATGCCCGTCCCGAAAGTCGATTTTTGCACCGACGGTCCCGCCGCGGCGGCCTTCGACCCGTGTTGGCATGGCCCCCATCTTACCACAAAAAGGTGACCTGGCGGAACGGCTTAGGGCTGTACGGGTAATGGCAAAGTATGCGACTATCTAACTCCAATATCATGCGCGCGCTGATCACCCTCGCGATCGGCGGTTGCAATACCGGTTCGCTTTTGACCGGCATCTCCGGGAACGGGGGCGGCGGCGGCGGGGGGGGCAACACGCCTCCTGTGCTGTCCTTCTTCGTGCAACCCAATACAGCGAACGTCGGTCAGGCCATCTCGCCGCCGGTGGAGGTCCTCGCCCGCGATTCGCTCGGCAATCCCGATTCGGCATTCACCGGCTCGATCACGGTAAGCCTGGCGTCCAACTCCACGGGCGCGTCGCTGAGCGGCGCGACGGCGAGGAGACCTGTAAACGGCATCGCGACCTTCGGGAGCATGGCCGTCAACAAGGCGGGGACCTACACGCTCCAGGCGAGCGCCAGCGGCGCCGCCACCGTGACGAGTTCGGCCTTTTCGATTACGACCGTTACGGAACCATAACGCTGGAAACCGGTCTGTTAGTAGGGGCGCAGCATGCTGCGCCCCTACTGTTTTTCTACGATCTCACAACCGGTAGCCGGCCAACGTCCCGGGCGCCGTCCGCAGGAACAGCATTCCCGCAATATCGTCCACCGCATAGACGGGCTCGCGCTCCTTCCCCAGATCGACGCGCCCCCGCGGCTGCGCGTTGTCCTTGTCGATCTGCAGCAGCACGTTGCCGTTCCCATCGGGTGAGCGCGTCAGCATGAATACCGACGTCGGCGTGGCGAGCGAGGCC
>Ga0137372_10005720_pt1 | contig 12133 bp, 13 predicted proteins | sample SagtaG_6_FD_104911 | JGI IMG/M metagenome (GOLD analysis project Ga0137372, IMG submission 104911) | Vadose zone soil microbial communities from Sagehorn Ranch, Mendocino, California, USA - Sage1_R_60_16 metaG | ecosystem: Environmental > Terrestrial > Soil > Vadose zone | place: USA...
CGGTGCAGGGCCGAGATCACGGTGCCGTCGTCGATGTTGAACGCCGCGAACAGGCTGGTGGTGCCGTGCCGGACGTAGTCATGGGTCCGCTTCTCCGGCATGCCCGGCATCATCGGGAACGCCGGCTGGGACCGGGCCAGCGCCTGCACCTGGGACTTCTCATCCACGCACAACACCACCGCCGCCTCCGGCGGGTTCAGATACAGACCGACGATGTCGTAGACCTTCTCCACAAACAAAGGGTCATTGGAGACCTTGAACCCCTCGGCTCGATGCGGCTTGAGCTCGAACGCCCTCCAGATCCGCCCAATCGTGGACTTGCTCAACCCGGTCCGCTCGGCCATCTTCGCCCGCGACCAGTGCGTCGCGTGATCCGGTGCCGACTCCAACGTGGCCACCACGACATCCTCGACCTGGTCGGCACTGATCACCGCAGGGCGACCCGTGCGGGGCTCATCGGTCAGCCCGTCCAATCTGTGCGCGACAAAGCTGCCACGCCACTTGCCGACCGTCGCCGCAGCACAGCCCAGCTGCGCCGCCACCGCCTTGTTGTCCACGCCATCGGCACACGCCAACACGATCCGAGACCGCAACGCCAACGCCTGCGACGATTTGCGGCGCCGCGACCACCGCACAAGCTGCTCACGCTCTTCGTCGGTCAGCACCAGCTCGGCCTTGGGGCGTCCAGTCCTTGCCATACCCCAGTCTACGATTTACCAAGCGAATTTAAGGTGCACGACACTAGCCGCCTGCGCCGTCTTTGGCGGGCCAGCTAGGCGAAACGGGATGAACGCGAGTCCACCGGCCGGGCCGGGATTCGTCAATTGCTGACGAAGGACTCGAACATACCGGGCTGGTAGGGGGACCTATCTCTGAGCGAGCTGCTGGAGTTGCCGTTCGTGCACACCAGCCACCCAGTCCCAGCCTTCCTTGGCCGATGGGCCGATCCGCGGGTCGCTGGGAACTTGGGCGTCACGCAGGGCGTGCACGTACGCCCGGTCCTGGTCGATCCGTGCGTGTACCTGATCAGCTTCGCCGATGGACCCGTGGCCGGGGATGAGGACATCGACGTCGTCTGCCACGCCTTCGAGCAGCCGCAGCGCGGCGAGGTAGTCCTCGATCGGGTCAGCGGCGTTCAGGTCGAGCATCGGAATCAGGACATCGGAAAGCATGTCGCCGGCGACCAGAACGCTGTGTTCCTCGATCAGCAGTGCCGCGTGGCCCGGGGCGTGCGCTTGATGCTCGATGATCCGGACCTCAGGACCATCCCAGGGGATCTGCGCCGCATCTGCTGGAAGGCCGGTGATGAAGCCGAGCAGGTCCAGCGGCACCTGCTCTGGGATGCCGACGGCCTTCGCCCGGGCCGCATCCAACCCACCCGACAACCGATCCCTGGCAACGGCCGCGCAGCGGGCCGTGGCATACCGGGCTGCTTCCCCCAGCCCAGGACTCCACAGCAGGTGATCACAGTGCGGCCGGGTCGAGAAGTCTGCCACAACGGTCTGGCCGGAATCGGACAGGTCGCTCGCGAGGCAGGTCAGTTCGTCGCCGTGCACCCCGGCGTCGATGAGCAACACTCCACCGCGGCCTTGCACGACAACAGCGTTGCTCTGGCAGAACTCGCTCACGTGGACCAGCACACCGTCCGCGACCTGCCTCAGCATGCGCTCGCCTCGCTTACGTCGCCGAGTGCGTAGCGATGCATCGTGACGCCCGATTCGAACGACCGCTGCTCCATCAGATCGAGCTCGATCGGTACGTCGTAGTCGTCGAACAGCGGCCTGCCGAAGCCGAGGAACGCGGGATGGGTGAAGAGCAGCAGCTCGTCGAGAAGTCCCGCTCGGAGCAGTTGCGTCGCGAGCGTCGCGCCGCCCACGGCGATGCTGCCGTCAGTCCCGGCTCGCAGGCCGGCGAGCTGCTCGATCGCGTCGTCTCCGCCGATGATCCGGGTGTTGTGATCGGCGCTGAGGCGGGTGCGGGAGACCAGTACCTTGGGCTTGGCGGTCCAGATCTCGGCGTACTCACGCATGACATCCGGCAGCGAGGTGTCTCCCAGCGCCCGTGGCCAGTACTCCTCCATGACCTCGTAGACGACCCGACCGTGGACGATGAGCGCGAGCGCCCGCGTCTGCGCGTTGGCCTCTCGGTGGAACTCCTCGTCGATGCGCAGCCACTCGCCGGCTCCGTTGTCCCCGGGAACTTGTTCGATCCGCAGGTCGAGGGACACGTTCATCGAGTACACGAAGCGGCCCATTCGTCCCCTCATTCCACAAGTGCTTGCAATTCGCAATCACTATAGTGAGGACGACATGCCTGTCAAGGAGGAGTCGTGGAACCACGGTCCGGGTGCCCGATCAACGCCGCCGTCGAGGTGCTAGGAGATCGCTGGTCGTTGCTCGTGCTGCGCGACGTCATCTTCGGCGACCGCCGCTACTTCCGGGCGCTGCTCACCGGGTCGATCGAGGGCATCGCTTCGAACATCCTCGCCGACCGCCTCGTGCGGCTCGTCGATGCCGGGATCCTCACCCGCGGCACCGCAGCGCGGGGGCAGCGCGCTCGCTACAGCCTCACGGAAGCCGGCATCCGGACGCTTCCGATCATCTACGCCCTCGGCAACTGGGGCCTCGACTGGCGCCCCGGCAGCGACGAGCTCCGGAGCCGGCAGCAGCTCATGCGCGATGAGGGTCCGGCGTTCATCGAGGAGCTCATGGACGAACTTCGCGTCCGCCACCTCGGCGCCCCGCCGAAACCGCACGACGGCCCAGGACCGTTCGAACGCCTCGATGCCGCCTACGCCACGGCCGCCGATGAAGAACACGTCGATTGACGGACACCACCGGGCACTGCAGAACGGCCCCCCGAGCTGCGTTTCCACTCCCGTCACTGCCGGGATGACCTCTTGAGAATCAAGGCGCGCCTTCGGCGCGCGGACCCGGACTGCGGGCGGCACTGGGGCGCCGTCCTCGCCGGGTCCCACCAGCAGGACGCTTCCCGGTCCATGCGATCCCAACTGCCACGAGCCGCCGTCCTGGCGTCTGACCGCCGGCTAGCCCCGTCCCCTGGCCGCTCGATCGTACGGCCACCACGACCCACATCAAGCAGTACGCGTCCCTACGGGATCGGCAAGTCGACTCTTAACGTGCGCCGCGCTGGCCTGGGTTTGGCATCATTAGGGGGACGGGGCAGGTGTGGATCAGGGCACATCTCCACGCGACTTCGCGCCCACTATCGGCATCCTCCATGGACGCCCGCCTTCGCCGAATCGCCAACTGACATGCACCACCAGCGACACTACGAAGAGCACAGCCGCCGGTACGACGAGGACACCGAGCCCTAGCAGGTCACAGGCAGTCCACCCGGCCAGGATCACGGCGGATGCCCACCGGGACCACCATGGTTCGCTCGGATAGCCGACGCCACGCACGACGAGGACCAGCAACAGCACTAGGACGACAACCGTGCCATCGGGCTCCACGGCTCCAGGGTAGTGAGTTCAGGGCGCTCGGAGCCGCCGGCGTGCGAGTAGAGAGCGATTACGAGGGGCCAGCCGGGGTCAGGTGGGGTCACTAGGAGGGCACCGGCTCAGGCTGAGGGCTAGGCGGTGAGCGTCCCGTCGACCGATCTGCCAAACTGGCTACCTGCTAACCGGCCTAGCGCTCGTACCGTTGATGCCGCGCGGGTGACCGCGGCTGTCGATGCGCCCAGATCACCGCAGCGGTCCACGTCAGCAGGGCCAAGACGAGGCCCGCCGCACCACCGCCGCCCGGGGCGCTGAAGAGGCTTCCGACAACGGCACCTGCCGAGCCCATCGTGAGCATCCCTACGAGCAGCAGCGCGAAAGCGTCGCCGCCCCAACCTAGGTCACGGAGCCGCTTGTCGATTGAGCGGTGGCGCTCCAGCAGCATCAAGACCTGCCCGCTGATCACCAGTGCGACTAGCAGGCCAAGTACGAACGGAACGGTGCCCACCGCGACATTGTGCAGGATCGCCGCCGAGGCGGTGGCCAGGCACACCTTCCGCCTCACTTCCGGACTGGCTCCTTTGCTAACAGGACCCGTGGACGGCTGTAGACGGGCCCCGGCGATTTGGGCGGGCTATGCGCTCAACGAGCAGCTTGGCGAACGCCTCAGTGGACCCAGGTCGACGGCGGATCAGCAACTTTGAATCTCCCCGGTCCGGCAGTTACCAGGGGCAGAAGTGGCGACTCTCGTTTGAGCGGTCAGTCGCGAAGGCCGAAGTCGACCCGTCGACGTGCCACATGGGTGACGCGGGGCCAAGGCAGCAAGGCCAGCAGGGGACCTTGCTCTTCCATCACGCGCGGCCCAGCAGGATCCCCGGTGTCGATGATCTTGGTCCGGAGGAGACGCTTCCTCCAGTAGTGGTTCTCGACCTCGTACTCGCCACGCAGAACCGAGTGCACAACGTCAACAACCACAGTTGTCCACGGACGACCAGCCACAGCATCCGACTCATCGACGTGTTCGTGAGCACTGAGCCACGAGACGACCGCTTGGTCGCTGTCCACCGCCACCGAGACATCGCAGTCGGATTCGGTTTGGTGCGCCAGCTCGATCTCGACCGTCCGGTCGCCAGAGGACCGAACGTGGCTGCGACGCTGATCAAGCAGCTGCGGCTGCGTCTCGTCGAGCATTCTTACAAGTTCGTGGATCACGCTGAGCGCGGCATCGGGAGCGCCGCGCAGATCGACGGAGCCGAACCAGCGGTCGCCGCCCGGTACCGCGTCGAGTCCGTGGGGCATGTACTGAGTCTGCCTGACATCGGCTCTGATCCTGGTCACCTGCGTCGACGTGCACAAACGTGCCACACGGAGCGCAGACCAACGGGCGGAGCCGGTTAGTCACGGTCACCAACCAGCCCGTGTCCCCGGTCGGCGGATCAGCGCTTGAGCACACGAAAGGTACCGGATCGCTTTGCGAGGCAGGGGTTAGGGGTTCAAGGTGGCGCTTCGCGCCGCTGGCCCGCCGGCCCGGCTTCGGGGTGCGTCGCGCGGAACGCTCCGCGGACGGCCTACGGTGCCACGGGGCAAGTCCAGCGACGATGCCGCCGCCGCGTACGTCGTATGGCGTGTCTCAGTTGATCTCTGACGTCAACGAACGAAACCGGATCTCCCACCCGTTCGCGGTTTGGCTCGTCGCAATCCTTAGCGCTGTCTTGTGGTCCGCGCTCGCCGCCGTCTGCTGGCGACGTCTTGGCTTGGAGCAGCCGTCCGCCAAGCGAAGCGCCGAGGTGTACGGCGAAGAAGGCGAGCAGGATGCCCGCGGAGAACCGTTGCACTGCGGCGCCGGCATGGTCGTATGTGGCCTGCGACACGCACGTTAGATTCCGTGATTGTTAAGTCGGTACGGGCAGCCGCTCACGCCGTCCGCGGGGGCACCGTTCGCGGCTGCCGGAAGCGCTGCTGTCATCGCCGACAGCCAGCCAAGGAACGCAACAGTAACCAGCGCGCGGCCGATACGAGCATCCAGATCTCCGAAGAACAACTGCCGGGCGCTTCTCTCACTCCCGTCGCTGCCGGAAGCCGCAAGAGCGGCGAGCCGAGCTGCGGCGGTCGCCGAATGAGCACCCACTCGATCGCCCAGAGTTGGCCAACTGCGAGCATCGGCACTGCAACGACGAGCAGGATCCCGAGTCCGTGCCATGGGCGGTCGCGGACCAACGCGGCAATGCCGATCACTGATGTCGTGAGCACGCCAACCGCGGCCCCGACGGCGATAGCAGCGCCAACCCGACGGGCCGCCGCGGAGTGCAGCATCCAGTCGCTCCAAGTGCCTCTATCGAAGCTCGATGAGGACATGCTCATGTGCCTATCATCGCCCGGCACGCTTCCGGACACGGCTGCGCCGGACTGGCAGGCATGGGCCGCGAGTCAGGACATACCACCGCGCAGCATCCGCGCCGCGTAACGCCATGCCTCTGCCGAGTTCACCTCTTATGGATCAAGGCGCGCCTTCGGCGCGCGGCGCGGGCGTGCGCATGCGGCCTCCGGCCGTTCACCGCCCGCGCCCGCTCTCGGGGCTTTCCTGAGCAAAAGCAATTGCCTCCGGCAGGGGCCTCACGACTCCGGGATGACGGGGCCGTTTTGGCCGGCTAGGTCGGAGTCGGGTCCGGGGTGCGTCTTCCCGTCTCGACTACGGATCAGAAGGTTGGGGGTTCGAATCCGTCCAAGCGCGCAGGGCCAAGCCCAGGCAGACGCCGCGTCTGACCTGGGCTTTCGCGTGTCCGGCTCGGTGATCCCTCCGAAAACCCCTCCGGTCAGCCGGCCGGGTGTGGGGTAGCGTCAGTCGTGATGGGTGATACGGTCGGCGGGACCAGTGGACGGGGCACCGACCCGTGGGCGAAGTGGCTGCTCGAAGGGCGGCATGGCGGCGATCCCGCTCGACTCGAGCAGATGGTGCCCGCCCTTGTCCAGTACCGCGACACGGTCCTCGACCACGCGGATATCCGGGGCGGCGACGTCGTCGTCGATGTCGGCTGCGGCGACGGGCTTCTCGGGTTGAGTGCGCTGCCCCGCGTCGGCGGCACCGGACGGGTCGTCTTCGCGGACATCTCGGCCGAGCTGCTGGATCGCTGCCGTGAGCTCACCGACGAGCTGGACGTCGGCGATCGGTGTTGGTTCATCCGTACGGGCTTGCCCGACCTGGCCGGCCTGGACGATGGCAGTGCCGACGTCGCGATGACCCGTTCGGTTCTCATCTACGTGGCCGACAAGGCCGCCGCGCTCAGATCGCTGCACCGCGTGCTGCGTCCCGGTGGCCGGCTGTCGGTCTTCGAGCCGATCAACAGCTTCGGGTGGCCAGAGCCGGTAGGCCGGCTCTGGGGGTACGACGTCACCGGCCTCGAGGTCATCGCGGCGAAGGTGAAGGACGCGTTCCACAGAGCCCAGCCGGGAACCGCCTCGATGGTCGACTTCGACGAGCGTGACCTGCTGGCCCATGCCGAGGCGGCCGGCTTCAGCGACGTGCACATGGACTACCGCGTTTCGATCGGTGCTGTCCCGGTCGACGACTGGCAGGGGCTGCTGCGGTACGTCCCCAACCCACTCAGCCCCTCGGTCGGCGAGGTCCTCGGCGAAGCGCTCGACCCCTCTGAGTACGACGCCTTGGCCGGCCGGATCCAGGACCAGATCGCTGCGGGGCACAAGCGCCAGCGCAGCGCCGTCGCCTACCTGTGGGCGACCCGCTGAGCCGACGGTCGCACTGCAGGCCGGCGCAGTGGTGACTGCTCATGGACGAACGCCGGACGAGCCGATCGTGCAAGGCGTGAGGATCCTGCTAACCCGGACTAGATTCAACAGGTCGTCCGAACCCATCCGAACACGCGGACGATCACGGCGTTCCGCGCACTCGCTGCACCTTCGGGCGGACACGGGCGGACTGCTTGGGAACGACTACGGATCAGAAGATCGTGCCCTCCACGTGCCCTAACGGGTGGTCGTTGGCGGTCACTCATGGGGTGTTGCGGGGGTCCGTTTCAGGCGTGAAGGTCCCACCCAGGCAGGCGGTCGGCCGCACTTCCAACTGGCTACGTGCCAACGGCCTGCTAACAGCGGACCTGGATCGTGCCGGACATCGGTGGACGATCGCGTCGAAGTGCCCCGCCCGATCACGCACACAGCAGACGCAGGTGGACGGTAGCAACTCGACTTGGACACGTATTAGACACGGATACCCGTAGATCGCCGTGGTCAGCCGGACACCACCGGACACAGCAGAACGGCCCCTGAGCTGCGTTTCCGCAGGTCAGGGGCCGTTTTCTGGCTGGTGGCGGGTGCAGGGTTCGAACCTGCGTAGGCTAACGCCGACAGATTTACAGTCTGCTCCCTTTGGCCGCTCGGGCAACCCGCCGGGGGTGGTGCCGGTACGAGGACCAGCGGGAGAGACGATACAACAGACAGTGCCCCTGACAGCAAATCGGAAAGGAACTGCCCATGGCTTCGGAGTCCTCCTTCGACATCGTGAACAAGGTCGATCGCCAGGAGGTGGACAACGCCGTCAACCAGGCGGCGAAGGAGATCAGCCAGCGGTTCGACTTCAAGAACGTGGACGCGCAGATCAAGTGGTCCGGCGAGAACATCGACATGCAGGCGAACACCGAGGAGCGCGTGAACGCCGTACTGGACGTGTTCAAGGACAAGCTGGTCAAGCGCCAGATCTCGCTCAAGGGCCTGGAGGCGGACGAGCCGAAGCTGTCCGGCAAGGTGTACAAGATCAACGCCTCCATCAACGCCGGCATCACCCAGGAGAACGCGAAGAAGCTGTCCAAGCTGATCCGCGACGAGGGGCCGAAGGGCGTCAAGGCGCAGATCCAGGGCGAGGAGCTGCGGGTGTCCAGCAAGAGCCGTGACGACCTGCAGGCGGTTCAGGCGCTGATCAAGGGCCAGGACCTCGACTTCGCGGTCCAGTTCGTCAACTACCGCTGACGCCGCCGCCCGGTAATCGGTTCGCCTCGGCGTCGGTTGCCGGGCATGCTGGCGGGCGTGGAGAAGGTGCGGCGGTGGGTGCGGGAGGACTTCGGGCTCGAGCTGGTGGAACTCTCGCCGGTCGCGCACGGGGCCGATGTGGCGGCGCAGGTATGGAGGGCGGCCACGACCATCAACACGTACGCCGTGAAGTGGAGCGGCGCGGGGACCAACACCGGACATCAGGTGGCGGCGTTCCTCGCGGACAGTGGTCTGCCGGGGATCCCGGAGATGATCCGGACCACGGAGGGCGGGCTCTGGAGCTTCCACGGGAAGAAGCGCCTCACCATCACGCCGTGGATCGACGGCGTACGCGCGGCCGAGACCGGGCTGACAGTTGAACAGTGGACGCAGTACGGCGTACTCCTCCGGCGCGTGCACGACGGCGAGCCGCCGCCGAGGCTGCGGGATGCGCTCCCCAAGCACAGTCATATCGACGCGCGGGTGCCGGCTGTGGCGGAGCGGCTGCAGGAGCGGCTCACCACGCAGGCACCTGAGGACGAGGTCGAGGAGGAACTGGCCGCGGTCTGGCGGCAGCACGACGCGACAATCGTGCACCTGCTGACGGCCCGTCCACCGGAGCCGACCGGTCCTCGGGTGATCTGCCACGGCGACCCGCACCTCGGCAACGTGCTCGTCGACGCGCACCTGCACCTGATCGACTGGGACGACGTCATCCTGGCGCCCCGTGAGCAGGACCTGATGTTCATGCTCGGCGGCATGGGCGACGTCGGCCCCACCACGCCAGAGCAGCTACAAGCCTTCCTGACGGGGTACGGCGACCACACCATCGACGACGAGGCTGTCCGGTACTACCGCCACGTCCGAGCCCGGGAGGACGTGATCGGCTGGTCCGACCAAGCCATAACGGGCCCGGACAACGCCTACGCCCTGTCAGTCGTCAAAGGCATCCTCACCCACGGCCTCGCCGCCCTCGCCGTTCGCTAGGCGGTCAACACTTTGCAGGTTCCTGCAACGGATTCGCCAGCTCTGCCGTCGTCAGCACGCTGTCGCATCATCGCCGGCTGATCCGACCGGTGGCCCCGGCCCGTCCGGGGCCACTGCCTGAACGCCAGCCGCCTAAACGCCGCCCGCCTGAACGCCCACCGCATTACGCACCGTCCGCGGGGAGCCGCCGAGTTCGCGGCGGCAGGCTTTGTTGAAGGCTTGGAGGTCGGAGATGCCGACGGAGGCGGCGACCGCCGGGATCGACAAGGTCGACGAAACGAGTAGGTGACGGGCCCGGGCCATCCGGCGTTGGCGGATGTAGGCGATCACGGTGAGGCCGGTCTCGGCGTGGAAGAGGCGGGTCAGGTGGTTGTGCGAGACGCCGGCCATCCGCGCCAGCGCCGGGACCGTGAGCGGCCCACCAAGATTGGCCTCGATGTAAGCGATCGCGGCGGCAACCGCGGGGTGACCGGACAAGCCGTCCGTGACCGACGACCCGAGTTCGACGATCCGCCACAACGCCGTCCACACCTCAGCCGTCACTCGCGCAGACCCGGACGGCGATGCCTCGAGCGCCGACCGCAGCAGATCCGACAGAACCGGTGCGGCCGAACCAGCATCCTGTACGACGGGCACGAACGACGGCTCGCCGACGACCCGCGGCCGGAAGTGCACGTAGAGATGCTCCGACCGGCCTCGATAGACGAACTCGACCGGCGCTCCGGCCGGCGTGAGGCTGACGTACCCCGGAGCCACGGAGTACGTCGTACCGGCAACTGTGAGCTCGGCCGAGTAGCTGTACAAATGCAGCTGCCACAGGTCGGGCAGCCGGAACACCTCCCGCAGCCTCCGTACGCCGTGAATACCCGCGCCGATGCTGGCCACGTCCGGAGGTTCGGCGAGGTGGAGTTCGACCATGGTGAGAAATTACCATCAATGGTGATCACAGCCCACGCGCAGCAAGGCATCCGGAACTTAGGCTGGTGGAGTAGTTACCACTACCCGAGAGGCAAACCCCCATGCCCCATCCGCATCGCAAGAACCTGCTCACCTCGGTTCAGATGGCGCACTTCGTGGCGACCGGGTCGCTCCGGATGGACGCCGTCGTACCGGACGACATGAACCAGCAGGCGATCGAGGTCCTGAAGGTCGGCATCCCCGGCGTCCCGTACGGCACCCCGCTGTCCGAGGCGTTCGTGGACAGCGAGTTCGTCCAGCGGCTGGTGCAGCTGCCCGAGGTCGCCGGCGCCATCCACAGCCTGGTCGGGCCGGATCCAACCGTCGACCACCACGCCGTCCACATCCGCAAGGCGAACGAGGGCGAGGCGCAGAACCTGCACGGCGACGCGATCATCGACGTACGCCCGGACGCGTTCGACGTGCAACTGATGTACTACCCGCAGGACGTGACGCTCGAGATGGGCGGCACCTTGGCCGTGCCCGGCAGCCACCTGCGCCGGACCAACGAGAGCGACACCGGCCGGTACCAGAACCTGCTCGGCCAGACCCGGCTGGTCTGCCCGGCCGGCACTGTGCAGTTTCTTCACCACGGCATCTGGCACGGCGGCCGCAAGAACGACAGCGACATCGACCGCTACATGTTCAAGATCCGGTTCAACCCGACCGTCCGCCAGGTCCGGCTGTGGAACATCGAGGACCTGTACGACGAAGAGGTCGCGCGCGAGCTCAAGCAGAGCTTCCCCTGGTACGAGAACGCCACCGGCCGGCTCGAGGTCTACAACCGGGTCAAGCTCTGGCAGGCCCTCACCGGCGACGACACCTACGACCCGGACTACTGGGTGACCCGCGTCTCCAACCGCCCGCAGCGGGTCGTCACGCAGCGCAGCCTCAACCCGCACGCCAAGAGGGAGATGGTATGACCACCACCGCCACAGAAACCGCTCAGCAGACGGTCCGCCAGCAGGTGCTGGTGCTCTACTTGGCCTCGTCGGCTCTCGACGCGCGAGTCGTCGGCTGGTCGACGTACGACGGAACCGGCGAGACGTCGCCGACGACAGGGGACAGCGACGTCCCGCCGTACGCCACCGGGCTGGACGCGCTCAAGGACGGCTGGCGGCTGTTCCAGGCCGCGCAACTCCTCCCGCCGTACCCGGGCCACGAGTACGACGTCTCCTTCCTCAAGCACGAGTTCTTCTTCGAGAAGCTCGTCACGGTGTAAGTCACAGTGTAAAGAGCCCGTGCTGCATGGCGAACAGCGCAGCAGCGGCTCTGGTCGACACACCGATCTTGTCGTAGATGTGCTGGACGTGATGCTCCGCAGTACGACGTGACACGACCAGCTCGCGGGCTATGTCGGCGTTCGACGAGCCACGAGCGAGCAAACGCAGCACGTCGACCTCCCGGTCGGTGAGACCGGCGGGACCGCTCATCCGGCGGTCGGGCACCTGTTGCCCGGCCGCCGCGAGCACAGCCTTCACACAGGCCGCATCCAGCCGGCCGGCCGCCGCCTCCGCCAGGATGATCTCCGCGGCACCTTTTGCTGAGTGCGCGGACCGGTACGGGCGGTCCGCGGTGAGCGCCTGGTAGCAGTCAGCCGCGGCAAGGATCCGCGCGGCCGTGGAGAGCTCACCACCCTTCGCGTGCCGCGGATAGCCACTGCCGTCGAGCCTCTCGTGGTGGAGAGCCGCCAGTACGGCGATCGGCGCGAGTTCTGCGGATCGCGACAGGATCCGCTCGGACTGGTAC
>Ga0137372_10005723_pt1 | contig 12132 bp, 10 predicted proteins | sample SagtaG_6_FD_104911 | JGI IMG/M metagenome (GOLD analysis project Ga0137372, IMG submission 104911) | Vadose zone soil microbial communities from Sagehorn Ranch, Mendocino, California, USA - Sage1_R_60_16 metaG | ecosystem: Environmental > Terrestrial > Soil > Vadose zone | place: USA...
ACAAGCTTAGGCTGCCGTTGAATTTCGCCCGCCGGCCGGTTGGCAGCCGACCAACCGCCGGGCTAGCCATCCTTTGGTGTCGCGCTTCGGGCGATTGGCTCTCCCTAGGCGCCGAGCCCGTTTTTGACGCCGCTACCCGAACCACGGGCCGAGTTCGGAGCGACGCGCTCAGCTACTGATTAGGCAGCGAGAGCGAGTGCGTGATCGTTATCCGCACTTACGTTGTTTCCCGGTTGTTTTACGAGGCCGACCGGGGACCTCGGCTTGCAACTCTGCCGGAGAATCGACCACGTCGAAACCAGGTCGCCCCCGTATGTCCTGCAAATTGTAGCCTCGATCCATGAGTCCAATTCGATCCGAGCGCCTGGAGCTGGTCTCGATGTCGCCGGATTTCATCGACGCTCTGCTCGCCGAGCGCCGGAGCGACGCCGAGGCCACAGCAACACTGAAGCTCCCGGACGACTGGCCAGACGCCCATGACACCGGCTTCCTTAGGTTTCGCCTGCGCCAGATGCGCGAGCGCCCGGAGATCCAGGAGTGGTTCGTCTACGCGGTTGTGCTGCCCGAAGGCGAGCGGCCCATGATCGGCCACGCCGGCTTCCACGGGCCCCCGGGCGTCAACGCCGTCAAGGCCCCCGATGCCGTCGAGGTCGGCTACTCGGTCTTCGAGCCCTACCGCCGCCGCGGCTACGCGACCGAGGTCGTGCGCGCCCTGATCGACTGGGCTTCCCGCGAGCACGGCATCCAGCGCTTCATCGCCTCGATCAGCCCACAGAACGAGCCGTCGCTCGCGCTCGCGAGCCGCCTCGGCTTCAAGCACATCGGCCAGCACTGGGACGAGGAGGACGGCGAGGAGCTGGAATTCCAACTAAGGCTCAACGACGACGCCTGAGCGCGCGCTCGATGTCCCGCTGGGCGTCCCGCTTCGCGATGTCCCGGCGTTTGTCCCGCTGCTCCTTGCCCCGCCCGACCGCCAGCTCGAGCTTCACGCGGCCGTTCTTGAAATACATGCGCGTCGGCACGAGCGTCAGGCCCTTCTGCTGCACCTGGCCGATCAGGGACTCGATCTCCCTGCGGTGTAGGAGCAGCTTCCGGTCGCGCTCGGGTTCGTGGTTGGCGACGTTTCCCTGTGCGTATTCGTCGATGTGGGCGCCGATCAGCCAGACCTCGCCGTTGCGGAGGTCGGCGTAGGCCTGGCCGAGCGTGACGCGTCCGTCGCGCAGCGACTTCACCTCGGTTCCGGTGAGCTGCACGCCCGCCTCGTAGCGGTCCAGCAGGTGATAGTCGTGCCGTGCGCGGCGGTTTTCAGCGATCAGTTTTTCGCCCCTTCCAGCCATCGATCCAGTCTAGGCGGGGGCCAGCTCGACCTTGCCGGCCGGCTTATCGATCGACTCGACTCGGACCGCGATCGGATCACCGAGCCGGAAGGTGCCGCCGCCGCGGCGGCCGAGCAGGGCCGTGCCGAGGTCGTTGAGCTCGAAGTAGTCGCCGGCGAGGCGCCGCGCGGGCAGGAAGCCTTCGAAGACCTCGCCGAAGCGGGCGAAGAGACCTGAGCCGATCACGCCGATGATCTCGCCCTCGAACGGCTCCTCCCAGCCGCGTTCGTAGAGCTGGGCGTCGAGCAGCCACGCCAGGCAGATGTCGTCGGAGCGGTACTCGACATCGGCCGCCGCCCGCTCTCGCTCGGACGTGTGCTCGGCGAGGTCGCCCAGATCCGGCGGCACCGGGTCCGCGGACATGTCCAGCTCCCGCAGCAGCGCGCGGTGGACGACGAGGTCGGGGTAGCGCCGAATCGGCGACGTGAAATGGCAGTAGGCGGAGCTTGCGAGACCGGAGTGGCCGAGGTTGCGCGGGTCGTAGCGGGCCTGCTTCAGCGCCCGCAGTACTAGCGACGGGAACGCGTCCGCCCCTCGCCCCGCCTTCCCGGAGTACTCGCTGACGAGCTCGCTCGCCTCGGCCGCGAGCGCCGCGGCGTCGGCCGGCGAGAGGTCATCCGGCGCGGGCGGCGTCGGCACCTTCAGGTCGGCGAGTTTCGCCAGTAGCAGCTGGACCGCCTGCGGCTCCGGACGCTCGTGGACGCGGAACAGCGCCTCGCGGCGGCGTCCGGCGAGCAATGAGGCGACGCGCTCGTTCGCGAGGATCATCAGCTCCTCGACGAGCATGTGTGAATGCGCCTCCTCGGCCCGCCAGGCGCGCGCGACGCCGCCGTTCGAGTCGAACTCGAACTCGATCTCGGGCGATTCGACACGAAGCGCGCCTCGGGCGAAGCGACGCTCACGGAGGTCGGTCGAGACCGCTTCCGCCCGTTTCAGCGCCTCGGTCAGATCCGCGTCAGCGCGTGCGCGGCCGGCGAGGATCTCCTCGGCGCGTCCGTAGGTGAAACGCTCTCGGCTGCGGATGACGGAGCGGTAGAAGCTCGGCTCGCCGCCCTCGAGCGGGATCTCGACAGTGACGCAGAGGCGATCCTCGTGAGGTCGTAAGGAGCAGAGGTCTTCCGAGAGGTCCGGAGGCAGCATCGGCGCCACGCGGCCGGGGACGTAGGTCGAGAACGCCCGCTCGGCGGCGCCGCGGTCGAGCGGCGTGCCGGCCAGGACGAAGTAAGAGACATCGGCGATGTGGACGTACGCCCGGTCGTCCTTCAGCGTCAGCGCGTCGTCGAAGTCCTTCGCCGTCTCCGGGTCGATCGTGAACGACAGCTCGTCGCGGAGATCGACCCGGCCCTCGAGCGACGGCGCCGGCGCGTCGTGCGGCTCGAATCCCTGTCGTGCCCCGGTCTCCACCAACAGCGCCTCGAGCACGTTTTCGATCCGCTTCGCCGATCCGAGCACGCGCTGGACACGCGCCCGCCCGCGCCGGCCGGAGACGATCGCGAGATCGCCCGGCCGCGCGTCGCCCGCGCCTTTCCGGTCGACGACGATCGGAACTCCCGGCGCGAAGTACGGCTCGCCGACAATGAGCTTGCCGCGCCGGGCAAGCTCTACAACAACGGGTTCTAGACCTGCAGGAATCGGCGGATCGTCAGACCCGAGCCCGCAGCGCCGAGGAGCAGCCCGGTGCCGAGGATGATCAGCGCCGTCAGCCCGAACGGCCAGGCGTGAATGTCGGAGGCCCGAATCACGTGCGGCATGATCCGCGGCAGCGCGATCTCCTTACCCAGCACGAGCAGCAGAATCGCTGCGAGCGAGCCGACCAGGCCCGTGATCAGGCCCTCGAGCATGAACGGACCGCGGATGAACCAGTTCGTCGCGCCGACGAGCTTCATCACCTCGATCTCTCGCCGCCGCGAGAAGATCGCTAACCGGATCGTGTTTCCGATCAGCAGCGTCGAGGAGACGAGCAGGACGATCACAGCCAGGACGAAGAAGATGTCGATCACCTTGGCCGCGGTCAGCAGCTTGTGCGCCGTCTTCTTCCCGTAGTTGACATCGTGCACGCCGGGTGGCCTCGGTTGCAGCGTGTCGGCGATCTTGACGGTGTCCTCCCCGCGCTTCGGCTGCACGGTCAGCGCCGGCCCAAGCGGGTTGTAGGGCAGCGTCGAGCCCTGGAAGAGCTCGGGGTTCTTTTTCCGCATCTGCGCCAGGCCCTCTTCGGCCGTGACCGGCGTCACCGACTTGACGAGTGGATTCGCGGCCAGCTTGGCTCGAACGGCGCTGACCTCCTTGCCGTGGTCCGCGACGCCGTGGTTGAAGTAGACCTTGACGACGAGCTCGTGCTTGTAGTGGTTGCTGAGCGAGAACGCCCACGTCGAGAGCCCGATCAGGAAGCCGAGCAGGAACATCCCGATCAGGACGGTCATCGTCGCCGCGGCGGTCGTGGAGACGTTCGCGAACAGCGAGCGGACGGCTTCCGACAGCAGGAGCTTGAAGCGAGCCACTACGAGGCGTATCCCCCGCGCCGCTCGTCGCGGGCCAACCGCCCGTCGTCGAGCGCGATCACGCGGCGGCGCATCTTGTCGACCATCTCGCGGTCGTGCGTCGCCATCACAACCGTCGTCCCGGCGCGGTTGATCCGGTAGAGCAGCTGCATGATCCCCACCGAGGTGTCGGGGTCGAGGTTCCCGGTCGGCTCGTCGCAGATCAGAAGCGGCGGGTGGTTGACAACGGCGCGCGCGATCGAGACGCGCTGCTGCTCACCGCCCGAGAGCTCGTCGGGAAGCGAGGACATCTTGTGCGCGAGCCCGACGAGGTTGAGCACCTCCGGCACCTTGCGGCGGATCGAGCTGCTGCCCTCGCCCTGCACCTTCAGCGCGTACGCGACGTTCTCGGCAGCCGAACGGTCTGGGAGCAGCTTGAAGTCCTGGAAGACGCAGCCGATGTTGCGCCGCAGGTACGGCACCTTCGAGCGCTTGAGGCGCGTCAGGTCGCGGCCACCGACGACGATCTTGCCCGAGGTCGGCTCGATCTCCTTCAGCACGAGCCGAATCACGGTCGACTTGCCCGAGCCCGAGGCGCCGACGACGAAGACGAAGTCACCCTTCTCGATCACGAACGAGACGTCCGTCAGCGCGGCGACATTCGGCTCGTAGATCTTGCGCACGGAATCGAAAACGATCATCGCCCCGGCGGTCGGCGTCGGCAGAGCGCCGTTGCCGTCCACCTCGGGCCGCTCGACGACGTCGATCGAAATGTCTGTCTTGAGCTCTGTGTCCATCACCGGGTCAAGCGAGCAACCCACGAGCGGCCGCTCCGGTAGGGCTTCGAGCAGGAGAGTCTAGCCAAGCCTTCGGAACTACATCACTTTGCCGGCGGTCTTGGCTAGCAGAAACTGATGAATGAACTCGTCGAGGTCGCCGTCGAGAACTGCCTGCGTGTTGCCGGTTTCGTATCCCGTGCGGTGATCTTTGACCAGCTGGTAGGGCTGGAGGACGTAGCTCCGGATCTGGCTGCCGAAATCGGCTTGCTGGGCGGCGCCGCGTTCGCGGGCCAGTTCCTGCTCGCGTTTCTCCTGCTCGATCTCGGCCAGCCGCGACTTGAGAATCCGCAGCGCCGTCTGCTTGTTGGCGGCCTGCGAACGCTCGTTCTGGCACTGGACGACGATGCCGGTCGGGATGTGGGTGATCCGGACGGCCGAGTCGGTCTTGTTGACGTGCTGCCCCCCGGCACCGCTCGCCCGGTAGGTGTCGATTCGCAGATCGGCCTCGTCGAGCTCGACGCTCTCGTCCTCGGGCAGCAGCGGGCTGACGATCACCTGCGCGAACGAGGTGTGGCGGCGGTGCGCTTGGTCGAAGGGCGACAGGCGGACCAGCCGATGCACGCCGCGCTCGGCCTTGAGGATCCCGTAGGCGTTCTCGCCCTTGACCGTGAAGGTCGCGGACTTCAGCCCTGCCTCCTCCCCCGGGCTCGCCTCGACCAGCTCGGCCTGAAAGCCGCGATCGGAGGCCCAGCGCAGGTACATGCGCAGCAGGATCTCGGCCCAGTCCTGGGCGTCGGTGCCGCCGGTGCCCGCGTGGATCGTCACGACCGCGTCGCCGCCGTCGTAGTCACCGGTGAAGAGCGCGTCCTCCTGGAGGCGATTGAGCTCGCGCCGAAGCGGCTCGATCGAGGCGGCGATCTCGTCGGCCATTTCGCCGTCCATGGCAAAGAGCTCGCGCGCGTCCTCGTAGTCGCGCGACGAGCGCTCGTAGCGCTCCAGCCGTTTTGTGAGCCGCGCATGCTCGGCCGAAACCCGCGCCGCGCGCTGCTGGTCGTCCCAAAATCCCGGTGCGCCGAGCTCTTGCTCAAGCTCGGCGATGCGTTCCCTCAGCCGTTCAGGGTCAAAGGTAATCACGGACCCAGGTGAGCTGGGTCCCGATCTCCTCCAGCTGATGCTCCAGTGGCGCCTGCTCCGTCATCTAGGCGCCATGACATTTCTTGAACTTCTTGCCCGAGCCACACCAGCATGGTTCGTTGCGGCCGATCTTCTCGCGCTCGGCGACCGTGCGGGTCGCGGTCGCGACCGAGCCCCCGCCGGCGAAGAGGCCGCCTGCGGTCACCGAGGCGCCGTTGCCGCCGCCGTCGCCGATCGCCGCGGCGCCGATCGCCTGCGAGCCGGCGACCTGGTCGTGCTCGTACGCGAGCCCAGCGGCCTCGGCCGCCTGGGCCTCCTGCAGCCGCTGCAGCTCGTCGGCGTCCTCGGGCTCGAGCTGCGCGTGGAAGAGGTGGCCGACGACCTCTTCGCGGATCGCCGCGTTCAGCTCCTCGAACATCAGGTGGCCCTCGGCGGTGTACTCGACGAGCGGGTCCTTCTGGGCCATCGCGCGCAGGTGCACGCCCTCGCGCAGATAGTCCATGTTCTCGAGGTGCTCGCGCCAGCGAGTGTCGACGACCTGGAGGATGATGAAGCGCTCGAGTTCGCGCATCAGCTCCGAGCCGAGCTCCTCCTCCTTGGCCGCGTAGCGCTCCTGCGCCTCTTCGGTGAAGTCCTCGATCAGCGTCTCCCGCGTCAGCGAGCCGAGGTCCTCTCGGAGCTCGTCAACCGTGATCGGCTCCTCGGGCGGCTGCACGTAGGTCGCATCCATCGCCTTGCCCAGACCCTCGAGATCCCATTCCTCGGCGTACTCGTTCTCGGTGAAGTGGGCGACCATGCGGGCGATCACCTCGTCGACCCAGGCCTGCACCTCCTCGGAGAGGTCCTGGCCCTCGAGGACCCGCCGGCGCTGCTCGTAGATGACCGTCCGCTGCTTGTTGAGGACGTCGTCGTACTTGAGCACGTTCTTCCGCTGGACGAAGTTCTGCTCCTCGACTTTTTTCTGCGCGTTCTCGATCTGGCGCGAGAGGATGCCCGCCTCCATCGGCTGGTCGTCAGGCACCTTGAAGCGCTCCATGATGTTGTGGATCCGGTCGCCGGCGAAGAGCCGGACGAGCTCGTCCTGGCCGGAGAGGTAGAAGCGTGTCTCGCCGGGGTCGCCCTGACGGCCTGAACGGCCGCGCAGCTGGTTGTCGATCCGGCGAGCCTCGTGGCGCTCGGTGCCGAGCACGTAGAGGCCGCCGAGCTCAGTTATGCCCTCGCCGAGCTTGATGTCGACGCCGCGACCGGCCATGTTCGTCGCGATCGTGACCGCGTGGGGCTGCCCGGCGTCCTTAATGATCTCGCTCTCCCGCTCGTGCTCCTTCGCGTTCAGGACGTTGTGTGGGACGCCGCGCCGCTGCAGCAGCTGCGAGAGGTACTCCGACTTCTCGACCGCGATCGTCCCGACGAGGACCGGCTGGCCCTGCTCGTGCCGCTCGACGATGTCGTCGATGACGGCGTTGAACTTCGCCTCCTCGGTCTTGAAGATGAAGTCGTTGTTGTCGGCGCGGGCGACCGCCACGTTGGTCGGGATCTCGACGACGTGCAGACCGTAGATCTCGACGAACTCCTTCTCCTCGGTCTTGGCCGTACCGGTCATGCCGCCGAGCTTCTCGTAGAGGCGGAAGTAGTTCTGGAGCGTGATCGTCGCCAGCGTGACGTGCTCCTCCTGGATCGCGACGCCCTCCTTCGCCTCGACCGCCTGGTGGAGGCCTTCGCTCCAGCGCCGGCCTTCCATGATCCGGCCCGTGAACTCGTCGACGATCTTCACCTCGCCGTCCTGGATGACGTAGTCGTCGTCGCGGTGGTAGAGCGACTGGGCCTTCAGCGCCTGGATCATGTGGTTGACGAGCTGCGAGTGCCGGGGGTCGTAGAGGTTCTCGATCCCGAGCGCGCGCTCGTACTTCGCCACACCGGACTGGGTCGGCGCGATCGTCTTGTGCTTCTCGTCGTACTCGAAGTCCGCATCGGGGTGCTCACCCTTGCGGTGAGGGTCGTGCGGGACGGCGTTGAGGCTCTTCGCGACTCGGGCGAAGTCGTAGTAGATCTTGGCGGCGGTCTCCGGCTCGCCAGAGATGATCAGCGGCGTCCGTGCTTCGTCGATCAGGATCGAGTCGACCTCGTCCACGATCGCGTAGCTGTGGCCGCGCTGGACGACACCTTCGAGCGAGACGGCCATGTTGTCGCGCAGGTAGTCGAAGCCGAACTCGGAGTTCGTGCCGTAGGTGATGTCGGCGTCGTAGGCTTCTTTGCGCTCGGCGAACGGCATCATGTTCTCGATGTAGGCGGCGCGCATACCGAGCTTCTCGTAGACCGGTCCCATCCAGCCTGCATCGCGCTTCGCGAGATAGTCGTTGACCGTGACCAGGTGAACGCCATTGCCCGCAAGCGCGTTCAGGTAGAGGGGCTGCGTCGCCACGAGCGTCTTACCTTCACCGGTCTTCATCTCTGCGATGTCGCCCTCGTGGAGGACGATGCCGCCCATTACCTGGACGTCGAACGGCCGTTGACCGAGCGCGCGCTTCGCGGCCTCGCGAACGGCCGCATAGACGTCGAAAAGCAGCTCCTCGAGCGTCTCGCCGTTGTCGTAACGCTGCTTGAACTCTGCCGTCTTGGCGGCGAGCTCCTCGTCGGAGAGCTCCTCGAAGTCCGGCTCGAGCGATGCGACGTACTCGGCCTGGGCCTTCAGACGCTTGAGCCGCCGGCCTTCGCCGAGTCGGAGTACTTTTTCGAGGCTGCCGAGATCCTGTGCCATGAAAGATTCAGGGTAGCGACTTAGAGCGCAGCTACCCGGACCTCCCAGAGATCGGCATCGAGGCGTTGTGCATGAACCGCGTACGACGGTCCTGCCGGTTGGCCGAGCTCCTCGAGAGCCGGGACGCTGCCGAATACGGGCATGCCGTCGATCCGCAGAATTTTGCCGTCCGCCGTTTCCGTCAGCTCGATCCGCTCGCCCTCGGCCTCGAAGCTCGCGGTCTCGATCCGCCGGGCCGAGACGGCCCAAAGGACATCCGTCTGGCGAGCGCCGCGGGCGCGGTACGGCGGCTGCAGCTTCTGCTCGACAGCGGTCGCCAGGGGCTCCAACGAGCCCTCGCCCTGGTCTTCCTCGACGAGGAGCGAGCCGTCGGGAAGCGCGACGAACTCCACGGCATCGCCCTCGATCTCCGGCGCGGCCACGGTCGCGACGAGGTCCCACTCCCTGGGCCGGGCCACGCCGTGAATTCGGGTCGCGTCCCAGGCGGGCGGCACGCCGCTCGGTTCGGCTACCCCGCCTTCACGCGCGAGCCGCTCATGCAAGCTCTCGCGCCTGAAGAGTCCCATTACTGGGGTTCTATGAGCCCGTAGCCGCCCTGGCGGCGGCGGTAGACGATGTTGACCTCGTCCGAGTCGGCGTCGCGGAAGACGAAGAAGTCGTGGCCGATCAGCTCGAGCTGGAGCACGGCCTCTTCGGCGTTCATCGGCTTGACGGCAAACTGCTTCGTCTTGACGATCTGCGGTTCTTCGGGCATCTGGAGTCCTTCGTTGGGTGCCTGCCGGCCGGGGCGGCGCCGCCGGCCTCTCTTCTCGCGGTAGCGCGTGACCTGGCGCTCGAGCTTGTCGACGAGCTGGTCGATCGAGGCGCGGACGTCCTGCGAGCTCTCCCGAGCGCGCAACACGGGCCCCTTCGTCCACACGGTCGCCTCGGCGACGTGCGTGTCCCTGATTCGCGGGTTCTGCTCGGCTGAGAGCTGAAGCTCGATCTCAGGATCGGGCAGCTGGCGTTCCAGCTTGCCGAGGCGTTTCTCGGCATACGAGCGGATCGCGTCGGTGACCTCGACCCCGCGGCCCTTCACGCGAAGCTGCACGGTCCAAATCTATCGGACTACCCGCGCAAAAGTCACGATCTCGACCCGGCGCGCCCCCGCTTTCCGCAGCGCCGATGCGGCGGCGTTGGCGGTGGCTCCGCTTGTGAAGACGTCGTCGACGAGCGCGATCGAGCTCGGGACCGGCCCCTTGCCGGCGAAGGCGCCGGCAACGTTGCGGCGGCGCTCGGCCCGAGAGAGGCCGCGCTGCCGCTTCGCTGCCCGGCGACGGTGTAGCGGCGAGGCGACGGGCAGGCGCCACTGCGCGGCTAGTAGCTCGGCAAGCTGCCGGGGCGGGTGATGGCCTCGCTTCAGGCCGCGATCGGGGTCAGGCGGAACGAACGTGACGACTTCCACCTTCGGCGGTGGGACGACCTCGATCACGACCGAGACGGCAGCCGCGGCGAGCCGCCGAAGCGCGTGCTCTTTCCACGCAGCGATGAATGCGCGAACGGCATCGTCGTAGTGAACGGCGCCACGGGCGCTCGTGAACGCGAGCCGCCGACCCGCGCAGTCCCGGCAGCGACGCACAGGCCAGGCGGCCGGCGTCCCGCAGCGCTCGCAGAGCGGCGGCTCGATCCGAGGCAGTTCCCTCAGACAGGCCGAACAGAGCTGCGTGCCGCGCAGGCCGCAGACCACGCACCGCTGCGGCAGCACCAAGTCGAGCACGGACCGACGTTACGCCGCGTCGGCGCTCACGTCTGTGTCAGCTCTGTGAAAACTCGCGGTCGGCCTGCTCGAGCGTCTCCGGCGAGCCGATGTCGTACCAGCGTCCCGGAACCTGCCAGGCGTAGAAAGGCGTCCGCTCGTACATCCACTCGACCAGCCGGCCGGGCTGGTCCGGGTTGTTGCCCTCAGCGACGTAGCGGCTGATCAGTGGCAGCACGGAGCGCGGATAGAAGTAGAGGGCGATGCCGGCAAGGGTGGTCTCGGGCTGGTCGGGCTTCTCCTCGAACGCCGTGATCCGCCCCTCGTCGTCGGTCGTGATCGCGCTGTAACGCTTGATCGCCTCGAGGTCGCCGACGTCGACAACAGCGGTCACCGGCGCGCCCTTGGCGAGGCCGAGCCCCGCGAAGTCATCCAGCCTGCCCTCGCCGAAGATGCTGTCGCCGGCCGCGACGAGCAGGTCCTCGTCCAGGCCTTCCTGCCCGATCGCGAGGGCGAGGTCGCCGATCGCGCCCAGCTTGTCCTCGTCGCTCGTCGACCCGTCGTCGACGACCGTCAGCGCGAACGGGCCTTGCCAGGAGCTCGCAAATTCACGGAACCGCTCGGCGAACTTCGCGTTCGTGACCACGTAGACGTGGTCGAGTCCCTCGATTTCGGCGAGCTGCCCGAGCAGCCGCTCGAGGATCGGGCGTCCCCCGACCTCGAGCAGGTGCTTGGGCTGGTTCAGCGTCAGCGGGTAGAGCCGCGTGGCGTACCCCGCTGCGAGGACGACGCCCTTCAGCGGCTCAGGTTCCTTCGTCCCACGAAGCCAGGTACTTCGCCTGCTCCTCGCTGAGCGTGTCGATCTCGATCCCCATCGTCGCCAGCTTCAGCCGCGCGATCTCGCTGTCGATCTCGCTCGGTACCGGGTAGACCCGGCGCTCGAGGTTGGCGGCGTTCGTGACCACGTACTCGGCCGAGAGCGCCTGGTTGGCGAACGACATGTCCATCACGGCCGCAGGATGGCCCTCTGCGGACGAGAGGTTGACGAGCCGTCCTTCCGCGATCAGGAAGAGCCGCTTGCCGTCCTCGAGCTCGAACTCCTCGACGAACTCGCGTGCCTTCCGCGTCTCGGTCGCGAGCTGACGCAGCGCCGGGATCTCGATCTCGACGTTGAAGTGCCCGGTGTTGGCGAGGATCGCGCCGTCCTTCATCCGCTCCAGGTGCTTCCTGGTGATCACGGACTTGTCGCCCGTCGCGGTGCAGAAGATGTCCCCGGTCTCGGCGGCCTTGTTCATCGTGCCCACCTCGAAGCCGTCCATCGTCGCTTCCAGCGCCCTCAGCGGATCGACCTCGGTGACGATCACGTGCGCCCCCATGCCTCGCGCGCGGAGGGCGACGCCCTTGCCGACCCAGCCGTAACCGGCGACGACGAAGGTCGCCCCGGCGAGCAAGACGTTCGTCGCACGAATGATCCCGTCGATCGTCGACTGGCCCGTCCCGTAGCGGTTGTCGAACATGTGCTTCGTGTTCGCGTCGTTGACCGCGATCACGGGGAAGCCGAGCGCACCGTCGCGCTCGAGCGCCTTCAGGCGGATGACGCCGGTGGTCGTCTCCTCCATCCCGCCGAGGATGTCGCCGAGCTGTTCGCGGCGATGCGAATGGAGGACCCCGATCACGTCGGCGCCGTCGTCCATCGTCAGCTGGGGCTTGTGGTCGACGGCCGCCTCGATGTGGCGGTAGTAGGTGTCGTTGTCCTCGCCCTTGATCGCGAAGACCGAGACGTCGAACTCCTCGACGAGAGCGGCGGCGACGTCGTCCTGGGTCGAGAGCGGGTTCGAGGCGCAGAGCACGATGTCGGCGCCGCCGGCCTTCAGCG
>Ga0137372_10005728_pt1 | contig 12125 bp, 8 predicted proteins | sample SagtaG_6_FD_104911 | JGI IMG/M metagenome (GOLD analysis project Ga0137372, IMG submission 104911) | Vadose zone soil microbial communities from Sagehorn Ranch, Mendocino, California, USA - Sage1_R_60_16 metaG | ecosystem: Environmental > Terrestrial > Soil > Vadose zone | place: USA: California...
ACTATCAAACTAATCCCGCAAATAATCATTGCCCCACCGATTAGCGTACGCCAGTGCAACTTTTCTCTAAGCACCAGCATGCCCAGGGTAACTGCAATCACCGGCGTCACCAGCGCAATTAACATTGTCTTGGTCACGTCCATTTTGCGCATGAGCCAGTAATACAACAGAAAGGCGATCACCGAACCTACGATCGCCAGATAAAAGAGCGCGAGCAGGGCCATAGGTGTCCAGCGAAAGTTAAGAGGATTTCCTTCCAGAGGGATTCCGACCACGAAGAGTGGAATCAATCCGAAAAACATCTGGCCGGCTGATAGTATTGCGGGATGGAGGCCCTTCCCGCGGGCCTTCACCAATACATTGGAATAAGCGACGAACACCGAGCTGAGCACCAGTGCCGCACTTCCCGCTAGTGCTCTCGGCCCAGCCACACTGAGCTGGTTCGAAAAGATTACGCCGACTCCGGCAATGCCCATCACTACACCGAAGATCTTCGCCGGTGTCATCTGTTCAGCCGGCAGATAGAAGTGGGCAATGATGAGGCCAAATGCTGGAATCGTAGCTTGCAGAAGCGCCGCCAGACCGGAAGAAATGTATTGTTCTCCCCAAAACAATAAACCGTAATTCAGACTAAACGCGAGGATTCCGGTAATTGCGAGAAGCAACCAGTCGGAGCGGCGGCGTGGTAAAGGAAAGCGGCGGACCGCAATGATCCCGAACAAAATCGCCGAGGCAATAAGAAACCTGATGCCTGCGAAGGTGAGGGGTGGCAAGTCTTCCAGGCCAAGTTTGATGAAGAGCCAGGTCGAGCCCCAGATGCAGCAAAGCAGAAGCCAGACGAGGCGTGATTTCATCGCGCGGTTAACTCCGAAGGAGTGCCAAAGACACTCCAAGTCCCAAGTCACCTCCAGGTCCGGAAGGGGACCCTGTCCCCGCCGACCTTCGTAACCACTCACCTGCAAAGAAGCCTGGTCTCGTACCTGGGCGGGGACAGGGTCCCCTTCCTGACCCCGAAATGTAAGCCGCTTCATGCATCCCTGGAAACCACACCTTCCTCGGACTTCGAGCTTCGAATCACGAGCGCTAAAACACAGACTGAGGCGAGCAGGGTTATAGCGGTAACAAACATTAAAACGCGCGGGCCAATCGACTGAAAAAACTGTCCAATGATCAAAGGAACAGTCATCGCGCCGGCGCTCGATGTGAGAACAAACCAGCCCGTAACCTGGCCCGTCATGCTCATTCGCCGCCCGGCAAATGAAAGCGTAGTGGGGAAGATCGAGGCCATCGAGAGGCCGAGGCCCGCGGTCCCCAGCATGACGACAGCGAATGAGCGCGGGATCAAGAGCATCAACCCTACACTGAAAAGACATCCTGCAAGACTGCCTGTCAGGATCGATAGCGGTCTAAGACGAGCCGCCAATGGTATTGTCGCTATTCGTCCAAAAGTCAGAGCGCCCCAGAACAATGACGTCAGATATGCCGCCGTGGTCGCCCCGCTGAGCTTGAGTTCTAATGTATAGGTGAATATCCAGCCGGCGAAACTCGCCTCCGCTCCGACGTAGAAAAAGAGAAAGAACGCGATCAAAAGTACCAGTCGCGCATTCGTAACTGACGAGTCCTCCTGTTTTTCTGCGGCGGCAGAAACCGGACTCGGCAGTCGCAGCGTGTAAGCGGCAACCGGCAAAAGTAGCAGGGCCACGACGAAATAACTATAAGTAGTCGGGTAGTTGAATGATGCGGTTTGCGCCACCACAACTGGAGCGATGAGTGCGCCTACACCAAAGAACGAATGCATTGCGTTCATGAACGGCGCAACTCGCACTCCGTGTACCCATCCCACCAGCGTATTAGCACCCACATCAAGGACAGCCTCAGCGGCGCCTAGAATGAGCATCACGGCAAGCAGGAGTGAGAGTTGAGGCTCCAGCGGCACTAGCGCCATCAGGATAGACATCGCCACGAGCATCGCGGCCAACAGAGGGTTGCCAGGTTTGCTATCAAACAGCTTTCCCGCTCGCACTGCGCCAAGCGCAAACCCGATTGAGCGAGCCGTGAAAAGATAACTGATCGCGCTCAAGCCAACGTGCGTTTGTTCCGCTAAACCAGGAAGAGTCGGACCGAGCGAACCAACTGTGAGACCAAGCGAGATGAACGCAGCAAAGTAAGCGGCAGTCAGCGGGAAGGTCCCTGCCTGGCCGCATTTCAAGCGAACAGATACCACTGTTGAACTCATGAAGTTCACTGCTTGCTCAGCTTTGCCTACTTGCGTGGCGTTCGTGGGAAAGCGAATCACCAAGAGTCCAGATGATAGTTGAAGTAGCCTGCATGCTGATTTCGCTTTTCATGTAGCTCCATTTCGATAATTATTGCTTGCTCCATTCTAGCGCCTCGAGAATTCACGCCAACAGCTCTTTCTGTTTTGTCTCCACTAAAGATGGGTTACTAGCCTTGAAGTTGCAGCGGAAGATACACCGCTTGTTGTTATGGTGATGCAGTTTGGCGCAAGCTACTGCGCTGTTCGTTTTCACTCGCGTGTAGAGTTCTGCCGCCAGCAGCATTCCGAGTGGCGGGGCTATGAAATAGATCCACAATGCAGTCCAGAAGTGAGCGACTGCTGCGGAGCCGAATGTGCGAGCCGGGTTCATGCTCATGCCGGAAATTGGCGATTCAATTGTGATGTAGATCGCTATCAGTGCGCCGGCAAACAATCCTGTCCAACGTGCAAGATGCCTTGTGTTTGACACTGTCAGGATCACCAACATGAGAATAAAAGAGATCACAACTTCGGCGACAAATGCGGGCACCGGTCCGCTCGGCCCGGGAACTGTGGTGCTGTAGTTAACTGACGAATGCGCAACCAGGCTGCCCAGAGTCAAAGCTGCAACGACCACGCCACCAACCCCGCCGATGAATTGAAACAGTGTGTAGAAGGCCGCGTCCCAGGGCTCGATTTTGCCGAGCCGGAAGTAGGTCAACGTCACGGCGGGATTGATGTGCGCCCCCGATCTCTTGCCAAAGGGCGAGAAGATGATTGCGATTGCTGTTGCAGCCATCGCGATTCCCATGAGAGTTCTTCTGACGGGGTCACTGGCAACGCTCCGGGTAATAGGCGATGAAGGATGAAAAAGGATCACGCCAAAAAAACAGGCCGAAACCATGAAGATGCCGAGGCCTGCCGCCTCCATCACGTACTCGGGCCAATGAGCTCTTAGTGCCTTAGTCATGCTCGCGCTCCATCCGTTGTCTTTTGGCGACTCGCTGAATACCCACTAATCTGAAGTAATCATTTTCGACATCAGATACTGGGGCGTAACCGTTGGATTTCCTGGATACATCGTCCTCGTAGTCCTTCACTTTATCCTGGCAACTTTCTATCTGCTAAGGAATTCAGGTTATCCAAAAAAGGGATCGGTTAGACCAGCGCTCAGCAGACAAAAGTTGACCGTTATGCGGGAACGGCTACCTCTGCTTTCCCGTTTGTTTAATCTAGTGCTTCCCTTCAACCGGCGAACTCGAAGTCTTTTCTTGATCAGTAATCTACGCCGCATGGTCTTTACCCCCTTTCAATCCTTTGCTCAGAGACTCATTGATTTAGTCGTGAGCGACTTGCGATCCTTACATCTACCGTTGAACGACACATATCATTTGACCAGCTTTTTAATGTGAGGATCGATGTGGTCTGTTGTTGAAAGGGAACAGTAAAGGATCTCGATACGGCGTGCATGAAACGGATCAGGCGGAAAGGGTTTGCTCTAATACTCACTACCTGACAGGTTCGCGTAACACTGACGCCGCCGCGAGGGCCGCGAGGTGAGCCGCTTCCGGGTGCGCCTTTTTTAAGCCGGAAATTTGCAGAAGGGCCTCACCGGTCCGTGACAGTATGCGAAAAAGATCTCCTTCTTCGGCGCGCGTTTCGCGCACTAGTACGCTCCAGGCGGCGCCCTTGGCCCATAGCGCGGCAGCTCCGGCGGCAGAAAAGTTCAATTCGGGGGCCGGCTCAACACCCTGCTTCCATTCCTCCGACGACACGCGAAAGCCTATATCTTCAAACTGCGTAAGACTGCTCACGAGTGTGTCCTCCAGTTCAATTTCGCCATAGTCGCGATCTTCGTCTGCAGTCAGCGCAGCGACGATCGCCGACATGCGAGTAACATCGAGCGATTTGAAAACTCCACTCTCCAGTGCTTCACCGATAATTAGCGGTCGATCGATGTGCAAATCGGCCAACCAGCGCCCACGTTCAGTGACTTTCTCGGCTTCGAAATCGAGATAACCGAACGTAGAGAGTACTCTGGCTCGCCGTTCGAATGGTTGCCAGACCTCCTCTCGTAGGATTTCACTACGCTGAATAGCTTGCTGAATTGCTTCGGCATCGTCGATTGAGGCCCACAACGCTTCAGCGCACCTTACCTTCTCGCTACCGCCTGAGGTCATTGCCTCAATCATGTTGTCAATCATGTTCAACGCATCGGACTCTTCGTCGCGTACATCGCGTAAACGAGGCTCCACGACGACGAGCTCTTTGCCTCGAGCGTGTATTTCGTCAAATGCGGCTTCGATAGTTTCCTCCCGCAAGGGGTAAATTGGCTCGTAAACCCGTCCTATTCGTTGTACGGCGAAGCTCGCGCTCCGTCCGTCTTCGCGGATGCCCAGGACGTTTCCTTCGCTCCGCTGTGTGACCATTACCAGGCGCCGTCCACTACGACCAATACCGACCACGCGTCCTGGCTGGACCACCTCGTCGAGCCAGCGAAGCAAAACTTCGGCTCTCGTTTGGGGTTTTGCCTCCTCAAGTCTGCTGCGCGCGCTGACTAAACGCTCGAGGCCAAGAACGGATGAAAGCGGCATCGGACAAGCGGCGGCTTCCAGCTTCATTTTGATTCTTGCTTGACGCTCAACCAGCTCCTGTTCCATTCGCCTCATCTGACGCGCCGCATCGCGATGAGCAAAACTCTTTTCCACAATTTCCCTCACTTGGGCAAAGTTTCCGTAGGCATCGAGCAGGTTGAGCAGAGTGGAGTAGGTCGCGCGAAACTGGCTTACGAGCGGATCGGGCTTTGCTCGCAACAACTCTGCTATTTTTTGCGGGTCCTGATGTAAACCCGGGGCAGCAACAATAAAGCCAACGCGATCGCGACCGCGCCTTCCCGCTCGCCCGGTCATCTGCTGTACTTCGGAAGCAGTCAATTGCCTCCAACCGCTTGCTGTGCGCGCGTCTGATCCGGTCAACACAACAGTACGCGCCGGAAAATCGACACCGGCCGCTACAGTGGCAGTCGCAAAGATCGCATCCAGCAATCCGGAGCTCATCAACTTTTCTATTACCAGTTTCCAGGCGGGAATGTGTCCCGCGTGATGCGAGGCAACGCCTCCTGTAATGATTGTGTCCCAATGTCGATGGCCGCGAACTTCAGGGTGTTCTATGACGAAGCTCTGCATGAAATCGCGGCGTGCCTCTCGGCGCGCGAGATCAGGATCGCGCCTCATGAAAGCAGCTTCCGACGCTGCCTGATCGCAACGCCGGCGCATCGGGAGAAACACAATCGCGGGAAGCAGGTTGTAGGAGTTGAGCGCCGTTAACAAAGTTGCCGGCGGCAGCTCGGGCATACTTAGTTTCAATACCTTCTCCAGACGTTTCGAAAAGCAGTAGGCGTCTCTCGCCAATTCTCCAGTTAACAAAGTACGGGGCGAACAATAGTTTGCCTCGCGGCTTCAATACCAACTTTTTCGTCTTGACCGATCGCGCTCCTCGCGAGCACTCTCACCCATGCGTTCAATCTCTGGATTTAGTCTTCCTGCTTCGTTCAGTAGAGGTACCAGTCGCTTGTCAGGAAGTAGAAGCGCCGCGCGCAGCGGCACAGGGCGCGCGCCCGGTCGGGAAACTACACCGCAACGCACGCCACGAACTTCTTCAATCCATCCGGCAAATTCATCGGCGTTGCCGATGGTGGCCGATAACAAAAGTAGGCGAATACGCGCCGGTGTCAGAATGATCGCTTCTTCCCAAACGTGGCCGCGATCTTCATCGGCGAGATAGTGAGCTTCGTCCAGAACGACAAGGTCGGCGCGCACTTCATTGCCACCACGCAGCGAATCGAATAACTGATTGCGGAAGATTTCCGTGGTGCCGACTATCAATGGTGCGTCGGAATTCTCTTTGCGATCACCGGTGAGTATTCCCACCTGTGCGGCCCCGAATTCGTCGCTGAACTCTTGATACTTCGAATTCGTGAGAGCCTTGAGCGGGGTCGTGTACCAGGCGCGGCGCCCGGTTGCTATTAATCGGCGGATCTCTTCGCGCGCGATCCAGGTCTTGCCGCTGCCCGTCGGCGCCGTAACCAACACGTCTTCAAATTCCAGGGCCGCTAGCGCCTCAAGTTGAAAAGGATCAGCTTTGAATGGAGTTACGGGAGGAGTGCCAATTCCTTCGAGCAATTTTCGTACTTCCCGCGACTGAACGAGCCCCCTGGGTGCAGCCGGTTGCTGGCCTTCGGGCGTTGGGCCGGCTCTGGAGGGCGTTCCGGTTCTCGAAGACTTATTGTTGCCTCTGCCACGCTTACGCTTTCGACCTCTGTCTTGCCCCCGTCTCATTGAGCCATTCTAACCCAATGGTTTGCGTCAGACTGCAGAGCCCGGGCGACGGTGTCCGGCCTGCTATTTGCTGGAGAGATACACCCTCGGGTGCTAAGGGATCCGAGTACTTTTACTCGAATGAGTTTTGACAAAGGTTCCCCGATCCCCCGGTCCCCCTAATTGTCATGAAAAGCGCCTGTTTGAGGGCATTTAAGCAAAGTGGTAACGTATGTGTGGCGTTTTGGTATGTTCGCAACCGTTGCCGGAGCGAGTAGCGTCTAATGCGGAACCGGGCCGGCCCATTGGCCGTTTGAATTAGCGTATGGCTGAACTTTTTGCAGACTCTTTAATCAACCGTGAGCCGCGCTGGCCAGTGCTCTTAAAACTGACCGGCGCCTCGCTTGCGGTACATATCGCCACGCTGGCAATCCTGTTTTACGTTCCGGGCGTTCGAGATGCTTTCAATATTGCAGCGATGCTCGCAAGTGCGGGGTATGTTGATAAGCCTTACGACGACACGACTATCAACGAAGACGTGAGAATGGTGGCGCTCGCTGACAAGTTTCACTATCCGCCAGGGTATTTCGCTCCTGACTTACCAATCTCGCCCGCGCCGCCCGAGCAGTTTCCGGTGATAAATTCAAGTCCCCGGCGAGTGAAGCCGGTAAGCACCCCGACTCCAACGCCGGAGCCATCGCCCGAGCCATCGCCTTCACCCGGGCCTTCAACTTCACCGGTTGCATCGCCGTCGACTACGACGTCCAACGCAGCAACTAATGGTTCTCCCGCAGCGGACGCGAAGGACCGGGAAGCAGTGGAGCAGCAACTCAATAAGATTGCGACCGAGAATAGTGTTGCCCGGCCAAACGAAAACGAGATCAATACGCGGCCGCTTAAGGACTGGTTAGCGCGTGCGAACGCGTTGCGGGACAAAGGGGAGCTGGATCTAACCTCCGAAGTAGAGATTACCATTGCGGCGAAGCTCAACACCGACTGTAAACTTAGCGATGCGAAGGTGATTCAGAAGTCCGGAGATACCCGGCTGACTGAGGTTGCCAAAGACATGGTTGCGGCGATCGGCGAAAGCGGCATGCTTTCGTTTCTGCGAGATCCGCAAAAGGTGAAAGATCCGGGAGTATTGGGCTGCGATGAATTACCGCTGCAACTGACTATGAAACTCGACAAAGCTGAGATCAGCGCCAGAGTGGAATCTCAAGCTGACTCCCCGGAGCGAGCGGCACAGATGGCAAGGGGTTATAACGGCTTGCTGACGGTGGGGCAACTGGTCAAGCAAGGTCGTGATGAGGAGATGGTCTATAAAAACACCAGAGTTACGGCTGAGGGCAAACAGATCATTGTGAGTTTCACCATGCCTCGTCAGACCGCCAGCGACATGCTTAAAAAGCAACTGCCCCCTGCTGGTTGATTTGAAAATCAGTAACACAATACGCCTCGGTTTGCCTCCCTTAGTGCAGTCCTTTAAAATCACAAATTGAGCTTGGTGTGAAATATATTCCTAGCCTGTCTTAATAGAGATTAGACGCAAATTAGGCTAATTACGATGATCGACAAATTTCTAACTAAAGTATTCGGCAGTAGTAATCAGCGCTATCTAAAATCGGTTCAGCCCCTGGTTGTGCAAATCAACGACCTCGAAGCCTCTGTCAAGAAACTCTCCGACGAGCAACTACGTGCGCGCACCGGGTTCTTCAAAGAGAAGGTCCAACGGGCCGTCGCGGACATTAGGGACACGGACGAGCTCAAGCGGGCAGAGCGAGAGATCCTTGACGAACTCCTGCCGGAAGCGTTTGCGATAGTGAGAGAGGCCAGTGTACGCACCACCGGCATGCGCCACTTCGACGTGCAGTTGATTGGTGGCGTCGTTTTGCACCAGGGCAGGATCGCCGAGATGCGCACAGGAGAAGGCAAAACGCTCGTGGCGACCCTTCCTGCTTATTTGAACGCGCTAACTGGCCGTGGTGGTGTTCATGTCATCACCGTGAACGATTATCTCGCGTCCCGCGACGCTGAATGGATGGGCCAGATTCACCGCTTCCTTGGTCTCGAGGTCGGTTGCATTCAGAACGACATGGATGATTTCGAGCGGCAGACCGCCTATGCGGCCGACATCACCTACGGAACCAACAATGAATTTGGTTTTGACTACCTCAGAGACAATATGAAGTTTGACCTGGCAACGTGCGTGCAGCGCGGTCACTATTTTGCAATCGTTGACGAGGTCGACTCTATTCTGATCGACGAAGCGCGAACGCCTTTAATTATTTCCGGGCCGTCTGATGACGCGACGGACAAATACTACAAAGGTGATGCCATCATCCCTCAGCTTAAGCGAGGTGAGGATCAGGATGGCGTCAAGACCGGAGAGTACATCGTTGACGAGAAGGCCCATACGGCCGTGCTCACGGAAGAGGGCGTCGACAAGGCTGAACGCCTGCTGGGCGTGGGCAATCTCTACGATCCCTCAAACATGGAACTGCTTCACTGCGTTGAGCAGGCTTTAAAGGCGCACACGCTATACAGGCTGGACCATCAGTATGTGGTGCAGGATGGCGAAGTAATCATCGTCGACGACTTTACCGGACGCCTGATGAAGGGCCGTCGCTGGTCGGACGGTTTGCACCAGGCCGTGGAAGCCAAAGAGGGCGTCAAGATCGAGAGAGAAAACCAGACGCTGGCTACGATCACGCTGCAAAACTATTTCCGTCTGTACGAGAAGCTTTCGGGTATGACCGGTACCGCGGAGACCGAAGCCGCGGAGTTTCAGTCCACGTATAAGCTCGACGTGGTGGTGATCCCGACGCACATGCCCATGATTCGAACAGATTCTTCTGACGTGATTTACCGCACGCTGCCGGAGAAATGGGATGCCGTCATTGAGGAAATCAAGGACTGTTACGAGAGAGGCCAACCCGCGCTGGTGGGAACCGTTTCTGTTGAAAACTCCGAGCTAATAGCGCGCCGGCTGCTGAAAGAATCCGTGCCTCACAACGTTTTGAACGCGAAGTATCACGAACGCGAAGCGGATTTTATTGCCTAGGCCGGACCCAATGGCGCGGTGACCATTGCCACGAACATGGCTGGCCGCGGAACTGACATCCTGCTAGGCGGCAATTCCGACTTCATGGCCCGCGAGTTTTTGAAGAAGGAAGAAATAGACCCTGACGAGGCGACCGAGGGGCAATGGGCGAAGGCTTTCGCTAGTGCCAAGCGGATTGTTGAGGCGGAGCATAAAGAGGTAGTAGCAATTGGTGGACTCCACATCGTCGGTACAGAACGCCACGAATCGCGTCGCATCGATAATCAATTGCGCGGGCGCGCGGGAAGGCAGGGCGATCCCGGGTCATCCCGGTTTATTCTTTCACTCGAAGACGACCTGATGCGCATTTTTGCGGGCGACAAGGTCAAAGCGCTGATGCAACGTCTGGGGATGGAGCAAGGCGTAGCAATTGAGTCGAAGATGGTTTCGAAACGTATTGCCTCGGCGCAGAAGTCAGTCGAAGGTCGCAACTTCGAGTCGCGCAAACACCTGCTTGAATACGACGACGTAATGAACAAGCAGCGCGAGACCATCTACGGTCTGCGCCGGCAGTTGATGGAACAACCCGACCAGCGTGATTACCTGCTCGGCGATCCGCCACAAGCGGGCGTTGCCTACGATCTGCTTTCCGATCTTACCCGCCAATATCTCAATCCTGATGTCGCGCCAGAGGATTGGGACCTGGATAACTACAGACTTCAGATCAAGACCATCTACGATCTGGATGTTGATGCTGAACGCATCGACTTCGAGCAGCTCACTTCGCAGGAAGTGGCTGATACTGTCTGGGGGAAGGCCAAGGCCAAGTATGCAGCGAAGGAGCAGCAGATCGGCGTCGAAGCGATGCGCACTTACGAGCGCATTATCATGCTCAATATCATCGATGCGCAGTGGAAGGACCACTTGCTCTCGCTCGACCATCTAAAACAGGGAATTGGTCTCGTAGGCTACGGCCAGAAGGATCCGCTGGTTGAGTATAAGAAGCAGAGCTTCGATCTCTTCCAGGAGATGCTCGATCGCATTGATACGAGCACCATCCGCTCGCTCTTCAATCTCCAGGTTGTTTCGGAAGAACCACCTGAGGCGTTACGCCAGCGTCGGCTGCCGCGGCGTTCCTCAGTCCTTACTTTTACCGGCCCCAACCAGGGCGCGGCTCCCGCGGGTGAAGAGGCCGGCAAGGTCAAAACCGTGGTGCGTGATCAGCCTAAGGTTGGTCGCAATGAACTATGCCCCTGCGGCTCCGGAAAGAAGTACAAGAAATGTCACGGCGCTGCGGCTTAAGTTTCGGCTAGCGAAGAGGAGAGAGAGCGCATGCCTCATTACATCAGCGCGTTCGTTCTTATCTTGCTGCTTCTTTCTTTCTCTTTTCTGACTACGGCAGCACCGGCTCGTGAAAGGGCGCAGGGGGTTGACGGCGCAACGACAAAAGAGACTGCGCGCGCGATTGAGATCTACCAGCAGGGCGATGCAACGGAAGCCATCAAACTGTTACGCGCTATAGTCAAGAAGCATCCGGACGACGCGGACGCCTGGTACTATCTGGGGCTCGCGCTCAACAGCCAGGGCCTCATAGGAAATTCAAGACCCGCATTTGAGCAGTTTGTAAGACTGCGTCCAGACTCTGCGGACGCGCACGCGAAACTGGCGTTCGCATTGATTCTCGCCGACGAACCACAGAAAGCTTTAACAACTGCCCAGCACGCTCTGGAACTGGGCGATCAGAGTCCTGAGTCGTATTATGCGATCGCCGAAGCAAGTCTCAGAACCGGCGCCACGTTAAAGGCCGTGGAAGCAACTGAATCTGCACTTAGGATCAATCCGAAGTTCGCGGCGGCATTGATTACCAGGAGCTTCGCCCAATACCACCTCAAACTGTACTCAGAAGCGGCTGGAAGTCTGGAACAGTTTCTCTCCGGCAGGCCCAATGATATGGATGCAGAGACTTGGCGCGGGCAGTTGGAAGAGTTGCGCCGGCGCATCGATTTAGAATCAAATCCGGGCCCGCCGATCCTCACCGGTAAGGAAGTAACACAGAAAGCCCGCGTTGTGAGCAAACCAGAGCCACAGTATTCGGAGGCAGCGCGAAAGGCGGGAGTCGTGGGCACGGTTGTGCTACGCGCAGTATTCTCTGCCGAGGGCGAAGTGAAACACATTCTGATTACCAGGTCCCTGGGCTACGGTCTTACTACTCAGGCTGTCAGGGCCGCTCGCCAAATACGGTTCACCCCTGCTATGAAGGATGGGACACCGGTTTCCATGCATATCCAGCTCGAATACAATTTCCATCTCTACTGAGAGGAGTCGCCCCTTTTTGAGTTATGTGGAGTACACTCGGAGTTCCGCGTTGAACAATTAGTTCCTTGCTTATCTGAATGAGCGTATCCACATCAAGCAATCCCGTGGTTCAGGCAATCCTCAATGGCACTGCTCCGCCAAGGGCGCGCCTGGCGGCAGCGCGTGGATTGTTACCGCTGCCTCAAGCCGACCTGCT
>Ga0137372_10005729_pt1 | contig 12123 bp, 18 predicted proteins | sample SagtaG_6_FD_104911 | JGI IMG/M metagenome (GOLD analysis project Ga0137372, IMG submission 104911) | Vadose zone soil microbial communities from Sagehorn Ranch, Mendocino, California, USA - Sage1_R_60_16 metaG | ecosystem: Environmental > Terrestrial > Soil > Vadose zone | place: USA...
AGGCCGGCCTCGAAGAGGAGGGGCACGTCGTAGATGGCGATGGCGTGGCCGGCGGCCGCGAGCCGTGCCAGCTCCTCGCGGAACAGCGCGCGGACGGCCGGGTGGACGATCGCCTCGAGCCGGGCCCGCGCGGCTGGATCCGCGAAGACGCGCGCCGCCATCCGCCTGCGGTCGAGCTCGCCGTCCGGCGAGAGCACGCCGGCGCCGAATTCCGCGACGACCGCCGCGAGCCCCGGCGACCCCTTCGCGACGGCAGCGCGGGCGAGCTGATCGGCGTCCACGACCGGCGCTCCGAGATCGCGCAGCGCGGCGGCGAACGTGGTCTTCCCGGTCGCGATCCCACCGGTCAGGCCGACGAGGCGCATGGGAGGAGCCTACTGCTGGGGAGAGGGTGCCGCCTCGGCGCGGCCCGCCGGCGGCTTCGCCGCGGCGCGGTGCGGTGGATCGGCCCTGGCGGCGCCCTCGGGAGCCTTGAAGCTGATCGCGTCCACGAACCCGTCCTTGGCGAAGTAGACGGTGATGCCGGCGGGCTTGAAGAACCAGACGGTCCTGAAGTCGTCCGTGAAGGCCTTGTGGCTCGGGCGCCCGTAGGTGCCCTCCACGGTCTCCCGGTCGAGCTGGTTCGTGGGGAAGACGACCACCTCGACCACGACCCCGTCGTCGCGCGCGAAGAACTGCGCCTGGCGCGTGCCGGGGATGGCCTGGTCGCCCTTGTAGACGAGGGCGACACGGCCCGACAGCTTCCCCTGCGTCGAGGGCGGGCCGAACTTGGTGGCGATCTCCGAGTCGGTGCTCGCGCCGGGGATGACGCCCTGCCAGCCGCGCGCGAGCGCGGCGCCCGGCGCGACGGTGACGAGGAGGACGAAGGCGAGGTGAATCGCGCGCATGAGGCATTATACTCCGGGCCCCGTGAGCCGCCCCCTCGTCACCCTGGTCGTCGTCCTCGCCCTCGTTCCCGCGGCGGCGCGAGCTGCCACGTCCGACCACATCGGCCCCGACACCTGCAAGGCGTGTCACCCGATCGCGTATGAGGCGTGGAGGGACGGACCGCACGCGAGGGCGCTCGCGAGCCTCCCGGAAGCGCGCCGCAAGGACGCGCGCTGCACGATCTGCCACGCGCCCGATCTGGACAGGGGATCCACGGGCGTGTCGTGCGAGTCGTGCCACGGCGCCGGGCGCGTCTACGCGCAGGCGTACGTGATGCGCGACCGCGAGCTCGCGCGCGCCGTCGGCCTCGTCGATCCGGGCGAGAAGACCTGCCTCGGGTGCCACACCGAGTCGACGCCCAGCCTCGGCCGCTTCGAGTACGCGAAGAAGCTCCCGCTCATCGAGCACGGCGGCGACCGCGCGGCGCGAAAGCACGCGGGGGCGGAGTAGATGGCGCCCAAGGTCCTGTCGGCCGAGTTCGTCAAGACCGGGACGAAGCGCGACGAGTGGCCGGCGGACCGGCTCCCCGAGATCGCCTTCGTCGGCCGGAGCAACGTCGGGAAGTCGTCGATGCTGAACGCGCTCGCGCGGCGCGAGAAGCTGGCGCGCGTCTCCTCGACCCCGGGCCGCACCCAGGCGCTCCAGTTCTTCCGCGTGGTCCGGCAGGACTCGCCGGCGGCGCGCCCCCGGGCGCTGCGGTTCTGCGACCTGCCCGGGTACGGGTTCGCGAAGGTGCCGCGCGCCGAGCAGGAGCGCTGGGCCTCGATGATCGAGGAGTACCTGCGCGAGCGCCGCGATCTCGTCGCCGTCGTGCTCATCGTGGACGCGCGCCACGAGCCGCCCGACAGCGATCGCGAGGCGCTCGGCTTCCTCGCCGCGCAGGGCCGGCGCGTGCTCGTGGCGGCGACCAAGATCGACAAGCTCGGAAAGAGCCATCGTTTCGGCGCCGTGAAGATGGTGGCGCGCGCGCTGGGCATCTCCGAGGCCGAGGTGGTGCCCTTCTCCGCGATGGAGGGGACGGGCACCGACGCGCTCTGGACGCGGCTCGTCGCGCTCGTGAACGAGAAGGCCTCGCCCGACCTGGGCGAGACCTGATCTCGGGGTCGCGCGGCGCCCCGGCGCGGTGTGGTGGCAGGCGCGCTCAGGAGATGCGCGAGGGCGATCCCTCCACGCCCAGCTTCTCACCGAACTCCTCGGCGGCGCGGCCGCCGCGGTTGCGGATCGTGTCGGTGAGCTGGTTCCGCATCTCGGCGCCGGGCTTCGGCGCGAACATGATGCCGAGACCGGCGCCCACCAGCACGCCGACCGCGAACAGGCCGAGGCTCGTGAAGAAGTCGCTGGTCGGCGTGTGCTCCTCGAGCCCGAGCCGGTGCAGGACGTCGTCGCGGTCCAGCTTGCGCAGGTCCCTCCACTTGAGATCAGACAGGTCGCTCCACTTCATGCGTGCCCCCTTCCTGGAACGGCGCTAAGCGGCGCCGGTCGCCTGTGCTTCACGAAGCTCTTCCGCGAGCCCGCGCAGCCGGTCGCGGAACCCCGGCACGAGGAGCGCGCCCAGGGCGGCGCGCGCGAGCGGGCGCGTGAGCGAGGAGAAGAGCCCGCCGCCCGCGATGTATCCCACCACCATGGCGAGCCCGAGCATGTCGTAGGGTCGCTCGCGGATCCGCTGCGCGAGCGTGTCACCTACCGCCCAGAGCCGGCCACGCACCTCGTCTCCCGCCTCGACCATCTCTCCCCTCACATGCTCCGCCGCAGGAGACAACATGGGCACGGACCGCTGGGTGCGAAAGACGCGGCGGCGGGGTTGCTCCTCGCGAGCGGCTGCGCACGCCCGCCCGGCTACCTGATCTCGGTCGTCACGCCGGTCGCCGTGATGGGCCGCGCGGGCGGCGGGCGGCGCGCCGCCTGGTCGAGCTCGATCTCGGCGACGAGGGGCAGGTGATCCGAGGCCAGACGGGCGAGCGGGCTGTCGTACACGGTGCAGCCGATCACGCGGACGGCCGGGCCCACGTAGGCGCGGTCGAGCCGGACGAGCGGGAACACCGTCGGGAAGGTGGCGCGCGTCGAGCCGGCGAGCACCGCCGCGTCGGCGAGCTGGCGCCGGATCCAGCGCGGCACCGCGGAGCGGCTGCTCCAGGCGTTGAAGTCGCCGACGAGCACGAGCGGGTAGGCGAGGGCGGCGTCGCGCAGGATGTCCGCCGAGAGCAGCTGCGCCGCCTGCCGCCGCCGCTCGCGCCGGTCGAGGCCGAGGTGGCAGTTGAAGACGTGCAGGGCGGAGGCGCCGAGGTCCACGTCCGCGCGCAGGCACCCGCGCTTCTCGCGCCCGGGCACCGACAGGTCGTAGCTGCGCGAGGCGGTGATGGGGAAGCGCGCCAGGATGCAATTGCCGTACGGATAGCCGCCGCGCAGCTCGGTGAGCCCGTATGCCTGGGCGAGGCCGGTGAGGCGCGCCAGCGTGCCCGCCGGATCGAGCAGCTCGCCGGGGCCGCCGAGGGCGCCCACCTCCTGGAGCCCCGCCACGTCCGCGCGCGCCTCTTCGATGACGAGCGCCACCCGCTCCGGGTCGGCGCGGCCGTCGCGCCCCCGCATCCCGTGGACGTTCCAGCTCATCACCCTCACGCCCACCGCCGCTCCTCCTCGCTGGCGGGCGCGCGCCGCGGCCGCGGCGGTCGAGGCGGGGTGCGATAGGCGTCGTGGAACGCGCGGTACAGCGCGTCGGGCCGGAGCCCCTCGGTGAAGCGCAAGCCGCAGGCCGGCGGGTGGACGAAGAACGTCTCGATCTCCTCGGGCGCCACGCCGCCGTGCGACCCGAACTCCCAGGCGTAGGCGACGGGGACCTTCCCCTCGCCGCGCCAGCCGAGCACGACGAGGTCGCCCGAGCCGGGCAGCGACACGAGGTCCGCGAGGTAGGCCGCGAGGAGCGGCGGATCCGGGTGGGGCAGCCGCGCGACGTCCTCCGGCCGGCCGAGGTCGAGCTCGTCGCCGCCGACGAGCGCGGCGCCGCGCTCGCCGTGGCGCACCGCCACCATCCCGACGGCGCGCGACTCGCGGAGGGCCGCGAGGACGCCCGGGTGGCGGACGCGTACCGCCTCGAGGTCGATCGGCGCGCGCTCGTCGGTGAAGTAGACGTGGGCGAGATCGCCCGCCTCGGCGGTGACGACGCGATCGGTGCGCGCGAACCCGAGCGCGTGCCCGATGAGCCCCTGCTCGAGCCAGTCGAGGCCGCGCCCGACGGGGTCGCGGACCCGCGCCGGCGACCTCGCCAGGAGCGCCCGCACCGAGCGCGTCTGCGCGAGGCGCACCGCCTCGCCGCCGTCGAGGAGCAGCGGCACCGCCACGCCGCCGTCGGCGAGCGCGAGGTACTCCGGCAGGGAGAGGCCGGTGAACGACTCGAACGGCATCGTCGCCACGTGCCCGTGGTCCGAGAAGACGAAGACGTCGTAGCGCAGCTCGGGGACGGCCTCGGCGGCGGCGTAGATGGCGGCGAGCGCGAGGTCCAGCGAGCGCAGGTTCGAGATCGCCTCGGGCGCGTCGGGGCCGCGCCGGTGCGCGAACTCGTCGTAGCCGAGGAAGTCGCAGTAGACGACGGGCACGCCGCGCGCGACGTCGATGATGATCCCCTCGACGGCGAGCTCGCGCATGAACGCGCCGACGAGGAGCCGGTGCAGGAGGAAGCGCGGCTCGTGCTTGAGCCGGCCCAGCGACAGCGACCAGGCGGCGCCCCTCCACAGCCCCGCCGTGAGCTCGTACGCGGCCCGCCCCGCGGTGCGCGCCGCGGTGACGGAGTGGACGACGCCGCTCACGGCGGCGTCCCACGCGGAGAAGCTTCTCGTGAGCGCGTCGAGCGGGTAGTCGCCCGCGAGCCCGGAGAGGCAGAAGTGCGGCAGCGCCGCGCCCCCGCTGAAGATGGAGAAGTAGGAGGTGCCGCCGCGCAGGAGCGGGTCGCGGCCGTTCGAGAGCTGCGCCTCGATCGCGGCCGCGTCGGTGGCGCGGTCCATGCGGATCTCGCGCGCGCGGCGCCGGTCGTACCACACGAAGCCGGGGACGCTCGGCGAGACGCCGTAGAGCAGGCCCGCCTGGAAGGCGGGCGTGGAGGCAGGCGCGCCGCTCCTCGCGCTCGAGACGGCGCTCTCGCCGCGGTCCACGCGCCGGGCGAGGAACGGCATGTGGCCCTCGCGCAGGGCCCACTCGAGCCGACGGCGGGACACGCCGTCGAGCTGGACGAGGAGGAGGCGCCGATCATTCTCGAGCGGCGGCGGGTGGATCTGCCCGCGCTCGGAGAGCGGGCGCAGGACGTGGCGCACGCCGGGCCCCGCCCACCGCGCGAGCACATCCGAGACCTTGGTCCTCGTCCCGCGGAGCATCTCCTCAAAGCCTAGTGCTGCTCCGCTCAAGATGACTGGGTCAGTCGTCGGGGGGCGTCCAGCGGACCTCCACGACGGAGAGGACGAGCGTGCCGGCCGGCCGCTGCACGCGGGCCGTGTCGCCCTCGGCCTTGCCGAGCAGGGCACGCCCGAGCGGCGCGTCCACGCTGATGAGCCCCGCCGGCGCGTCCGCCTCGTCGGGGCCGACGAGGCGGTAGACGCGCTCGTCGCCCTCCGCGTACTCCACCGCCACCCAGGCGCCGAAGTACGCCTTGCCCCGGGGGTGCGGCTTCGGGTCGATGACCGTGAGCTCGTCCATCCGCTCGGAGAGGAAGCGGAGCCGCCGGTCCAGCTCGCGCAGCTTGCGCTTGCCGTAGACGTACTCGGCGTTCTCGCTGCGGTCGCCGAGCGCGGCCGCCGCTTCCACCTCGGCCACGATCTTCGGGCGCAGCACCGTCCAGATGCGCGCGTGCTCGACGGCGATGCGCCTGAAGCCTTCGGGCGTGATGTAGCGGGGGGGCTTCGCGGGCTTCGACGGCATCGGGAGGGATGGTAACCTGCCGCGCGTGAAGGTCACCGACATCCTGCGGTTCGCGCGCGAGCGGGGCGAGCCCATCTTCTCCTTCGAGTTCTTCCCGCCCAAGACGGACGACGGCGTCCGGCAGATGTTCGAGGCGGTCGAGGCGCTCCGCCCGCTCGGCCCCGCGTTCGTGTCCGTCACCTACGGCGCCGGCGGCTCCACGCGCCAGCGCACGATCGAGCTCGTCACGCGGCTCAAGCGCGAGACGGAGATCGAGGCGGTGGCGCACATCACCTGCGCCGGCGCCTCGCGGCAGGAGATCGGGCAGGTCCTCGACGAGATCGCGGCCGCCGGGATCCAGAACGTGCTCGCGCTCCGGGGCGACCCGCCCCGCGGCGAGCAGAAGTTCGACGCGCACCCGGAGGGCTTCCGGTACGCGAGCGAGCTCGTCGCGTTCATCCGGAGCGAGCGGGCGCGCTGGAAGTTCTGCATCGGGGTGGCGGGCTACCCCGAGGGCCACGTCGAGACGCCCGACCTCGCGCGCGACCTCGCGAACCTCAAGACGAAGGTGGACGCCGGCGCCGACTTCCTCGTGACGCAGCTCTTCTTCGGCAACGCGCACTACTTCCGGTTCGTGGAGCGGGCGCGCGCGGCGGGCATCGGGGTGCCCATCATGCCGGGCATCATGCCGCTCACGAACGTCGACCAGATCGAGCGGTTCACCGCCATGTGCGGCGCGCAGATCCCGCCCCTGCTGCGAGCGGCGATGGAGGTGCGCCGCTCGGACCCGGAGGCGGCGCTGCAGCTCGGCGTCGCCTACGCGAGCCTCCAGTGCGCGGACCTGCTCCGCCGCGGGGCGCCGGGGATCCACTTCTACACGCTGAACCGCTCGCCCTCGACGCGCGCCATCGTCGCCGCGCTCCGCTCGTCGGAGCCGTGGCGCGACGGCTAACGGGCCGCCTTCCACTCGGCGTGGACGGTCAGGACGGGGACGCGGCTGCGCCGGACCACGTTCTCCGCGACCGACCCGATGAGCGAGCGATCACGGCCCGTCCGGCCGTGCGTCCCCATCACGACGAGGTCGAACCCGCCCTGGTCGGCCTGGTCGACGATGGCCAGCTGAGGCTCGCCGGCGCGGCTGGCCGTCTTCACGGAGGCGATGCCCTGCGCCTCCGCCTCGCGCTTCCACGCCGCAAGCTCGCCGTCCGCGGATTCGGCGTCCTTGAGCACCGTCGACACGTTCGCGTTCGTGTCGGCGTGAAAGAGCGTGAGCTCGGCGCCGAAGCGGCGCGCGAGGTCGACCGCGACACGCAGCGCCGAGCGCGACTCCTCGGAGAAGTCCACCGGACACAGCACCTTCTTCCAGGCCAGCTCAGCCATGATCATGCCCTCCTCGCCCGTGCGGCGTGCGAGTGAGCTTGATCTAGCGCGGCCCCGCCGTCGAGGCACGGGTCGCGCCGTCAGCGTGAGGCGCGCTCCCGTGCCGGAGCGCCGTCCGCGACCGGCACCTCCAGCGAGCGGATGAAGTGGGGCTTCGCCCGCCGGGGCAGCCTCGCGGCGACGTCGTGCACCGCCATCGCGACCACGCGCTGCTCGGGCTCGGAGAGCGACCCGAACTCGAGCTCCGTGACGCGCAGGGAGTCCGTGTCGTGACGGCGCACCGCGCCGAGGATCGCGCGGTAGCGAGCCAGGTAAAGCAGGTAGAGCTGTTCGGCCCCGGTCCTCGATGGCGCCACCCGGCCAGCATCGGGCGCAGGGCCGGTCGCGTCAACACCATCGGTGTACCACGTGACCGTGACGGGGGACCGGAGGTGTGGGAGGGGAGCGGCTGCGCGCCCACCCGATCACTTCGACGACGTGTCGGCGCCGGCGCCACCCTGCTGCTCGCCGGCCGGCGGGCCCTTCATCATGTCGCCCCAGCCCCCCTCGGTCATGGACTTGACGCGCCACTCGCCGCCGGTGCGCACGAGCAGCATGTTGCTGCGGCTCGTGATGTTCCTCTTGCCCATCGTCATCGTCGACACGTCGTCCACCGACGCGAGCGAGTCGGTGATCATGAAGATCGTCGGCTTGTGGGTCACCTTCATGTCGGGCATCGGCTTGTAGAAGGGCGCCATCACCTGCATCCACTTCTCCTGCGCCCACGAGCCAGTCCGCGCCTCGCCGTTCGAGTCGTCGGTCACCATCAGGACGGGGAAGTCGATGAGCGAAGCGGCGGCCTCGAGATCGCCCTTCTTGCCGGCGTCCTCCATCTGCCGGAAGAGCGCCATGATCTCCCTCTTGTCGGCCTGCTCCTTCGTCACCTTGGGCGGCTTCCAGCCGGCCATGGGATCGGCGGCGGGCGGGGTTGCGGTCGTGTCGCCCTGGGCGAGGGCGGGCGATGCCAGGACGAGCAGCGTCAGCGCGAGCGGGATCCGGATCATGGGGACTCTCCGTGGTCGATTCGCGCCTCCTTATTCGGGCAGCGCGCCGCGGTCAACGCGCTGTCCGGGGCCATCGCGCGCCCGGCGTCTCCGCGCCAGGCGCGACGCGGGGTCGAAGGCGAACGGGAGTCGGATGGGACGCTAATCCAGCACCTTCAGCGACTCGACCTTGACCGTCTCGCCGCTCTTCTCGCCCGTCACGTCGAAGCGGATGTGGTCCTTCTTGGTCGACTTGTCGAGCGCGGCGATCGCCTGCTTGTTGCCTGCCTCGTCCAGCTTGAGCCACGTGCCCTCGGAGGTGATGATTCCGAGCCCGCTGGCCTTCGCGCACTTCTTGAGGCACTCCGCCGGATGGTTGTCGGGGTTCGCCTTGAACTTCGCGCCACACGATCGATCGATGAGCGTCACGCCCTTCCACGTCTCCGCGAAGGCGGCGACGGGGGTGGCGAGACCGAGGACGATGACAGCTGCGAGCAGCTTCTTCATGGGTTCTCCTTCGCTGGGAGAAAGCGGGCAGCGAAAGCGGGCAGGCGCCTGCCCGAGTGGCAGCTTGGTCTGGCACGAGCTATGAGCGATTCACGAGCGGCGCCTAGGTAACAGGGGGCGAGCGGGGCCCCGCGTGGGTCGCGCTGTACGCATTTCGGCGGTCTGTTTGGGCTAGGATGCAGCCGTGCGCCGCCTCGTCGCGCTTGCCGTCTTCGGCCTCGCGCTCGGCGCAGGGGTCGCGCTCGCGTTGCGCCTCGCACGGGCGAGCCCCGAGGCGCCCGGCGCGCCCGCGGTGATCGTCCAGATCCGGGAGGTGGCGCGCCTCGAGACGCTCGACGTGTCCGTCTACAAGAAGGTCGCGTTCGCGCCGGAGCCGCTGTCGGCTGGATCGTTCTGGGGCGACGTGGCGGGGTGGCTGCGGCACACGCTCGCGACGCCGCAGGGCAAGGCGATCGTCTTCGCCGACGCCCACCTCGGGCTCGACCTCCAGCAGCTCGGTCCCGAGAGCCTGCGCGTCCAGGGGAGCGAGGTGTGGCTCACGCTGCCGCCCGTCGTCATCCGCGTGGAGCTCAAGCCCGGCGAGACCGAGATCATCGGGTCGAACCTCGACTCGGCCGAGACCGCGCGCCTCTTCGAGCTCGCCCGGACCGCGTTCGAGCGGGAGCTCGCGTCCGACGCCCGGCTCAGGGAGCGCGCGCGCGGGTCGGCGGAGCGCGCGATCCGCAGCCTCCTCGTCGGCCTCGGCTTCCGCGAGGTCCACTTCGTGGAGCGGCTTCCGCCCATGGTGTCGGGCTCGTGAGGCGCTTCGCCCCATCTGAGCGTTGAGGCTCGGCGCCTCACCGGAGAGGGGAGCGTCCATGAAGCGTCTCCTGTGGTTCGCGCTGCTCTCGCTCGGCTGCGCGCACGCCATCAAGGACGTCTCCGACTGCGACAGGGTGGCGGGCGAGAAGCGCGTCGAGTGCGACGCCTGCGTCGTCCAGAACAAGGCGCAGGGATGGCTCGGCGAGTACGAGTACCGGCCGGACGGCGCGGACGGACAGCGGTGCGTGCGAGTCAAGTGACAGGGTCATCCAGGGCCATGGCCCACCGCATCTGCCCCTGGTGGCTCGGCTACGTCCTCCTGGTTCCGGTACGGCGGCTCTGGCAAGACCCGCACGCCATCCTCACGCCGTATGTGACCGAGGGCATGACGGTGCTCGAGCCCGGTCCGGGAATGGGCTTCTTCTCGCTCGAGCTCGCACGGCTCGTCGGACCGGCGGGCCGCGTGATCGCGGTCGACGTCCAGCCGAAGATGCTCGCCAGGCTGCGCATCCGGGCGGAACGCGCTGGGCTCGATGGGCGGGTCGAGACGCGCCAGGCCACGGAGTCCGGCCTCGGCATCGGTGACCTGGCGCAGCAGGTGGACTTCGTCCTCGCGTTCGCGGTGTTGCACGAGCTGCCGGACCGCCACGTCTTCTTCGCCGAGATCGCCAGGGCGCTCGTGCCCGGCGGGCGGCTCCTCCTGGCCGAGCCGCGGCACGTGTCCGAGGAGGAGCTCGAGAAGACGATCGACGCTGCCGCGGCCGCAGGGCTGCGCGTCACCGAACGCCCCGCGATTCGCGGCAGCCGGACGGCGCTGCTGGTGAAGCGGTAGGTCGCTCGGGCCATCGGACGCAGCGAAGCGTGAAGTCTGCTCCTGCGCGACGAGCGAGGTCGCGATGCGCCCCTCGGCGCGACGCAACTTGCAGCCCCGCTCGTCTGTCAGCCGACCACGGGGTACCGGAACTCCATCGGTACCTTCACGTCTGGATGGAGGCTCCGTGCCACGGGGCAGGTGTGCGCCGCCTCCTCGAGCCGCGGACGGTGCTCGAGCCGCACCTCGCTCGGCATCTCGAAGACCAGCACGAGCTCGCCGATCTTCCGCGGGGGCGGCGTCATGCGCTTCTCGACGGAGGCCCGGGCGTTGCCCCACGTGAGCGCCTCGCGCTGAGCCACGAGGGCCATGGTGCTGAGGGCGCAGGAGGCGAGTGCCGCTCCGACCAGGTCAGTCGGCGAGAAGCTCATCCCCGTCCCGCCGTTGTCCTTGGGTGGCACGGTGCTGATGGTGGTGCCCGACGGGCCATGCGTGAGCTGGCACGACAGACCCTGGATGGCTGCGGTCATGGGTACTCCGGACATGGTCGACCTCCTCCTGAAGAGATGGCTCACTTCACCACGCAATCCGCTGTCGATGTCTGAATAACGCTCCCGAAGGACCATCCGCCGGCAGCGTCGCGAGCCACACGATGGTGTCGGCGCCCTCTTCGACGCTGCTCGACGCCGCGGATCCGCCCATGCGCGTGCGGACCCAGCCTGGGCAGGCGGCGTTCACCTTGAGATCGCCGAGCGCCTCCGAGGCGAGTCGAACCGTGAGCGCGTTGAGCGCAGCTTTCGAGATGGCGTAGGCAGCCGGCCCCGCGAGGCCCTCCGAGAACGAGCCGTACCCCGACGACACGTTGACGATGCGGCCGTAGCCACGGCGGATCATCCCGGGCATCCACGCGCGGGAGGTCCACAGGGCCCCGAAGAAGTTGATCGCCATCGTCTCGCTGATGACGGTGGCCGGCATGGTCAGGAGATCGCCGTCAGGGTAGATGCCCGCGTTGTTGACGAGGACGTCTACGCGTTCGCCCCGCTGGTCGAGCCGCGCCGCGCAGGCCGCGACGGACTCCTCCGAGGCGACGTCGAGGACCTCGGGGAAGACCTCGAGCCCTGCCTTCGACAGACCGTGGGCAGCGTCCGAGGCAGCGGTGGCATCTCTGCCGGTCAAGATGATCCGCATCCCCTGGCGGCCGAGCTGCCGGCAGACCTCGAGCCCGATCCCTCGATTCGCTCCGGTGACGAGCGCAGTACGGCGGGACATGCGACTCACCTATCGCGAGGAGCGCGCCGCTGCCGCGCGCGGGGCTCCCGAGGGCGCCGACGCGCAAGGAAGGAATGACCCCACGGGGATTCGAACCCCGGTTACAGCCTTGAAAGGGCCGTGTCCTGGGCCTCTAGACGATGGGGTCGGGAGCGCCGGAAACTACCCGCGGCCGAGATGCCTGTCAAAGGATCCTGCCGGCACCCGCGAGCGTTCGCATGATGCGCTCGCCCTTCGACTTCGGCCCCGCGGTGCGGGGCCTACGCTCAGGGTGAGCGGGCTTGTAACCATCGGGCGCGCCGCCCCTCTCCCCGACCCTCTCCCCGCTTCGCGGGGCGAGGGGGATAAGACCCGAGCGCGGTCCTGGGCCTGCTCGGCGATGGCGGAGCCATCGTCTGCGCGCCGAAGGCGCGCACAGCAGGCCCAGGGGCGGTGACGAAGAACGAAGGGATGACCCCACACGGATTCGAACCGCGGTTTCAACCCTGATGGGCGTGCTCGGTTGCGCTGGTCCCGTGAACGAGA
>Ga0137372_10005731_pt1 | contig 12120 bp, 12 predicted proteins | sample SagtaG_6_FD_104911 | JGI IMG/M metagenome (GOLD analysis project Ga0137372, IMG submission 104911) | Vadose zone soil microbial communities from Sagehorn Ranch, Mendocino, California, USA - Sage1_R_60_16 metaG | ecosystem: Environmental > Terrestrial > Soil > Vadose zone | place: USA...
AGAGCAAGTTCAACAACGCGTTGCAGGCCCATCGCCAGGCGGGCAGCGCGTTCAAGACCTTCACCCTCGCCGCGGCCATGGAGCAGCACGTCGACCCGCACTCGATCTGGAACGGGCCACCGGAGATCGTCATCCCCGACCCGAGATGCTTCACCCAGGGCAAGCCGTGGGACGTCCACAACTACGCCGACGAGAAGGCGGGCACCATGACCCTGCTGGACGCCACGGCCAACTCGGTGAACACGATCTTCGCCCAGCTGGTGGTGTCGGTGGGGCCCGACAACGTCGCCAACGTGGCCAACCGGATGGGGATCGCGTCGCACCTCGACGCGGTGTGCTCGATCACCCTCGGCTCACAGGACATCACCCCGATGGACATGGCCGACGGCTACGCCACGCTGGCCGATCGGGGGGTCCGTCACTCGCCGACCCCGCTCCAGACCGTGACCACGTCGGCGGGTGACGTCCTGTTCAAGGCCAGTGCGAAGGGGCAGTCGGCCCTCCAGCAGAACGACGCGGACCTGGTGACGCTGGCCCTCCAGGGCGTGGTGACCCACGGGACCGGCACCGCGGCGGCCCTGTCGGGGCGCCCGGTGGCCGGCAAGACCGGAACAGGCCAGGATTTCCAGGACGCCTGGTTCTGCGGCTACACGCCCCAGCTCGCGACGTGCGTGTGGGTGGGCTACCAGAAGGGCGAGATCGCCATGCACGATGTGGAGGGGTTCACCGACGTGTTCGGCGGCTCGATCCCCGCGCTCATCTGGCATGACTTCATGACCACCGCGATGGGGGGGCAGCCGGTGGAGAACTTCGCCCAGCCGAGCTTCAAGGGCTACGACCTGAGGCCCTCCGGCGCCATCAGCCCGACGCCCGCGCCGAGCCCCAGCCCCAGCCCGACACCCCCCAGCCCCAGCCCCACGCTCCCCCCGACGCCGCCAACTCCCAGCCCGACGCTCCCGACCCCCACCCCGACGCTGACCCCGTCTGAGTCGCCCAGCGCGAGCCCGCCGCCCCGCCCCGGCTGATCGAGCCGCGCCGCGCGCAGCGCCAGGGCCTTTACCGAATGGTGGGGACGGACGCCAGGATCTCGAACGGTAGGGACGCCACCACGGTGGTCCCGATGCGGGGCTTGCTCTGCACGACGAGGGTGCCTCCGCCCAGCTCGGTACGTTCCCGCATCGAGGCCAGCCCCACCTTTCCCATCCGGAGGAAGTCCCGGACCTCCCGCGGGTCGAACCCGCAGCCATCGTCGGAGATCTCGACCTCCAGGGTGCCGAGCCCGGCCTTGGCCCGAACGCTCACCTGGGTGGCGCCGGCGTGCTTCCCCACGTTCGACAGCGCCTCCTGCACAACCCTGTAGGCCAGTGTCTCGGTGTCCGCCGGGACCTCCACGTACGGGCCCGCCGCCACCTGGACCTTGATCCCACGCTCCCGCTCGAACCGCCGGCACAGCTCGCGGATGGCCGGGACCAGCCCCCGCTCCTCGAGCACCGGTGGGCGGAGATCGCTCATCACCCGTCGGAGGCTGTCGGCCTCCTCGGCCAGTTCCTCCTGGACCCGCTTGAGCATATCGGCCGCCCCCTGCTGGTCGCCGGCCTCGACCATGAGACGGACGGCCTCCAGCGAAAGGGTCGCCCCGGTCACGCCCTGGATCGGGCCGTCGTGGAGGTCGCGGGCGATCCGGTTGCGTTCGGCCTCGATGGCCGCGTTGGTCCGGAGCAGGAGGCTGGTCCGGTCCTCGTCCCGGTTCTGGAGGAACTGGAACAGCGAACGGATGGTCTGCTCCGCCAACCGACTCGCCGTGACGTCCCGGATCACCAGCAGCGAACCCGGGGGCGACGTGGCCAGAGGAGACGACCGCGCTTCCAGGTACCGGGTCCCCTCGTCGGAGGTGAGAACGGCCTCCCCGGAGGTGGGCAGCTCGGCCAGCGACGAATCGGTGAACGGCGACCGCGATGCCAGCTCGTCCCATCCCACGCCGATGACCGCGTCGAATGGGAGCTGGATCATCGAGCAGAACGAGTCGTTCGCCCGAACGACCCTCCGTTGGTCGTCGAGTTCGACCACGCCGTCGACCGCGGAATCGAACAGGAGCCGGAGCCGGGCCGCGGACTCCGAGGTGCCCCGGGTGGCGGAGAGCAGCGACGCGATGGCACGCTCGCGCTCCTCGAGCGCGGCGGCGAGCTCGAGCCCATCGCGCCTGGTTCTCGTCTGGCCCACCGTGGCGCACAGCCCGACGGCGCCGGTCACCCCCGAGGCGACCGCCAGCCGATCCACCCAGGGAAGGTACGCGCCCGCTCCAGCCGCGATCAGGATGCCCGCGCCGATCCCGGCCACCCCGGCCATGACGGTCAGGAGGGCCAGGTCACGCGGCCACGTCCTGCGCGGCTCGACTTCGGCGGCGACCGAGGGTTCTGGAACGCTCGAAGCGTGCGCGGCTTGCATCTCTAGAGGCAACTATCGGCAGGACCCGGACGGCCTTGTAGCGCTGGTCGGCTACGGGATCGGGGTCACTCGATCAGGCGCCGGCGAAGGGCTTCGGCCACGGCCGCCGTTCGATCCGCCGCGCCGAGCTTCTCGAAGATGTGCTCCAGATGCGTCTTGACGGTGTCGGGGGAGATGAACAGCTGATCGGCGATGTCCTTGTTCGTGTGGCCGAAGGCCAGCAGTTGCAGGACCTCGACCTCCCGGGCCGTGAGCGTCTCCGCCTTTCGGTCCCGTTCCTTCGCCTGCGAGAGCTCCTCGGCCAGGGCCACCACGAGCTGGGGGTCGATGACCATGTTCCCCCCGGCCACCAGGCGCACCGTCTGGATGAGGTGCTCGGCGTCCCGGGCCTTCAGCACGTAGCCCCTTGCCCCGGCCCGGACGGCCTCGACCACGAACTGCCGGTCGTCGTACGCGGTCAGCATCACCACGCCGACCGAGGGGTGCTTCTGCGCGATCCGCCGGGCCGCTTCCAGCCCGTCCATCTCAGGCATGCGGATGTCGAGCAGGACGATGTCGGGCTCGCCCACACCGTCGGACATGAGGCCGAGGACCTCCTGGCCGTTGGCGGCCTCGCCCACCACCTCGATGTCGCCCGCCATCTCGAGGTACCTGCGAAGCCCTTGCCGGACCAGCGAGTGGTCGTCGGCGATGAGCACTCTGATCGCCATGCCTAATCCATCGGTCATGAGGGGCTCCGACTGAACCCCCGGATTGTAGGCCGGACCCGCTTTTGGGACGAAATCGGGGCCGAAGGGCCGAGGGGAAATGGAGTGACAAGCGTCGGTCAAAAGACGTAGTACCAGGCCACGAACAGCAGCAGGAGCACGCCCAGCATCGTGGCCGACGCCGCCACGGCGAGCTCCCGGCGAACCCGCCGCCCTTCGGTCAGCCTGGCGGCCCCCCAGAAGATCGGGAACAGCGGCAGGGCGAACCGGGGGAAGGACATGAGGGGCCGGGATGTGAAGATGAAGGACAGGGGCGCCAGGATGCTGGCCCACACGTAGACGGCATAGGCCGGGCGGAGACGCACCGACGTCCACACCGCCAGCGCCAGCACCGGGATGGTCACCACCCAGTCCAGGAGGTGGTACCCGCCCGGATAGATCCCGATGAACCGGTACGCGTCGCGGGTTCCCTCGAGGAGGGTGAACCCGGGATTGGCCAGCTTCCGCTCCCACCCCGCCTGCTGGTGGATGGGTGCGAGCCAGTCGCCAACCCGGGCCCGCCAGTAGAGCAGGTACACGCCGGCCCCGGCCGCCGGAGCCAGAGACCAGGCCAGCGGCTTGACGGGCCACCGCCACGGCCGCCGTTCCAGGGCCTGGTGCACCGCCTCCACGACCAGGGGCAGGACCAGCAGCACCCCAACGTTGCGGGTCAGGGCGGCCAGGGCCCCGGCCAGCCCGGCCACCTCCCACCGCCCCCGCCGCGCGGTCCACAGGGTCACCACCGCCAGCATCAGGAACAGCGACTCGCTGTAGGGGGAGACGAAGAAGAAGGCGGTGGGGAAGACGGCGGCGAACAGGACGGAGCCCCGGGCCGTCTCCTCGCCGAGCTCGTCACTGGTCAGCAGATAAAGGGCGATCAGCGCCCCGAGGAACGCCCCGTTCGCCACGAGCAGCCCCGCGGCCAGGGGATGGCCGCCGATGACGAAGGACACGGCCCGGACGGTGAGGGGGAACAGGGGGTAGAACGCAGCGCTGCCGTCGTGGCCGGCGTAGCCGTGGGCGGCGATCCGCAGGTACCACAGGGCGTCGAACCGCTCCCACGCCGTGAACAGGTTCTGCCAGCCGGGGGCGATGGCGTGGGCCGGCCACCCGGGGACGCTCACCGGGCCCGGGATGTGCCCGAGGATCTTCGAGTCGAAGCCCCCGGCCGGCGCGTGGGGGAACACCGCCACGGCGACCAGCGCCACCACCCACATCAGGACCCGGACGCCCAGGAAGACCTTCGCGCAGTACAGGGCGGCCTCGCGGAGCCCGCCGGTTCGATGGACGCCGCCGGCCGGGGCCCTCCGGTGCCGCCCGACCGTGGCCGCGCCGACGGGGGCCTTCGGCTCGGTTTTCATCGGGACGCCCGCGACAGGACCATGCCCAGGCTTCCCGTGGTCGTCGGTGCGGGCAGCTCTTCGGTCTCCCGGACCACCCAGACCACCAGGCAGGCCACCAGGGCGGCCACCCGGACAACCACTGCCAGCTCGAACGCGCCGAGTGGCGCCCCGTGGAACCCGGCGAAGGCCGGATCGCCGCTCGTGGCGGCCAGCCTCCCGAACCACGTGAACCGGGTGACGAACACGGCGACGTCGGCGGCCTCGAACGCGGCGAACAGCCTCCAGTCGGGGAGGGCCAGGGCGAACCACGGCAGGAGCCACAGCCCGTACTGGGGCGAGTAGACCTTGTTCGTCAGCAGGAACGCGATGATCAGCGGCAGCCCGAACGTCCAGCGTGGAAAGTCCGGCTCCCGCGCGTGCTTCAGGAACCACACCGCCACGGCCACGGCGGCGAAGGCCAGCAGGGAGACCGTGTCGATCAGATGGGGCGACCACGCGCAGCCGGTCCCGCCGTGGAGCCGCTGGCACGCCGCGAACCACAGGCTGTCCCAGTCGACCGGCCTGGCCGCGTTGAACCGGAAGAACGTGGCCCACGGATGGGGGGCGGCCACGGCGAACGGGAGGTTGGCCCCGGCGTAGGCCACCACCGACCAGACTACGAGCTGTGTGGCCTCGGCCGGCCTCCGCTGCCGCACCCGCCCCAGGACGAACGGGATCACCAGCAGCCCCGGGTAGAACTTCGCCGCCGCGCCCAGCCCCAGGAGCGCGCCGCTCGCCGCGTCACGGTCCCGGAGGTAGGCGAACGTCGCCGCCGTGGCCAGGGCCACCGCCAGCAGGTCCCAGTTCACGAAGGCGTAGATGAGCAGCGTGGGAGCCAGGGCGAAGTACAGGGCTCTGGTGCCCGCCATGAGATAGAGGAACCACGCGGTCAGGAGGGCCAGGACGGACAGCAGGGCCACGTTCGCGTAGAAGAACCCCCCGTATCCGGTGCCGATCCAGGCGCCCACGCGCATGAGGTACATCGTCAGCACGGGATACTCGTCGCAGTGGTCGTCGGTCTCGGCCGGGCACGCGTTCAGGAAGGGGAGCCGGCCGCCCTGGAGATGCTCGGTCCCGTACAGGGGCACGATGTCCGAGTAGCACAGGCGGCGGTACTGCCGGCCGTCGGACCACCTCCCGTCCGCGCAGGGCTGCTTCGCCACCAACCCGAACAGCAGGACCGTGCTGGTCGAAAGGAGCACCACCCCCAGCGCGAACGATCCGACGATCTGTCCGGTTCCCGGTCTGGACACTCGAAGGATTATCCGGCCTGGGCTCAGGCGGGGCCCGCATCCTCTCGCACGTCCGTCCGGAGGGTGAACCGGCAGTCGTACTCGCTCTCCAGCGAGAAGGAGTCGTTGGGGACCTCCCGGTCGACGTCCAGAACCAGATCGCCCTCCCGGTACAGGTTCGCCAGCCACTCGTGGGCGAGCACCGGCACCCCGGCGACCAGCCCGACCCGGACCACGTCCGAGCCGGGGTAGTAGCGGTCGTACAGGTAGGGGGCGGTGGAGTCGCAGCAGCCGGTGCCCAGGACCATCACCAGCTCCTCGCGACCCTCGGCCTGAACCCGCCGGACCACGTCCTCGGCACCGGCGGTGGCCCGGACGATCACCCCCGGCCCCCTACAGCCCCAGCACCTGGAACCAGAACTTCTGTTCCTTCGAGGGTGTCTGGTCCACGTGCATGTACTTCGTCTGGAGGTACTCCTCCAAGCCCCACCCGCCCAGCTCCCGGCCGATCCCGGACTGCTTGTACCCGCCGAACGGCGCCGCCGCCGAGATCAGATGGTAGTCGTTGATCCAGACGGTCCCGGTCCGGAGGCGCTTGCCCAGGGCGATGGCCCGGGGGATGTCGCGCGACCACACCGCGCCGGCCAGCCCGTAGATCGAGTCGTTCGCCATCCGGATGGCGTCCTCCACGGACTCGTACCGGATCACCGACAGGACCGGGCCGAAGATCTCCTCCTGGGCGATCTTCATGGAGTTGTCGACCTCGCCGAAGAGGGTGGGCTCGAAGTAGTGTCCGCCCTCGGGGAGTCCATCCGGGACGCCGCCCCCGGTGAGCAGCTTCGCTCCCTCCTCGTGGCCGATCTGCACGTACCGCTGCACCGTGTCGAGCTGGCGCCGGTCGATCAGCGGACCCATATCGGACTCGAAGTCCGTGGCCACACCGACCCTCAGCCCCTCGGCCAGCTCCACCATCCGGGCGGTGAGCTCGTCGTAGAGCGCGGCCGGCACGAAGCATCGTGTGCCCGAGTGGCAGATCTGGCCCTGGTGCAGGTAGGTGGCCCACAGCGCGCCGGGCACGGCGATGTCCAGGTCGGCGTCGTCGAGGATGATGTTCGCGCTCTTGCCGCCCAGCTCGAGCGTGACCTTCTTGATGGTGCCCGAGGCGAGCTGCATGATCCGCCGGCCGATCCCCGTCGACCCGGTGAAGGAGACCTTGTCCACCCGGGGGTCGGTGACCAGGGCCTCCCCGGCGATGGGCCCGGTGCCGGGCACGACGTTCAGGACGCCCTTCGGCAGTCCCGCCTCCTGTCCCAGGGCGGCCAGCTCCAGGGCGGACAGGGGCGTGTACGGCGATGGCTTGAGCACCATGGCGTTGCCGGTGGCCAGAGCCGAGGCGGCCTTCCACACCGCCATGATGAACGGGAAGTTCCACGGGATGATCCCCGCGCACACGCCGTAGGGCTCCTTCTCCACGAAGGTCCAGGCCGGGGCGGGGAAGTTCGTGGCCGGGACCGGCTGGGTGTACTCCAGCTTCGCCGCCGCCTCGACCAGGTACTGCCAGTGGTAGACGCCCAGCGGAACGGTGAACAGGTTGGCCATCCGAAGGGTGTGGCCGGCGTCGCGCGCCTCGATGTCGGACAGCTCGCCCTGGCGGTCCTGCATGAGTTCGCCCATCCGGGCCAGGATCTTCGATCGGTCCCGAACGCTCATGGTGGCCCACGGTCCCTCGTCGACGGCCCGGCGAGCAGCCGCGACGGCCCGTTGGACGTCCTCCCTCCCGGCCCGGGCCACCGAAGCGATGGTCGAGCCGTCGGAGGGGTCGTGCGTGTCGAAGGTGCGCCCGTCGGCCGCGTCCACGAACTCGCCGTCGATGAAGAGCTGGGTGTGGTTTGGCATCGCCGCCTCCCGTCGATGGGCGCCAGTGCTCGCGCTTCGCCGCGAGGATACCCTCGCGCGCGGCGTGCCGCGCCGGGCCGGGCCTCCTCAGGTCAGTGGTACGAGTGGGCCTCGTCGGGGAAGGTCCCCGCCGCCACCTCGTCGCGGAACGCGGCCACCGCGCGGGTGATCTCCTCGCGGAGGTTCGTGTAGGGCTTGACGAACTTCGCCGGGCGGCGGAACGAGAGCCCCAGGAGGTCGGTGATCACGAGCACCTGCCCGTCGCAGTACGGGCCGGCGCCGATCCCGATCGTGGGCACCTCCACCGATTCGGTGATCCGCTTCGCCACGTCGGTGGGGATGCCCTCGAGCACGATGGCGAACGCCCCGGCCTTCGCCATCGACTCCGCCTCGACGGCCAGGCGCTGGGCGTCCTGATCGGTCTTGCCCTGGACCCGATACCCGCCCATGGCGTGGACGGACTGGGGGGTCAGTCCCAGGTGTCCCATGACCGGGATGCCCCGGTCGACCAGGGCGTGGGCCAGCTCGGTCATCGCGCCCTCGAACTTCACCGCGTGCGCGCCGCCCTCCTTCAGCATCCGGCCGGCGTTGTGGATGCCCTCCTCCAGTGACTCCTGGTAGGACATGAACGGGAGGTCGCCCACGATGAGGGCGTTCGAGGCCCCGCGGGCCACGGCCCGTGTGTGGTGGAGCATCTCCTCCATAGTCACCGGTACGGTGGTCGGGTAGCCGAGCATGTTGTCGGCCACCGAGTCCCCCACCAGGAGGACCGGGATCCCGGCCTCATCGAGGATCCTGGCGGTGGGGTAGTCGTAGGCGGTGAGCATGGCGAAGCGCTCACCGCGCTCCTTGAACGCCCGGACGTCCCGGATGGTGACTGGCATGGCTCGCGCCTCCTTGGTTGTGAGTGCACGGCTCTGGCGGCTTCAGTGTACCCCGTCGAAACGCTTGCCTTGCAGGTGGCGCCAGCGCCCTTCGTTACCATGGGATCGTGCCCCCTTCGGCCGGCGATTACGTCGAGAGCAACCGAAGCCACTGGGATCGGGCCGCCGCTGAGTTCGCCGAGCCTGGGCGGCGGGCGTGGGGTCTGGACGAACCGCTGTGGGGGATCTTCCGGGTGCCCGAGTCCCAGCTGGGGATCCTCCCCGGGGAGGTGGCCGGCCGGGACGTGGTCGAGCTCGGATGCGGTACGGCCTACGTCTCGGCCTGGCTGGCGCGCCGGGGGGCCCGGCCGGCCGGCGTCGACCTGTCGGCGGGGCAACTGGCCACGGCGTCCCGGCTGCAGCGGGAGTTCGGGCTGCCCTTTCCGCTGGTGCAGGCGGACGCGGAAGCGGTTCCGCTCGCGGGCGAGCGGTTCGACCTGGTCATCAGCGAGTACGGGGCGAGCATCTGGTGCGACCCGTACCGGTGGATCCCCGAGGCGGCCCGGCTGCTCCGCCCGGGCGGGGATCTGAGCTTCCTGGTGAACGGCACGTTCCTCATGCTCTGCGCACCCGAGCTGGACAGCGAAGGCCCCGCCAGCGACCGGCTGCGGCGCGACTACTTCGGGATGCACCGGTTCGAATGGGCCGATGCCCCGACCGTCGAGTTCCACCTCGGGTACGGGGAGTGGATCCGCCTGCTGCGGACGAACGGCTTCGAGGTGGTCGACCTGATCGAGATCCGGCCGCCGGAGGACGCCACCTCGCCGTTCCCGTGGATCACCACGGAATGGGCCCGGCGGTGGCCGGGCGAGGAGGTCTGGAAGGCCCGCAAGGCGGGCTGACCGTCGGGATGGGGCTGCGTCGTCGCTGGTCACCGCGTGTCAGTGGCGGGGGCTAGGATGTGCCGCGGTGGAGATCGCCGGGGACGGCGGCGACGCGGCTGGTAGCATTGGTCTTCCACTCCTGCTCCCCCGGGGGGCCGTCCAGACCAGAGGAGGTGGATTTGCGGACGTACGAGATCATGCTCATCCTGCCGGCCGACGCCGACGACAAGGTCATCGGCTCGGTCACCGATCGCATCGCACAGGTGCTGTCTCGCTCGGGCGGCCAGATCGCGAAGGCCGACCGGTGGGGCAGACGTCGGCTGGCCTACCCGATCGAGAAGGTCACCGAGGGCTACTACCTGCTCGTCGAGTGTGCCGCGGATCCAGCCGATATCAAGGAGCTGGACCGGGTGCTGTCGCTCGCCGACGAGGTGATCAGGTTCAAGACCGTGGTCCTGCCGGAGAAGCGGGTGAAGGCCCCGGCGGTCGCCACCCCGGCTGCCCCGGAAGCGGTCTCGGCGGGTCCGGCCCCGGACCGGGCCGAATCCGAGGCGGCGGCCCCCGCGGCGCCCGAGCCGGCACCTGCCGAGGCGGCCTCCGCGGAGGCTGTGTGAAGGCCGAACGGGTCGAGGTTCATCGGAGACTTCCCCTCCTCCGGCAGGCCATCTGGCCGGGGGATGGAACGAAAGATAGGTGGTGAGGAGATGGCAACGGAGAACCAGATCGTGATCGTGGGGAACCTGACCAGGGACCCCGAGCTGCGGTACACGCCGAACGGGGCCGCCCTGGTGAAGTTCGGCGTCGCGGTCAGCCGGCGGTTCAAGGACGAGGCCACCGGGCAGTGGAAGGACGCGGAGACGTCGTTCTTCGACGTGACCGCGTGGCGGCAGCTCGCCGAGAACGTCGCCGAGTCGCTCGCCCAGGGGAGCCGTGTGGTCGTGGTCGGCAGGCTGCGGACCAACAGCTGGGAGACCCCCGAAGGCGAGAAGCGGTCGAAGATCGAGATCGAGGCCGAGGAGATCGGGCCCAGCCTCAAGTGGGCCACGGCAAAGGTGGAGAAGCAAGGACGTGCGCCCGCTCAGTCCGACTGGTCGGAGAACGTGACCGTGGGCGTGGGCGGACCGCAGGAGGAGACGCCGGTCTAGATGCCGAAGGAACGACGCAAGCCACGCCGGGAGAAAGAGGAGAAGGGCTGGCAGAAGAAGCAGAAGCAGAAGTTCTGCGTGTTCTGCAAGGAGAAGATCGACTTCGTCGACTACAAGGACGTCACGATGCTGCGCAAGTTCGTGTCCGAGCGCGGGAAGATCCGGGCCCGGCGGGTCACGGGCAATTGCACCCAGCACCAGCGGGCGGTGGCCACGGCGGTGAAGAACGCCCGGGAGATGGCCCTGCTTCCTTTCACGGCTCGATGACCCGCCTCGGGAGCGGGACCGGCGCCGGGCGGATCGAGGCACCCCGATGAAGGTCATCCTGCAGCAGGAGGTGGACAAGCTGGGCGCGCCCGGCGACCTGGTCGAGGTGGCCGACGGCTATGCCCGCAACTTCCTGATCCCGCGAAAGCTGGCCGCCCCGGCCACGAAGGGCGGGGTCCGCCACGCCGAACGGCTCAGGCGCGCTCACCAGGATCGCGTGCAGAGGTCGCTGGTCGAGGCGCGGGAGCTGGCGGCCCGACTGACCGCAAACCCCGTGAGGATCGCGGCCCGAGCGGGCGAGGAGGGGCGGCTGTTCGGCAGCGTCACCCCGCAGCAGGTGGCGGCCGAGCTCCAGCGGGTGTCGGGCGTCGAGATCGACCGGAAGCGCTTCAACCTCGAGCCGATCCGAAGCGTGGGTACTCACGAGGCGGTCATCCATCTCCACCCGGACGTGAACGCCCGAGTGACCATCGAGATCGTCCCGCAATAGCGTCCCGGCGCATCCTCGCAGGTCAGGCCGTGTCGGTGGCCCGGTCCATACTTCGAACATGCGTTCGAAGCCGGATTTGTCTGGGCAGTTTCCGGCGCCCGTTCGCGCTGGCAGCGCCCCCTTTGCACCCGGTATCCCCAGGATTGGGCGGCTTTGGCCTCTGGTTCCGCACCGGCCCATCCCGCTAGCCTCCGCTGTCCGTTCAGGGGGGGGATGATGGCGAAAGTGGCGGAGGAAGTTCGACGGCTGCGGCCCGAGCGGGTGCCGCCCCACAACCTCGAGGCCGAGGAGTCGGTCCTCGGCTCCATGATGCTCTCGCCCGAGGCCATCGCCTCCGTGGTCGAGATCGTGAACGCCGAGGACTTCTACCGCGGCGCGCACCGCCGGATCTACGAGACGCTCCTCGCCCTCTACGCGCGTGGCGAGCCCGTCGACGCCATCACCACGGTCGAGGAGCTCAAGCGGCGGCAGTGGCTCGACGAGGTGGGGGGGCCGCTGTACGTCTACAACCTGGTGGAGTCGGTCCCCACTCCGGCCAGCGCCTCCCACTACGCGAAGATCGTCTCGGACCACGCCCTGCTGCGCCGGCTGATCGAAGCGGCGTCGCAGATCATGGGGCGCGCCTACACCATCCCGGAGGACCCTCGGAAGGCCGCCGACGAGGCCGAGGGATTGATCTACGCGGTCTCCCGCCAGCGCGAGCACGACCAGGTGATCTCGGCGCGCGACCTGGTCGACGAGAGCATGGCCGCCCTCGAGCACATCCAGCA
>Ga0137372_10005737_pt1 | contig 12116 bp, 8 predicted proteins | sample SagtaG_6_FD_104911 | JGI IMG/M metagenome (GOLD analysis project Ga0137372, IMG submission 104911) | Vadose zone soil microbial communities from Sagehorn Ranch, Mendocino, California, USA - Sage1_R_60_16 metaG | ecosystem: Environmental > Terrestrial > Soil > Vadose zone | place: USA: California...
GAGCACCGGCACGCCGCAGGCCATGGCCTCGCCGACGACGGTCGGGAAGCCTTCGCGCAGCGACGGGAGCACGAGGCACTCGGCCGCGTTATACAACGCCGCGAGGCGCTCGGTGCCCGCAACCCACCCGACGAAGCGGACGCGGCCGGGGGCGTGCACCTCGGCGTGTCGCCCGAGCATCGCCCCGTCGGGGCCCTCGCCGACGACGACGAGGTCGGCCTCCGCATGCTCGCCGGCGAGCGTGCCGAAGCTCCGGATCAGCGCGCTGACCCGCTTGACGCCATCGTCGAGTCTTCCCACGAACAGGAGGTAGCGTCGCGCCGGGTCCAGCCCGGCGGCGCGGCAGGCCTCGATCCGGTCCCGCGGTCGGAAGCCGGCGGTGTCGGTGGGCGTGAGGATCAGCGCGAGCCGCTCCGGCGCCACCCGGAAGCGGAGCGCGAGCATCTGGAGCTCCTCACGGCTCGAGACGATCAGCCGGTCGGCGCCGGGAATGGTCCATCGCTTCGCGACGCGCCCGGTGTACTGTTCCGGGCGGCTCCCGGAGTGATAGGCGATCAACGGCACCCCGAGCGCGCGCGCGATGACGAGCAGGGTGTCGTAGCGCCCGGTCGCGTAGTCCTGCACGAAGATGACGTCCGGCCGGTCGCGCCGGAGCGTGTGAACGAAGCGCCACGAGGCGAGCGCCGCGTAGGAGGCGGCCGTCGCGAAGACGGGATAGGCGCCACGCCAGCGCCACGCCATGCGGGGCAGGTAGAACGCCCGCCACAGGCGGCGGTGGAGCCAGGAGGACGTCAGCATCCTCACCCGACACCCGACCACCTCGTGTCGCGCCTCCTCGAACTCGGGAGCGAGCGAGAAGGCGTACCAGACGACGTCGCCGATCTCGCGCTGGAGCAGCGAGAGGAACGCGTGATTTCCCGAACCGACCCATCGCGTCGCGAAGGCCTTTTGATCGACGCCGTAGTGCGGATAGAAATCCTCGAAGACATCCGGATAGTCGAAGAACGCTACTCGCGGTCGTTCCCCCGACATGTCTTCACCCTGCCGCGCTGAAGCGGTGGCCAAGGCCGGCGGCTGCCCCATGGACCATTCTAGCCGATCGGAGGGGGCCTCAACGGCCCCCTCCGACACCTCCCCCAAAACAGGATTGCGCCGGCGAAGCCGGCGCTCGAACAGCGTCCATCGCGTCGCGCCAGCTTTTTCTCCGACAGGCTTCTAGCGTGGATCGTCGAACCGCATCCGAGCGGCGGCCCCGGGCTCTCGGGGAACGCCACCATGAGGAGCCGTCAGCTGCCAGGCCAGGGCGGCGAAGCCGAGCGAGACCGGCAGGATGAGCAGCCGAACGTTCAGCCAGCTATGTATCACGGTGTGGGTCGGAAACAGCAGGACCCATAGCGGCATCGCCGAAGCGCCCACGGCGAACGCCAAGAGATCGCTCAGGGGGCGGACGCCGGGTCTGCGAAGCGCCAAGTAGCCGGCCGTCAGCCACGCCAGCGCGGCACCGGCGTACAACAGGAGCGCTCCCGACTCGCTCCCCCCGGTCAGAACGGGTCCCTGTCGTAAAAGCGCGGCGAAGGGAGCGACGATGCTCGACCTCCCGCTCGATGCGAGACGCGGGCTCATGTAGTGCCTCAGGTGGCTCAGGAACATGGTCGCGGCCTCCTGGCCAAGGAACGCCACGGACAGGGCGAGCTTCACGGCGACGGTGAAGGCGCTACTCAGCGCGAAGGCCGCCAGACCTACGGTGGCGAAACCCCACGCCTGCTGCGCGGAGGTGTCTTGGTCCGGCCGCGACACCGCGACCACGTAGGCGACGGGGAACAGCAGGCCCGCGGCCGTCGCCGTCACTCCCGTGAACATCTCGACATATGTCACCGCCGCTCCGTAGGCGGCACAGAACGGAACGAATCTGGCCAGATCAGACAGGCGCTTCCGCCAGAACAGGAAGGAGCCGATGCCGAGAACGACGAGCGTGTCACCCGGCCCATCGTTGAGCGACTGACCGAAGTAGGGGACCGCCCACACCGAGACGCCGGCGGCAGCTATCGCCGTCGCGACGGCGAGCACGGCTCGATGACTCGTCCCGGCGGATATGAGGAGCGCCGCGAGTCCGCTGTACACGGCCAGCTTGAGGCCCCGCCGAGCGTCGGCGAGGCTCAGCCTCTGCAGGAGCGCGGCCGCCAAAGGGTTGTAACCGTGCCAGTAGCGAGCGTAGCGATGGGGCGAGTAGCGAGACCTCGCGCCGCCATCTTCGACAAGGCGGTGCAGCGTGGCGCACTGGTCCTCCCACGTCTCCATGTTCTCGACGTAGACCAGGGGAGCGACGGCGTTCGCCCAGATGTGGCGGTCACGGTTCGTGATCATCTGCAGGATGACGCAGTCGTTGTACTGGTGGAACCCGCGCCGACTGTCGAGCGGCAGGTAGTCCGCGTCGACGAGCTCTCCCGAGGCGAATGCCTCCTTCACCCTCGCGATCAGAGGATCGCGGGGCAGCGTTGCCGTCCACAAGGCAAGCGCCAGGAAGCAGGCATTCAGCGCCGCGACGAGCACCACGGCCCGGATGAATGCAGGGGGCGCCGCAGATCCGCCGGTGGGAGGCTCGTTCGTCTGACTCTGGCTCACGTGACAGGGGCAGCCGGTCTATCCGCTCTCGCTTCTCTTCCGCTCAGATGGCACGGCGACCGCGGCCGGGCGCCGCCGGGGAAGACGGTGGAGTATCTGTCGACTCCAGATCGAACACGACGAGACGCTCGTTCTCCAACCGGCAGCGAAACTCCGCCCGCAGGTGACGGTGAAATCCCGCGTAATGCCCGAGCCACCAGAACGCCGGCCACGCGAAGACGATGAACCGCGCCCCCGATCGACGGAGTCGCTCGACTTCCCGGATCGCCGTGATGTCGTCGAGCGGCGGCCCCCAGTACCGTCCGTCCCGTTCGAGGAACGGGATCGCCCGCCACAGCGTGAGCTCCCTGCGCACCGAGTCCTCATCGACGAGGATGAAGGTGTCTCCGGACGGGATCACCGACGCGAGGTCCTGCGCCATGAGGAGAAGCTTCCGCATGTCGGCGATCGCTTCCAGGTACTTTCTCGGATGCACCACCGACAGCTGATCGGTGGCCGTGCGCTCGCATTCCCGTTGCAGCGCCGGCGAACGGTCGAGGCAGTCCCGGCTCGCGAACATCAGCGTGTTCTGGGCGTAGTACCACTCGACGTTCTCGTCGCGCCATACCTTCCTTCTCATGCAGTCGACGGCGGCATACCCTTCGTCCGCGAACCGCTCCGCCCAGTAGTCCGGCCACTGTTCGTTGACGTGGTCCGCTCCTCCCTGGAAGGGTATCGCCGCCGAGAAGAGCACGGCGGGCGCAAGCCTCGTCAGCGAGGCGACGAAGGCGCGCGCGCATTCACCGGGCAGATGCTCACCCACTTCCAGCGATACGGCCAGATCGAACCGTCGACCGAGCTGGAACGGTCGCCGCAGGTCGACGGCCAGGAACCGATCCTCGGGAATGACGAGCGCCTTCCGGTTCACCCACTCGCCGTCGACCCCGTAGACGTCGTCGACCCCGCACTCCTGGAACACGGAGAGCCACGTCCCCGTCCCGCAACCCACATCGACGACGCTGCGGGGCTGGACGAGGCCCAACGCCAAGGGGACGATCGCTCTGGCCGACCGGAGCGAGACGTCGTGGTGGCCTTGGTAGAACTCGTTCGTGTAGGGTGTGGGCTCCATGGCACCGATCACCGCGCCGGGGTCATCCGTCCGCCCCCGGCCCCCTGATTGGCGTCGTGAGGAACCCTCCCGCGCCCGGGACACGGCGCGGGGCTCATCGCGCCCTCGATCAGCTGGGGGAGCACCTTGCGCGAGTCGAAGTACGCCTCGGCAACGGCTGGCGCCGCCTCGCAGTGGAGCGCGTAGCGCCCGTTGATCGACTCGATGCCCTCGAGGGCTTCCTCCGGGGACGCGAACGCGATGACGCCGGCGCCCGTCGGAAGCCAGCGCGAGAACCCGGTGTCCTGGACGAGCACGGGCCGTCCGCTCGTCAGGTAGGTCACGCTCCGCTCGCTGAACCAGCCGCTCCCGGTGACGACGTAGGCGTGCTTGGCCACGCTGAATTCGGCCTTGGATTGGCGGATGTACCCGAGATAGGTCGGCACATCCACGGTGGGCTCTCGAGAACCGCGGAGGAGCCACCCCTTGCCGTGCAGGAGCTCCCGCGGCGGGTTGGGGCCGCCCAGCGCCAGCTCCAGGATACGTCCGGCGCGATCCGGAAGGTCGAGGTAAGGCATGAACGAGTCCGACTTCATCCCGTACCGAACCCCGGCGTGCTCGCGCGCCGGGTAACTCTCCCACTGCATCACCGTCGTGAACCTGCCGTCAGCCGGCCCCGGCGTGGCCGGCAATGCGTCCAGCACCACCGGCTGGCGGGTGGGTCGCCACGGCAGGCCGTCGTCCGGGATCGCGCATCGGCTCGTTCCGATGTTCTCGGCGAAGGTCAAGAACCGCGTGTGCTGCACGGCCCGCTCGCGCGCCGCGGGATCGGTGAGGTGCCGGACCTGGGTGAACCCGGGATCCTCGTCGACCAGCACCCGGACGGGGATCCTCGCGAGCCACGGCCGCACGGGATTGATGCCGCAGAGGTTCAGCAGAAGATCCGCGGAGCGGCACACCTCCACGATCCGCGCCGCGCACGGCCCGAGCCAGCGCGACGTATGCGCATCCCAGTAGGCCCACCGCTCCCCGAGTCCGATCCGTTCGAGCTCGCGGGCCGCGAACCCGAGCCCGTACGTGGGGTCGGCGTCGACCACGTCCCGGGCCGGGTCGTAACAGGAGGGATAGTCATCGCTGTCCTCCACGAAGTACACGTCGTGGCCCAGACGCGCCAACCCCATCAGGTACTGCAGGTTGCTCCAGACCATCCCGCCCAGCGGCCCGCGCACGATGTAGCCCAGCACGATGATGCGGAGGCGGCTCATGGCGGTTCCCATGACTTCCTAGGCGTGGACCGCCGGCGGGGCATCACTGCTCAGCGCCTCGTCGATCAGGCGCGGCAGCACCTTGTCCGAATCGAAGTACTCCTCGGCGATGGCCCGCGCCGCCTTCGCGTGCCGGCCGTGGTCGCTCTCGACCTCGCGGATCGCGGCGGCGGCCTCCTCCATCGTCCCGAAGGTGAGGACGCCCTCTCCCGCCGGGATGACCGCGCCGAAGCCGGTGTCCTGCACGATCACGGGCCGGCCGGCGGCGAGGTAGCAGGCGGACCGGCAGCTGAACCAGCCGGCCTGCCCGCGGACGTACCCGTTCTTCGCCACGCTCCACTCCGCCTTCGACGACTGGATGTAGTGCCGGTAGCCGTCGAGGTCGCAGCCGACCCGGGCGGCGTCGGCCACGCGCCAGCCCATGCGGCTCAGCAGGTCTCCGGCGGTCGAGCGCGGGCTCTCACCCGCGCCATCGCCGGACGACGGCGCGCGCGGCTCCACCTCCCAGTCGACATGCTGGGTCGGGTTGAGCGCGATCTCGAGCACCGTCGGCCTCACCCGGGCGGGCAGCTCGAGGAAGCGTCTGAGCTCCACGTCCTTCTGCCCGAAGTTCTGCCCCGCGTAGCGCAACGGCCGGTAACTCGTCCAGCTCATCACCGTGGTGAACGCCTCGCCCGGCGCCGCCGAGTGCCGCCATTCCGGGAGCACGATGGGCTGGCGTGTCGGCCGCCACCGGTGGCCGGTGTCCGGCACGGCGGAGGAGAAGGCCTCGCCGAAGCTGAAGTAGACGTCGTGGGCGTTGACCCGCTTGCGGAACTTGAGGTGCCCGCGCGGGAGGACGAGCTTGACCTGGGTGAAGGCCGGATCGGAGTCGATGTAGACGAGTCGCTTCACCCTCCGGTAGTCCGCGGGCCGCCGCAGCGTGCCGGACACGTTGATGAGGAGGTCCGCCGACTCGATCGCCGCCCGCCGCTCCCGGTGCGAGAGACCGAACCACCGTGGCCGGGTGGGGAAGCGGTACGCCCACCGGTCGGCGAGGCCGAAGCGCGCCATGACCCGGGCCAGGTGGTCCACGTTGGGCGCGCAGTCGCGGGCGATCCACTCGTTGCCCGAGGCGCCGCCGTCGGGCGTGTAGGGCCACTGACCCGAGTCCTCGAAGTAGTAGACGTCGTGGCCGAGCCTGGCGAGGCCCAGCACGTACTGGAGATAGTCCCACGTCACGCCGGCGAGGAGCGGATGCTGGGCGATCAGGCCGGTGACGATGATGCGCAGCCGCGACGTCATCCGCCATCCCCGACCAGCGCCGACACCGCGCGGGGCACGGCGTCGAGCAGCCGGGCCCTGACCGCGGCGACCCCGCCCGCCAGCCGCTCGGCATGCGCGTCCCGCGCGTCCGCCAGCCTGGTGACCAGTTCGAGCACCCGCTCCGGATCCAGACCCTCCGTGCTCACGCAGAATTCTTCCCACCCGATCGAGCGGCAGAAGTCGAGCACCTTGCTCCGGTAGTTGAGGGCGACGAAGGGGACGGCCCGGCACGCGGCGACGACCCCGACGTGGAGCTTCTCGCTGATCACGACGTCGAACCGTGCCATCGAGTCCAGGGCCGTCGCGTAGTCCTCGTGCCAGTGCTCGACCGCCCTGACGGGGACCTCGGCCTTGATCCGCTCGAGGACCTCGCCGTCCTCCTCCCAGGCGCAGACGAGCGTGACACCCCAGCCGACCCGCGCCAGCTCCCTGAGGCACCGGATGACGGCTGCCTCGACCCGCGCCTCGTCGAAGCCGTACAGGTTGCCGAGCGTTACGCCCAGGTTCACCGCCAACTCGCCCTCCACGCGCCGGGGGCGGGCCTCACCCCGCGCGAAGTAGAGGGCCGGGTCGCCCACCCACTCGATGCGCTCGGCGGGGACCCCCCAACCCTCGAGGCGCTCCTGAGAAAGCGGGCCCCGCACGGCGACGAAGCGGGCGTTGCTCAGGATCTCGAGCCAGGCCGTGATGTGCTCGGTGCCCCAGAAGAGCGGGTCGCCGATGCCGGTGCCGAACATTGCCAGCGGCAGCCGCCGGCTCAGCGCGACCAGATCCGGGTGCTCGGGGAACTTGGGGACGAAGGTGCCACCGCCCACGAGCACCGCCTGCGGCGCCGCGATGTACTGGCCGAGGTCGAGGAGGTCCCCGAACATGGCCTCCTGGGCGGCGAAGATCATCTCGTCGCCGAGGTTGCCGTGCCCGCGCCAGCTCACGCACTCCGTGGGGACCCTCGAGGGGGTTCGCGTCGCGCCGTGGAGCGTCCCGTGCTGCATCATCCCTCCCGGGAGAGCGGGGCGTCCGCCGCCCCCGCGCTCCCTGAAGCCAGCGCCACGCCCGACCGGGGGTACGCGACAGCGTGGACGGACACGCGGCCCGGATGGCCTCCATGCGGCCGGGGAAGCCAGGCGGGCGGCGTCACGTCCGCGAGGTTGAAGATCGTACAGTCGTCATTGTCCAGCACCCGCCGGTAGCGGAGGTCCAGATGCTGCTCGAGCCCGGCGTAGCGATCGAACCACCAGCGCGCGTGCCGGGTGAAGACGAGGTAGCGGGCCCCCCGCGCTCTCAGCGCGTCGAGGGCGCCGATCGCCTCGTCGGCGTCGCGCGGGACCGCCCAGGGCACCCCGGTCCGCTCGAGACGCCAGCCCTTTCGCCGGCTGTAGTAGACGGTGGTCGGATCCCACTCGGTGAACACCACGAGCGCCTCCGCCGGCGCGAGCCGGTCGATCTCGCGTCCCGCCTCGCGCAGCGGCTCGGCCAGGGGCTCGTAGAGGGGGCGCACGTGGACGGCGGCCACCCCGGCCACGGCGACCAGGTAGAGGCATCCGAGGACGGCCGCGACTCGCGCCCCACCGGCTCGGGTCACCCTGGTCAGGGCCAGGTCGACGGTCCGGCCCGCGAAGGCGGCGGCCACCGGAACCAGCGGCAGCTGATACCACGGGTGCCAGCTCGAACCCCGGCCCGCCAGCAGCATGAACAGCATGATCGCGAGCAGCCACCAGTGAAAGACGCCCCCGAATCTCGACCGCGTCGGGACGACGAGGCCGGCGAGCATCGCGACCGTGACGAGCGGCGTGAGCCCCGCGATCGCCACCTCGCTGACGGCGTCCGCGTAGGAGCCGAGGTCCGCGAGCCGCAGTCCGCCTTCGCCGAACATGTGATGGGGGGCGTGGGCGATGCTGACGGCGTGGGCATGGAGGTACCAAGCGAGCGGGAACCCGAGGGTCACCGCCGCCCAGCCCCACAGTTCGGGCCGCCGCAGGAATTGCGAGCCGTGGGCCCGAGCCACGAGGTACGCGAGGGGCAGACCGATGATGATGGCCGGGAGCTTCACGAGGATGGCGAGGCTGGCGGCCGCGCAGCTCGCCGCGAACAGCCGGGCATCGCGCTCCCGGTCGAGCCATTCGGCGAAGAAGTACAGCGCGGCCACGGACAGGCTGAGAGACGCCATGTCGGGCATGAACGCCCGGCTCGAGAAGATGCCGAGCGGCGCCAGCGTGTAGATGCTCGCGGCGAACAGGGCACTCCGTTCGTTGGAGACCTTCCTGACCAGCAGGTGAAGGAAGGGCACCGACACCGCGAAGAAGAAGACGGACACGGATCGGCCGATCCACTCGTGCTCGCCGAAGAGGGGGTAGAGCGACGCCGCGAGGAAGGGGACGAGCGGGAACTCGGTGCCCACGTAGCCCGGCGCGCTGCCCGCCCAGTCGATCTGGGGGTAGAAGATGTTGAAGCCGTGGCGATGGAAGTTCCGGGCGATCATGGCGACGTCCGCCTGCCGGGAGCTCCATCGGTCGACGAACGGCTGGGAGATCTGCATCAGCCGGATCGCGACGCCGGCGGACAGCACACCGGTGAGCGCGGCCATTTCGCGCGCATGGAGAAGGGGTCGGGCGGATGCCGCTGCGACCGGGGGCAACAACGCCGCGCCCTCGTCGCGGGCGACCATCGAAGACCCCAGCAGGCCGGACCGCGCGGGGACGCTCATGCCAGGGCCCGCTCGAGCATCCGGGTCACCACCGTCCGCGCGTCGAAGTGCTCCTCGGCGAGCGCGCGGGCCAGCCGGGACTGTCGCTCGTAGTCCGCCGCCACCGTCTCGAGAGCGCGCGCCGCCTCCTCCACGGTGCGGAAGCGGAACAGGCCCGCGGCGTCGGGCAGGAATCGGCTCGGGCCCGTGTGCTGGACGACCGCCGGCTTGCCGCTGGCGAGGTAGCAGATCGTCCGGTCGCTGATCCACGCGTTCTGCAGGCGGAGGCAGGACGGCTTCGCGCAGCTGAACTCGCCGCGGGAGCGCTGGATGTAGCGCTGGTAGTCCCACGGCGTGGCGGCGACGGCGTGGGCATGGCGGAGCCTCCACCCCCGCGCGGTCAGGGCCTGGCGCTCCACGATGACCCGCTGCTCCCCCTCCGCTCCGAGATTGACGGCCAGCTCCAGCGGCTGAGCGGTGCGCCGCGGGAGGTCAAGATACGGGAGGAAGCCGCTCCGCTTGTCGTCCGGATCCGGCTCCTCGCTCATCCACGCGCTCGCGAACCAGTGGACCACCGTGGTGAACGGCGCATCGTCCGCGGCCGGGTGCGACGGCCACCAGTCGAGCGCCACGGACGGGGGGGTGTGATGCCAGCGGAGCCCCAGGTCCGGAAAGCGCGCGGCCGGCTGGCCCACCGTCTCGCCGATGGTGAAGTAGGTGTCGTGCGGCGCGAGCACCTGGTGCCCCTTGCTCGTCCAGATCTGCAGCAGGCCCGGATCGATGTCCACGAGCGCCGACCGCCGGAAGCGCTTCACCACGTCCGGCAGCATGTCGTACTGGAAGTTCAGCAGCAGATCCGCTTCCCAGGCCGCGTCGAGGTCGAGGCAGCCGGCGCCCGCGTCAGGAGACAGCGGTTCGTCGGTCCACGAACACAGTGCGACGTCCTCGGCGAGGCCGTAGCGCTCGAGCCGCCGCTTCAGGCTGGCGACGTGGTCCCGCACGGTCGGGGCGGGTGTGCTCGGCGCCACTTCCTCCAGCCAGATCACCCGGCAGCCGAGGCCGCGGAGCCCGAGGGCCCAGTTGAGGTATACCCAGAGGTGGCCGCCGCCTTCGGGATAGTAGAGGGTGTTCGCGCAGAGGCAGACCGTGAGGCTCACACCCGAGGCGTCCGGTCGGGCGCGCCCTCAGTCATGGTATCGACTCCGGCGCCCGGCCACCTCGGACCCCGCGGCCGGGACCATGTCCCCGGCGGAAGTCGGAACGCACGGGCCGAACGCCGCGAGCCGGCCGCCTTCGATCACCATGACCACCTCGCAGTGCCGGAGCGTGCTCCCGCGGTGGGCGATGACGAGCGTGGTGCGGTCCTGCATGAGACGCTCCATCGCGTCCAGGATGCCGGCCTCGGTCCGGAGGTCCACGGAGCTCGTGGGTTCGTCGAGGATGAGGATCGGCGCGTCCCTCAGGAAGGCGCGGGCGAGCGAGATGCGCTGGCGCTCGCCGCCGGAGAGGCGCAGGCCGCGCTCGCCGACCTGGGTGTGGTAGCCCTGCGGCAGCCGGGAGATGAACTCGTGGGCGTTGGCCCGCCGGGCGGCGTCCACGATCTCCCGCTCGCCGGCGCCGGGACGCGCGTAGGCGATGTTCTCGGCGATGCTGGTCGAGAAGAGCACGGGCTCCTGCAGCATGAGGGCGAACTGGTTCCGGAGATCGGCCAGGCGGTACTCGCGGAGGTCCACGCCGTCGAGCAGGATCTGCCCGGCCGTCGGATCGTAGAAGCGCGTCAGCAGGCTCACCAGCGTGGTCTTGCCGGCCCCCGTCGTGCCCACGATGCCGACGCGGGTCCCCGGCTTCACCTCGAAGGAGATGTCGTGCAGGACGGGGTGGTCCCGGTCATAGGCGAATGACACGCCCCGGAACGTCACCGCGCCCGCCGCGCGCGCGACGGGCCGGGCGTCGGGGCGCTCGGCCACGTCGGGCACGTGGTCGAGGAGCGCGAAGGCCCGCTCCGCGCCCGCCAGTGAGCCCTGCAGCTCCGCCACCTTCTTCGCGATGGTCTGCAGCGGGCCGTAGAGCTGCGTCAGGTAGGCCATCACGAGGAGCAGCTGGCCGAGGGTGAGCACGCCCGAGCGGACGTGCAAGACGCCGACCAGCAGCGCCGCCGCCGTCGCCACGCCGATGGTGAGGCCGACGAGCAGGTCGAAGCCGCCCTCGATGAAGGCCAGGTGCACCTGGCCCCGCATCCCGCGGCTGGCGTGGTGGATGAAGCGCTGCTGCTCCCGCTGCTCCTGTCCGAAGGCCTTGACCACGCGCGCGGCGGCCAGCGCCTCCTGCACCACCGACATGGCCGAGCTCTGGTGCTCCTTGACCTCGTACCACCGGCTGCGCAAGCGGTGCCGGGAGGCGCTGAGGAGCCCGAAAAGCACCGGTGCCACGCCCAGTGCGATCAGCGCGAGCTGCCAGTCGATCCGCGTCGCGACGTAGACCATCCCGACGAGGGTGAGCGCCGGGCTGACGAACGAGGTGAGCCCGTTGACGAGGATCCACTGGATGGCGGGCGCATCGTACTGGATCCGGTAGGTCGAGTCGGTGGTGCCCTTGGTGTCGTGGTACGAGAGCGAGAGGCGCTGGACATGGGCGAAGAGCTGGCCCCGGAAGTCCAGCACCAGCCGCTCGCCCGTGTAGGTGTGGAGCAGCCAGCTCCCGAGCGCCTGCACGTGCACGAGCAGCGCGACCACGACCGCCAGTCCGGCGGCCAGGAACAGGGCCGCCGACGGGGAACGCGTGGCGGCGTCCGGCAGCAAGGCATCGAGGGCGCCCGGGAGCGGGTGAGAGCCGATGACGCTGTCGACCGCGATCTGAAGCGGCAGCGGGACGAGCAGCGCGAGCGGCGGCGCCAACAGGCTGAGCGCCAGGATGCACCCGAGGTGGGGCCAGTACGGGCGGGCCTGGCGCAGGAGGCGCCGGTAGAGCGCCAGATCGGTGGCCGTGCTCCTCACGCCGCGCCCGCCCCACCGTGGCCGTGGCCTAGCGCGTGCAGGAGGGCGGCCGTGGCGCGGGCCGACTCCACGAAGATGCGGAGGCCAATGGTGGCCGCGGCGGCGCCGAGAATCGCCGTGACAGCCCAGGCCCCGTCGAGTCCCGCCGCGGAGGCGAGCCC
>Ga0137372_10005744_pt1 | contig 12105 bp, 15 predicted proteins | sample SagtaG_6_FD_104911 | JGI IMG/M metagenome (GOLD analysis project Ga0137372, IMG submission 104911) | Vadose zone soil microbial communities from Sagehorn Ranch, Mendocino, California, USA - Sage1_R_60_16 metaG | ecosystem: Environmental > Terrestrial > Soil > Vadose zone | place: USA...
AGGCGGTCAGTTTCGAACACGGTCTCTCTGCGCACGCCGTCCGCAGAGAAATGAACGAATCGCTTCAGGTTCTCTTGCTCCACGTCCGGCACAGCGTACGTGGGCCCGACGGTCTACGACAAAGTCGCACGCGTGGAATGGCTACACGGGTGAGCGGTGTCCTGATGCTCCGCTAGACTTGCGCGCTGCGCCCTCGATCGATGGAGGTGTGATCACGTTGCCCACATTCGAGCTGTCATCTGCGTCGCCCACAGAAGCCGCGGCCGATGCCTTGATCGTCCCCTTCTTCCAGGGTCGCGAGCCCGGCCCCGGCGTGGACGTGGTGCAGCGAGCCCTGGGAGCGGACCTCATGTCCACACTTGCCGACCATGGGCTCCAGGGCAAGGTCGGAGAGTCCTTCGCCATTCCCACGTTCGGGAAGATCGAGGCGAAGACCGTCGTCCTGGTCGGGCTGGGAAAACGGAAAGAAGCGGGAACCCAGGCCATACGCAAGGCGGCGATGAAGGTCACTCGCTCCGTTACGAAGTTCCACACGGTTGCCTCGACCGTCCATCAGGTGGGCGATTCGCCCCAGGCCTCGGCGCACGCCTTCGCCGAAGGCGTAGCCCTGGGGGCATACCGCTTCGACCGGTACAAGGAGCGGCCGATCGACTCCGCGTCGCAGGAGAAGCCTAAGCTCGCAAAGATCCTGGCCCTGACCAACGGCAGGCGAAGTGCCTCGCAAACAGGACTCACCCGCGGCCAGGTCTACGCCGAGGCGGCGAACTGGGCTCGCGACCTGGTGAACACTCCGGCCATCGACGCCACCCCCTCGTACCTCGCCGACGAGGCTCGCACGATGGCCCGGCGGTCCGGCCTGACCTGCAAGATCTGGACGAAGGCGGAGCTTCAGAGGGGCGGGTTCGGCGGCATCCTCGGGGTCGGCGCCGGAAGCGTCAACGAGCCCCGGTTGATCGAGCTCACCTACGAGGGCGGGGGGAACCGCGCGCCCATCGGTATCACCGGCAAGGGCGTCACCTTCGACTCAGGGGGGCTCTCCATCAAGGACGCCGCTGGGATGGAGTGGATGAAGGCGGACATGGGCGGCGCCGCTGCCACGCTGGCCACCATGCGGGCGGTGGCCGAGCTTCAGCCGAGGGTCGACCTCATCGCAGCCATCCCGTCAGCCGAGAACCTGCCGGGAGGATCGGCCATCCGCCCTGGCGACGTGTTGCGGCATCGGGGCGGCAAGACCTCGGAGGTCCTGAACACCGACGCTGAGGGCCGTCTCATCCTGGCGGACGCCCTGGCCTACCTGGCCGAGAAGAAGCCCCGCGTGATCATCGACTCGGCGACCCTGACCGGCGCGGCGATGGTGGCTCTGGGCAACGATGTCTATGCGGTGATCGGGAGTGACCAGCAGCTCATCGACGCCCTCCTTGCGGCGGGACGGGAGGAGGGCGAGCAGGGTTGGGAGCTGCCGTTGTGGACCGATTACCGCCGGCACATCGAGTCGTCCGTAGCCGACGTGAAGAACATGGGCATCCGTTGGGGCGGCGCCATCACCGCGGCCCTGTTCCTCAAGGAGTTCGTGGGGGACGTCCCCTGGGCACACCTCGACGTGGCCGGCACGGCGTTCGCCGAGCAGTCGGGGGACCTGTGGCCCAGGGGAGCCACTGGTTCGCCGGCGAGGACGCTGATTCGATACATCGAAGGAGAATCGGGGCGGGGCAGAGCGCCTCGCACGAGCGCACCCAAAGCCAAAGCGAGTGCCCCTCGAAAGGCCTCTTCCCGAAAGTCGAGCGCTCCCGCCTCGGGCTCCAAGCGCACGAGCGCACGACGCGGGTAGAAAACGCGGCGCGCCTCCTCGGCTTGGCCGGCGCCACCATCCTTTCGAACCATGACGGGGCGCTCCAGAACACCTTCGAGGTGCAGTCCGAGATCGCTCGAGCGGTCCGGCGCGTCCGCCCCACGATCGTCCTCACGTTGACCCCACCGCGTGGTTCTTCGGCAACCCCAATAGGAATTCGAGCCAGTCGCATGACTACTTCAACCATTCGGATCACCGAACCGCCGGAGCGGTCACCCTGGGCGCAGTGTTCCCAGGCGCAGGCAATCCCCACTTCTTCGCGGAGCAGTTGGCCGAGGGACTATCCCCCTGGAAGGTTCCGGAGTTTTGGCTCGGGTGGACGAACGAGCCGAACCACTACCAGGATGTCACCGGCTTCATTGACATGAAGCTCAAAGCTCTGGCCGAGCACAGGAGCCAGCTCCAGGGCGGTGTCCTCGGGTTCTTCGAGGAGTGGCTTCCCGCCGAAGCGGAGGAGAACGGACGCAAGATCGGTGTCCAGCACGCGGAGGCGTTTCGGGTGCTAAGACTCGGGTAGCCGTCTAGGCCGCCCGGCGGAGGATGTCGCTTCCTCACGAAAACGCGCCACCTGAACGCTAGGGTGCCGAGGCCTCCAGTACGGTCTTGATCCGCGCCAGTCTCTGGCCCCAGACTTGCTGGCCCTTGCGGTTGAGGAGAGGAGAGAGCAACTTGAACGGGCCGACCGGGATCGAATCGCCCCGGAACGTCACCCTTGTTCCCTCGTCCGTCTGGTCGAGAGTTAGAGCACATTTCGGCCGCATTGGCCCGATCTCCGCCTCGAACTCGATCACTTGGTTGGGCACGACTTCGGTAAACCGCGTCACCGTCTCCCTGATCTTGCCTAGGTTTTTCTGCCGAAACCGGAACGTCGTTCCAGCCTGAGCGGGTCTGTCCGGAGTCTTCACCACGGACATGGCACTTGGGTCAACCTTGGCGGCGTTCTCGTCGAGGGCGAGGAAGAAGGCGAAGACCTTCTCCACCGGCCGCGCGATCGTCACCGTGGACTCCATCTTGGCCATAGCATCCCCCTTCAGTTTTCCGGCGGCTCATCCTAGCGAGGTCGGCTTAGCGCGGACTCTTGCGGTCTTCTTCGGCAATCGCTACTTCAACCACTCCGATCACCGAACTGCGGGCGCCGTGACCCTGGACGGCGTCTTTCCCGGTGCCGGGAACCCTCACTTCTTCGCCGAGCAGCTCGCTGAGGGGCTCTCGGTCTGGAAGGTGCCCGAGGTATGGATGGGCTGGACCCTCGAGCCGAACCAGTATCAGGACGTCACGGGCTTCATCGATCTCAAGCTGAAGGCACTTGCCGAGCACTGAGCCAAGTCCAACGCGATGTGTTCGGGCTCTTCGAGGAGTGGCTCCCGGCCGAGGCTGAGGAGAACGGACGGAAGATCGGCGTGCAGCATGCGGAGGCGTTTCGCGTCCTGCAGCTCGAGTGAAGCGGCACGACAATGCCTGCCTCGACTATCCACGACGTCCCGGCCAACGCGTTCTGGAGCTAGGTCCTCCACCTACGGCTTGTGACCCACCGCGAGGATCACCTCGCGGAAGTCGTTGATCGTCGAGGGGAAGCGCTCCGCGAAGACCTCCCGGGTGCGCCGGCGAAACATCTCCCACAGTTCATCGCCGAGCATCTGGCGGAGGAATCGTCCGAGCGCGGTGGTCTCCCGCCCGATGAGGTAGTCGTCGGCCGGCATCTCGAATCGGTAGTCGCGTTTCTCCACCCAGATGTCGCGCAGGCCGGCATCGTGCAGAACTTCCTTCAGCTTGTTCTTGTCCGAGAACAGCTCTTCCCACGGTAAGGCCCGTTCTCTCGCATCGGAAAGGATCTCGGGCTCGGCGAACTCTTCGGCCACCTCTCGCCACGCCGCGTGAAACTCGTCGCGGTCATCCAATGGCCCCCAGGTGGTCACTCCCATGCGCCCGCTCCGAGCCAACACCCTGAGGACATCGAACAGGGCCGTGTCGTATCTGGGGAAATGCATGATCACGAAGTTGGCCACGACATGGCTGAACGTCCCGTCTCGGAACGGGAGATCGATCGCGGTGGCCGCCGCATAGACAGGCCCACCCGCTTCTCTCGAGGCAAGCCGGAGCATCTCCATGGACGGATCCACCCCCGCCACGAGGCCGTCGATTCCAGCCTTCTTCGCGGCAACCCGTGCCGAGGCTCCGGTCCCCGTCCCTAAGTCGAGGACCCGAGACCCCGGCCGGATCTGCACCAGATCGACGAGGTCAGCCGCCGGAAGGGCCAGCGTCGGCGCTTGGGTCCGAGCGTAGTCGCGCGCGACCAGGTCGTAGGAACGCCAGTCGTGTTCGTCCCGCGTCGGGCGAGGCTCGCCGCGAGGTGACGTGCCGAGGGAAGACCTCTCCGGTCGCGAGGCGGCCGTCCCGGAGGACGGCCCGTGTTGCTTGCGACGAAACAGACGCATCGTTTCGATAAGGTTATCGGACCCTGAAAACAACCGAACGGCCGAAGCACGGTGGTCATCTCATCGCCCAGGCTCTCCGGCAGGAGGGCGTGAGCCACCTGTTCACGCTTTCGGGCGGCCACATCGCGCCGATCTATGACGGATGTGTGGCCGAGGGCATCCGCATAGTCGACTTCCGCCACGAGCAGGCCGCAACCCACGCGGCTGACGGATGGGCCAGGGTCACACTCCAGCCGGGGGTGGCGGCCGTCACGGCCGGCCCCGGGGTGACGGACGCGGTCACCGGGATCGCCAACGCCTGGTACGCGAACTCGCCGGTCATAGTCCTGTCCGGGAAGAACCCCATCGTCGAATTCGAGATGGGCTCCCTCCAGGAGATGGACCAGGTGACGCTGGTCTCATCGATCACCAAGTGGGCCCGGACCTGCTACGAGGTTCGCCGGGCCGCCGATCTGGTCGCGACGGGATTCCGCCACGCCTTGAGTGGCCGCAAGGGTCCCGTGTTTCTCGATTTTCCTTTGGACGTGCAGCTCAACACCGTCCCGGCCGACGTCGCCCTGCCGGCCGCCTACCGGACCGACGCCCGGCCTCTCGGTGATCCCGACCTGGTCAAGGAAGCGGTTCGGCTGCTCCACGAGGCGGAGCGGCCCATCGTCTTCGCCGGAGCCGGCATCCGATGGTCGGGCGCTCACGAGGCACTGGCGGAGCTGGCCCACTCGCTCAAAGCTCCGGTGTTCCTGAACTCGCTCGGTCGAGGGTGCCTGCCGCCCGACGACCCCTACTTCTTCTCGGCGGCCAGGAAACATGCCCTGGAGAAGGCGGATCTCATCCTGGCCTTCGGTGTGGACTGGGACTTCCGGCTGGGGTTCGGTCAGCGAGGGTTCGCCGCTGGGGTGAAGGTGATCCAGGTGGACGTGGACGGGCTGCATATCGGGCGGAACCGGCCAGTCCACGTGGGGATCGTGGGGGATCCGGGACGAGTGATCGAGCAGCTGGTGAACGCGGGCGTGGGTAGCGTCGAGGAGCCGGAGTGGACGGACGAAGTCAGAGGCGAGGAGCAACGACGGAACGACGAAGCCCGCCCGGCCATGGACTCCGACGCCGTGCCGATCCATCCGCAGCGATTCGCCAGGGAGATCCGGGACTTTCTGGAGCCCGACGCGGTCGTGGTCGGCGATGGGGGGGACGTGGTGGGGATAAGCGCTTCGATCGTCCAGGCTCGATATCCGGGGCACTGGTTGGATCCGGGGCCGTTCGGCTGCCTGGGTGTTGGACCCTCGTTCGCAATGGCAGCCAGGCTCGCGAAGCCTGACAAACAGGTTCTCGTGATCTACGGCGACGGGTCGTTCGGGTTGAACGCGATGGAGTACGAGAGCGCCATCCGTCAGCATCTCCCGTTCGTGGGGATCATCGGGAACGACGGGGCCTGGGGGCAGATCAAGGTGGCTCAGGAGATGTTGTACGGGTCTGGAAACGCGCCGGCCTCGGATCTCGACCCGGAGGCTCCGTATCACCGGATGGTCGAGGGGCTGGGCGGCTTCGGAGCGAAGGTCACGAAGCCCGAGGACATCCGTCCAGCCTTGAGGGAAGCGTTCGACTCGGGGATTCCTGCCTGCATCAACGTGATGCTCGACCCCACGCTGATGAAGCGAGCTTCCTATCTGGGCTAGTCGCGGGCTCCTCCTCTGGCCTGGGCGCGAGCTTCGAACGTCTCCCGAACGACGAGCACACGCACGTGCGTCCCGCTGGCGACTTCCCCTGTCCCGTCGGACACGGTGAACCGAAAGCGGAGCCGCCGTCCGTCTATCTGATCCAGCTGCACGTGCGCCAGGACCCTTGCGCCGACCGGGGTGGGGACGTGATGGGCCAGGGCCACGCTGGCGCCGACGCTGGTCGTCCCTTTGGGGAGGTGGTCCCGCACGGCCTGCACGGCCGCCCGCTCGACCAGGGAAAGGATCACCGGTGTGGCCAGAACGGACACGTCTCCCGAGCCGACGGCGGCCGCGGTCATGTCAGCGGTCACCTCCTCTTCCACCGTCGCAGAAAGCCCAACGGCCAAGGTGGGGTTGTCGCCGTCGCCCCGGTTCACCCTGGATACGCTATGCGGTGTGACGGACCAATGTGAACGGGGTGCTTTCCGATGAAGGGGCCAGCCGGGATCATGGCCCTGGTGCTCGCCGAGACCGCCGCGGGCGGCTCCGGGATCCTGTTCCTGACTCCACTGTGGAGCGAGGTGCGGAGAGGATTCTTCTACCTGACCGGGGGCATCGTGCTCGTCCTTGCGATGTCCTCCGCGGGGGCCGCCCTCGGCGCGTACGACGCCGCGACCGCTTCCAAGGGGCGCGCAGCGGTGACTCTCGCCGTGGCTCTCGCCGGAACGACGTTTCTCTGGCTCGTGCTGGTCCGCCTCCGTCTGCATGCGGCCGGCAGGGTGTTGGGGATCGCAACCGTTCCCCTGGCCGTTGTCGCGTTGTTCGCCTTCGCCCGGACCACGGACGAGCCGCTCGCCCTCTCGTTCTTCCAGCTCCTGGCAGGAGCAGTGTTCACCGGTGCGGTGCTGGACGGGCTCTTGCTGGGCCACTGGTACCTGACGGATCGAAGGCTGAGCCGCGCACCCATCAACCGGATGGTCTGGCTGCTCATCGCGTCGGTCGTCCTGGAGACGGCGGCGGTGATCTGGGGAGCGATCGGCGCGCCCCGCCACCCGGGCTGGGCCGCGAGCACTCTGAACCCCCTGCTCACGGTGGCCGGCAGTGCCACTTGGATGGCCATAGGGATGGTGGCGTGTACCGGCCTGATCGCCTTGTTCATCCGGATCACCCTGCGGGGGTCCCGCCCCACCGCCGTGCAGTCAGCGACCGGCTTCTTCTACCTCGCCGTGATCACGGCGTTCACCGCCGAACTGGCTGCCAAGGTGAGATTCCTTCCATGAAGCTGGACCCCCTCAGGGGCTCGGATCGTCCGTGCTGATCTTCGCCGTCATGGCCGCCGGCGCCGCCGGCGTCCTGGTCGCGTGGCGAGTGATCGTGGCCGGCCGGGTCAGCGTCTGGACGGCCATGGGCACCATGACTGGGGCCGCGGGCCTGGCTTCACTGGCCACGGGGCGGCTATCTCTCTCGCCGAAAGTTGCATGGGGCTGGGCAGTTGCGGCCGGGGTGGCGGTCGGCGTCGCGCTGTACCTGGCCACCGTGGCGTTCGTTCTCTTCGTCAGACGCTGGTCGTTCTTCGACCGGCACGTCGAGGACATCTACGACCGGCGCAAGGAGCTCCCGTTGGTCGTGGCCTTCGGGCTGGCGGCCCTGGTGGTGGCGCCGGGCGAGGAGCTGTTCTGGCGAGGCCTGTTCCAGTGGCGGCTGGCTGCGACGATCGGGTGGGTCGCCGCGGCGATTCTCACCTGGCTCGTCTATGTCGCGGTGAACGCGGCCAGCGAGAGCCTGCCAATCCTGTTCGGAGCCCTGGTGTCGGGAGCCGTGTGGGGAGGGCTGGCCCTCTGGACCCATGGGGTCCTGGCGAGCCTGCTGTGCCACGCCGTGTGGACCGGGCTCATGCTCGTAGGTCCTCCTCGTGGGGCCGAGCAGCGCGCGGCTATCCCGTGGCCTTCCAGGGAGTCGCGCCGGTCGTGACGGCTCGGCTGCCCCGGGCCGCCCGCGAGGCCCTTGAGCGGGGGACGTTGTGCTATCTGGCCGTCCGCACGAATTCGGGTCCTCATCTGACTCCCGTGGTGTACGCGGTGGACGGCGGTCGACTGTGGCTCACCACGTCACGTACGTCCGTCAAGGCGCGAGCCCTCCGCCGAGGTCGAGATGTGGCCGGGATGATCCGGGCAGGCGGCGAGGCCGTGACGTTTCGCGGCCGCGCCCGCACCTACGACGCGCTCGACCCCTTGTCCTGGCCTTCCGCCGCCGTGGCCGGCCCGCGGCTGGTCCGCGCGGCCACTCGGTTCAGCCTGAAGAACGCTCGCTTCTTCGCCGGCTACGCCGTGAACGCCCGCAGGGTGCCACTGGCGTGGACGCCGCCGGGGAGGGTATTCGTAGGCGTCGAGGTGAAGGCAGGGGCGCTCCTCGACCTGGTCGTAGGGACCGTGGCCGCAGTGTGGGGTGACTGGGACACGGAGGCCGAGGTCACCGAGACCCGACGGTCCTCCGGGCGGGTCAGGGGCCGCCGGGCCCTGGACCTCCGGGTGCCACGGTCGGTCAGATCGGTCGTTGGGAACAAGGGAGAGGGGGTATTGGCTCTTGCCCATGGGGCGTCGACGGTCGTTCCGGTGCGGTGGCGACGGGTGCCTGGAGAGGGAACGTACGAGGCGAGCCTGCCATGGGCCTTTCTCGACCTGGCCGCCGGTGGAACCTCAGGGCCCACTCGCATCGACGAGCCCGCTTCCCTCACCGTGGATCGCCTCGCCTCGTGGCGAGCAGCAGAGATGGCTGGGATGCTCTTGCAGGGAGAGGCGCGAACCGCCCAGTCATCGGAGCTCGACCACGCGCTCGTTCGGCTTCGTCCCCGCAGGGTCGTATGGTGGAAGGGATGGTCGAGCGCCTCCGTCTCGGGGCCATGACGTGACCGTGGTCGAGGTCTCGGAGGTGATCGACGCCCCACCGAAGACCGTATGGGACGTCGTGGCCAACCCCGGGAACCTGCCTGTGTGGGACCGCCACATCTACGAGGTCAGGGGAGTGCCGAAGGCAGGACTCGAACGCGGGACCGAGTACACGACCGGAGTCAAATTCCTGGGAGCCAGGGCCCACGCCTCGGCCCGAGTCCTGGAGATCGAACCCGAGCGTTACTCCAAGATCGAGCTCCGCGGCCTGGTCGATGGGGTCGTGGAGACGTGGCTGGAACCCCTCGATGCCGGGAGGACCCGGCTTCGTCACCGCGTGGCGTACCGATTCAAGGGAGGCCCGATCGGGGAACTGGCCGCGCGAGCCACTCAGATGCTGGGAGCGACGACCCTACTCAGGAGGGGTATCAGGGCGCAGAAGCGCCAGGCGGAGAACTCGAGTCGCTGACGGGCTCGTCCCCGGCAGGCTGCGGCGGCCAGGGGATGTCCGCGAAGACCTTGATGAAGTGCCTGGCCCCGTCCGTCATGCCATGGCGGAGATAGAAGTCATGGGCCCGGGTCCGCCAGTGCGCAGATTCCAGAGCGAGCGAGAAGGCTCCCAGGTCTCTGGCCACGTCTTCGGCCTTGGCCAGCAGGGCTGCCCCAACTCCTCCGCTCCGAGCGTTCTCGGTCACGATGAGGTCGGGGACCCAGGCATGGGGCTGGACGAAGTTCGGACGTCCGATCAGCGCCATGTCGATCATCCCGATCACGACCTTGTCATCCTCGGCCACGAAGATGAACCGGTCCGGGTGACCCAGCCACTCGTCGAAGCGATCTCGTATCGCGGGTTCGTCTGGCGTGCCCAACGATCTGGGCCGGCCGAGCTCTTCGAGCAGGGCAGTCACAGCTTCGAAGTCCTCGGGGCGTGCTTCCCGGATGGTGGCGGTCATCGGGGACAGTCGCTCCCGCCTACTTCTGGCCCTGTTGGTCCCGCCTGCGGTGCAGCCTGACCTGCTTGCCTGGTCTCCCGATCAGGTAGCCGAGGAGACCCCCGAGCACCGTGCACGCGAACATCACCCAGATCAGGCGGGGGTGGCGGGTAACGAAGACGAAGTCCACTTCGACTGGCTGGGAGTTCGAGACGATGAAGATGATCAAAATGACCACGATGGCCAGGGCCACCAGCACCTTGACCACGCGAGCCTGGCGGGCCCGCTGGAGCTCGTGGAGATGTTCCTGATCGGCCTTGCGATCCGCGTCGGTCTGGCCGGGTCCAGGGATCCCCTCCAGTCTTTCTGGTGGAACATCGGGTTCGCGGCGCATTGGCCCTCCTCGGAGGAAATCGACCCGTCGCGTACTGCCGGGTCCGGGCAGCTCGTAGCGGCAGGTCCGGCCCGATCAAGCCTATAGGCTGTCGCCCGTGCGCGGAAGCAACGACGATCGAGCGGTTCACGAGGATCACCTCGCTGCCGAAGGCCGAAGACCGATGTCGAAGCGCCGGTGGTTCCCCGCCCTGGCCGGCCTCGGAGCGCTGGCGGTTTCGGCTCTGTCCGCGGGCGGGCGTGGTCAGGCTCTGGACAGGAGGATGTATCGAGCAGTCAACCGGGGCGGCGGGCGGCTGACCGACGGCTTCTTCCAGGGCGTGACCGAGCTCGGATCCCTGTGGGCTTCCGCGGGCGCAGCCGTCGCGTTGGCCGGGGCTCGTCGGAAGAAGGAGGCACTGGACGCCCTGGGAGCCGCCGCCACGATGTGGCTCCTCGGGCAGGTGCTCAAGAAGTTGTGGCAACGTCCCCGTCCCTATCTCTCCCTCGAGGAGGTTCGGCTCCTGATCGCCGAGCCGGCCGGAACCACGTGGCCGAGCAGCCATCCCGCCGTCCTGCTCGCTTTCGTCACGGTGGCCGCTCGGGACCTGGATGGGTCCCGCGCAGTCAAGGCTGCCGTTGTCGGACTGGCCGGCGCCGTAGGACTCTCCAGGATCTATCTGGGCGTGCACTATCCGGCCGACGTGGCAGGAGGACTGCTGCTGGGCAGGGGGGTGGCGGACCTGTGGACCGCTCTTGTCTCTCCCCGGATCCTGCGGCGCCTCCCTTCGGTAGCCGTGCCCGGTACAGTTACCGGCTGATGCCGACCCTCACTCTCATGGCCTCCATCGGGTGGAAGGTCATCGATCGCTTTCACTTCGGCTCGCGGTTCGCTCTGTCTCCGCACGGCCTGGGGATCGCGGCCGGCTTCCTCGCCGGCGCGTACATCTTCGTCAACCGGGAAGCTCCCCGACGCGGTATCTCCGAGGAGACCTCGAACTCCCTGGTGTTCTGGGCCCTGATCGGGACGATCATCGGATCGCGCCTCGCCTATGTCATCACGCACCTATCCGAATTCCATAGCCTCGGGGATGTCCTGGCCGTCTATCGGGGCGGGTTGAGTCAGCTCGGAGGAGTGGTGGGGGCCATCGTGGCCTGCCTCCCACTGTTGCGCAGGAAGCGGATTCCGGCTCTTCCGGCGCTCGACGCGGCGGCCATCCCGATCCCCCTCGGGGTGGTCATCGGACGGATCGGAGACCTCATCATCGGCGACCACCTGGGCAAGCCCACCTCATGGGCACTGGCTTTCCGCTATCACGGTGGGAGCCTGTCGGGATATGACTGCGTGCGTGGCCTGTGCAGCACCCTTCTCTCGGGGGGAGAGACCCAGACCATCACCGCCAAGGGCGCCACGCTTGTCGGGGCGGATGGCACGGTCCTCGGCCGCGGCGTTGGTGTGCACCAGACGGCGCTGTACGACCTGTTCATCGCCATGGCACTGGTGCTGTTCCTCGTCTTCCTGAATCGCACGCTGCGCCGGCCGGGAGTGCTGTTCCTCACCTACGTGGTCTGGTACGGCTCGGGACGCATCATCACGGACTTCTTGCGAGTCGAGAACCGGTTCTTGGGTCTCACCGGGAGCCAGTGGACGAGCGTGCTCGCCGTGACCATCGCGGTCCTCGTGCTGGTTCGGTTCGCCGTCAGGCCCGTGCCGCCGTCCGGAGAACCAGAGCCGGCAGAAGGGGGTACCACCACCCCACCGTTGGGTTCGCGAGACTAGCAGCGCGAGACTCTCGCCCGAACGGCGTCGGATTGCCGCCGCCGACAGTCCGGGAACCCTCCACGACCCGAGGCCGTACATGGAGTGAAATCTCTCCATGGGGGGCCGTCCACTGGAGGAAGAGGAGCTCGTCGAACGGGCGAGAAATGGCGACGTGACCGCATACGAACAGCTCGTACGGACATACCAGGACCTTGCCG
>Ga0137372_10005764_pt1 | contig 12086 bp, 10 predicted proteins | sample SagtaG_6_FD_104911 | JGI IMG/M metagenome (GOLD analysis project Ga0137372, IMG submission 104911) | Vadose zone soil microbial communities from Sagehorn Ranch, Mendocino, California, USA - Sage1_R_60_16 metaG | ecosystem: Environmental > Terrestrial > Soil > Vadose zone | place: USA...
ACATGATCCCACTTGCACATTAAGGAGAAAGACAAATGAACAAGAAGATTTTGATTGCGGGGTTCGCATGTTTGTCGATGATTGCGGTTGCGCAATCGAGCGGAAATAAGGACCAGTCTGCGAGCGCACCGAAAGACGCGAAGCCACGGGATGTCGCCACGGGACAGGCCAGCGGCAAGAGTATGAGCCAGCCCACTGGGAGCCCGGCGGCGCTGAATTCAAGCGACCAGGCCGCAGCTCCGCGCGACATGGCTACCGGACAGGCGACCGGCAAGCGCCAGTACCAGCCGATCATCATCAGAAAAGTGACGGAGGACGATCCAAACGCGGCGCGTGAGGCGCAGAGCCCAAAGGCAACGGGCAAGACCGCGGCGCACGATGACTGGCATGCCACAACTAAGACCAGCAACGCGAGTGTCTCCCCGGCCGCTGTGAATCAGGATGGCACGGCCGTCCGGGAAAGCCCAACTTTGCCGAGCAAAGGTCAAACGCGGGTTGCGACTGGAGATGTAAACGGTGATGGCAAGGCTGAGGCAGCCATCAACAACAGTCACTCGAATATCAAAAACGGAAGAGATGTTGCGACGGGGCAGGCCTCGGGAAAGAGCACGGCTACCAAAGAAGCGGGAGCGGCGCAGAAATAACGCTGACAGCCTGAAATTCTCGATCTGAGCCTCGCCGACACCGCGGGGCTTTTTTTTCCGCTAGGTTTTCATTTGAAGGTGTACCCTCAGGGGCCAAAGCCGGAATCATTTGCGCTGCATTCGGCACGGCTTGAAGCCGTGCCCTTTCAAAGCGCGTTTCAACGCCGAAGATAAATCACGGGCTCCGCGTTTCAAAGCAAGCACAAATCACTGGGGCGCCGCGTTTTAAGAAAACACAAATCACCGCTGCGCGCCTCAAACCAAATATTAATTACGGGGGCCTCAAGCAAGCGCTTGCTCCGTGCTGAAAGTTTTTCGCAGCGCGTGACTGACTTTCGTCGTCAAAGAAGTTGTTAGTCCTTACCTTCGAGAAAGGCTCAACGAAAATGCCAATACAAACCTTATCTGCTGCTGCCGCCGGGACGATCTCGCTGGGCGGGCAATTGACTGTGAACCGGTTGGGATATGGCGCTATGCGCATCACCGGCGAGGGCATTTGGGGTCCGCCGAAAGATCGAGCGCAGGCGCTGGCGGTGCTGCGGCGAGCCGTGGAACTGGGAGTGAATTTCATTGATACCGCCGACTCCTATGGGCCGAATACGAGTGAAGAACTGATTGCTGAAGCTCTGGCGCCGTATCTGAAAGACTTGGTAATCGCGACCAAGGGTGGATGGGTTCGTCCCGCGCCGGGGCATTGGAGCCACGACGCCAGCCCCGCGCATTTGCGCAAAGCCGTTGAGGGCAGCTTGAAGCGGCTGCGATTGGATCGCATCGACGTGTATCAGTTGCACGTTCCAGATCCCGCGACCTCATTCGACAAGTCCGTAGGAGCCTTGGCCGAGCTGCAAGGGGAAGGGAAGATTCGGCTGATCGGGCTGTCGAATGTGACGCAAGAGCACATTGAACGGGCGCGCAAGATTGTGCCAATCGTCTCCGTGCAGAACCGTTACAGCTTTGCCGATCGCGAATGGGATTACGTGGTGGACTACTGCGAGAAGAACCGGATTGCATTCATACCCTGGTTCCCGCTGGCGGCAGGAAAAGCGGCGGGCGAAACTTTGGCGCGGATCGCGAAAGCTCATCAGGCGACGCCGATGCAGGTTGCGCTGGCGTGGCTATTACAGCGTTCGCCCATCATGTTGCCGATACCGGGGACATCGTCCGTGGCTCACCTGGAAGAGAACATCGGAGCAGGCGCAGTAAAGCTAACGCAAGCGGAGATAGCCGAGCTGGGAGCAGTGTCACTGCCAGGTATTGGTACGCGCTCATAAGCATTCGTGGTGCGTGGGATGAGACTTTAGATGACACTTCCGCAGGAATCATTCCGCGCTCACGATGCCCTCATCTTCCCACTGATGACCGCATGAATCGCAGGTCCATTCGTATTTCGATGAGGAGTTGTCGGTCGAGCTTGCCGGCTCACCGTCCAGGCCTTCGAAGACGACTTCCGTGGAATGACATTTGGGGCAGTGGATCGCAAGGTCTCCAGGTTCTTCGTCTTTTTCTGGGGGCGGTTCGTTCGCCGGCGTGTAATGTTGCATTGCCTTACTCGCCCAGGGTAGGCCAATGCTCATGATTTGCACACTAACGCCATTGACGAAATTCAAGGTCCCGGGGTCAACGCGGGTAGCTTTCTCCGCTCCCAGGTAAAACGGTATTCCCGCCGTGTCCAGAAGAGCCTGCAACTGAAGCGCATCGGACAAGCTCCACACGGTGCGAATCTCAACCAGTTTCCGCTCTTCAGAATAAACATCGGGAGAATAAAGATCGGGAGCAGTGGCGCTATCGGCCGGCGGCTGGGGAATCGGCGGAGCGGGCGGCTGTTCGAGCTGCAGCATCAACTTGCGTTGGGAAATCTCATGCGCGAGAACTTGTTGCGCAACTTCGGTCATCCCGGAAATTTGCCGGCCGAGTGCCAGCAGTGCGTCATCACTCATCTGCCGATAACGTTCGGAGAGGCGCATCCATTCCGTTGCCGGATCAAGAGTGTCCATGGGATTGCCAGCAACAAACTACACGCGTCTCGCGAATTCAGCAAGCGCCTCTTGGCTGCGTAGACAATTGGTCTAAACCTTTGAAGGGTCGACGTCACCCACCCCTTTGAAAACCGCTAATGATGGGGGCAGCCTCATCTTGGGGCGATACAAAAGTCGGCCAACCCGCCGCGAAAGTGCACCCGCGCACAACGATACTTCAGTGAATCGTGTGGTTGTCAGCTAATTGTCAAATCAGCAAAGCTGCTTGAAGGAATTCATACAGACGGCGTACCATGCTTGCCGCCCGCCGCAACGTCTCAGGAGGAACGACATGAGATTGTTATCTGCACGCAGTGTTTTTCTTGCCACGCTGCTCGTATCAACTTCAGCAGCGCAAAACCAGCACGCGGTTCCAGACAAGCACAACGAAGCTACGGTGGCTCAACTTCAGGCGGAGATGGCTTCTCACCAGCTCACATCCGAGGAACTGACCAAGGAATACCTCGCCCGCATTATCGCGCTTGACCAGGATGGCCCAGGGGTCAACTCGGTAATTGAAGTTAACCCAGATGCGCTGGTGATGGCGCGCAAGGCAGACGCACTGCGCAGGCGCGGAATTGTGCTGGGACCGTTGCATGGCATCCCCGTGCTGCTCAAAGACAACATCGGTACTGGCGACAAAATGCAGACCAGCGCAGGATCTTTTGCGCTCGTCGGCAGTCCAGCACTGAGCGACTCGACTGTAGCGGCGAACCTGCGTGCCGGGGGCGCGGTGATTCTGGGCAAGACTAACCTTTCGGAGTGGGCGAACTTTCGCTCGTTCGAATCGGTCAGCGGCTGGTCGGGCCGCGGCGGGCAAACGAACAACCCTTATGGAATCAATCGGAATCCTTGCGGCTCGAGTTCCGGATCGGGCGCGGCTGCTTCGGCGAACTTCGCCGCGGTGTCGTTAGGCAGCGAGACTGACGGCAGCATTGTGTGTCCCGCGAACGCCAATGGCGTTGTTGGTATAAAGCCTACTGTCGGTTTGACCAGCCGCGCCGGCGTTGTCCCTATCTCGCATACGCAAGACACGGTAGGCCCGCATGGACGCACCGTCGCGGATGCCGCAGCAGCATTGGGCGTCATTCAGAGTCGGACCTTCGATGGACGCGATCCGGCGACAGGCGGGGTTCCGCTGGGCTGGCAGGGCACGGGCAAGACTCGTCCCACGAACATCCCTACGGACTACACGCAGTTCGTGAATCCCAACGGCCTTCAGGGCGCGAAGCTGGGAATCACGCGCGCGGGGTTGGAGGGATTCGACCCGTTTGTTCCGACGCCGCAACCAGTGTTGGACGCGTTCGAGCAAGCAGTAAACGCGCTCACCGCGGCAGGCGCCACCGTGATTGACCTGGACCAAGCAGGCTTCACATTCCCTTCGGCTGATGGCGAGTTCTTCGTTCTGCTCTATGACTTCAAGTTCGATGTTGCGAATTACTTCGCGACTCGTGTCGGTGTTCCGGTCGCAGGCGGAACGCTCCAGACCGCCATCGACTTCAACAATGCTCACGCCGTGGATGAGATGCCATACTTCAATCAGGACATCTTCGATCTTGCGGAGACCATAAATCCCGATCCCAATTTTGTTGACTCGCGATTTACCTCAGCGACATTTCCCAACGGCATGTCCTATGACGACGCGCTCGCCATCGATCACAACGCAGGCGTAAACGGTATTGACGCCGCGATCAGCCAGTTCGGTCTTGATGCAGTGGTGTCGGCAACCGACAACCCAGCGTGGGCAACCGATTTGATATTCGGCGACCACTTTATTTTTGGCACGTCGGGCCTGGCAGCGCCGCCGGGGTATCCGATCGTGCAGGTGCCAGCGGGCATGGTGTTTGGTACGCCGCTCGGAATCAGCTTCTTTGGGACGGCGTTCAGCGAGCCTACACTGATCAAGCTGGCCTCAGGTTTCGAAGCCGCAACGCAGGTGCGTGCCCACAACCTCCCGACTTTTGCCAGAACGGTGCCTTTTGATCACATTCAGGGGACGACATTGACGAACCCAAGGCGGCATGCAGCTCCGTCGACGTCGAACGCGGCCGCAACCAAGAGCGCGCCGCGAAAGGCGACGCCTGCTACTCCAAAGAAGATGCCGCACAATATTTAGTCAGCGTGTTTGTGCGAGGTTATTCTCTCGACGCGGGGAAGAGGGGCGATCCAAGTGGCGGGCACCTGCGCCGGATGAATGGGATTGTCCGGCCCGGGAAGCAGGTAGGAAATCGGAAGCTGGAGATGTCGTGAACTAAAGTTTCGAGGTTCCCACCCTTTGAAAATCGCAAAGGGTGGGGCAGCCTCAGTTGGGATCATGCAAGAGATGGGCCAGCCGGCCGAGTCATTGGTTCGAGGGGTATTTCAAAAGCACGGAAAGTCTGGTGTTGCTACTCCAACTATCAGTTTATTGAAAACCGTCTTCTGCAACTGTGCATAGGTTCCATTCGCAGGAATACGGATGTAATGGATCCACTGCACGAGTCCGTAGCGCTGGGTTACGTAATATTCCTCTTTGTCGCCACAAATCTGGTAAGTTGAATTGCAGTTGTAGCGATAACTGATCACCAGTGTCTTCAGGTTGCTCGGCAAACTTCCGCCGAACGAATAGGTGAAAGGCCCCCACACTTGATTGATGCCATTCTGCAAACCCAAGGTCACTGAGCAACTCTGGGAGCAGTTTGTGTGCAGGTCGTAGTTGGTATTCGCAACTTTGATTGTGGAGCCGGGACTGCCAGCGGTCGCGCACCTCGGAACCAAAGGCAGATTTTTGTTGTTGGTGAATTTCTTATAGCTCTGTGGCACTGTCCACGAGAGTTCGGTGATCCACAGATAGACATAGTTGCTGTCGTAGAGTTGAATATCCCACGGGTAGCCGAGTGCGCCTTTGATCCAATAAAATTTGCCCGGCGCCATAACGGTATACAGCGGGTTGCTGGTTCCTTCCAGATGGTAGGTGGCGCGGAGATCGGAGTCCAAGGTCATCCAATCCAGCATGTCGTATGTGCCCAATGGACAATTGATGGTGGATTCTGCGGCGGAGCGGATTGGATGTCCCAGTGCGACGATGATTACGGCTGTTGCGAGTAACATGACTGGGAAGTGGGGTGCAATAACTTTGTCAACCAGTGCGAGAGCGCGGCGGCTGAAGCTTGCGCGATTACGGGTCATACATCACCTCTGCTTCGTTATTTCTGTCTTTGAACTGAACTACGGCGAAACGGACTACGGCGGGACCTGCATTGGGCCGGGCCTGTTAGGTTGCTATCTCTGCCCCTCGGAGGCTGAGGGGGTGCAGAGTGTGAGACCAAAGGCACCGGAAGAAGCCGACAGCTGAGGGCGCGTCAATGACGCGATGCCCCGCATTGTGGCCTCCGGCCAGCTACTCTGTCAATCCAAATCGAAAGTAGAAGCTTTGCGGATCAAGATGGAATTATTGCGAAAAGAACGCTCGACTCGAAAGTCATAGCATCCCGCAACTTGGTCGCGAACGTGAATGTAGGCGACATCGGGAGACTCGAGTAATTTGCTGATGGCCGCGACGTGAGTGCCGTCGTCAACCTGTACTTCGGTCACCAGACGCCGGCCCTTCGCATAGGCGGCGAGCGTGGTGGGATATTGCTTCATCTGCTCCGGATAGCCGCCGTCTTCTGGATAGCGCGCGCAAGTCTCAGAGTGGATGAAGATCGGGCCCGGCAAAGGTAAATTTTCCAGACCATGAAACGGATTGTAGGTAAACAGCGTGCGTTTCTCCTGCCCGACATCAAACGTGCGGAGACAATGCCTGCATGGGCCGTGTCCGGCTGCGATTTCGGTGTGCGAGGGGTGCCCATAGCCCGGCGACTTGCGGGTGGCGCGAACCTTCTCGGCTAGCGACGTGGGAATTGCGATGACGCGAATTGAGTTCACTAGGGCGCTCCTTGGGGATGCCATTGATAAGGATTCTGAACCGGCCCGGTTCGTGGTGCTATCCGTTTCTTGTGCTCAAACTGAAAATTGGGGGAGCGGATGTTTGGCAAGGCCCATGATGCTTAGAGTTGTGGTCTCCTACCCCGTTCGACTTCGCTCAGGGCAGGCTCTTCGGAAACCGCGAAGGGTGGGAGACCACGGCTCCAAGCATCATAGGCCTTTCTCAATATCAGAACAGCAGGGTTCTCGACCACGCGGATCGTTTCACGATCCGCTGCGCTCGAAATGACAGGGGTTTTGGGTGATTCATTTCAGCACGGCTGGAAGCCGTGCCCTTTCAAAGCAAAATCACTCTAAAAGCAAAGCCGAAGGCGTCGGACAGGAATGTCCGACCCACACCGTCACCCTAACTTCGGCTGCCCTATCCCTTTGTGATTTTCGAAGAGTGGGGAGCACGACTGTATGCGTTATGGGCCTTCCTTAATATCAGAACACCAGGTTTCTCGACTACGCAGATCGTTTCACGATCCGCTGCGCTCGAAATGACAGAGGTCTGGGTGATTCATTTCGGCACGGCTGGAAGCCGTGCCCTTTCAAAGCAAAATCCCTTTCCAAGCAAAATCACTTTCCAAGCAAAATCAAAGGCGTCGGACAGTAATTGTCCGGAGCTCACGTTTAACGCTGGCCTTAGCCGCTATTACAGAGAAGCATGCAGAGCCGCATAAGTGTGGGATGCCGCTGTAGGCGCGGGTATCCGGGATTGTGAGCCGCTGAAGGAAACCTGGCCAATCTTAGTTCTCATCTGAGATTGTGTCCGATTCTACTTACCTGGAGTAACGGCGATGTCAGACTCAGTTCGATTCCTGTTCCGATCGTTGTTGCGGCCGCGGTTCCGGCCGTTGTTTCGATCCCTGTTCCGATTGGTGTGTGGTGCACTCTTCATGCCTGCGATTCTTGTATTGGTTTCATCCGTTGGCCAGGCCCAGACCCAGGCTTCATGCACGTTCAAAGTTTTCCAGCTGAATTCGCCGAATGGGTTTCAGGCGAATGGAGTCAACGATTACGGCACCGTGGTTGGGCAGGCATACTTTAGTCCCGCGAAAGGCTTCACTCGCTTCTCCGGCGGCGGAGTCTCTTATTTCACGGCGCCGAATGCCGCTACTACCTCATTCCTGGCGCGCAACGATGCCGGCGTGAATGTTGGTTTTTACTCAACGCAAGGTCCAAATTCGAACATCTCGAAGGGATTCATCCTGAAAGGATCAACATTCACTTCCTTCGCGCATCCCAAGGCGGTGTGGGGCACGACGATGACCGGAATAAATAAGTACGACTCTGTGGTCGGGTGGTACCTGGATTCAGGAGAATTTGCGCACGGCTTCAAACGCTTCAGCAACGGTAGCCTGGCGGCGATCAACTTTCCGGGAGCACACAACACTTTCGCGATCGGCATTAACGACAGCGGAGTGATTGCGGGTTTCTATGAGAGTTCGTCTGAACATGGGTTCATTTATCACAACAGCCAATGGGCCACAGTGGATTATCCGAATACGACGGGAACTGAGGTTTATGGCATCAGCAACGCGGGCGTGGTGATTGGGTTGGACCACTCGCTGGAACAGGGACGCGCGTTCATGTGGGTCAACGGCGCCTTCAAGGTGATCTCGGTGCCGAATTCCTTTTACACCCACGCGCTTGGGATTGCGCCGGGCGGGCTCATTACCGGAACGACAGTCCTCAACGGGTCGAACACAGTAAAAGGATTTACCGCGACCTGCAAATGATGTGAGAAGGTCAGCGTTGGCGCGGTTGGTTGTCGCGCATGTAATCGGCTTCGCTCGGGGCAGGCTTTTCGTGAGTTTGAAAGACGGGAGACCACTAGGCATCAGGGCCTTCCAACATCAAGTTTCTCGACTACGCGAATCGTTGCACGATCCGTTCCGCTCGAAATGACAGCGGTTTGGGTGATGCATTTTGGCACGGCTGGAAGCTGTGCTCTTTCAAAGCGAAGCCACCTTCAAAGGAAAATCAAAGGCGTCGGACGGGAATGTCCGACCCACAAGGCTTTGCTCAGGGCAGGCTCTTCGGCGGCAAAGCAGGTTCCTCCACTCCGCAGAATAATTCGAAGAAGCGAATGATCCTGCTCTGGTCGGAATGACAGAGGTTTGGGGGATACGGTTCGGCATGGCTGGAGCCGTGTCCTTTCAAGACAAAGCTACTTTCAAAGCAAAATCAAAGGCGTCGGACAGGAAGGTCCGACCCACACGGGCAGGGCTCAACGTGAGGCTGGCTGTTCAATCCCGGTGGGTTGGCTGACGCCATACCGTCCGGTTCCCTCACAATGTGAAAACAATTGCGGTGTTGATGTCTTGCTATGGCCGGGAAGTTGAGAGTTCAGCAGGCTAGAGTTTGGTATTGGGGTTGCTTCTGATCATGGCAGGCCAGAGCGTAGTCCCAAACCGGTGATTGCGTGTCGTGAGAGGCTGCTCTGGAAGCTGGAGACACAAAAATGAAGACTTTCTTATTCCTGTTCGTGGTGTGTATTTTCTGTGCTGTGGGTGCAGTTGGACAAGTAGCTGGGGGATACACGATCAGTGCCCAACCACAGGTGTTCGCGATGCCAGATCATCCAATGCGTGCTTCTGAGACCGCGATGGGACAAGAACACAATCTGCTGGGGAGCGTGCAGAGTACGTATGCTCAAGGCGAAAGACCTGCATGGGAAGTGATGCAGAGTGCGCCTGTTACACCTCTTGGAGATACAGCTCGTGCCCTCAAAGCAGAGCATGCCACGGCAAAGAAAGCCCAGATCGTTTGGAGCAATTGAGCTTTTAGGTACCGCGTTGCGGATGGATAAGTCATGGGCTTTCCGTGACATCACAACACCAGGTTTCTCGACTACGCGGATCGTTTCACGATCCGCTTCGCTCGAAATGACAGGTCCATCTGCAACTCGAAATTACGGGTCCATCTGCAACTCAAATCACAGATCAATCTACAACTCAAATCACAGATCAATTTACAACGCCAAAACTAGGTGGTCTCGGCCACCGTTGTCACCGAGTCATGGCTGAGCGAGATGACTGCGGCTTTGCCGGCGAACTTGATCTGACAATTCCTTGATGGACCGGTGTTGGTGAGGACCAGTACGTGTTTTCCGTCGGGATTCTCGAATGCCGCATGATCCAGATCGGTGGCCGAGCTTTGAGAATCGATGCGGCGAGCGCCGCGGCGGATAAAACGGGAATAGTGAGCGAAGGCCCAGTACTGGCCGCAGTAAGAAATTTCCCGGCTTGTCGAATTGATGCTCACTAACCCGCCGCAATTGAACGGGCCGATGTTCGGACGCCCTTTTTCATCCAGAGCAAGATTCCAGGCGGTGATGGAGCGGCACCAATTGCGAAGGATGCCGGTAAACGTCTTGCTCCACTTCGACCATCCGGTGACGTAATCCGGATCGGTGTAATCGGGGCCGCCTTCGGTCCAGTACATTTCGACGTCGGGATATACACCGTGGACCCGCTCGATCCATTCCGGTTTGCCCAAATAACCGTGCCAGGCGATAGCGTTCGAGTAGCGGCGGACGTCGGGCGTCTCCAGTTCACCCATGGCCCGTCCCCACAGGTTGTAATTGTGATCAATCAACCAGATTTTAGTTTTGACTCCGCTGCGCTCAAAGGCCGGGCCCAGTTGTTGTCGTACAAAATCGGCTTCATACTCCATGGGCCAGATGCAGGCGGGCATGCGGCCGTCCTGGTCAGTGTCAACTTCGTTTTGAACTGTCACTGCTTGTACGGGTACGCCCTCGGCCTCATACCCCTGCAAGAACTTCACAAAATAATTTGCGTAGGAGGGCATGTACTGGCGGCGCATGGATCCGCCCAGCATGGAGCCGTTTGACTTCATCCATCCCGGCGGACTCCAGGGAGAGGAGAATAAGTAGAGGTCGGGATTCGCTTTTCGCGCCTCACGCAACATGGGCAAAATGTAGGCGCGGTCGTGATCGATTGAAAAACGCGTCAAGTCAGGATCGGCGTCACCGCCGTCGAAGCTGTACGCCTTCGTGGAGTAGTCGCTGGACCCAATGCAGGTGCGGCAAACACTCAGTCCCATTTCAGAGGGATGGAAGAGTTCGTGAAACAGTTTCTCCCGGGCGGCGGGATCAAGCCGATTGAAGGTATAGCAAGCAGCATCGGTGAATGCTCCGCCAAAGCCGAGAATTTCCTGGAATTTCTGATTCGGGTCCACGACGACGGTGTCGGGAGCATTGGATCCGGAAGCAGATTGCCACGCGATGGAAGGCGCGCGCTTCAGTTGCTGAGTTTCATCTGTGATCCAAACCGATAAATCTCCGGCCGCGCCATTCGCACTTGCACTGGTGAGACGTGGCAATATGGCACTACCTGCCAGTGCCGCTGTTCCCGTTGCAGACAGCTTGAGAAATTCGCGTCGCGAAGGTTCGTTCACCATTGGGCTCCATGAAGACAGTAGTTATTTGCACACGTTACATTACCTCAACTCAGGGACGACGTGGGGCGCGTAGTGTCCCAAACTGATTAATTCAAGATCTCCGCGTCCTTTGCGGCTTTGCTTAGCGACGTTTGCGGTTAAAGTCTCTTTGCTTATCGAGAAAGTCAAAAGACTTTAACCGCAAAGGTCGCGAAGGAACGCCGCAAAGGACGCAGAGAAAACCAAATTGCCATCTTGGGGCCAACTTGCTTGACTTCGGTCTAGGCTTCGGATAAGCTCCGCGTGCTCTGGGATTGGGGCTTGGGGCGTCCGCGTAGATCTCACCTCATCATCAAGTTGTATCCAAGAATCCACTTCTCGACCCGAAGGAGGGTCACGTCTATGAAAAGAATTACACGCTGTTTGTTGGGAGCGATACTTTTGTGCGGAGGAGTAAATCTGGCCGCCGCGCAAGAAACGACTGGGTTGACGCCGCCGCCTAAGGTGCTGTTGATCTTTCGCGAATTCCTGAAGCCAGGTAAGGGTGGCTCGCTGCATGAGAAAGCTGAAGGCGCGTTTGTGCAGGCGTTTTCCCGGGCCAAGTGGCCGACACACTATTTTGCGGCAAATTCTGTCAGCGGCAAACCGCGCGCCCTGTTTTTTATCCCATACGACTCGTTTGATGCTTGGGAGAAAGACAATCTGGCAGCTCAGAAAAACGCTGTCCTGTCGGCGGCGCTAGATCGCGCCACTGCTGCGGATGGTGAGTTGCTAAGCGAGGCCGACGCCAGCTTGCTTGTCTATAAGGAGGAACAGAGTTTGCGGGCGCCGGTTGATATTGCTCACATGCGCTATTTCGAGATCTCGTTGTACCGCGTTCGTCGGGGACACAGTAAAGAGTGGACCGACGTGGTCAAGCTGGTCAAAGATGCTTATGAAAAAATTCCCGACGCGCACTGGGCTATGTACGAAGCAGCTTACGGCCAGGAGGGCAATACCTACGTGGTGATTACGCCCATGAAGTCTGCATCCGAAATAGACCGCGGCTTCGAGCGGGAAAAGGAGTTCGTAG
>Ga0137372_10005773_pt1 | contig 12072 bp, 10 predicted proteins | sample SagtaG_6_FD_104911 | JGI IMG/M metagenome (GOLD analysis project Ga0137372, IMG submission 104911) | Vadose zone soil microbial communities from Sagehorn Ranch, Mendocino, California, USA - Sage1_R_60_16 metaG | ecosystem: Environmental > Terrestrial > Soil > Vadose zone | place: USA...
CGGGCGGCGCGGGGGCCATGCCGGCCGGCAGCACGCGGGTCACGGTGACGCTTCTCGATGAGGACGGCGGGACCAGGCTCACGCTGCGGCACGAGAACCTGCCCAGTCCGGAATTGCGGGAAGGGCACGACGTCGCCTGGAACACGTACCTGCCGCGGCTCGTTTTGCGCGCTGCGGGCGGGGACCCCGGACCTGACCCGCACGCCTGAGGCCGGTGGCCTGGCGCCCGGGCCAGTCGCTCGGGCCCGGCGCCCAAGCCCGGCGCCCGGGCCTGGCGCTCTGCGCGGGCATTACCCGCAGGAAATCGGTTATGAACGTGGCGCTCTGCACGAAAGGATGTGCACGTTGCCACATTCATACATTTCTGGTTCGGGGCTCAAGGGGCTGAATGTAGAAATAATGCTGGTGGTGCGGACGATGCGACGCCGCTGCTTTATGGCAAGTCTTCCCGCTACCCGGCCAACGTACCGAACCACGGCAGTGTCACATCGCCGTGGTCAGGACCACTACAGAGTCACATTGCCGTGGTTGTGCCTGGCGTCCGGAGTGGCGTGAGTGTGGCTGACGGGGTTTCTGGGGCGGAGGTGCGGTAGCGGGCAAAGACGGGCCGGGCCGGGACGGGACGACCTGGGGCGGGAAAACCAGATGCCCGGAGGGTCCGGAGAGGGCAGTATCGGCGAGGTGGGTGGTGGGTTCGTGCCGGGGGTGCGGCTGGCGGGTGAGTTCTTTGCCGAGGTTGTCCGGCCGCTGCTCGAGGCGGAGTTCCCGGGGCTGGGGTACGCGGCGGCGCTGATCGGGGCGGGGTCGGAGGTGCTCGGGTTCGACTCCGAGCGGTCCACCGACCACGACTGGGGGCCGCGGCTGCTGGTGTTCCTCGACGACGAGGACGCGGAGCGGGTCGGCGGGGCGGTCGACGAGATGCTCGGGCGCCGGCTGCCGGAGGTGTTCGGCGGCTATCCGGTGGCGTTCGGCGTCACTCGCGACCCAGGCAGCGGCATAGGGCACCGGGTGGAGGTCTTCGGCCTGGGCGGCTGGCTGGCCTGGCGGCTCGGGTTCGACCCGCGCGGCGGCGTCACGGTGCCTGACTGGCTCGCCGCGCCGTGGCAGCGGCTGGCGGAGGTCACGGGAGGTGCCGTGTTCCACGGCGGGACCGGCGGACTGACCCGGGCCAGGGCGGCGCTGAGCTGGTATCCGCGCGACGTGTGGCGGTACGTGCTGAGCTGTCAGTGGAGCAGGATCGCGGAGGAAGAGGCGTTCCCCGGAAGGTGCGCCGAGGCAGGCGACGAGCTCGGCTCGGTGGTGGTCACGGCCCGGCTGGCGCGCGACCTGATGCGGCTGTGGCTGCTCATGCAGCGCCGCTATCCGCCGTACAGCAAGTGGCTGGGCAGCGCCTTCGCCCGGGCTTCCGGCGGCGCCGGGCTGGGCCGTCACCTGGCCGCGGCGCTGGCGGCGGACGGCTGGGGCGCCCGGGAGCGGGCACTCGGCCTGGCGTACCGGATTGCCGCCGAGGCCCACAACCGGCTCGGGCTCACCGGGCCCCTCGACCCCGGCACCCGGCCCTACTTCGACCGGCCGTACCGGGTCCTCGGCGCCGGGCGCTTCGCCGCCGCCCTGTCCGGTGCCATCACCGACCCGCTGGTGCGGCGGCTCAGGCCGGCCGGCTGCGCGGATCAGCTCATCGACAGCACGCCGGCCCTCGGTGATCTTCGTTACGGCAGGGCCGTTATCTCGGTATCTGGTATCTGATCGAGATATGTCGGTCCTGGGGGTCGGTGATACGCAGACCTAATGTTGGGGTATCAAGCGATTAGCGGGGTGAGAAATCATGCCCCGGAACGCGTGCGGAGGTCATTGATGCGTCGCCTGTGGATGTCCTTGCTGCTCGTGCCGGTCATGGTGGCGGCCGTGGCCTCCGCGGCCTGGGCCGCGCCGGCGGCGCCCGCGGCCCGGTCGGTGCCCGCGGCCCGCACCGCGACGGCCGCGGCGGCTGCTCCCGCCCGCGCGCTGCGGCCCGGCATGAAGGGCTCCGCGGTCAAGGCGCTGCAGCGGCGGCTGGCCGCGCTGAAGTACTACCCGGGCGCGATCGACGGCAGGTTCGGCACCAACACGCTCGAGGCCGTGTGGGCGTTCTACGAGGCGCAGGGGATGAAGCCGCACAGCTACGTGAGCTCCGCGATGAAGTGGAGGCTTGCCCACCCGCGGGCGCCGAAGGTGCTGGTCAAGCACGGTGGCGCCAACCGGATCGAGGTCAGCCTGTACCGCGAGGTCCTCGTCCTGTACCGCAACAACAAGGTCCAGCTGATCAGCCACGTGTCGACCGGCGGGCACTACCACTACTGCTCCCCCGGCGGCGGCTGCGGGTATGCGGTCACCCCGACCGGCAACTTCCGCACGGTCGTGTTCATGCGCGGCTGGGTGCACGTGCCGCTGGGCGAGATGTTCAACCCGGTGTTCTTCATCGGCACCGCGTTCGCGATCCACGGTGACACCGACGTGCCGCTGGCCCCGGTCTCGCACGGCTGCGTGCGGATCCCGATGGACATCGCGAACTTCTTCCACAAGCTGGTGAAGGTGCCGGGCGAGCGGGTCTACATTCGCTAGCGGGGCCAGGCGACAACGGCGAGGACCGCGCCGGCGATCATGAACGGGCCGAACGGGATGGGCTGTTTCCTGCCCGCGCGCCGGCTCACCAGAAGCGCCGCCGCGAACACCCCGCCGAGCAGGAAGCCGGCGAAGCCGCCCGCGAGCAGCAGGCGCCAGCTGAACCAGGCCAGCAGCGTGCCCAGGCTCGCGGCCAGCTTGACGTCGCCCAGGCTCATCCCGGACGGGCTGACGACCATCAGCAGCAGATAGAAGCCGGCCAGCGCGAGCCCGCCCAGCAGAGCGCGGACCAGCGCGGACCAGGGGCCGCCGACCGCGGCGGCGGCCAGCAGGAGCACGGCCGTGCCCGCGTAGGCGGCCCCGGTGAGCGGGTCGGGCAGCCGCTGGACGGCGAGGTCGGTGCAGGCCAGCGGGACGGCGCAGGCCGCCAGCCAGCAGGCCGCGGCCAGGACCAGCGTCAAGTGGCCGGGGTCGACGCGGGCCGCGAGGCCGCCGAGCAGGACCGCGGTGATGGCGCCGGCGGCCAGCGCGGGCGGGCGGGGCGAGATGTCAAGCCTGGTGATGACCGCGCGCTGCGGCCAGCCGGCCAGCAGGCCGGCGGCGGCCAGGGACGCGATCAGCGCCGGGTTCACCCGGCTGATTCCGGCTGCTCGGGGGCGTGGACCAGGGCCAGCGAGCGGGACAGCTCGATGCAGCCGGCGGCTATCGCGAGGACCGCGACGATCTCGACGGCGAGCAGCCACCCGCCGGTCTGCACGTCCTCGCCGAAGACCGTGACCCCGTAGCAGGCGCTGATCAGCGCGTCGCCCAGGGTGAGCGGCGGCTGGACGGCGATCAGCGAGCCGGCCTGCAGGGCGTTCTGCAGCATGAACAGCGCGCCGACCCCGGCGATCGCGGTCCCGTACAGCTCCCAGGTGCTGAAGAACGCGCCGACGCCCTGGTCCAGCGCGGCCACCGCGCTCTTCAGCAGCGTCGCGGTCAGCGCGTAACCGCAGGCGGCGGACAGCCCGAACAGCGCGGCGCGGGCGTTGCCGTGGGTCCGGATGCCCGCCCCGATCACCACCACCTGAAAGGCGCCGGTGGCGATCAGGACCAGCACCCAGACACCGATGCTGGCGCGTGTCCCGCCGCCGGACGGCGCGGCGGCCGCCAGCCCGAGGCCGAGGGCCACCGTGACCACGGCGACGGCGATCCAGGTCGTCCGCGGCAGCTTGCGCCGGGCCAGCCTGCTCGCCACCAGCAGGGTGAACGGCAGTTCGATGATGAAGATGGGCTGCACCAGGGCCACCGGCCCGGTGGCCAGCGCGATGGCCTGGCACACCGAGGCCAGCAGGACCATGCCGATGCCGGCCAGCCAGACCTTGTGCTTGAACAGGTAGGTGAACAGCGACAGGTGCAGTGTCTTGGCGGCAGGGGCGGTCGAGGCGGCCATCCGCTGCAGGACCGACGCCAACCCGTTGAACAGCGCCGTAAGCAGCGCGAACAAAACCGACACCACCGCGGCATCCTAGCAGCGTGGCTGGCTGACGTAGCTGCCGCGCTTGGACACGGTGAAGATCAGGCCGCCCTCGCGGAGCAGTCGCAGCGCGTGCAGCACCGTGTCCCGGCCCACGGCGTAGTCCTGCTGCAGCGTCTTGACCGACGGCAGCGGTCCGCGGTTCCATTCCCCGGTCCTGATCCGCGCGGTGAGGATGGCGGTGAGCTGCTGATATGCCGGTTCTGGCAAATCGGGATCAACCGTACCAAGCTGCTCGGTCACGGGATTAACTTAGCAGACCAAACTCGACCAGAGCATACATCTGCACTGGACTGGTCTGATCTGGTCTGATAACGTGATCGTGGATTCCCATAGGGGGGAATGACAGCTCCGGTACGGGCTCCCACTCCCAAGTACCGGAGCTGTCTAACGTCCGGATCTTCAGGCCGGCCCGGCGACGCGGAAGATGCGCAGCTGCAGGGCCAGCGTCGCGTAGTAGCCGACCAGCGTGGACAGCTCGACCAGGGCCCGCTCGCCGAGCACCGCCACCGCGGTGTCGTACTCCTGGTCGTCCAGGTCGGCGCGCTTCGGGCCCGGGCCGGTCAGGGCCCGCACCACCGAGTAGGCGACCTGCTCCTGCTTGTCGGCGAAGCCGGGATCCGCACCGGCCCGCAGCGCCTCGATCTCCGCGCCGGTGAGCCCGGCGTCCCGCCCGAGCAGCTCGTGCGAGTCGCGCTCGTACGCGCTGTCCCAGGCCTGCGCCACCACCAGGATCGCCAGCTCCCTGATCCGGGGAGCCAGCTCGGTGCGGAACCTGATGGCCGCGCCGAGTTCTTGCAGCGCGTGCCCGGCCGGCGGGGCGTAGAGCATCGCGTTGAACGGGCCGGCCAGGCCGCCGGCGCCGCTGGCGAGCAGGACCGCGCGCGGCCCCTGGCCGCGCGGGCCGCCCAGGATCTCCCGGTACAAGTCCACCTGCTCCGAGGTCATCTCGTCCGAGGAAAGAACGGGGAGGCGCATAGGAGGTATCTGCCCACCGTAGCCGGGGCATGCACCCCGGCCCCGTTCGGATTAAAGATCTTCTTCGTTACGTCCGGGCCTGGCTACGGCGGGCGACCGTGTCGATGGTGACGGCCGCGAGCAGGACGACCGCGGTCCAGATGTACTGCGGCGACGCGCCGAGGCCGAGCAACTGCAGGCCGTTGTAGATCACCGCGACGATGAGGCCGCCCAGGACGGCGCCGAGCATCTTGCCCCGGCCGCCGAACAGGCTGGTCCCGCCGATGACCGCGGCGGCCACGGCGTACAGGACGTTCTGCCCGCCGGGCACGTTGCTGGAAACCGAGCCGAGCTGGGAGGCGTAGATGATGCCCACGATGCCCGCGGTCAGGCCGGCCAGCACGAACGCGAGGATCCGGATCCGGCTCAGGTTGATGCCGGCCCGGCGGGCCGCCTCGGCGTTGCCGCCGATGGCGTAGACGTACCGGCCGAAGCGGGTGCGGCCGAGCAGGAAGCTCCAGCCGACGAGCACGACCAGCACGACCAGGATGACCCAGGGCACGCCCTGCACCACCACGAAGCCGACGCCGCGGTTGGTGTTGCCGATCAGCACGACGACCACGCCCGCGACGGCCATCGCGGCCACCTTGAGCCAGGTCACGCTGGGCGGCGGCGCGGCCAGGCCGCCGGCCCGGCGGCGGCTGTCCCGGGTGAGCATCAGGGCTCCGCCAAGCACCACGGCGGCCGCCGTCACGATCCAGCCGGTCAGCGGGCTCATGGCGCCGTTCTCGATGTCGTTCAGGACGTTGTTGTACAGCCGGATGGTCCCGCCCGAGCCGGGCGCGGCCGTGTTGATGATGGACAGCAGCAGGCCGAGCGCGGCCAGCTGGCCGGCCAGCGTGACCACGAAGGACGGCAGCCGGAGCCAGGTGATGATCACGCCCTCGATCAGGCCGAAGACCGCCGGGAAGGCCAGGCCGACCAGCACGGCCAGCGGCCACGGGGCCGGGTCCGGCGGGACCAGCAGCCAGCAGGTGAACACCGCCCCGATCGCCGAGGTGTAGCCGATCGACAGGTCGATCTCGCCGAGCAGCAGCACGAACACCTCGGCCATGCCCAGCGTCACGATCCAGGCCGCCTGCTCGATCAGGTTGACCAGGTTGCCCGCGGACAGGAACAGCGAGCTGCGGGCCTGGAAGTAGACGACGATGACGACCAGGCCCAAGATGACGGGCAGGGCGCCGCTCTCCCCGCTGCGGACCCGGGTCCACCAGATCTTGACGTACTCGCCGAAGGAGTCGGCGATGACCTCGGGGGCGGCGGTGGCCGCGGTCTGCGCCGCGACCTCGTCGGCCCCGGGTGGCTCGACGTCAGTGCTCACTGGAGCTCCCGGATGAGGGCTCGGCCGGGACACCGGCGAGGCGCTTGGAGGTACCCGTGGTCATCAGGTCGACGATCGACTGGGCATCGTACTGGGACAGCGGCCCGACCGAGACCATCTGGCCCAGGCGCAGCACCGCCACCCGGTCGGCCACGGTCATCACGTCGTTCAGGTTGTGCGAGATGACGATGACCGCGATGCCCTGGTCCTTGAGCCGGCGGATGAGGTCCAGCACGACCCGGGTCTGGGTGACGCCCAGGGCGGCCGTGGGCTCGTCCAGGATGACCAGCCTGGCCTGGCGCAGCACGGCCCGGGCCACCGCGACGGCCTGGCGTTGCCCGCCGGACAGCGACCCGACCGGCTGCCGGACCGAGCGGACCGTGACCACGGACAGGTCGGCCAGCGTGCGCTTGGCGTCCTTCTCCATCGTGGTCTCGTCCAGCACCCAGTGCCGGACCGGCTCCCGGCCCAGGAACATGTTCTGCACGATGTCCAGGTTGTCGGCCAGCGCCAGGTCCTGGTACACGGTGGCGATGCCGAGGGCGGAGGCGTCCTTCGGGGAGTGCAGCCGGACCGGCTTGCCCTCCCAGAGGATCTCGCCCGCGTCCTGCGTCCAGATGCCGGCGATCGTCTTGATCAGCGTGCTCTTGCCCGCCCCGTTGTCGCCGACCAGCGCCGTCACCTGGCCTTGGGGAACGTCCAGGTTGATGTCGGTGAGGGCGCGTACCGGGCCGAAGTTCTTGCCCACGCCGACCAGGCGGAGCAGCGGCTCGTCGCCGTTGACGGCGGCGGTGGCCGGAGCCCGGGCGACGGCGGTTTCGGCGGGATCCTGCCGGGCCGGGCCGGGCTGGCCTGGGTCAGGAGCCGGCGCCCGGCCCGCGGTGGCGGGCCGGGCGTCGTCCGCGCTCGGATTGGTCACCGGGCGCGCCTCCTAACGTTGGTCCAGCTCCTGCTCATTACGATATCCCGGCGGTCTTACACAGCTGCGTGTACTGGCCGACGCACAACTGGGCCACTGTCACGAACTTGTCCGCGACGACGGTCGAGGCCATGTTGGCGGTGGTGACCCACTTCGGGGTGAGCAGCACCGACGGCACCGAGGTGTTGGCCTTGGAGTCGTTGGTGCTGCCGTTCACCAGGGTAGTCGGCGGCGTCTGGCCGGCCCGCAGGTACATGGCCAGCGCCGCGGCGGCCTGCGCCTCCAGGTAGATCGGCTTGTAGGCGGTGCCGCACTGGTAGCCGGCCAGGATGTTCTGCAGGCCGATGGTGGTCGCGTCCTGCCCGGTAACCGGGAAGGTCTTGGCCTTGACGCCCTTGGTCTGCAGGTAGTGGATGATCGGCGCGGCGTTGGCGTCGTTCGGGACGAGGACCGAGTTGATGTTCTTGTGCGCGGTGAAGTTCTGCTGGAACTCGCTCAGCGCCACCGACGGGGTCCAGGTGCCGGCGGGCTCGCCGACCTTCACGTACTTGCCGCTGGTGAAGAACGGATTGAGCACGCCGAGGTATCCCTGCGCGAACAGGGTGGCGTTGTTGTCGGTCGGGTCGCCCTTCATCACCAGCACGTTCGGCTTGCTGACATTCCAGGCGGCGGCGCAGGCTGCGAAGCCCTGGCCGATCTTGGTGCCGACCAGGACGTTGTTGAAGCTGACGTAGTACTGGCGGCTGCCGCCCAGGGTCAGCCGGTCGTAGTCGATGACGGCCACGCCGTGCGACTTGGCGTAGGTCTCGATCTGCGCCCCGACGCCGGCGTCCAGCGGGTCCATGATCAGGACGGTGGCGCCCTTGGTGATGGCGGTCTGCGCGTCGGAGAGCTCGGTGGCGTCGCTGCCCTGCGCGTTCTGCACGGTGAACTGCGAGGACGACAGGCCCGCGGCGGTCAGCGACTGGGTCAGGTACGGCGCGTCGAACTGGACGTACCGGGCCGAGGTCACGGTGTCGGGGAGGATGACGGCCACGTTGCCCTTGCCCGCCGAAGCCAGCGGCTTCAGGGCGGACATCGCGGTGAAGTTCCGGTCGAACTGGGCGACCGAGATCGACACCGTGGGGCCGGATGAGGAGCTGGCGCTGCTGGAGCTGCCACCGCTGGGTGAGCTAGATGAAGAGCTGCTGCACGCCGCAGCGGCCAGGCACAAAGCCAGCGACGCTGATGCTACAACAGCCCCTTTCCTGACCATGGGAATCATGTAAACCACCTCGTGTCCAAAGGAAGGGCCGAAGGATCCGTGTCCAGGCATGCGGGGACAAGGCCCCACGGCCTGCGGACGTCGCGGCCTTGCGTCTCAAGCATGACCATAGAACGCTGGAAATAAACGTGGCCTTAACATCCGCGCCGTGTCGTGAAGATAGTGTTAACGAGCTGCTCAGGGGCATCTTAATCGGTGACATTAGTTGCTGGAATAGGGACTTTGGTCCCTGGTTAAACTAAATTCGTTACCTGAAAGAGACATATTTCGGCTTTTAGTCGTTAACATTTGTCATTCGGGCGCCAGCCGGTATCCGGCCCGGGGCTGGGTCAGGATAAGCGGCGGGCTCCCCTCTGCCTCCAGTTTGGCCCGCAGCCGCCGGACGTATACACGCAGGTACTCGGTCTCGGTCTCGTAGCCGTGCCCCCAGACCCTTCTGAGCAGGTGGGCATGAGTGAGTAGCTTGCCCCGGTTGACCGCCAGCTCGCGCAGCAGGGCGAACTCGGTCGGGGTCAGGTGCACCGGCTGCCCGTTCCGCCGGACCTGCTGCAGGGCCAGGTCGATGACGATGTCGCCGACCACGATGACCGGCGGCGCCTGCTGCTCGGTGGGCGCGGCCGGGCGGGTGCGGCGCAGCGTGGCCGTGATCCTGGCCAGCAGCTCCTCGATGCTGAACGGCTTGGTCATGTAGTCGTCGGCCCCCATGTGCAGGGCGGTCACCTTGTCCCGCTCGCCGCCGCGGGCCGACACCACGATGATGGCGACCGGCGAGCGCTCGCGGATCTGGCGGCAGAGCTCGAACCCGTCGGCTTCGGGCAGCATCAGGTCGAGCAGCACGATATCCGGGTCCTCGGTCTCCAGCAGCTGCAGCGCCCGCATGCCGTCCACGCTCACCACCGTGTCGAAGCCGCGGACGGCGAGGTTGGACCGGATCAGGTCCACGATGTTGGGGTCGTCCTCCACCACCAGGGCGCACGTCTTGCGGACGTCCTCGTTCATCGCCGTCATCGTCCGGCCCCCGTGGCCGGCCCGCGATCCGCCGGCCGTGCCTCCAGCGCCTCGCCCTCGACCGGCAGGTACACGCTGAAGCACGTGCCCTTGGACAGTGCGGCCGGCTCGAGCATGCCGCCGTGCGCCTGCACGATGCCCTTGGCGATGGACAGGCCGAGCCCGGCGCCCGTGCTCGCCCGCGGGCGGCGGGCCGGCTCGAACGGCGCGGCGGCCAGTTCCGGCGGCAGGCCCAGGCCGTCGTCCAGCACGCTGATGACCACCTCGGCCGGCCCGGCCTCGGCGCTCACCTGGACCCGGGTGCCCGGCGGGTTGTGGCCGAACGCGTTGTTCAGCAGGTTCACGAAGACCTGCTCCATCCGGTCGTGGTCGGCCCACACTACGGGCAGGCTCGTGTCGCAGTTCAGCGTGACCTCCTTGGCGTGCTCGGGCGGCAGGCAGGCGATCGCCGCCCCGATCACCAGCCGGATGTCGCACCAGTCCCGCTGCAGCCGCATGATGCCCGACTCGATGGCGGAGAAGTCGAGCAGGTCGTCGACCAGCCGGCCGAGGCGCGCGGACTCCGCCGCGATCCGGTCCAGGAAACGCTGCTGGGAGTCGCGGTCCCAGGTCACGTCCGGCTGCATCAGGCTGGACGCGTAGCCCCTGATGGCGGTCAGCGGCGTGCGCAGCTCGTGGCTGAGCCGGGACAGGAACCCGCGCTGGAGCTCACGCGATCGTCTCAGGGCCGCGGCTTCCTGGTGCGCGCGCGCGGCCTCCTCGCGTTCCAGCGCGAGCCGCAGCGAATTCGCCGCGTCCTCCATCAGGGCGGTCTCCTCCTTGGTCGGCGGGACCCGCCGCCAGCTGGCCAGCAGCACGGTGGGCCCGCCGACCGCCATGAACCCCACCGCCCGGGCCCGGTGCCGGCGGCTGCTGCGCAGCTGCCGGGCCACGCCGTCAGGATGCGCGCTGGACAGCGCGTCTGCGGCCATCTCCCGCAGCGAGCGCGCGGCCGAGTCGGGATCGGTGCCGTCCGGCCCGGCGTAGGCACGCCAGGCGGCCTGCTGCCCCGCGGGCTGGGTGATCAGCGCGACCTCCTCGGCCTGCAGGCCGCGGCGCAGCGACTGGACCGCCAGGGACAGTCCCTCACCGGCCTGAACCGGGCCGGCCAGCGTCTCCAGCATCTCCCTGATCGTCTCGAGCACCCGGTTCCTGGTCGTCACCTGGTCCAGCAGCCGGTCCCGTTCGATGGCACTGGCGGCGTAGCCCGCGTAGACGGTGACCAGGTCGAGCTCGTCCCGCTGGGGCGCGCCGTGCTGGGTGCGGAAGACCGTGATCACGCCGCTGAGCCCGCCCGGGCCGAGCACGGGGACCGACCACGAGCTGGCCACGGTGACCGTCTTGGCCAGGTCGCGGAAGCTCCGCCAGGCCGGGCCGGCCCGGACGTTATCGGCGATCACCGGGCGCTCGTCGGCCGCGGCCAGGCCCACCGGGCCGCCGCCGGGGCCGAACGGCAGCCGGTCCCACGGGGCCAGCTCGCCGGGCGTGAAGCCGAGAGACGCGGCACAGAACAGGGACCTGTCGGTGACCAGGTGAATGCACAGCCGCTCGGTGCTGAGCGCCGCGCCGAGCGCGGACAGGATCAGTGACAGGCTCGAGCCCGGGTCGGCGCTCACCAGGCGGTCTGTCAGCCCGTGCAGCCGGGTGAGCTGGCGGCGGGCGGTGGAGTCGATCGTCTGACCGGAGAGCAGCGCGACCACGTCGTCCGGGTGCGTGTCGGCCGGGCGCAGGTCGGCGAGGATCCGGCCCTGGCGCAGCACCACGATGCGGTCGGCGAGCCGGAACATCTGGTCGATGTCGTGGCAGGCGAGCAGGATCGTGGTGCCCTGCTCGCGCAGGTTCATGATCAGCTCTTCGACCTGAGCCGATTCCTTGACCCCCAGGCTGGCGGTCGGCTCGTCCAGGACCAGCAGCCGCGGGCGGCGGCCCATGGCCCGGGCCACCGCCACCAGCTGGCGCTGGCCGCCGGACAGCCAGCGCACGCTGCGGGTGGTGTCGTTCAGCGAAATGCGCAGCTCGGCCAGGAGCGACGCGGCGGCCGCGTGGAAGCGGGCCTCGGACCGCATCAGCCGCCTCGACTCCTGGCCGAGCATGATGTTCGCCGCGATGTCCAGGTTGTCGCACAGCGCCAGGTCCTGCCAGACCACGGCGAGGCCCTGCCGGGCCGCGCCGCCCGGAGCCGGCGGCACCCGCTTGCCGCCGAGGTAGATCTCGCCGCTGGCCGGGACCACGTCGCCGGCGATGCAGCGGACCAAGGTGGTCTTGCCCGCGCCGTTCTCGCCCGCCAGCGCGACCAGCTCGCCGCTCTGCACGGTCAGGTTGATGTCGGACAGGGCGCGGAGCCTGCCGTAGCTGAGGTTGAGCCCGGACACGGTCAGCAGCGGCGC
>Ga0137372_10005774_pt1 | contig 12070 bp, 12 predicted proteins | sample SagtaG_6_FD_104911 | JGI IMG/M metagenome (GOLD analysis project Ga0137372, IMG submission 104911) | Vadose zone soil microbial communities from Sagehorn Ranch, Mendocino, California, USA - Sage1_R_60_16 metaG | ecosystem: Environmental > Terrestrial > Soil > Vadose zone | place: USA...
AGGCCCAGGACGCGCAGCGCGACTTCCCCCTCCCCCCAGGTCTTTGCCATCAGCTCCCCCTCGCCCCCTGAACGTGGGGACCGGGGGCGTAAGGCCCCCCACACCCCTCCCCCACGTTGCCCTCCCGCTGCCGTCTTCCCAGCGGCGCCGCCCCACTACCTCGGCGGGGGAGGGCCCGTGAACCCCCCTCCCCGGCGGGGAACCCGCAGGCCAGCTACACACGCTAGGTAAAGCACTAGCAAACTTGCTATTGCGGTCGCCATATACCACGCACTAAGACGCGCTAGCGTGCGTGCTATAACTTCCGCTCCGCTTCTCGCTCCGTTTCACGCGCCCGAATGCGCGCACGTGCCCGCCCTGATCCGTGCACCGCTCCTCGCCTTCGTTCGCGTCTTTCCTTCTGTGTTAGCGGAGGTGCTGACTCGCGCGCCGCTGCGGGGGGCCAGGCATGCCCTGGTTGCCCCCCGTGTGCGCCCGTTGGCACACGCCGGGATACAGGTCATTGGTCACGTCTGGACACACGCCTGGGGCCGGGCGCGTCGTGGTGCCTGCGTTCTGCCGTCAGTGCACACCTGTAGGCGAGTGTGCGGTCAGGTGCCGTTGCACGCGCTGGGCCATCTATGTGACCACGCGTGGATTCTCGCCTCAGGGCGCGCGTGGTCACACACGCTGCAACCGACGCGTTAACATGTGCGTGTCGTCCCTTCAGCAGGTGCCATCACCTGGCAGTGTGGTCACGCACGCAGGCGCACGGAAGGAGATGCGTGTGGACGCACCGGTTATCATCCCAGCGGGCCAGCACCCAGACGGCGCTGCGCCCGCCAAGTTCGACCCGGCCGCGGTCACCTCGGAGTGGCAGCGGCAGCAGATCACCGCCGCGGCGAACGTGATCGTCGTGCTGATGCGCAAAGGCGGCGCGGGGAAGACCACCATGACACTGCTGCTCGCCGATGCGCTCGCCCGCTTCGGCCTGTCGGTCCTGGTCATCGACATGGACCCGCAGGGCAACTCCTCGATCGGGCTCGGCAGGGAAGTGCAGCTGATCGAGGTCGGCAAAACCCGGATCGGCAGCAAGCCCATCAAGGCCCCCGCCGACAACACCGTCTGCGAAGTCATCGAATCCGGCGAACCCGGCGTCGCCGACGAAGCGATCGCCCTCGCCTCCCCGGACTGGACCTGCGCACCCGATGACCCGTTCACCCGCGGCGGCCCCCTGTTCCCCGGCCGGCCTGGCCTCATCGGCGTGATCCCGGCCTACAAGAAGCTCGAGATCGACGCCCACACCTGGACGCCCAAAGACCTCGAGCGGCTCGCAACCACCCTGCTGCTCCCGGCCACCCCGGGCGGCGTGCCACCCCACCGCCGCTGGGACGTGGTGCTCATGGACACCCCGCCCGGCGGCTCCCTGATCTCCGTGCAGGCAGCCAAGGCCGCGTACAAGGTTCTGTTCGTCAGCCAGCCCGAAAAGTTCGGCGCCAAAGCCATCCCCGAGACCATGGAACTGGTCGAAGACATCCGCGACCACTACCACCACGACGACCTCGACGTCATCGGCCTGGTCCTCAACGAGTTCGTCCAGCAGGACCGCCGCACCCAGCGCAACATCACCAGCCAGCTGCTGCAGGCACACCGCGACCAGGTCCCGCTCTACGGCGCGCCGCTGTGGGGACGCATCCCCGACTACACCGTCGTCTCCGACTCCCAGGACAGCGAAGCCCCCGTCAGCGCCTTCCTCGCGTTCAGCGCGAGCCGCGAAACCGCCAGAAGAGTCTGCCAGGCCGCCGAGGCACACGCGATCCGCCTGCTCGACGCCATCGGCCACCCCCAGGCCAGCGAAATCAAAAAGGCGTGGCGCACCGCCTGGCCCGAGCAGCTCCGCACGCCCGCCATCGCGGAAGTGACCTGACACCATGTCCCCTGACAAGAAGACAGCGGGCCGCCGGGCCCGCCTCGCACCCAAGCCCATCACCGGCTTCGGCCACCCCGTCGACGAGGCCAACGGTGCCGCCGCCGAAGCCGAAGCCCGGGCCGCACACTTGCAGGTAGCGCCCCCACCAACCGACGAGGCCGCGGGGGAGCAGCAGGCCGCCCCTGCCCACCAGGCGCCGCAGCCAGCGGGGGAGCCGGCACCGGCCGCAGCGCAACTGCCGGCCCGCCGCGACGAAGCCGCCACCGACGCTGCCCGGGCGGGCCTTCCCGCACCCGCGGGGGAGCAGGCCCTCGCCCCTCGCCCCGCGCCCGCGGAACTCTCCGATCTGACCCGCCAGGCCACAGTCATGGTCGGCGTCGACGTCGCCGAACGGTTCCGCGACTACCAAAAAGAACAAGGCCGGCTCGGCGGCCAGCCAACCAACACCGAGATCGTCCTGGAAGCCCTCAACGACGCCGACGGCCGCTACGCCGCGCTAATCGCCGCCCGCCAGCCCCAACACGACCCCAGCCTCCGCTTCCCCGGCCGGGCCTACCGCCGCCGCGCCACCAGCGAACCCCGGCGCACCACCCAGCTGGCATTCCGGCCCAGCCACGCCGAACTCGAAGAAATCGACCGCCTCTGGCTCGAGGCAGGAGCCCGGTCACGCTCCGACTTCCTCGACGCCGTCCTCGACCACTTCCTGCCACCCGCACGGCGCCGCCGCATACCCGGCCGGGTCAGCGACACCTAACCAAACAATCGCGCGGCACACCAAGGGGGACGCGTGGACGCTCGGCAAGCCCCTCGGCCGCTGGCCACTGACTGCGGCGGAGCTCTGGGCGGGCGCGGCACCGCCACCGGCCTGGACGCCCGCAATGTCCACCTCCTGATCACGGCCATCACCCACGCATCCGGGAAACGCCCAGAAGGCGGCACCCGGACCGTCGCCGGTTGCGCCATGATTAGCCATGGCAACGACGGCGAGCGACACGGGCGCTGGACTGCGCGGGCAGTTCTGGCTGCAAGGCAAGCCGGAAGGCGAAGCCATCCCCGGGCGCCTTTTCCTGGGGGCTGGGTCTCATCCGCTGCTGGAACTGGATGGGGTGCTAACGCCGCTGATGCGGGAAACGAGCCGCAGGAAGCTGCCGGACGGCAGTGAGGTGCGGACATCGTCCCCGGTTCCCCCGCAGGAGCTCGCCGGGCAGTCGCTCACCATCCATGGCACGCTCGAGACCGGGGAGCTGGTGACGCTGCCGTCCGCGTTCACCGCCGGGTGGACCGAGCGGGGGACCGGCTACCAAAGCCATCGGCTCCAAGCCTTCTACGCGCTTCTTGGTGATCACGTGGACGGTGCCGACGCCCTGTTCACGCGCGTCCGTGTCCGGCTACGCCACCTTGACGCCTGGGCAAGCCTGCCGGGCTTCTCGCTCACCCCCGACCTGTCCGCCGGGAAGTACACGCTGGCTTTCGAGAAGCCGGAAGTTCCTCCGGCGACGCTTGCTAGCGGCGCTCGCGTGACCCTTGAGCAAGTGACCGGCTGGGAGAGGCCGGACGTTTCCGGCGGCAAGCTGGAACGCCAGGCATGGCTGGACGTCCTGGACGTGCCGCCCGCCACCTACCGCGACATCGAGCGGACCATCGTCAAGCCGCTGGTGAACCTGCTCACGCTGTCCGTCAGCGCGGAATGCCCCGTCGTCGCGGCGCTGGTGTCCGCCGGCCCCGACCACCCGTGGCTGACAGTGCACAGCGCGGCCATGAAGCCTGCCGCAGAGGCGATCATCCCGCTTCCGCGGATACTGCTGCCGCTGGCCGAGACCGGCCTGGAAGGAGTGGCGACGTGGCTGGATTCCGTCGTCCGCCTCGGACCGCTGCCGTCCGTGGTGGCGCGAGCGGCCACCACGCGAGACGATCCCCTCGAGACTCAGCTCCTCGAACTGACTACCGCAGCCGAGGGTTTGCACAGGCTCCTTCTCCCGCAACGCAAGCGGATGACCGACGAGCAGGCAAACGAAGCCCGGAGCAAGGCGCTCGAAGCCTTCAAGGAACTCCTTGATGACGTGCGCGACGCCGTTCAGGCCGCTCTTCAGCACCTCACCGACCAGAGCTATCCCCGCCGCCTCATGGATCTCGCCGATTACGTCGTGCAAGCCGTCCCAGGCGTTACCGGCAACACCCCGAAGTGGAAGAAGCGCGTGGCCAGCACTCGCATCAACTTCGCGCACGCCCTTGAGCACGGCTTCCTCAACCTGGACACCGCGGAAGAGTCCATCGCCGTTCTCCTGTCCCTGCGGTGGCTGCTCACGGGACTGCTCCTGCTCCAGACCAGCATCGCCCCCGCCACGCTCGGCCATCGCTTCAACGGCCACGAGAGCTACCAGCTCTTCCTGGCACAGGCACGGACGTGGCTTCCAGCTGTCTACGACACCAGCGAAAGTCCTCAATAACGCGGCGACGATCCGTAGTCAGGACGCCGCATCTCCGTTAGTCCGGAGAATGGCAACCTAACCCTGCTATGCCGGCAAGTGACATGCGGGCCAGATCTGGGAACGGTATCTGTCGATTCATCCGGAAGCCGGAAGGTCACGCCGCCATGGGGTTCCCGCCGTACAGCCAGCAACAACAGCCACCCCGGCGGTTAAAGCGGGTCCAAGCACCTGGGCTGCGGCGATTCCTGCGCTCGGTCCGGTTCGGAATGATCGCCTACATCCTGCTCGCCGGCGCCTTCACCATGGGAGCCGCGCGGACAGTCGCGTTCCAGGCCGTCAGCGCGGGCCTCATCGTCGGCCTGCTCGGCCTCCTGCGCCGCTGGTGGAAATACGGCGGCTTGAAAGAGGGCCTGGGCGACCTCGCCGGGGGCATAGGCCGGTTCGCCGGTACCGTGGCCCTAACAAGCTTGATCATGGACGGGCTGCACGTACTGAGCCGCCCCGGCCGCCGCCGCTAAACGTCTGAGCACACAGCCAGGACCAACCGCAACGACAGCCTAACGCGACACCGTAACAAAGCAGAGAGAATCCGGTGGAGGCGGCGCAGCCCGCCGCTCGTGGGCGCTGACTGAGCACGCTGGCGCGGTACCAAGGGTGGCTTGGCTATCGGAGGTTCCAGCCATGTTCGCGTAGCCGCCACCGGAGTATCAGCGTCTCTTCCTCAGCGCGAAGCAGGGACGCTTGCAGCGGCTGTGCCCAGTGCCGGACGCGGCGACCCTGTTTGATCTCGGCGGCGATGAGGATGTTGATCCGCACACGACCGTCGGCTGCGTACAGAGGTCGCCCATAACGGTTGCCGGGGCGGGAACCGCCGGAGTGCGGCAGCCGCCCCTTCGTGACCATCCACAGGTGGCTGGTCGACCCGACGTAGGCGACGCTCTGATGCTCGGCATCCTCCACGGTGAACGCATACACGCCCGGCGACTCCGGCACGTCGCCCAGCGTCCTCCACTCGCATCCCATGCCGGTTGGCAGCACGATGCCAACTCGTTCCACATCGAGCGTGTGCGGACCGAATCCGAGTGCGCACAGTTGACCGTCGGTGATGGCGTGGCCAGGAAGGACGCTCACGAAGTCACCCGCATCGCGGCGCCGACGCCCGGGGTGCCACTAACAGCCGGCACGCTGAGATTGGCCGCCAGGGCACGGTCGGCGCTGATGCTGCATTCATCATCGCGATCCTCCTGAGGCGAATGCGCTGTGTGGTCAGGGTACCCGCCGCTACGAGCCCGCCGACTCGTGCGTATGCGTTCGTACACGACGCGCGGTCCTGCCGGATGGGTGTGGAGGTGCTCCGCAAGCTGTATGACACCTACCGCTTCAGCGCCAGGCCCGCAGCCGCGCCGCACCAGGAACAGCGCATCTGTTGTCACTTCTCACGAACGAAGCCCGCGCCCGCGTCCGCACTGTGAAGGGGAGCCTGTGTTCTGGAATCTGTCCGGCCGGTGATCAGTCCTGGGCGCCGTTGTTCATGCCGGTCCATGCACGTCCTGCCTCGCACCACTGCCGAACGCCGCGCCGTGGGGGTACTCGGCCATGTTCGGTGAACTCGATCGAGAGCCGCGGCTTGGCGTCGACGTCGGCGCCCGGGCGTGCCTGCGGTGGTGGTCCGGGTGGGATGGTCCTGGTGGTCCGCGTTGTGTCGGCGGTGGTCAGCTCGGGGGTGGCGAAGGCCTCGATGGGGGGAGGTGGAAGCTGTGCGCGATCTGGCATGGGGAGACCTCCCCTTGTTTCCTGGTGCCGGGCAGCGGACCGTGTGATGTGGGGCGGCGGCCGACCCGGTCGCCATATCGGGGGATCAGCCACACGGGGGAAATCATGATCAAACGCATAATCACCGGGACCCGAAGCAAGAGCGCTCGCCGGGACGGGGCTGAGTTGCCGTCCGGCCGGTCCGGAGACCAAGCCCTCATGCCGGATGGATGGCAGCCGATTACGGCCATGGAGTTAGAACCGGTAACCGGGCAGCCGCCAGACGCTGGCCGCGGGAATGTGCCCACGGCGACGTCGGATACCGTCCCGGACTCATCACATGCAACCGGGCCGCCGCCTGGTGTGGCTCCGGGGCAAGAGCACCCGCTCATGCACCGAGCGGCCGCCGCGCCTGAGGACGTTCTCGGGCGGCGCATCGCCGCCGCCCTGATCGACGCGGCGCTGTTGGCTGGCTTGTTCATCATCCTGGTCGCTGGTCAGAGCAGTAACCCTCTGGCGAGCAGCTCACTTGGCGTGGTCGGGTTCACCTGGGGAGGCCCCCGGTTGAACCTCAGCGCGGCGTGGGTCCTATACCTGGCTGTGGTGTTCCTGTACTTCTTCGCACTTGAGACCGCGATCGGGCAGACCGTCGGCAAGCGCCTGCTCGGCCTGCGGGTCGTCGGCCCAGACGGGGCGCGGCCGAAGGCGGGGGTGATCGCCGGGCGCACGCTGATTCGGTGTGTCGACTGGCTGCCCGTCATGTACCTGGCCGGCTTCATCACCATGATGGCCACAGGCGCCCGCCGACAGCGTCTCGGGGATCTCGCGGCCGGAACGGCTGTGACGCGGGCGGTGCCGACGCGGCATCGAGCCTTGGCACTCGTGCCGCTGGCCGTCGTTCTGCTGGCAGCCGTCGGGCTGTCCGTGTACCGGGGGACCTCGGCGGCCCGGACGCTGACGTACCGGGCGCACGGCGTCTCGTTTGACTACCCGGCCGCGTGGGGGCACGGTAGCATCAGCGTTCATTCCGGGGGGACCGGCGAGCTATGGCACACTGGTATCGGCATCGCCCCGTCAGACCTTATTAGAGTTGCCGCCGTTCCGCTGAACTCTCCCGTTACGGCGCAGAACATCAGCGCGATCATGCCCGACCTCGAGCACCGACTCCGACGCGCCATAGAGCAGGCCAGGGATGTCCTGGAGGCGGGCCCCAAGAAGATCATGATGGGCGGGCTGCCTGGCGTGGAGGTGCGGACCAAGGGGCGGTCCTTTACGGGAACCTCTGTCGTCGTGAGCAGGCGCATCTACGCCTTCGACGGCACGATCCTATATTTGGTCCTTTGTCAGCACACGTGGGCCAATGCCGCCGAGGTAGAGCGCGCCTGCGACCAAGTTGTGCGCACCTTCAAGGTGACGAAACCGACGACCGTGGTCGATGAAAGCGCGGGCCCGAACGCCACCGCAAGAACTGCGTCACCGACCGCGAGTTCTCCACACCTGAGTGCCACCTGATGACGGGAACCCTGCACAACGCCATCCTTTTGGCGAGGTCAGAAACCGCAGGTGAGACAACTAAGTATGTGCCCCCTAGCTCAGTCTCCATGGTAAGTATCTGCTGATCGCTCGCAGCCGGGTAACTTACCTCAGCGTACTGGCGGCCGACTGGCTGCCGCCTTCATCGCGGGTCAGCGGCGAGAAGTCGATGGGCGGGATATACCAGTCGAGGTTCCAGCCATCGGTTTGGCGCGCGACGATGCTGAGAGCCGCGAGATGCTCGAACGCGGTGACTGGGTTCCAGTCCCCGGTCATGTGGTGGGCCGGGTTGCGGATGAGTTGCATGCAGCCAGACGCGAAGGCGATCGCGCCCTCCTGCTGGCTGCGCCAGGTCTCGCTTTTAGGCTGGCCCGGGCAGCGCAGGCGGTTCTTGCCCGGCTCGGGCTCCTTGGTGGTGAAAGCCTGTGCCATCAAGTTCTTTGCCAGAGATGTCGTGGCGGCCGAGCCGACGCTGAGCGAAGCCGTTCACGGCTGTACTTGCGTCGCTGACGGCGGCGCGGAATCGGCGGGCCTTCCATTGCGGCCGAGCAGCCTGGCGGACGACAGGATGGAGCATCTCCAACGGCAAGTCCAAGTCAAAGAGTTCACCGTTCGTGCCGGGGATCTCCGGCCACCCACTGATCAGATCCAGCGCCTGCTGGATGCGGCTGACAGCGCACTCGTGGTCCCGCAGGAAGGTGCCGCCCGCGACACTGCCGAGATCGGGGGCAAGAGCCGCCAAGATCGCATTGATCATCGGGACGCGTTCATTCAGCGACCTGAGTGCGGCTCGCCGCTCCTTGGTTGCTGCTCCAGCCGACCGCCGCAGAACCGCGCATGCTCGGCACCCCGCCGGCGTTGACGCCCCATACATTCAAACGTACGTTCGATTCCGTGAGGGGTTCGCGCGTTGTGGCCTCCGGGGACCGCGCAAAGCCTGCGCGCCTCCGCGGCCCTCGCGGCGCTGCTCGCCGAGCATCCCCGCGCGGCCCGCGCGGTTCGGCATGAGCCTACTAAGGTAACCCCGGACGATCCCGTGTGCACACGTCTAGCGCCGAAACCGCCCAACCCAGGACCCCATCGGCCCGGCCGGCAGCGCTGACTCGGCAAGCGCCCCACCTGGCCCTTCCCAGCGCGGTTTCACGCTAGGGCCGCGCCGTGACTCCAACAGATGGATTCGCCAGCGCGGACACCGCGCGGGAAGGATCGGCTCGCATGAACCCGATAGCATTCGCTGTCATCGTCGCATTACTTTCCGCAGTCAGGACCGGGCTACGGTGCGCCGAGATCCTGATCCAAGCGTTCGGCGCCGCCCAGGGAGAATCCGCACGACGCTCCACAGTAACCGCCGCGCTGAAAGAGGCAAGCGGCACAGAGTTCGTCCTCGTCTCGGCGGGCGGCGCGCTGATGGTGTCCGCCTCGGGCCCCGCTCCCCAGGCCGCCCAAATCACCAGTGAGGATCCAGGTGAGTGAAGGCGCGCCAGGCTGCAGGCCTGGGCCGGGCTCGTTCGAATCCTTCTACGAGACCGAACTCCCGCAGCTCATCATCTTCCTCGTCAAACAGGGCGCATCCTGGGACGACGCCTTCGACGTCGGCCAGGAATGCTGTGTCAAGGCCTTCGAACGGTGGCACAAGATCAGTGAGCCAGCCACGTGGATCCGGACGACTGCCGTCCGGGAATATTGCCGGCGGCAAGCCAGAAGCAGAGAAGAAATCACGCGCGCGCTCTGCGGCGGCTGGGAGCCCCGCCCGCACTTCGACAAACTCGACGTGCATGCCGAAGAAGCCGCCGTCTACGAAGCGATCGCCAGTCTTCCCCCGCGGCAGGCAGAGGTGATGGCCTGGACCTACGACGGCTACCAGCCAGCAGAAATCGCCAAGATCCTCACCGGCCTGCATCCACACGAGCCCCCCATAGCGCCGGAGGCAATCCGAGCCAGCCTCTATCAAGCCCGCAAAACCCTGAAGACGCTACTCGGCCCGAAGAAAGAAGCGTGACGTGGACAACGATCACCGTCGGCTGACCGACACCGAACTCGACGCGCGACTCGACCACGCCGATCAAGTCATGCAGGCCGGGCTCAGCGCTCTCCTCGACACCACCACCGGCCTCGCACAGGTCAAAGCCAGGGCAGGAGCCATTCCAGCGCCGGCAGATGACACGGCACATGCCGCACCCCACCAGCCGGCACCGGGCACACGGGGACAGGCATGCGGGCTGTTCGCAGTGGACATCGTCGGGTTCACCAGCCCGGCACGAGACGATGATCTGCAGCTCTACCTCCGCGACGCGCTGTATCGCATCCTGGAACGCGCCTTCAACGAATCAAGCCTGTCATGGACTGTCTGCAAGCACGAGGACAGAGGCGACGGTGCGCTGGTCGTCGTGCCACCAACCACCCCCATACAGGGCCTCATCGATTCGCTTCCCGAACGGCTGCGCACACTGATCCGCGTTCACAACCGGCTGTCAAGCCCGGCCGCACAGATCCAGCTGCGCCTCGCCGTGCACGTTGGCTATGTTCACCGCGACAGTCACGGCTTCGCCGGTGACGCCGTCGACGAGTTGCTCGGCCTTCTCCACGCGCCACGGCTCAAGCAACTCCTCGCAGATCGGGGCCGAGAACTGGGGCTGATTACCTCGGACTTCGTTCACCAAACCATCCTCCGCCACCAGCCCACACTCATGGGCCCAGCCGCATACCACCCCGTAACGGTGGAGGTGAAACAAGGGAAAACGAGGTCATGGATGCACATCCCTGGGCTCGCGACTTTCCCGGACGCCAGCCCTGGAGAGCCGGCCGCCGAAACCACGGGCGGGGCGCAGCACCAGGCCTTCATTGACCGTCTCCGCCAACTCCGCCGCGACTGCGGCCGCCCCTCCTACGCGGAACTGCGGCGCCTCTCCCAGCAGCCCAACCGCTCAGGCCGGCGGCTGCGGGTACTCACCGAAAGCACAACCCAGGAGATCCTGGCCGGCAAACGAGCCAAACTGCCGGACTGGGCCTGGGTCGCCGCATTCGTCGAGTCCTGCCGGGCCGCGGCGGCCGAGCGCGCGCTCGACCCGGCGCAGCTCGGCACCGTTGAGGACTGGCACCGGATCTGGAGCGCCGCACACGACGACGCCCAGCCCAGCAGCGCGCACTCCGCCAGCACCCCCCGCACCAGGACAGGACGCCAGCCGCCCGCGGCATCCCGTAGTCACGAATGCGCAGCTGCGCACTGAACTCGTGCGCCTACGGAAGAAAGGAGGCCTAACATTCGAGCATGTTGCGGAAGACTTTGAGTGCTCACTGGCGAAACCAATCCGGCCGCAGGCAGCCGTAGCCGCCACCGGGCCGAGCTTGATGTCTTTCCTGGCCAAGTACGGTTGTTGTGTCCCAGTGTCATCGCCGAACCGTTCGCCGTGAACACCGCGAAGGCAGAGGGCCTTGGTCCGGGCACAACCGTTGCGCCTGTACCGCGAATTGCCGCTCCAGCATGCTGCGCCTTCCCCTGCCCGCCATTCCGGATCCCTGGCCAGCCGAGCTGAAACCGCGGCCTGGAGGCGGGACCGAAGATGCGATGCATCTGCTGTATCATCCGGCCGCGCCGTATGAGGTGCGGCTTGCCGAGCTCGGGCCGGATCCGCAGGAGCTGGTTTTCGCCCGGGATCTGCTGGCGTCCGCGCTGCGCGGGCAGGCGGCGGGGGAGGGCGCGGTCCGGGTGCGGCTGGAATTTCTGTCCGCCGCCCGCAACGCGGTGCTGCTGCTCACCGTCGGCGATCCGGCGGAGCGGCTGGAGTTCGCGCTCAAACCGGCGACGGTTGCGGCGTTTATGCGGCAGACCTACGACCTGGTGCCCGCGGGGGAGGAGCACCGGCATGTCGACGTGGACGCCGTCCTGGGCGAAATCCTGGGGGGTGCGGCGTGACGCCCGGGATTGCGGGCCGCGGCCGCGCGCGGCGTTCCCGCCGACGGGCCGGGGCGGGCGAGGCCTCCGCGCGGGCCGGGGCGGGCGCGGCGGGCGGCGTCTTCGGTGGCGCCCTTCACGGCATAACCGGCAGCAGGCAGATTGACGGCCTGGTCTGTGGCTCGCCGCCGGCCCGCGGCGCGGACCCGCGGAAGGCGGCGTGCCCCGGATGCGGGGGACGCGGCGACGTCTGGGAGTGCGCGTCCTGCGGCCAGCCGCATCACCCGGCATGCGGTCACGGCCTGGACCACCGGGCGCCCGCGGCAGGCGAGGCGGATCACGAAACGTGGACCTGCCGGGAATGCGACGTGATCACAGCGATCGGCGAACCGGCGCCGGCGAACGGGGGCGGACGCCCGCCCTTGGCAGCCGGGCCACGTCGCGCCAGCCTTCCCGCGAGTCCCGGTACCCGCAGTAGGCAGCGACCAACACCCCGGTGCCGCACATCTCATCCAAGCTCATCCCTTCTTGAGCCTTTTGGTTACTGCCACCGCA
>Ga0137372_10005779_pt1 | contig 12064 bp, 9 predicted proteins | sample SagtaG_6_FD_104911 | JGI IMG/M metagenome (GOLD analysis project Ga0137372, IMG submission 104911) | Vadose zone soil microbial communities from Sagehorn Ranch, Mendocino, California, USA - Sage1_R_60_16 metaG | ecosystem: Environmental > Terrestrial > Soil > Vadose zone | place: USA: California...
CGCCGAAACGCGCGCATGGTGATCGAGTACGTCGAGGGATGGCTCGGGGGGCGCGGCGCCAAGGGCATCGACAGTCTCGCGGGCAAGCCGGGCATCCATCCCGCGCTCATGGAGGACCTGGCGACGGGGCGCATGTCGGTGGCCCAGATCGCCCAGCGCATCCGCCACCACGCCAAGGATTCCACCGATCCGTCGCAGGTCCACGACTTCCCGATGGTCAAGCGCCTCCTGGAGGAGGAAGTCGAGGACATCCTGCGCCTCATGCCGAAGAAGGATCCCGAAACCGAGACGCGCTACGGCAAGGCGGTCAAGGTCGCCATGCGCTGGATCAAGAACTACACCGACCTCGATTTCCGCAGCCTGGGTTCCTACACCCACGCCGACCTGGAACGTATAGCCACCGCCCCCGACGCGTTCTAGTTGTTAGTGGTAGCTGGCGTATCAGGCCGGCGAGAAGGGTCCAGATGCGAGGCGGCGCCCGAAGGCCCGCGCGAGGCGTAGTCTCTCTACGTTGAGCGCGAGGCCGAGGGCGCCAACGAAGCAGATGGGCCCTTATCGGCGGCCGGTTCAGGCGGCGGTGGAGCGGGCGACTACCGGTGTGGCGGGGGCGGCCACGCGCTTCGTAATCAGGCGGAGGATGACCGGGAGCACGGCGAGAGCAGCGAAAAGGCCGCAGGCCGAGCCGAGGGTGAGGAGAAGCCCCAGGCTGTAGATGCCCTGGTGGCGCGCGATCATCAGGCTTCCGAAGCCCACCATGGTGCTGACCCCGCTCAGCGCGACCGCCATCACGGTGCTCCGCGCCACCAGGGGCCCGCCATGGTCGCGTCCCTCCAGGTAGCGCAGCATCACGTTCAGACCGAATTCCGCCGAGGCGCCGATGATGAGGGGCAGACCCCAGACATTGGCCATGTTGAACTGGATGCCGAAGACGCGCATGAGGCCCACCGTCCACAAGAGGCCGAGCACGAGGGGCAGAAGCGCCAACAGGGTTTCCTTGACCCGTCGTATCATCAGGAAGGAAAGAATTCCCACCGCGAGGAAGGCGTAGATCGTGCCCTGGTAGTACGCGCGCTCCATGTAGCCGATGGCTTCGTAGGTGATGATGGGGGCGCCCGTGACGTCGGGATCCACCGATCGCAGCTCCCGCACGAAGGTGCGCGCGCCTTCACGCTCCCAGATGTCCACCCGGGGATGGATCTGCAACAGGAAGTCGCCCCGCTGGCCGATGAACTTGCGCTGGATCTCCTCGGGAACGTCGGCGAGAACCACCGGGCGGGGATTCAGGTTGCGCTGGAGGTCGAAGAACTTGCTCGTGAAGTCCCGGTAGAGCTGGGACTGCAGGTGGGACAGCGCGGGCTCCGCGACCTCCCGGTCGACGGTCTTGAGGGTCTTGAGGAGCGCCGCCGTCTTGGCCCGGAGATCCTTGAGGTCCGCGGGCAGCTTGTCGCCGGCCTCCGTGGCGAAGATATCCAGGCGCCGCTGGAGCTCGCCGAGCGCGCGCGCCAGCCTCTCGATGTCCACCGGGCTCGATCGGCCCACGCGCACGGGAGAGACGATGGGGGCGAAGGTATTGACGATCGCGATCTTTTCCCGCTGATTGTCGGGGATCACGCGGAGCACGGAGTCGACGTCCGACACCGAGGGCAGCTTCTCGAAGGCGTCCTGCTTCTTCCGCAGCTCCTCGAGGGTCTTGGCGGAGGCGAGGCCGTTGAATCCGGAGCGCCCGGTGGTGGCGAGGATGCGCTTCTCCCACAGGACGGATTCCGTTCCCTTCGCCTGGAGATTGAGGAGGTTGTAGTCGAAACCCACGTAGGGGACGGCCCACAACGAGGCCACGGTGGCGATCCCCGCCACGGTGAGGACCGTCTTGGGACAGCTGGTGACGCGGTCGAGCACGGGCACATGCATGCGCTCGATGGCGTGGGCGCGCGGCGCCTGATTCCTGGGCCGCTCGGCGTGATGCCTGTCCACCAGCATGAGGAGGGCGGGGAAGAGGGTGATCATGCCGAGCCAGGCCATGAGGATGGCCGTTCCCGCGATGAAGCCCAGCTCCTGAATACCGCGGAAGTCCGTGAGCATCAAGACGTAGAAGGTGCCGCCCGCGGTGAGAGCCCCGATGAGCATGCCGGGCCCGGTGCGGGCCGCCGTGAGCTCGAGGGCCTCCTTCAGATTGCGCCCGAGGAAGATCTCCTCCTCGTAGCGGAAGAGGAAGTAGATGCCGTAGTCGATGCCGATCCCGATGACGATGGAGATGAACATCACGGAGAAGATGGTCAGGTGCCCCACGGTCAGGGCAATGAGCCCCATGGACCAGGCGAGGGTGACCGCGAGCACGGCCAGCATGAGCAGCGGCTTTCCCACCCGCCAGAAAGCGAGCATCATGACGAGGAGGGTGAGGGCGAAGGCGATCACCGTGGCCACACTGCTGTCCTCGAAGGCGGCCGTCATCTCGTCGTTGGAGAGGGTGGGGCCCCCCGTCACCCCCGCCTGCACATTGGGGAAATCGGTCTTGAGCTTCGCGATCACGCCCCGGATGACTTCGATGGCGTGGTGGTCGCCCATGAAGCTGCCCTTGTCCGACTTGGGCGTCTCCACGAGGGCGAAGAGCAGGCTCTTGTCGTCCGACAGGAAATAGCCCGCATCGGCCGGACGCTCGCCCAGGGAGAAGAGCGTTCCCCACGGCGAGCGGTAGGGCGTGGGCCGGTCGAGCCGGTCGGATATCTGCTCGAGCACGAGCTGGAGGAACCGGGTGTTCTCGCCCCCGCCCTTCTCGAGGCCCAGATCGAAGAGATTCGACACGAAGGCCGAGGCCATGGCCGCATTGGCGCCTTCGACGAGGCGGGCCAGGCTCGGATCGCCCGCGAAGCTCTCCATGAATTCCTGGTAGTCGAAGATCCGGTCGCGCACCTCCTTGAGTTGCTCGGTGGGCAGGTAGAGGAGCTGCCGGCCCTCGAAGCGCTGGGGGTCCACGCGGTAGGTCACACGGGGGAACTTGATGGGGGAGAGCCGCAGCTCGTGGACGAGCCGCGCCGCGTAGGCCTTGGCCGCTTCGAACGTCCGCGCCTCGATGACGATGACGATGTCCTCGAGCTCGCCGAACTCGCGGGCGTACTGGTTGTAGCGGACGATGTATCCGGCGTCCCGGGGCAGGAGATCGCGTCCGGACGTCCTGAAGCTCAGGGTGTGGAGGGTGTAGGTGATGCCGGCCACGGCGAGGAGCAGCGAGATCGCCGTGGTCACCACAGGCCGGCGGCAGGAGAGCCGCACGAGCCGGCGCAGGAGCCGGCCGGTCCGGGAGATGGCGATCATGCGATGGCGACCATCCGTTCGCCCAAGTGTATCACCGAGGGCCAGCGCGGCCTGAAGACAGGATGGGGATCTGGCTAGACGCCGCCGTCGATGAACCGCTCGAGCCGGACGCGCGCGGTCTCGTCCGACCACTGCTCGGGCGGCGACTTCATCAGGTAGGCCGAGGGGGCGAGCAGCGCGCCCTTGAGGCCCCGATCCATGGCGATCTTGCAGGAGCGGATGGCGTCAATGACCACCCCGGCCGAGTTGGGCGAGTCCCACACCTCGAGCTTGAGCTCGACGTTGATGGGCTGGTCGCCGAAGGAGCGGCCTTCCAGGCGAATGTGCGCCCACTTGCGGTCGTTGAGCCACGGCACGTAGTCGCTCGGTCCGATGTGTATGTCTTCGGGGGCCATGTCGTGGGCGAGCTGCGAGCGGACGGCGTCGGTCTTGGAGATCTTCTTCGAGGCGAGCCGGGAGCGCTCGAGCATGTTGAGGAAGTCGGTGTTGCCCCCGACATTGAGCTGGCTCGTGTGCTCCATGCGTACGCCGCGGTCCATGAAGAGCTTGGTCAGTATGCGGTGGACGATGGTCGCCCCCACCTGCGACTTGACGTCGTCGCCGACCACGGGCAGGGCGTGCTCCTCGAAGCGCCGCCGCCAGTATTCTTCCCGCGCGATGAAGACCGGGATGCAGTTGACGAAGCCGCAGCCCGCGTCGAGGATCTGCTCCACGTACCACTTGGTCGCCATCTCACTGCCCACGGGCAGGAAATTGACCACCACGTCCGTGCGCGTCTCGCGAAGAATGCCCGCGATGTCCACGGTGGGGCCGGGCGCCTTGGTGATGATCTGGGAGAGGTAGTGGCCGAGGCCGTCATGGGTCATGCCGCGCTGGACGGGCACGCTCAGATGCGGAACCTCGCTGAAGCGCACGGTGTTGTTGGGCTTGGCCCAGATCGCTTCGGACAGGTCGAGGCCGACTTTGTTGGTGTCGACGTCGAAGGCCGCGGAGAACTCGATGTCGCCGACGTGGTAGCCGGCCAGGCGGGGCCGCATGAGACCCGGAATGAAGCCGTCGTCAGGGGCCTGCTTGTAGTAGTGCACGCCCTGAACGAGTGCCGAGGCGCAATTGCCGACTCCGACGATGGCGACGCGTACCGATCCCACGTGGACCTCCCAAATGGTTGATTTAAAGACGGCTCAGCTTACCATAGCGCCCGCGCTTCCGTAACCTCAGGTGGCCTTCGGGCCGTCGAGCGGAGATCGCGCGGGGTGAGCTTTGAAGACGGCGAGCGCGGCCAAGCCTATCACCGCCCACGTTGCCTCCCGCAGCCTCCGAACAAGCGAGAAGGACAGGCCGGCCGCCCCGGGCAATCCAAAGAGGGCGAAGGCGGCCACGTTGCCGCCTTCGAGCGCTCCCAGCGAGCCGGGGATCATGAAGGTTGCGAACCGGACGGCGGTGCTCAGGGCCTCGAGTACGAATGAAGTCGCCAGGTCGACCGGGATGCCCGCGAGGCGCACCACGACATAGATCTCGAGTCCGCCCACCGCCCAGCCTCCCGCATGGAGGAGCGCCGAGGCGGCCACGCGCTTCCAGCGCCGGCGGTAGAGATTCATGAGCCGGTCTTCCACGTCGCGGAGCAAGTCTTGGTAGTGAGGGGCAGGGCCTGCACCGAGCCGGTGGAGGATGCGGCCCGCTCCCGCCACACCTCCCCGAAGCTGTACGAGGAGGAACCCGCCCACCCCGATCATCTCCGCCGCGAGCAGGACGCTCATAGCCACGGACACTTCCCTGGGCGCGCCGAGGGCGGTGACGGCCACGGCAAGCCCTCCCCCGAGAAAGACGGCCTGGCCGATGACCATGCTCGTCTTGTCCGCGACCACGGAAGCCAGGCCCTGGTCCAGAGGGATGCGGCCCCGCACGAGATAGGCCTTGAGGGGCTCACCGCCCACCGAAGCGGTCGGGGTGGCGAGATTCACGGCCTCGCCGGCCAGCCGTGCGCCGATCAGGGCCGCCGCACCAGCGTGGCGGTCGGGGAGGAGCACGCGCCAGCCGAGCGTGTCGAGGGCGACCGCCGCACAAAACGGAATGAAGGTGACGATGGCGAGCCGCCAGCCGAGCGCGAGGAAGGTGCCCCAGACGGCGGCGGGACCGAGGTCCCAGAGGAGCCAGGCTACGAAGACCAGTCCGGCCCCCACGAGGAGGAGCCGCAGGAAGGAAAAGCGTGACGGCGGGGAGGGGGGCCGCGCCGGCCCCCGATCGGGGGCCGGCGCGGCCACGGGCACGCTAGTTCTGCGCCTTTCGCTTCCCGCCGCTCACCTCGAGGAACTCGTTCTGCTTGACCTTCATGCGCTCCACGAGGGAGTTGTAGCCGTTCGTCTGGATGATCTTGTTGAACTGGGTCCGGTAATTGGACACGAGGCTGATCCCCTCGATGTTGACGTCGTACACCATCCAGCGGTCGCCCTTCTTGAAGAGCCGGTAGTCGACGGGCACCTCGGTGCCGTTCTTCGTGATGATCTTGGTGCTCACCGTGGCGAGGTCGCCCTCCACCCGATCGCCGCTATAGACGATCTTCTCTCCCCCGTACAGCTCGATCTTGGAGATGTACGAGCGCTCGAGCAAATCGGCGAAGAGCCCGACGAACTCCGTGCGCTGGGCTTCCGTGAGGGGCTGCCAGTAGCGGCCCAAGGCGCGGCGGGCGATCTCGCCGAAATCGAAAAGCTCGTCGGCGATCTTGCGAACCGCCGCGCGCCGCTCCGCCACTTTGCCCTCGCCCTTGAGGGCCGGGCTCTCGAGGGTGCTGACCACGCGGTCGATGGCGCTCTTGAGCTGGTCCTGGGGTTGGCCCGCCCAGCTTTGCGGAGCCATGGACAAGATGAGGAGGACGGCGAGGGCGATGCGCCAAGCCACCTCGAGCCAGGCCTCCCGCGTAGTCAGAGCCGAACGACGACCAGTCATCGATGATCCTCCACTGATGTGGGTTGCCTTAGACCTTGCCGAAAACGTACTTCGAGAGCAGCTCCTCCAGATCGATGGGCGGCTCCACCTCGGTGATCTTGCCGTTCGGCTTGATGATCTTCTCCGACCCGCCCGGGCTGATCTGGACGAACTTCTCGCCGATGAGGCCCTTGGTCTTGATCGACGCGATCGAGTCTTCCGTGAGCTTCACGCCGTTCTCGATGGCCATGACCACGCGGGCTTGATAATTGTCCAGCCGGATCGCGGTAACCCGGCCCACCTGCACCCCGGCGATCTCGATCGACGATCCGCTCTTGAGGCCGCCCGCCGATGGAAAATCAGCCGTCACCACGTAATTGCCGCTGCCCCACAGCTCGACTTTACCGAGTCTAATCGAAAGCCAGCCCAATGCCAAGATGCCGAGGATCACGAACACTCCCACGGCAATGTCCAGCACGGAACGCTTCATGCGGCGTCTCCCTTGGCTTCATGCGGCATGGTGAGTAGCCTCGACTTCCCCGCGGATGAAGCGCTGCACGATGGGGTTCGCGGAGCCCTGAATGGCGCGGGCGTCCCCCGTCTCGACGATGAGGCCCTCGTGGAGCATGGCCACGCGGTCGGCGATCTCGAAGATCTCGGGGATCTCGTGGCTCACCATCACCGCGGTGAACCGGAACGTGCGATGGAGGTCCAGGATGAGGCGATGGATGGTGTTCACGAGGATGGGGTCGAGCCCCGTGGTGGGCTCGTCGAAGAAGACGATCTCCGGCTCCGTCACGAGGGCCCGCGCGATGGCCACGCGCTTGCGCATGCCTCCGGAGATTTCCGCGGGGTTCTTGTGGCCCATGTCCACCAGACCGACCTGGGCGAGCTTCTCCTCGACGCGCCGGGCGATCTCCGCCGCGCTCATCTTCGTCTTCTCGTACAGGGGAAACGCCACGTTGTCGAAGACGGACATGGAGTCGAAGAGGGCTCCCCCCTGGAACACGACGCCGTAGCGTCGGCGCACCGCCTCGAGGCCGGCGCCCCGGAGGCGGGTGATGTCCGTCCCGTCCACCAGCACCGCCCCCGCGTCGGGACGCAAGAGTCCCAGGAGATGTTTGAGGAGCACCGACTTGCCACCGCCGCTCCTGCCGATGATGACCATGATCTCGCCCGTGGCGACATCCAGGTCCACGCCCCGGAGGACGGGCTGGCCGCCGAAGGACTTGCGCAGTCCCTGAATGCGGATCACGGAAGAACCGAGCCCAGGAAATAGTTGAAGACGAGGATCAGCACGCAGGAGAGCACGACCGCTTCGGTGGTGGCGCGCGACACGCCCTCCGCGCCGTGGCCGCAGTGGAAGCCCTTGTACGTGCACACCCAGGGCACGAGCACCCCGAAGGCCAGGGACTTCCAGAATCCGACCATGACGTCGGTCATGTCGGCGAAGGCCTGCATCTGACCGAAGTAGGTGCCGGGCGACATCCCGAGCAGGACGACGGCGACGAGGTAGCCTCCGTAGATGCCGGCCACGTCGAAGATCGCGGTCAACATGGGAAAGGTGATGAGACCGGCGAGCATGGCGGGTACGACCAGATAGCGCATGGGGTTGAGGGCCATGACCATGAGGGCGTCGATCTGCTCGGTGATACGCATGATGCCGAGCTCCGCGGTGAGGGCGGAGCCGGCCAGGCCGGTGACGAAGACCGCGGTCAGCACGGGCCCGAGCTCGCGCACGAGGGCGATGCCCACCGCCGGTCCCACGAAGGCCTCGGAGCCCACGCGCTGCAGGGTCAGGAAGACCTGGAGGCCCAGGGCCATCCCGGTGAAGGCACCGGTGAGGATGACGATGGTCAGCGACTTGAAGCCGATGAAGTAGACGCGTCCGGCCAGCCGGCCCAGCTTGAGCGGCGGTATGAAGGTGAGGGCCACGGCATGACCGAGGAAGCGCCCGAACCGTCCGAGGGACTCGACGATGTAGAGGGTGAGATGCCCCAGCGATCCGATCCAGCGCGCCGGGGGCGGCAGGGCGCGCGGCATCGGAGCGCCGTCGGTCACGCGCTCGCGCTCCGATAAACGCCCAATGCCCAGAGGGGGAAGTATTTCGCGTAGAGGTGATACTTGAGGTAGAAGACGCGCGGGAAGCCCGTACCGTTCCAGAGCGGATCCTCCCAGGTGCCCTCGGCGCCCTGCCGGTCGATCAGGAACCGGACACCCTTTTCCACCGCGGGGCCTTCCGCGCGACCGGCGGCGAACAGGGCGAGGAGAGCCCAGGCCGTCTGGCTCGGCAGGGATTCGCCGCGCCCCGCCAGATCCTCGTCCTCGTAGGAGGTGAGCGTCTCGCCCCAGCCTCCGTCGGAGTTTTGCCGTTCTTCGAGCCAGGCGATGGCGCGCTGGACGTAGTCCTTGGAGCAGTCCTCACCGATAGCGCCGAGCCCCCGGAGCACCGACCACGTGCCGTAGACGTAGTTGACGCCCCAGCGGCCGTACCACGCCCCGCTCTGGTGCTGGGTCTTCTGGATGAAGCCGAGGGCGCGCTGGGCGGCGGGATGCTCGAGCCCGTGGCCCAGCGTGCCGAGCAGCTCGAGCCCGCGTCCGGTCAGGTCTTCGGTGGAAGGGTCGAGGAGGGCGCCATGATCGGCGAAGGGAATGTTGTTGAAGATGAGTCGGTCATTGTCGGCGTCGAACGAGCCCCACCCCCCGTCGCCGCCCTGCATGCCGAGGAACCAGTTGAGGCCGCGCTCGATGCAGCGGGCGCGGCGATCGGGATCGAGTCCCTGCGTCTTGGCCAAGGCCATCATGACCATGGCCGAGTCGTCGAGGTCGGGATAGAAGTCGTTGTGGTACTGGAAGGGCCAGCCGCCCGGCGGCACATGAGGCCGCTTGACCTGCCAGTCGCCCGGCACGGTGATCTGCTTGTCCATCATCCACTCGCCGGCGCGAATCAACTGCGGGTGATCGGGGGGGAGCCCCGACTCGATCAGCGCATTGGCGGCGAGCGACGTATCCCACACCGGAGACACGCAGGGCTGGTAGTGGAGAGCGTCCCGGGTCTCCACACCCAGATTCTCGATCTCCTTGATCTGGCCCGTGATGAGCGGATGGTCCTCGGGATAGCCGAGAGTTCTGAGGGCGAGCACGGCATTGGTCATGGCGGGGAAGATGCCGCCGAGTCCTCCCGGCACGGCCAACCGCTCCTCGAGCCAGCGCCGGGCCGACTCGAGAGCACGTCCGCGGAATGGCCGCGGACCCAGCCGCTCCCAGCCCTTGAGCGCATCGTCCACCCCGATGAAGAGGTTCTTCCAGATGAAGCGCTTGGGGGAAAAGGGACGGGGGATCCGCTTGAGCCGGAGGCTCGCCTGCTCACGCGGCACCGGCCAGAGCTCGTCGAGCCGGCACGAATCGGACAGCCGCTTCACGGGCTTGGAGTCCATGAGAATCAGGAGCGGCACGATAACCGTGCGGGACCAGTACGAGACCTCGAGCAGGTTGAAGTAGGACCAGCGGGGCAACAGGATGATCTCGACGGGCATGGAGGGCACCCCGCGCCAGTCGTACTCGCCGAACAGAGCGAGGAGGATCTTGGTGAAGACGTTGGCCTCCACGGGCCCGCCCCAGTCGCGGATACGCGCCCGCGCCTGCTCCATGGCGGGGTCGTCCACGCTCACCCCGGCCACCTTCATGGCGAAGTAGGCCTTGATGGTCGCCGAGATGTTCGGCGGTCCGCCCTCGTAGAGGCTCCAGCCGCCGTCGGGCAGCTGTCGCTCGCGGAGGTACGTCACCATCTTGGCTTCCCGGTCGCGATCCACCCGGTCCAGCATGTGACAGAGGAGCAAGTACTCGCTGGTGATCGTGCTGTCGGCCTCGAGCTCGCCCACCCAGTGCCCGTCGGGAGCTTGGGCGGCCAGAAGAGCGGCCTGCGCCCTTTCGATGGCGGTGTCGACCTCGGAGTGAACTATCGTCGGTGGAGTCACGTCCGATTCCGGAAGAAACGGGTTGCGTGCATCGCCCGATACTAGCACAGGCTTCGAGACCGGCACGCGGCCCGTGACGTTGAAAAGCGCCGCGGAGTTCGCTAAGGTCTCTGCCATGGGCGCTGATCCGGCCGGCTGGCCGAGCCTCCTGGCAGCGACCATCGCGCAGCGGCTCTACGTTTTCACTTTTCTCACCGTGTTCGTGCTCCTGGCCGGGCGTGACCTGGGCTGGCGGCGCGCGGCGGGCTGGCTCGTCTGGGGATTCGCGGTCGCCTTCTCGGCTGAGTACGCGTCGACCCGCGTCGGCATACCGTTCGGTCTCTACCACTACACGGGCGTCACGGCGGGGCGCGAGCTCTTCATCTCGAACGTGCCCTTCTTCGACCCGCTGTCCTTCCCGTTCCTGGCCTACGCCTCGTTCTGCCTCGCCCGTTGGGCGCTCGCGAAGTCGGAGGGATGGGGACCGCTGGCGCTGGCGGGCGCCCTGATGATGCTCCTGGATGTCGTCATCGATCCGCTTGCCGTGCGCGGGGAGCGCTGGTTTCTCGGCCGCATCTTCTACTATCCCGAGGAGGGGGTCTATTTCGGTGTGCCCCTTTCGAACTTCGCTGGCTGGGCGCTCGTAGGCTCCGCCATCGTGGGCGGGTATCTCGGGATGGCGAGACGGCGAGTCCGGCCGCTGGGGTCCCCGGCCGGCGGCATCGGCCTCTACTACGGCGTGCTGTGCTTCATGCTGGCCATGACCGGCCGGATAGGGGAGTGGAGGCTTCTGGGAGCCGGAATCCTCGTGCATGTGGCTGTAATTCTGGTACTCTACCGACTGCGGGCGCTGTCGACGGTCCGAGGCGGGGAGGCTCTCCACAGAAGGGCGGCAGGCCGGGTGGCCACAGCCGCCACAGACAAGAGGGGTGTTTGAGGAGATGAGCGTACCGGTGTCCCAGATGTATACGGTCGCGAGCTACGTGATCAAGCAGAAGCTCAGCGGCCGGAAGCGGTACCCCCTGGTCCTCATGCTCGAGCCTCTTTTCCGCTGCAATCTCGCCTGCGCCGGCTGCGGCAAGATCCAGTACCCCGCGCAGATCCTCAAAAAGCACCTGACCGTCGAGCAGTGCCTCCAGGCCGTGGACGAGTGCGGCGCGCCCATCGTGAGCATCCCCGGGGGCGAGCCACTCATGTACCCCGACATCGACAAGCTGGTCGTCGAGCTCGTCAAGCGGAAGAAATACATCTACCTCTGCACCAACGCGATCTTGCTGCAGGAGAAGCTGCACCTTTTCTCGCCGTCCAAGTACCTGACGTTCAGCGTCCATATGGACGGGCTCCGCGCGGACCACGACGAGGCCGTCTGCCGCGACGGGGTGTTCGACGAGGCGGTGGCGGGGATCAAGGCAGCGCTCGAGCGGGACTTCCGTGTCACGACCAATACCACGCTGTTCGACGGCGCCTCGCCCCTCAGGATGCGGCAGTTCTTCGACGAGATGATGAACCTGGGCGTCGAGGGCATGATGCTTTCCCCCGGCTACAGCTACTCCAAGGCGCCGGACCAGGAGCACTTCCTGCGTCAGACGCGGACCAATCAGCTCTTCAGCGAGATACTCTCGAGGAACAAGCGGCAGTGGAAGTTCAACCAGTCTCCGCTGTTCCTGCGCTTTCTCATGGGCAAGCAGGACTTCGAATGCACCCCGTGGGGCAACCCCACCTTTAACATGTTCGGCTGGCAGCGCCCCTGCTATCTCCTCCAGGAGGGATACGCCGCGAGCTTCCAGGAGCTGATGGAGACGACGCGCTGGGAGAACTACGGCAAGAAGAGTGGCAACGAGAAGTGCCGCGACTGCATGGTCCACTGCGGCTACGAA
>Ga0137372_10005783_pt1 | contig 12059 bp, 4 predicted proteins | sample SagtaG_6_FD_104911 | JGI IMG/M metagenome (GOLD analysis project Ga0137372, IMG submission 104911) | Vadose zone soil microbial communities from Sagehorn Ranch, Mendocino, California, USA - Sage1_R_60_16 metaG | ecosystem: Environmental > Terrestrial > Soil > Vadose zone | place: USA: California...
GTCTTATTATTTGCAATATGATGGCAAGCATTCCTGATTATGAAAAATACAATGCTGTAATAAGAAGCACCATGCGTAAATCGCTGGTTGATTCTTTGCAGGCTTATGAGGCATTAAACCAGTATAAAGATTCTACTTATCAGGCGCTTGTATTCAGTGAATATTATACCCAGCATTTGTGCCGTTTACCAGAATGGCCCGATCCTCTATTGCGTGCATTTAAACATTACAATGAAGAAATTTATGTGATGATGCAGGGCCCAAGTGAATTTAAAACAGGTGGCAGATTAATAAAGTGGGACAGAAAAAATGATCTTAAAAATATTAAAGTACCCACACTTACTGTTGGTGCAAAGTATGACACGATGGATCCTGAGCACATGAAATGGATGAGCACACAAGTGAAGCATGGCCGCTATCTTTATTGCCCCGAAGGCAGTCATCTTGCCATGTGGGATGATCAAAAACATTTTTATCCGGGTGTAATACAATTCATTAAAGATGTAGATGAGGGAAAGTTTAAATAGTCACCAGCTTGCAATTACCAATGACAGTTTCAAATTTCAATTTCGGATTTCGGATTTTTTTGTTCTTTTTAGTTTAATGAGAATTCAAAATAAATGGGTATATGATCTGAGATGGTTCTTGCTTCCTTCAATGAAGAAAAGCTTTTATAAAAAAATATTACCCCTGATTTAATAAAGGAAATTGCAGAAGTATTGTAAAACATATTATCAAATTCTGAAGCAAGGCAATTGCCACTATTATTTTTTTCCTTTAATGAAGTTTTTTGATTTGTAAAAATTGGCTTATAACCCATTGACTTTAATGGATTGAAAACAGTATGCGATTGAGGACAATTGAAATCTCCGCAGAAGATTAAATTATTATTTGAATATTCCGCAGGCAAAAATTTAAAATACTTTATTTCTGTTTCCGGTTGTTTTGTTTTTGTTATCGCATGAAAGGTTACAATGGTAAAAAGCTTTCCATTTGTTTTGAAAGTAGCAAAGAATGGCTCCCTGTCAATTTCAAGATTATATTTCTTCTCCAGCCAGGCTTTACCAATAATTGCAAGCCTGCTCGTTTTCCAGATAAAAGCATAACGTTCTCTTTTATATGAATTTCCTGATGTAGGCTCGCTAATTGTATAATCCCATTTAAAACCCTTCCTGTTTAATGCATCGCTTAATCTTGCCACTGCCTGTGCCCCTCCATCACCGGCAACCACTTCTTGTATAGCAACCACATCATAATCTTTTACTGTATTGGCTATAAAATTTATCGTTGAATCATTTTTTGATTTACCAAAATTTTCAAGGTTCCATGAACAGATTGTGACTTGGGCATAGAGAACATAAGTGACATTTATAAAAAGGATTAGAGTGAATATTTTTTTCATTTCGGATTTTAGTTATTGAAGTTGTAATAAATCCTTTTATGTAGCCATTCGTATTATTACTATGATGCTTCGATAGCTAATAAAGAAACACAAGCTGAATTATTCGATATTCAATTCAATTTGCGTTATTTTCTAAAGCTGCTCTAGCCCTACCCTAAAATTTTATCCCTACACATTTCACTTTATCTCCGTAAGCAGTGCGATTTGTCAATTTAGCTTTGTAGCTCATAGTAAATTCAAAGCCACCTCGAAACTGAGATGCGGTCTTCAATTTGGAGATGTTCATATCGTAACTTACTCCTATTCCTAACTTATAAATATCAATATTAATTACCGGAATTAAAGCATCATTCCATCTATACATTCCACCTAAGTATAAAGACAACTTCTGTTCATCATCATAATTCTCATTAATGTCTATTCCATATAATGCACCACCTAAAAATTGCTTATTATCTCCCTGCAGGAAATAATCAGCAAACAAAACAAGATTATTATTATCACTTGTAGGTGTAGATAACCCCGCATTAAAAGCAAATTTTCGTTTTAAAAAAACATCAGAATTATTTGTATAAAAGGCGACTTTTGGCTTATTAAAATGAAACAATGCAGCGCCTATATAATATTTTCCATCTTCACCAAAGCCACTACTATATGTTAATCCCGTCGCTGCGTCCCAATAAGAAAAACCTGAACGGTCAAATGTTTGAGTAGGGCTATTAGGATCAAATTCACCATTTATAAACTGATCATCCATTCTTAACTTGGTAGGATCAAATTGATTATTTACAGGTCCACCCATAAATGCGAGGGATAAATAGCTATCATAAGGACCACCTAAGGATTTATGATAGTTAAGTGCCGGTAACAATTGTGTTCTCTTTAATTTAATATCTCCGGCCACATCATAAGTAATTTGTAAAGCGACAGTGATCCAATCATCCTGCTGAGCGATAGGGAATTTTATTTCAGCGCTCGCAGAAGATGTTTGAAATGGCACCGTAACACTTTGCCATTGATTTCTAAAAACACCAATTAACCTGACGTCACCATCAAAAACGCCAGCTAGGGCCGGATTCCTTAATAAGGGCGCTTTATAAAATTGGGAAAATTCAAAATCCTGTGCATGTGCAGTAACAAAAGTTACTTGCAACAGAAGTATTGATAATAATTTTATTGGTTGTTTCATAACAAGAATTTTATACTGTTCCCATAACTATAGAAAAATTCATTTTTTGCCTGCTTGCGAACTTGTAATGACTCTTACTTCAATATCGCAACATTGCCTTTATAGGTGTATGGAATATCATTTTCACAAACCACTTCACAAGTATATACATATATATCCGGCGGAGCAGTCACACCATTAACAGTTCCATCCCATCCATATTTTAGATCGTTAGGCATGAAGTTGGATCTTTCAAAAACAACTTGTCCCCATCGATTAAAAATCCTGAATGATTTTACTACCTTAATTCCTTTACTTCTTACCATAAGTATATCATTTCGTCCATCATGATCCGGTGTAAATGCATTTGGAATAAATACCTGTCCACTCTCACAAAATACTTTTATACAAATGGTATCAGCGCCACTACAACCATAAGCGTTTGTGGCTGTTACATTATAGCATATATCTTTTTTAATTGTGGCTATAGGCGACAAACAGGTAGTACAATTTAAATCCTGAGAAGGTTCCCATTTCCATTTTATTATTGGTCCTTCAGTAACTGCATTTGATAATGGAAGTAAGGCGCCTGTTGCTAAAATTTTATCATCTCCGAGATTTATTTTAGGATAATTACCAACACCAAGTGTAACATAGGCAGTATCACCGAAGCATTGATAATTATCATTACCTATAACCTGATAAAAAGTTGTTATAGATGGCTTGAATAAAGGAGATGGACTATGAATATCATCAATACCTATGGATGGGCTCCATGTATAATTACTTGCACCTGATACAAACAACCGGGTTGACTCTCCCATGCAAATACTGTCTTGACCAGTAATGTTAATCTTAATAGGCTGTGCAACAGTAATGAAAACAGAATCTCCGGCTGAACAACCAACATTATTAATTCCGGTAACTATAAATAAGGTGGAAGTTGATGGTGATGCCAGAGGATTTGGACAATTATTACAAGAAAGATAATTATTTAATGGTGCCCATTTATAAGTTAAAGCTCCTGTTACATTTAATTGAGCTGTTTGACCCTTACAAATTGTTAGATTATCATTTGCCTTTACATTTGGAGATTGATGAATAGTAATATTATTAAATGTGGTGTCATAACAACCTTCAGCCGTACCAACAACAAGTGTTGTTTTATATATTGATGAGGACGAATAAATATTGATTACTGAACTTCCCTTAAGTATAAGTCCATTATCAAAATTCCAGGTATATAATGTAACTGAATCCTGTGATTGAATATTTGCTGAATATGGTATGTCAAGATTGGTACATCCAATACTATCAGCAATAATAGCAGCTATTGGTTTGCTGTTTACTTTTACTTGTATAGATTGTTGTGCCGTATCACTACAGCCACTGTTTGATTGTACAACCAATTCAATGGGCCATATATTAGTGGATGTATATTGATGTTGCGGATTTTGATAAAAGCTTGTAGTGCCATCGCCTAATTTCCATGACCTGCTTTTTATGCCGAAATAAATTCTTGATGTATCAGTAAATATTACATTGGTGTAACCACATTGTTTATCATCATTCAATGCAAATCCTGCATTAAGTTTATCTACTTTAATGCTATCATAACCTTGCAATACTACCGAACACATTGCATTATTACCGGCAAGTAATTCTACAAACGGCAGGAACTGTCCTGCTTCTTCATAGACGTGATAAACAATATTATTTTTTGTAACTAAAGTTTTGCCATCACCAAAATGCCAGCGAAGACTGTCAGTATTTGTAACGGTGGCTTCAAACCGAACAGGTGTATTGTTGCAGATATAGCCATAATCATATTTCCAGATTCCTTGCGGGCCACGTACAGTGATAGTTTGTACTTTTTCATAAGTACATCCACCTTGATCAAATGAAGTCATCATTACTTTGTAAGTACCTGTTGCAGTAAATGTATGCACTACAACATCGCCCGTATCTTTACCGCCATCTGCAAAGTCCCAAACAGTTTTTACTGAAAGTGTTGAAAGGTTGGTAAATGTAACTGTAAAGGGAAGGCACACACTCATGCTGTCGCTTACCTTAAAAACACCTGGCAATTTAGAAACAACGGTAACCTGTTGTACGCTACTATCAGAACAAGCATTGCCTAATCCATATTGCCTGATACTTGTTAGCGTAACATGATAGACACCTGCATTTGTAAAACGATGTGAGGGATTCAATATGCTGGATGTATAGCCATCATTAAAATTCCATAGAACACTTGTTACAGTATCACTGAGATTATTGAATAGCATTGTATCACCAATACAAATTTGCAGTGGAACTGAAGAAAAGCTTACCAATGGTTTTGCAAATACCTGTATTTTCTCCGTAGTTGTTGTATCAGAACAACCGTTTGAAGCATCCAACTGTACATTATAATTCCCGGCTTCATTATAAGTATGAATAACTGTATCAATATTTTTATAAGTAGTAAGGACGTTTCCATCACCGAAATCCCAACGGAATGATGTAGCGCCGTTGGTATTATTGATAAAGCGTACTGTATGGGGATTACAACCCGTACTCTCATTTCCGTTGATAGCAAAATCCAATTTAATTTTGTTAGGAGAAACTACTATTGCATACTTCAAAGTATCTTCTCCACATTCATTAATTGCTCTTAAACGAATATAAAAAGTATCCTGAACTCCTGTATTAAAAGTATGGTTAACTGATGAATCACTGTCAGTCGTTAATGAGTGTCCATCACCAAAATCCCAAATAAAAGTTGTTCTGTCTCCTTTGGATGTATTCATGAATTTGACATTGAAAGGAGAACAACCTTTTGATTTATCAGGCGTATATAATGATTTTGGTTTCGACTTAACCAATATGTTTCTTATATAAATAACAGTATCGCAATAAGTATACGCCTTAAGTGTGATTTTATAAATAGTATCCTTATAAAAAGGACTTGGTCGAAAAATAACGTTTCCAGGATTCACAGATGAAGAAGTTATACCATTTCCAAAATTCCATAAGAACTTGAATTTACCACCCGAAGGTGTAGTATTTATAAAGCTGATTGTGAGTGATCCACAACCAACAGAATCACTTATGTTAAAGAAGGTTGCAGGTTTTTCAACTGTATAAAACGTGTGTTTCATGCTATCAGCCAAACATCCATGTTTGCTGAACACTTTCAGCTTTATATCTACAGAATCGTTGTTTTTGATAATAGTGTAACCAGGGAATATTATTCCTTCTCCTATTAATTTATTATCAGCATACCATTGGTATATACCATTTCTATCATTATAATCAACACCGCTAATAACAGATTTATCTATAATAAAAGGTGTACAATTTACATCAGTAGTATAATTAAAAATTGCTTTTGCATTTTGATTTACAGTTATTGTTATTGGAGTACTTGCATTTGATTGAGGTCCTTTGCACAACACAGTAGTTACTGTACGCCTGTATAATGTAGTTATAGTAAGTGTACCAGGTGAATAATCTTTAGAGATTGCACCGGTAATATCAGTCCATGTTAATCCCGCATCTGTACTTTGTTGCCATTGATAACCATAATTGCCATCGCCTGCAATTGGAATACTGCCAACAATAAGTGCGGCAGCAGTATTTATACAAATAGATTGATCTCCTGAAATAGTATTATTTGTAACAGCAGGTTGCACATTTATAAAAATATTATTGCTAAAGCTTTCACAAGGAAGCGATGTTACTTTTCGCTTAAAGTATATTGAACTTGTAAGAATGGCTGTATAATTTTGATCTATTGCAGAAGGGATATCTGTCCAAGTAATGTTATCATAACTTTGCTGCCATTGATAATTATAATTTCCGGTTCCTCCGGTTGGCAGGATCCCCGTAATTAGTACTGTTTGTCCTGAGCAAATTGTAGATATTGAATTTGTTATTTGATTTTGTAAATCATTCAAAACATTTACCTGTACATCGTCACTATTTGAAGTACAAATACCATTTGAAATTGTCCAACGAAAAATATAGACACCAGGTATTAATCCGGTTGCTGTTGTTGAGGGTAAAGATGGATTGGAAATAGTAGGTGTATTCGGACCACTAACAAAGGACCATACACCTGTTCCAACTGTAGCCAGATTGCCCGATAATGTTATACTTGTTGCTGAACATACTGTCTGATCAGGACCAGCGTCAGGAGTTGTAGGAGCTGGTGTAACAATTATTTGCACTATATCTTCGCTGGATGTGCATGTACCATTACTGATTTTCCATTTGAATATATACGTCCCGGGTATCATTCCCGTTACTGTTGTTGAAGGGGAAGATGGCGTTGTGATTGCAGGTGAATTTGGTCCACTTACTATTGACCATGCACCTGTTCCTCCCATTATAGGTGAATTACCTGCCATTGTTACGCTCGATGAGCAAATTGTTTGATCAGGTCCGGCATTGGATATACTTGGATTGTCATAAATAGTTATCTGAACATCATCAGTGCTTGGTGTACAAGTACTAAAACTAATGGTCCAGCGGAAAATATAATTTCCTGGTTTTAATCCTGTTACTGTCGCTGAAGGCGAAGATAGAGTGGTAATAGCAGGGGTATTTGGACCACTAACAAATGACCAGGTGCCTGTTCCGATTGTGGGTGTGTTTGCAGCCAATGATGCACTTGTAGAAAGGCATAAGCTTTGATCTGATCCCGCTGTAGCTTGAGTGGTTGCTGCTGCAATAATTATAGTATCGTTTGAAGAACTGGTACAACTTCCATTAGTGATTGTCCATTTGAATATATATGTTCCTGGCACCATTCCCGTTATAGTTGTTGAATGCGAAGATGGGTTTGTTATTACTGGAGTATTAGGGCCACTAACTCTTGTCCATGCACCCGTTCCTATAAGCGGTGTATTCGCAGCCATTGTTACATTTGTACCACACTTATTCTGAGAAGGTCCCGCGTCAGATGAGGTAACAGCATCATTGATCGTTACCTGTACATCATCACTATTTGAAATACAAATACCATTCGAAATTGTCCAGCGAAAAATATAAACACCCGGTATTAATCCTGTTACTGTTGTTGAAGGTGCAGAAGTAGTGATGATTGCAGGTGTATTCGGACCACTAACAAAGGACCATACACCTGTTCCAATTGTAGCCGGATTGCCCGATAATGTTATAGTTGTTGCTGAACATATTGTTTGATCAGTGCCAGCATCAGGAGTTGTGGGGGCCGCAGTAACAATTATTTGCACTATATCTTCGCTGGGTGGACAGGCATCGTTATCTATTTTCCATTTGAATAAATATGTTCCGGATATTAGCCCTGTTATTGTTGTTGAAGGTGAAGATGGTATTGTGATTGCTGGCGAATTTGGCCCACTTACTATTGACCATGTACCTGTTCCAATTGTGGGTAAATTACCTGCCATTGTTGCGCTCGATGAGCAAATTGTTTGATCAGATCCGGCATTAGATATACTTGGATTGTCATAAATAGTTATCTGAACATCATCAGTGCTTGGTGTACAGGTGCTAAAACTAATTGTCCAGCGGAAAATATAATTCCCTGGTTTTAATCCCGTTACTGTTGTTGAAGGCAAAGATGGATTAGTAATAGCAGGAGTATTTGGACCACTAACAAATGACCAGATGCCTGTTCCGATTGTGGGTGTGTTTGCAGCCAATGATGCACTTGTAGAAAGGCATAAGCTTTGATCTGCTCCGGCCGCAGCCTGAGTAGCTCCCGCTTCAATAATTATAGTATCGTTTGAAGAACTGGTACAACTTCCATTAGTGATTGTCCATTTGAATATATATGTTCCCGGTACCATTCCTGTTATAGTTGTTGAAGGCGAAGATGGGTTTGTTATTACAGGAGTATTAGGACCACTGACTCTTGTCCATACACCCGTTCCTATAAGCGGTGTATTAGCTGCCATCGTTACACTCGTACCACACTTATCCTGTGCCGGGCCAGCGTCCGCGGAAGTAACGTTACTAATAGTTAGTTGTTGACTGACGGTTGTAGAGCCACATTCATTGGTAACAGTAAGGGATATTTTATGGGGACCAACAGTATTGAAAGAAACATTTCCAGGATTTGCATTTGAAGATGTTGCAGGATTTCCACCTTCAAAAGTCCAGGCATAAGTTTGCGAACCAGTTCCACAAGCTGTAACAACTGCACCGGGTGTAATTGTAACCGGGCCGCATGAGTTTGCGATAGGTGTGAGTGTTATAGCCGGAGGTTTTTTTACAGTTACATTCTGACTTGAGGAAAAAGTTCCGCACGAATTTGTTACAGAAAGTTTGATGGAATATGTTCCTGGATTATCAAAAGTAAAAGATGGATTAACTGAAGAAGCATCTGTTCCGTTCGTAAAACTCCATGAAGGAGTAGTGCCACAAAAGGCAGCTGTATAAGAAACAGACCACTGGTAAGTGGCGGGTACACAACTATTGATTGAGTTGGTAGTATTGGTTGCAGTTACTTGAAGCGAAGAACACCCGACAGGCTTATCAACGGTGAAGGATGGAGTGGGTGGCGGTTCAACGCAAACTATTCTGGTTATTGTATCATTTCCACAAGTATTTCTCACAATTATTGAGATAGAATAAAGCCCTGCATTTGAAAATGAAGCATTCACAACTTTAGATCCCCAGGTGTTAGGGTCATTGGTTGGATTAGGATCACCTAAGCTTCCACTTAAAACACTCCATCCTGTTGAAGGTGAGATTGTCCAGTTTATTTTGGTAGTAGAATTACATACTCCAAAATTGTCCACGGTAACACCTAAAATAGATGTGTTTGTAAAAGTTGCAGTTTTATTTACACAAACAATTGTATCAGGAGAAATTGAAAATGCGGCATAAGGTTTTTTAGAGGTTGTAATCGGTTGAATGGTTAAATCTGAAAAGCCACACGGATTTTGAGCTCTAACATTTACATAAAAAGTATTGGATGTGATTCCGCCGGTTGCACCACAGGAAGAAGTTGTAAATTCATGTGTATAATTTGCAGGTGGTGGATTTTGCAGTGTATCGTTACCAGTGCCATCATTTTTTGTTACAATATAAATAGTTCCTGAAGGATTGTTACTGGCCGAACTCGGAATAGAAAATAAGAACGGAATACATTTACCTATGGATGAGCCTGGATTCGGAAATGGAACTGCCGGGTTGGATCCATTGTAAATGGAGTAATTTTTTGAAGATGCGCATCCGTTTTGTCCTGTTACAGATAAATTGAGAGCAAAGTATCCCTGGGAAGTATATAGGTGGTTTATCCCCCCTGCGGGAAAATTTGATGAAGAATATGGAGTAGATGCGTCTCCCCAATCAATGCGGTAATTCGTATTGTATGTTTTTGTAGTAGATATGTTATTTATAAGCAGATTAAAACTTGCACTGCCGCAATTTGTAAAAGGCGTTGCACTGGTATAATCCGCAATTGAAGCATCTGGTATTTGTTTTACAGTAATGGTTTGAGATAATTTAGATGAACATTTCGATGCATTTTGAGTAGTTAGGGTTGCAGAAAAAGTCGATGTTGCGCTCCCAATTGCTGAAGAGAATGTATGCGAAGGATTTGTTGCAGTGGAAATATTATTACTACCTGAATTGGAATCTCCAAAATCCCATGTATAGCTTAATCCTGTACCTGAAGAATTTGTAAAAATTAATAGGCACATTAGCACATTGATTATTTGGATTAAAGGTAAAATTTGCAACTGGCTTTGGATTAACAGTAATAATTAATGCAGGATATAATGAGTTATTAACTTTAACAGTATAATCTCCAGAGACTGTTGCGGTATAATTTACTAATGTGGCATTTGCAATATCGTTTCCATCTTTTGCCCATTGAAAGGTTGCCCCGCTAAGAGCATTATTAGCAGTTAATAATAAACTCCCCCCTTCACAAAAGGTAGTAGATCCCGAATAACGAATAGTGTCGGCTGCGCCGGCTTTTGCCTTAATTAAAAATGCAAACAGGGAAAAGCAAATACAAATTGAGTAAAGAAATAACCTGTTTAATTTGCATGTACGGCTAAAAGAAAAAATATTAAAGTAATTTTTTGCAAACCCCTCCCCATAGTGTATACTAAGATTTCGTTTAGTCAATTTCACAACGGGTTTAAGTTTGAACAAACCTTGTTTAGTTAATAATTTTAATGCTTCAAGTATTACTTTTAAAACTAGCAGCAGTGCACTCATTCTTTATCCAATTTTGCTAAGCTTCTTTCTATTACATTGTTCACACAACAATTGGATATTTCTATAAGTGTTTGAACCCCCTTTAGAAAACGGGATAATATGATCAAATTCAAGTTTTTCACTTGAGTGACATTGAACACATTTTCCACCATCTCTGTTCCAAACTAAATCTTTTACTTCTTGAGAAATTACCCTTCCTGCAATGTCTGAATTTACTCCTGTATATTCGGGAAGTTTAAATGCCGTATCTAGGTCAGTGAGGCTTGCGCCACGTTGCAGTGCGACTTTAACTTCTTTATTATTGAACTCTAAAAACTCGTCATAACTTAAATCAAATAATTCTTGAAGCCCTACTTTATGTAATGCTTCTTCTGCATCAATTTTATTATCTCCGTAGATACGTTCAAATTGTCTGTTTAATATCTCTTCAACTTCATAATACCGACAATTGTAAAAGTCACCCTCTTTTATTTTAAAGAATCTTTTTAAAAGGTTGATGTTTCCCGCTTCATTTTCAGTAATAACATTGTCATTAAGAACAATATTGATGTAGATGAGAAGCAAGTCTAAAATTTCTTCTTTTATAGCTTCAATTTGTTTTAGACGATAGTTTTTTAAAATTTCGTTTACTTTAGGTCGGTCAAGTTCATTGTTGAAAATAAGCTCTATAATTTCATTTATATAGTCACTAAAATTTTCGTTGAAAAGAATTTTTGCAAAAGCTTTGTGAAGTTCTAAGTCATCTTTAGGTAAAAAAGTACTCATGGTTTGTCTAAGGTTGATTGAACTCGCAAATGTATGCGCCTTATTAGACCTCAATGTTTATAATGCACTTAAAATGCCTTATAAATCGCTTATTAGAAATTAATGCAAACAAATAGCATCACTTAACTTTAATGGGACTCATTAGTGCTAAAGCAGTATTTATAGAACAAATAAATAAATAAATAAAATAAAAGTTCAGCAGGGCACTATAGTGTGGCTTGCTGTATAAAGTTCAGAACCTCAAAGTGAGTGACACAAGAGGCCATGCTATAAAAAACAAAAGCTCACTACATAAAAAATAAAAAGAGAAAGACTTTATTTCTTCCTCTTATGGCTTGATAACTTAATTACAACCAATTCAACAATATAACAATTAAAACAATCATACCAGCAATCACAAAGGCAAATCGGTATCGAATAAAAATCTTTCTGGTTGCGGTAATGGTTTGCATGGCAGCATTTCATCACGCATGACGGTATCATATATAAACGCAGCAACTATATATATAAACGCAGCAA
>Ga0137372_10005786_pt1 | contig 12058 bp, 9 predicted proteins | sample SagtaG_6_FD_104911 | JGI IMG/M metagenome (GOLD analysis project Ga0137372, IMG submission 104911) | Vadose zone soil microbial communities from Sagehorn Ranch, Mendocino, California, USA - Sage1_R_60_16 metaG | ecosystem: Environmental > Terrestrial > Soil > Vadose zone | place: USA: California...
AAGCAGCCAGCCTCCGAGAATGGCGATTGCGTACAGCATCATTAACTCTCGTCTGCTTATAACGTTGTTGTTGTCGCCCTCGCAAGCACCAACTCAGTGACTTTTTCAACACCAACGAGATTTTTCAACAACTGTCCGTGTGTGCGTCAGCTTAGAAGCTTGGACACATGGAAAACGGCGGGCTTTCCGCGAGAAGTTGGGTCCCGGACCGGAGGGTGCAACTTTGAAACGCTCTAGCTCCTATCCCCTCCTTCGGTTGACCCCATTTTTCTTCCGCCTGTAAGATCGAAGGCAGCACTCATCATTCAGCACTCAGCCAGCATTCTGCATTGTCGAGCTTCGCTCGACCGGACAGCCGAGGGCGGCTGTCCCCACCTGAGATCCTTGGCTGAATGCTGACGGCTGAGTGCTGAATGCTTTCTTATGCATGACAACCAGCCCAAAGCCGAGCTTCCCAAAGCCTACGAACCCGCTGCCATCGAGGCGCGCTGGGCCGAGCATTGGGTTAAGGAGAAGCTCTTTTCGGTTCCTACACCGCCGCCCGGCGACACGCGTCCGGTGTTCACTCTGTTGCTGCCTCCGCCGAACGTCACGGGCCGCCTGCACATGGGCCACATGCTGAACCAGACGCAGATGGACATCATCATCCGCTGGCACCGCATGCGCGGCGACGTGACGCTGTGGCTTCCCGGTACCGACCATGCCGGCATTGCCACACAAATGATGGTCGAGCGGCAGCTGGCAACTGAAGGCAAGAAGCGCTCAGAGCTGGGGCGCGAAAAATTCATCGAGCGCGTTTGGGACTGGAAAAAGCAGTATGGCAGCGCAATCCAGGAGCAGATGAAGCGGCTTGGCGCATCAGTCGATTGGTCCCGCGAATACTTCACCATGGACGAAAACCTTTCGCGCGCGGTGCGCGAAGTGTTTGTCCGCCTGCATGAAGACGGGCTGATTTATCGCGGCAAATACATCGTCAACTGGTGTCCGCGCTGCGAGACGGCGATCTCTGACCTAGAAGTCAAGCACGAGGAAATTCCCGGCAAGCTTTGGGAGATTCGCTATCCCGTTGTCGGGAGCGACGAATTCATTACGGTTGCGACCACGCGGCCTGAGACCATGCTCGGCGACACTGCTGTCGCTGTGAACGAGTTCGACGAGCGTTACACGCATCTGCACGGCAAGAAAGTTCTGCTGCCGCTAATGAATCGTGAGATTCCCATCATCACTGACGAACTCGCGCAGCCCGAGTTCGGGACCGGAGCAGTGAAGGTGACTCCCGCGCATGACGCGAACGACTTTCAGGCTGGACTTCGCCATGATCTGCCGCAGATCGAAGTCATGGATCAGCATGCGCGCATGAATGAGAACGCGGGGCCATACGCGGGACTCAAGCGTGAAGAGGCACGCAAGCGCGTGCTGGAAGATTTGCGTGAGCAGGGGTTTCTGGTTGGCGAAAAAGACTACACCCTTGCCATCGGTAAATGCGATCGTTGCGGGACCGTGGTCGAGCCGCGGCTTTCAACGCAGTGGTTCGTCAAAATTCAGCCGCTGGCGGAACGCGCAATCGAAGTTGTGGAGAAAGATTACATTCGCTTCACGCCGACGAATTATCGTCAGATTTATCTCAACTGGATGCGCAACATCCACGATTGGACCATCTCGCGCCAACTGTGGTGGGGACATCGCATTCCGGCATGGCACTGCTCGTGCGGGGAGATCATCGTCGCGCGCGAAGAGCCGAAGACGTGCCCCAAATGCGGCGGCTCGGAGCTGAAGCAAGATCCGGACGTGCTCGATACATGGTTTTCGTCCGGACTGCTACCGTTCACCTCGCTTGGCTGGCCGGAAGCGACGCGAGATTTGGAGGTCTTCTATCCCACGTCGTTATTGATCACCGGCTTCGATATTTTGTTTTTCTGGGTCGCCCGCATGATCATGCTGGGCTGCTGGTTCATGTCGCCCCCGCATAAGCCGCGCGAGACCACGTCTCACGTAGGGGCGGGTGCCCTCACCCGCCCAGCCGCGCCCGGCGCGGCACCAATTGGCGAGCAAGGCTCGCCCGCCCGGACGAGGGCGTCCGGGCCTACGCATGACGTAGCGGACGCCGATCTCCGTGCCTCCGCCCCTTTCCGCGAGGTTTATATCCATGCCCTCGTGCGCGATGCCGAACGCCAGAAGATGTCCAAGACCAAAGGCAACGTGCTCGATCCCATTCAGGTTATCGAGAAATACGGCACCGATGCTACACGGTTCACGCTTGCCGCCATGTCGTCCCCGGGTACGGACATTGCTTTCAATGAAAGCCGTACCGAAGGCTATCGCGCCTTCGCCAACAAAATTTGGAACGCCGCACGGTTCATGTTCATGAATGTGGAGCGGCTGGACTTGTGTGGGTCGGACACTCTTGTCCGACCAGCCCCGCAGGGTGCAACCGGAATCGTGAATTTCCAGGCCACCACCCTCGAAGACCGCTGGATTCTCTCCCGCTTTAACAGCGTCGCCAAGAGTGTGAACGAATCCCTCACCGCCTACCGCTTCGACGAGGCCGCCAATTCTATTTACGACTTTTTCTGGGGAGAGTTCTGCGATTGGTATTTGGAACTGATCAAGCCGCGGCTGGCGCCGGAATGCAAAGAGAATGCGCAGATCGCCTGCTCAAATCTCGTCACCTTGTTCGAGGCTTCATTGCGGCTGCTCCACCCCGTCATGCCCTTCATCACCGACGAACTCTGGCACGCGATGTATGATGGCAAGCCACCCCAAAAATCTCTTGCGCTGGCGACATATCCGCAATCAGTTGAAAAGCAGATTGATAAAGCGGCAGAAGCGCAAATGGCGGTCCTGCAAGACCTAATCGTCAGTGTGAGAAACCTGCGTGCCGAGTTGAAGGTTGAGCCTAAGCTTAAGACCCCGATCGAAATCTTCGCTGCGGAACCTGAGACTCGCACTCTGATCGAAGAGAACCGCTCAGCCGTTGAGAACGATCGTCAGGCCGGTGTCGGGCGACTGAGCTTTGCTGAGGGATCTCTTGCCAAGTTGTCGAACGTCCGCCACACCGCGCGTTTTGACGTGCGGCTGATCTATGAGCAAAAGATCGACGTCGCCATCGAACGTGAAAAGTTGACAAAGGAGCTGGATAAGATTGAAAAAGAAGTCGCAAACATTGAACGCCAACTTGCCAATGATGGCTTTGTAAATAAGGCCCCCGCGCATGTTGTCGAGAAGCTTCGAAACCGAAGAGAAGAGTTAACCTCTCTAAATGGCAAGCTCACCAAGAAATTGGACGAGCTGAACTGAATTGGAAAACGCGGGGGACAGCCGTCCTCGGCTTTCCTGCTGGGTTGCGCGAGACCCAGCTGTCCGGATCGTGATATCAATTAGTCGAGCTCTGCTTGACTGGACACCCGAGGGCGGCTGTCCCAAGGTTGGGGAAAGCACAGTTGAGCAGTCACTGGGCGGGTTTTGCCAACGACCAACGACTAATGACCAACGACCAACGACAGGTTCATGGACTTTAACAGCCGTCGCATAACCGCCATCATCGAGAACGCTCTGCTCGAAGACCGGGCTACGCGCGATGCGACCAGCTACGCCTGCATCGATCCCAGCCAGCGCGCTGCCGGAACCATTCTCGCCAAGCAGGACTGCATCCTTGCCGGCCTGGGTGCCGTTGCGCGCATTCTCGATGTCTATGGCGCGCTCGACGGTGCCGTGGTGTCGCATTACGAGGTCACCAGCCATCCTGAGATTTTCGATAGCGTGCGCTTGCACAGAGGCCAGGCCATCGCGGTCATCCGCGACAATGCGCGAGTGATTCTTTCCTGTGAGCGCGTAATTCTGAATCTTCTTCAACGACTCAGCGGGGTCGCCACGCTAACCCGCAAATTCGTTGAAGCGATCTCCGGGACGAAAGCGCGCATCCTCGATACCCGCAAAACTGCGCCAGGCCTGCGCATGTTGGACAAGTACGCGGTCCGCTGCGGTGGAGGTCAAAATCACCGGCTCGACCTCTCCGACGGCGTGCTCATCAAGAACAACCACATCGCATTGGCTGGGGGAATCAAGAATGCGCTAGAGCGTGCACATCGCAACCGCCGGGGTACGCAGCCGATCGAAGTTGAAGTGCGAACCCTTGCGGAACTCGAAGACGCACTCGCTTTTGGCGCCGAGGCCATCCTGCTCGACAACATGCAGGTCTCTGATGTGCGTGCTGCAGTTGAGCGGTGCGGCAAAGCCGACCGCCGCATTCCACTCGAGAGCTCGGGCGGCATCAACCTCGAGAACGTTCGCGCCTATGCCGAGACCGGCGTGGATTTTATTTCCGTCGGTGCGTTGACCCACTCCGCTCCTGCGGTTGACATGAGCCTGCGCATTGCTCCTGCTTAGAGCGAATATTTGACAATCTGGGCTATTCCCGTCTAAAGCGTTTTAGGTTACTATGCGACAGCCATGAGGCCCGCTTGCCGCGCTGCACTTTCGCCAACTCTCTTTATTCTTGTGCTACTCCTGCCATTTACCGGATGCGGAGGCGGCTACTCGGGAGGCGGAGGCGGCAATCCTCCACCTCCACCACCACCTCCCACTACCAACGTGAGCATCACCGTAGATGTTCTGGCGAATCGTCACTTAATCAGTCCATACATCTATGGCGTGAATTACCCCAATGATGCTGCCTACATAACTAATACCAACGCACCATTAGTGCGATGGGGAGGCAATGCCACCTCCACATATAACTGGCAACTCCACACTTACAATGCGGACAACGACTATTTTTTCGAAGACTTCGATGCTGGAGCGCTGAACAATCCTGCCGACGGCGACTCCGCCCAATTCATCAAAGATGTGAAGGCTGCGGGCAGCCGTCCCATGATGACAATGGCGATGCTGCCGTGGGTGGCGCAGATGGCCGAGAACGGCTCTAATGGTCACTGGAGTTATTCGGTCACAAAACACGGCTCGCAATGTGCTGTTGATCAGTTCAACACCGACGCTGGCAACGGCATCAAAGCCGATTGCAACACGCAACTGAGTGCCAATCCCAACGACGCCTACTTCCCTCTGCTTGACGACCACACTCAAGCCTGCCCATCTGGGAATTGTGTTTACCGCATTGATTGGGTCACTGATCCAACCAAAGGATTGACGCAAGCTTTCGGTGGCGGGGCTTGTCCCGTGCCGTACTTCACGAATGGGTCATGTCACTTCTACGACATGGACAACGAGATTGACATCTGGGGCGGCACCCACGTCGACATTCATCCGAATCAGTCCGGCTACGACGAGTTGCGCGACACATATTTGACTGAGGCTCGAAACCTCAAAACTTGGGATCCGTTGGCGGTACGCTTCGGCCCGGTGAGCTGCTGCTGGTATTTTTATTGGAACCTGAATTCGAATAGCGATAACAAATCCACTCACGCCAACATGGATTTCCTCCCCTGGTGGCTAAACGATGTTTACTGGAACGACTTAATCGCTGGCTCGCGCTCGCTCGATGCATTCGACATTCACTCCTATACGGACGCAAGCGGAAGCGGTCTGTCCGTAAGCCAGCAACGGGCACTGGCGCTGAACATCACGCGCGACTGGTGGGACCCGAATTTCACTACCCCGGCATGGTTCGGAACCAACAGCGTGACCTCGAACCAACCACTTGACCACATTCCCTTCCGGATTCAGCGCGCTCGGGCGATGGCAAATGGTATTTATCCCGGTACGCCGCTCAGTTTCACAGAATGGAATTTTGCCTTCGCCGGGGAAGCGGATTTTTCAACCGCCCTGGCTGACGTGGATGCCTTTGGGATTCTCGGTCGCGAGCGGGCCACCTATGCGACGCGGTGGACGGCCGCCGATCCAGCCAATCCCGCTTACAATTCGCTAAAGTTATACCGGAACTATGACGGCAGCAGCAGCACCTTCAACGGAATTTCGGTGTCGGCTACACACAATGCCGATCCAGGGCTGTTCAGCGTTTACGCAGCAACGAACGCGAGCGGGACTTCGATGACGCTGATGGTGGTCAACAAAGATCCGGTCAACTCCGCGAAAACCGCATTCACGCTCAACGGATTTACGCCTTCGCAGGTGAAAAGCTACACGTTATCGACTGCATTACCAAACAGCATTGTCGCCGGAACCTCTCAGGCTTGGTCTTCGCCCATGACGTTTGCCCCCTACTCTGCGACATTGCTCGTGATCACCGGAACCACAGCCAGTCTGCCCGCCGCCGAATGGGACCTGAATCCCGACACCATCATGGTTTCCGCGGGCGGGACAGCATCGTTGCATCCCAAGCTCATCTCGGGATCGTCGGTGACGCTCGGCTCTCCCTCTTCGCAAGCCGGTATTACCGTCACAACCGCCTTCTCGACGGTGAATTCGGGCCAGCAGGGCTTGGTTCAAGTGACGGCCGGCAACACACCTGGATTCTATTCATTCTCAGTCCCTGCGACAGACAGCGGCGGCGTCTCCACAACCGAAAGCGGATGGATCGTCGTTGGCAACCCTGCGGCGACGCTGGCCAAGACCACCGGTGACAATCAAACCGGAACCGCGGGCACAGTCTTGCCGGTCAATCTCAGCGTGACGCTCAGCCCCGGATCGTCGGGCGGGTCAGCACCTGGCGCGAGCGTCTTCTTCGCTACCAGCACAGGCTCGCTCACAAACGTTCAAGTTGGATCGGAGAAAGTTTTTACCGGATCGAAGGTGATCGCTGTAACCAACAGCTCCGGCATCGCCAGCGTCACGCTGACTCTGCCTGGGGCCCCGGGGCCAGTGATTGTCACTGCAACAGGTCCTTATGGGCTGGGCCACCCGGTAGCTCCGGCGTTCAGCGAAACGGCGAACTAAAACAATGCTCACGTAGGGGCGGGTGCCCTCACCCGCCCGGCGGTGCATAGCACCGCAAGTACTGCCTGCAATTTGTGGTTTCCCACTGATTGCCGCATAATTCCGCCATCAAGAAAATCCTTCAACATCGCCATCGCGCCATTCGCCACAAGTCTTTAGCTGCAGAAACCGACGCGCGTCTCGGCCGAATCGTTCGAGTGCTGATGGGCTTTCCCACAGTCGTCATCAGTGGTACCAAACTGGCACAGGAAATTGGAACGACGCGCTCCGAAGTCTGGCGACTGGTGCAGCAGTTGCGAACGCTGGGCGTAGAGATCGCCGGCCACCCTTCGAGCGGATATCAACTGACCGCCGTCCCCGACCTCCTGCTCCCCGAAATGCTCGAGCCGCTTCTGCGCGGGACCATCTTCGGCGGAAACATTCATCACTACTATCGCGTCGGTTCGACCAACACCGTTGCTATGGAGGCCGCTGCTGCGGGTGCGCCCGAAGGAACGGTTTTCTTGGCGGAGCAGCAGACTGCCGGGCGAGGACGCGCAAACAATCAGTGGTACTCGGCCGAGTCAACGGGGATCTATTGCTCAGCTATTCTGCGCCCAGCATTGCCGCCATCCGATGTACTCGTACTCTCTTTGGCTGCTGGTCTCGCCGTCCAAGCTGCCATCCAGGGAATTGATCCTCATGTTCTGACCGATTTGAAGTGGCCCAATGACCTCCTGATCATGGGCAAGAAATTTTGCGGAATTCTGACAGAAATGAGTGCCGAAGCTACGCGCGTGCGGCACATCGTCGTGGGTATCGGCATTAATGTGAACCAGAACTCCTTTCCCGCCGAGCTGGTACAAACCGCGACCTCATTGCGCCTCGCCATTGGAACGGAGTGGTCGCGAGTAGAACTATGCGCCGCTTTGTTAAAATCGCTCGAGCGTGAGTATCACAGCCTGCTGGCGAATCGCGATGCGCACGCGGAAATTCTCCGCCGCTTCGAAGACCGCTCGTCTTCGGCATGCGGCCGGCAAGTGCGCGTGGAAGAAAACGGCGGATTCGAGGGTATGAGCGAAGGTCTGGATTCGCGCGGTTTCTTGCAGGTGCGAACGCAGCAAGGATTGCGCACGGTTTACAGCGGAACCGTCAGGTTCCAGTAGTGCTCGTGTGATTGTGTAGCTTCACAGTGGAGAATTTTAGATTGAAGATGTCAGATTGCAGGTTTCACCGGGTCCAATCTGAAATCTAAAGTCACAAATCTGAAATTTGCAGGTGAGACTTCAACTAGCAACTGTTCACCGACCACCAGCAACTGATTCCCATGCTTCTCGTCCTCGATGTCGGCAACACCAACACGGTTCTTGGGGTGTTCGCGAAATCCCTGACCGATGCCACCCTCGCGCCGAAATACGATAAGCTGGTTGCGAACTGGCGGGTCACCACGCGCGGCGCCCAGACAGTGGACGAGTACGGCGTTCTTTTCCGAAACCTGTTTTCCATGGGTGGCCTTGAACCGAAAGACATCGGCGGGATCGTTGTATCTTCGGTTGTTCCCCCACTTGATACGACACTGCGTCGCGTTTGTGAGCGCTACTTCGGACACAAGCCGCTCTTCATCGAGCCCGGAGTCAAGACTGGTATGCCGGTGCTATACGAAAATCCGTCCGAGGTAGGCGCGGATCGCATCGTGAATGCGGTTGCGGCATTCGAGAAGCATGGTGGCCCGTGCATCGTGGTTGACTTTGGCACCGCCACCACTTTCGATTGCGTGACCGCAAAAGGCGAGTATCAGGGCGGAGTAATTTCCCCTGGCCTCGGCATTTCTGCCGACGCCCTGTTCAGCCGTACAGCACGCCTGCAGCGCGTGGACATCCGCAAGCCGGCTCGCGTGATCGGCTCGACGACTGTAGGGAGCCTTCAATCCGGCTTGTACTATGGATATTTGGGATTGGTTGACGGAATTCTCGAACGCCTGCTCACCGAGCTTGGCAAGGCCACAGTGGTAGCGACTGGTGGATTGGCGGCATTAATCGGATCAGGCTCGAAATATATTCAAGAGGTGGACGAATTTCTTACGCTCGACGGATTGCGCATTCTGTGGGAGAGGAATTCGCCGGATGCAACAGGCGCACGCACTGTCACGAAGGTGCGTACGGGCAGCGCAGCCAGACCACGCTGATGCCACTTTTGCAAGAGGTTCGTCCTTTATCGTGAGCCTACCGAACTGACCGCAGATGTTTGTGCCGCCGCGATTCACAATCCAGCCTGATAAATGCTCTAAGCTAAAAGGCTAAGAGCTAATTGCTAAGAGCTTTTCTTGCACAACTACTTCAACTACTTCACCGAAATCGAAGAGCACTTCCAGCGACGCCGTGGAGGAGTCCTCATGCTCTCCACCCTCGATTGGGCACTGATTGAGACCTGGAAAGACGCGGGCATTCCGCTCGAAGCCGTTCTGCGTGGTGTTGACGCAACTTTCGATCATTACGAACAGCGGCCCTCGAAGACGCGCAAGATCAATGGTCTAGGCTTTTGCGCGCAGGAGGTCCTCGCCGCCGCGGAATCCATGAAAGAAGCCGCTGTCGGCACAGCGGTCGAGACCAAGCCGACCAAAGGATTCGATTCCGCCGAGATCGCCATATTTCTGCGAAAAAACGCATTGGAACTGGAGCATGCCAAGCTGCCATCCAGGGCCGGCATTTCACCGCACGCGGTGGCGCTCGATACCGGCAAATCGCTAAATGAACTGGCAGAGCGAATCGAGGAGAAGCCGTCGCTGCGATTGGAAGATCTTGAGCGCCGCCTCACGGTTTTGGAAGAAAAATTGTTCGCGGTTCTGCTGGCCGCGATTCCCGATGATGACGTGGTCGCGGTTCGGGCGCAGGCCGACCGCGAGCTAATCCCATATCGAAGCAAGATGCCAACCGCTCAGGTTGACCAATTGCGCAAACAGTTTGTCCACAAGCAGTTGCTGGAGAAGTATGGTGTGCCCAGGCTGAGCTTGTTCTACATGTGAATGAACTGCTGAAAGTCGACCCAAAAAGAGATCTGTTACAATAGTTTCATAAGTTACAAGAGTTACAAAGGGGGACTTTTTTATGGGTGCCACTCGTTCGGTCGTTATCAGCATGCGCCTGCCCGTCGAGAGCGGGGACCGCCTCAAGCGGATGGCGACCCGCCATGGATGGACCGCCAGCGATGCCAGCGCCCGTTTGGTTGAGGAGGGTCTTCGGCGAGCAGAGTTCGCGTTCATCGATTTTCGCGACTCTGCCGCGGGCCGTCAGGCCTATATTCAGGGCAGCACTCTTGCCGTTTGGGAGGTAATGCTACTGGTCCGCGACTACAAGGGAGAGACGGCTTCAGTGGCCAGGCACCTCCATTGGCCGGAAGCAAAGGTACAGGCCGCAATCAACTACGCAAAGGCCTTTCACAACGAGATCGAAATGGCGCTCTCCGAGAACGCTTCGGTGGATTTTGAAGCCTTGAAGCGCATGCTGCCGCAGGCCGCAAAATTCGTGTCTCGCCGCGCAAGAAGACCGTGAGATGCTCAAGCTCCTGCTCGATGAACACATTTCACCGATAGTCGCCGAAGGACTACACCGCCGCAAACAGGCGTTGCACGTCCAGTTTATGGCCGAATGGGAAGCTGGTGAATTCTTAGGACGGGACGATGCAGCCTGTCTAACTAAAGCTGCCACGCAGGGGCTCACCCTGGTTACTTACGACCGAAGAACCATTCCGCCTCTTCTCAAGACCTGGGCGGAACAAGAGCGAAACCATGGCGGGATCATTTTTGTTGACGAAAAGACAATTGCGCCGTCGGAGATCGGCAACCTTTTCCGCGCGCTTGATAACCTCTTTAAGGCGACTGGAAAATGGGATTGGGAAAACCGCATATGCTTCTTGCAGCGTTGAACCAGGCATTCTCTTCACATCTTTCCGTGAAAGACGTACACCAGTTCAATCAGCAGAATGACTACCACCAGCGACTCCAGCACAAACGTGCGCGATTGGTGGAACTGATCGATCAGGAAGCGGTACAGGTCTTCGGCGGTACGGAGTTTTTCCTTCGCCAGGCTCTTGTAGTCGGGAACGCCGATTTTGCTGGCTGCCAGGCGGTACAGGCGCGCGGAAAACATATCGCTGAGGAACTTGATGGCATTGTCGGCGCGCTCGGTCAGTTCGGTCACGTCGAGCAGGACCGTCTGCAATCGAGATGCTTCTCCCGGCAGCCGCCAGCTGTTCAACAGGGTCGGTTTCCTCTCAAGTGAGTCATAAACTACCGCAAGCTCGCGGGTCAGCAAGTCGTCATAGTGGCGAAACTCGAGCAATTGCGAATTAGCATATTCAAGCAGTTGCAGCGCGGTCTCCGAGCCAGCCGCAGAGTCGTATACAAATGCCGCATTCCAGCCCAGTACAGCGAGATCGTTCGGGTAGTACGACATTGCCGATTGCAGGATCTCGCGTAGTTCGTCATCGGAGAGTGCAGCGTTTTCGCCGCGCACCACCTGCGCAATCGGCTGGCGGCACGAGCCCAGTAGATGGGCTGCCGCTGGACTGCCCTGAATCTCCCGCATAGAGAAGATGAAGTAGTCCTCGTTGAGCCAACTGTCATAAGGCTTGATAAGCGCGTGTTTGATGCGAGCCACTTTCTCCTTAGCGATCTGCTCCGCGCGGCTGGGAAGGTCTGTTCCGGAAATCCATCGAGAAGACAACGAGATCAGGTCCGACCACTCTCCAGCAAAGGGAAACTCAAACAGAACGCTCACCACTCCGTAATCGTAATATTTGACTCGGACTTGAGCCTTGGCATCGCCCGGAAGTTGTGCTTCTTCTACGACGGGAGGCCGCTCGAAAAACAACTGTTCGGCCGCAGCATGCTTCAGTCCTTCGCCCAGACGGCGTGCCCCGAGTATGGAACGCACTTCGTCGAGCTTCATCTCTTCGCAAACATCGAACAGAAACAGGCCGACAGCCGAGCCGCGCAAAGAGGGATTGGACGCAGACTCCATAAGCGAACCAGTCTATCGTGAGATGGAAGTCTCTGCGTACTCCGTTGTGCTTCTCTGCGATCTCTGCGGTCTAGAGCTTTTAACCGCAGAGCGCGCCGAGGAAAACGCAAAGCACGCAGAGAAAACCGATTTGATATTTTCGATTCACGGTAACTCGTCCATTTAGAATTCCATCGTGCGACTGCAAATCGAAAAACTCATTTACGGAG
>Ga0137372_10005789_pt1 | contig 12052 bp, 10 predicted proteins | sample SagtaG_6_FD_104911 | JGI IMG/M metagenome (GOLD analysis project Ga0137372, IMG submission 104911) | Vadose zone soil microbial communities from Sagehorn Ranch, Mendocino, California, USA - Sage1_R_60_16 metaG | ecosystem: Environmental > Terrestrial > Soil > Vadose zone | place: USA...
CCGTGGATCTTCGGCACCGACGCGGAGTACACCGCGTTCGCCGCGGTCCCGCTGGGCCAGTTCGAGGCCATTGAGGGGCATCTCCGTGCCCTGCGCGACATCTCCGACGTCCTCAACGAGGGCTCGGGCGTCGTGGCGCACGAGGCGGTGGCCGACGGCTCCATCTGGTTCGGGCACGACTCGCGCCACACCAATGCCGACGGCAGCATCGCGTACGACTTCAACACCGACGAGACGGTCAAGTTCCCGAGCGCCGTCGCACTGGTCTGGCGGTGGACGGGGGACAACCGCTTCCGCGACGAGATGTACGACTTCGCGGTGCGCAACCTGCGCTACGTCGTTCGCACCCTGGACGCCGACCACGACGGCTGGCCCGAGGGGCTCGGCAACGTCGAGCGCTCAGGGATGGGCCAGGAGAAGCTGGACAACACCGTCTACTTCATCCGCGGCCTGGACGACCTGGCCGACATGGCCCGGTCCAAGCACGACGGCGCGACGCTCGCGTGGACCACGAACCTCGCCCGCGGGCTGCAGCAGCGCTTCGACGGCACCTGGTGGTTCGACTCCGCGCAGCAGTACGCCGACTCCCTGAACGACCCGGGCAACCGGCAGTCCTTCCAGAAGCACTGGATCGGCCAGACGCCCATGGAGGCGGAGCTGCGCGTCATGGACCAGACGGTGCCCGGCCTGGCCCCGTTCGGCCACGGGAGCACGGGACTCGCCGGGCGGGAGAACGACTGCTTCAGCGGCGACCACCCGCTCAACCCCGGGCTGTACCACACCGGCTGCGGAGGTGGGGCCAACGGCCAGGGCGAGAAGGTCATCTTCGGCCTGACGACGTCGATCCAGTCGGTCGGTGAGGGCAACTACGGCCGCCTGGGCCCGGGCCAGCAGCAGCGCTACACGCACGCGCTGGCCGAGACGATGTTCGCCGAGCCCGCCACGGGCGGGACGCCGGACGAGCAGCCGGGAGCGATGCCGGAGATCTTCCCGTCGCCGGACCAGGGCGCGAACATCGACCGCTGCTGGACGTGCCGCTCGATGTTCATGCAGGCGTGGGGCAACTACGGCACCGCGTGGGCCGTCGTACACCAGTGGCTGGGCGTGCGGCCCGACCTCGGCCGCCAGCTTGTCGAGTTCGTCCCGCAGGTGCCGCAGGGCCAGACCTCGGTGCAGGGACAGGACATCCGGCTCGGCGGCGGGTCCGCCGACGTGCTGGCCACCCACGCGGGGAGCAGCTACCGCACGCAGATCGACACCACCAAGGGCGTGGGCGCCGGCGAGGTCGTCATCGGCTACACCCTCCCGAGCGGCGCGCGGCCCACGGCCGTCGTGCTCGACGGGCGGCCCGTGCACAACTATCAGGTTCTCCAGACCAACCGCGGGACCGAGGTGACGATGTCGACCACCGCCGGGCACCACACGCTGACCATCACAGCCTGAACCAGGGCTCCTCTCGGCTGACGGAGCCGGGATCGCGGCAGCTGGTGTCGGCGGCCGCCTGGCCCGGGATCTGGGTGTCCACCCAGTTTGCGTGGGACGATCGTCGCCGGCATTTGGGTCACGCCGCGGCCACAGCCCTCGGCGGGCTGGGTGGTGACGGCGTATCGGCCCAGGCAGTTGAGGTGGGCATGGCCGGCCGGTGAAGCGAAGCCGAGTGCGGCGACGTTCACGTCCGCGCACGCGTCCACGTTCAATCTCGGTTAGTCGCGAATAGAAGAGCCTTTGGTCCCCAGCCCCGCTCGCGGGGACGCTGACACTGCCGCGGAGCCCGGGTCGGGGCGTGGGCAGCAGCTGGGGGCCTTTGGGCTGTCAGCTGGCCAGTGACCCGATCTTGACCAGGTTGTGGGCGAATGAGACTGGGCGCCGAGCCCACCGTTTGCCAGCAAGAGAACGACCGTGCCGTCGGCGTGGCCGACTGCGTTGTCGCGGCGACGTGGTCAGACAGGTTGGATACGTTGACGCAGTGCGGTGCCGGCCCGGGGTTCTCGAACCCGGCCACCGGCCAGCCCGCTGCAGACGGTCGGCGTGGTCCGGGCGAGGCTGTCGTGCCGGTACGCCGGTGAAGGGCACCGCCGTTGCGTCACGATCGTAGGTGTTGTGCGGCCTGCGTCCGGGTAACGTCCGGGACGACTCGGGTCTTCAGATCGCGGCGTTTGCCGTGGTTCGGCGGACACGACGGAGGTGCAGATCATGCGCGCACGGATCCGGACGGTCGTCACGCTGGGTTCAGCGGCGGCGCTGGTCACGGCTTTGGGGTTCGGCGCTTCGCCGGTCCTCGCCTCGGCACGAAGCGGCGAGGCGCCGGGTGCCCCAGGCGCGGCCAGCGACTGGGTCACTGGCGACAAAGATGGCTTCGGGACCGCCCGCGGCACCGACAGCAAGGTCTGGTACACGCTCAACAACGGAGAGTTGAGCGAGATCTACTACCCGCGCATCGACACGCCGAGCACGCGAGACACCCAACTCGTCGTTACCGACGGCCGCACGTTCACGGATCGGGAGACCACCGACACGATCCACCGGGTCCGCCTGCTCGACCCGGAGAGCCTGAGCTACCAGCAGATCGACAGTGCGAGGTCGGGCAAGTACGTCATCACCAAGACCTATGTCACCGACCCGCAGCGTTCCACGGTGCTGGTTGACATCGAGTTCCGCTCCCTGACCGGGCAGCGCTACCGGGTCTACGTCCTGCACGACCCCGCCCTGAGCATGACCGGCGATGACGACACCGGGTCGACTCAGAGCGGGGCAATCGTGGCCACCGACGGGACGAACAGCGACGCCGTGCTCGCGTCGAGCGGTTTCAGCAAGACCTCCAGCGGCTATCAGGGCCAGAGCGACGGCTGGACCGACCTGGCAAGCGATCACCAGATGGACTGGATGTACACCGCCGGCCAGCCCGGAAACGTCGTGCAGACGGGCCAGACGGCGCTGACCGGCCTCGCCGGCGGGCAGCGCCTCACCCTGGCGATCGGGTTCGCGGCGGGCACCTCGGCCGCTGTCTCGATGGCGCGCGCGTCACTGGCGTCAAGGTTCGCCGGCACACAGCAGGCCTACGCCGCGGGATGGCATCAATATCTCGCGACCCTCAACCCGGTCCCGCGCTCGGCGGCACAGTCCGCAACCGAATATCACGTCTCACAGATGGTCCTGGCCGCCAGCGAGGACAAGACCTACCGTGGCGGTTTCGTGGCAGCTCCGGGGCGGCCCTGGGCGTGGGCGAACGTGCTGCAGTTCTTGCCCGTGTACCACGCCGTCTGGTCACGGGACCTGTATGAGATCGCCACCGCCCTGATCGCGATGGGCGACCGAGCGGCGGCCAACCGGGCGCTGGACTACCTGTTCAACGTCCAGCAGAGGCCGGACGGCTCCTATCCGCAGAACAGCAGACTGTCGGGGGAGGCGGTGTTCGGCGGCCTGCAAATGGACGAGGTGTCCTTCCCCACCGTGCTGGCCGGGCAATTGGACCGGACCGGAGCGGCGGATTGGGAGCACATCCGCAAGGCGGAGGACTTCGTCATCGCGAACGGTCCGAGCACGCCCGGCGAGCGCTGGGAGAACGCCTCGGGCTACTCGCCGGCCACGATCGCCGCTGAGATCTCGGGCCTGGTGGTCGGAGCCGGCATCGCCCGCAAGAACGGCGACAATGCCCGCGCAGACCACTACCTGCAGATCGCCGACTCATGGCGCGGCAACCTCGGGCAATGGACCGTCACGACCAACGGTCCCCTAAGCAGCCAGCCCTACTTCCTGCGCATCACCGCCGACGGCGATGCGAACGCGGGTACGCAGATTCAGCTTTCCGACGGCGGGCCGCTGATCGATCAACGCGAGGTGCTGGACCCGAGCTTCCTCGAGCTAGTCCGCCTCGGCGTGCTCCGCCCGGACGACCCGCGGGTCCTCAACTCGCTGACCCTGGTGGATCAGTACCTGGGTTACTCCACGCCCAACGGGCCGTTCTGGCACCGCGCGAGTTTCGACGGATACGGCGAGACGGCCGACGGATCGGAATGGCAGCCGACCCCGACAGGGTCGGGGATCACCCACGGACGCGGCTGGCCACTGCTCACCGGCGAGCGCGGCGAGTACCAGCTTGCCGCTGGATCGGACGCGCAGAACTACCTCGACACCATTGCCCGCTCCGCCGACAACGCGAGTTGGCTGCTCCCAGAACAGGTGTGGGACCACCAGCCCCCGGCGGGTACAGGGTCGGACTTTCAACCGGGCGAGCCGACCTTCTCCGCCACCCCGCTCGCCTGGACGCACGCGCAGTTCATCCGGCTCGCGTGGTCCATCGACAACGGCGCGCCGATCGAGACCCCGCAACCGGTCGCCTGCCGCTACTCAAGCCCGATCTGCGGTCACTGACCCGACGTCGCTCCTGGCACAACACCGGTAGGCCGCTGGCGAGGTGCCCGCCGAGGCGGGTCCTTTTCCTAATAAATAACCCCAGAGTTCTCTGAGTTCTCCGTGGGCCCTGTAGTCCCAGGCCCTGGGGGTTCTTCCGTGATCTGTGGTGGTGCTGTGATCTGAGGGTTTTCCGGTATTCCTGAGGCTGTATCGTCTGTATCGCTGATCTTGCTGGATCAGTGAAGGCGAGGAGGCCCGGGTTGAGCCTGGCGGTCGTGCGGGATCTGCGGAAGGCGCGTGCCCCGGCTGGGCCGGATGAGCTGGCAACATTCGAGACCGATGTGCTGGCCGGGTTCGTCCTAGCCCGGGCGGCGGCCGGGCTGGCCGATGCCACATCCGCTCGGATGTGGGCACGCAACTACGCGGCGCCCGCCTGATGGCCGAGGTCGGGTTGCGCGTCAACGAGGCCAGCCATCTTGATCTGGCCGATGTCAGTGGGACCTGGGCCGGTTCGGGAAGCTGCACGTCCGCAAAGGCAAGGGCGCCCGCGGGTCGGGGCCGCGCGAGCGCATGGTGCCGTTGATCAACGCGCCGGGGTGACCCTGCGGTGGTTCGTCGAGGACGTGTGGTGGTGCTGCTTCGATGATGATCACGCCCGTCCTGGTGCCCCGGCTGTTTGTTCCGAGTGGCGCAACGCCGACGGGACGGCGGCCCGCGTGGGCAACGAGACGCTGCGGTCGGCGCTGGCCGCTGCTGCGGCGGCGCATCTGCCGGACCGGGTCACCCCGCATGCCCTGCGGCATTTGCGCCTCGCAGCTCTACCTCGGCGGGATGGACCTGGTTGCGATCCAGCAGGCCCTCGGCCATGTCTGGGTCGCCACAACCATGAATTACATTCACGTCCACGCCACCCATGTCGAGGACGCTACGCCGGTGCCGCCAGGCGCACCGATAGGCGCGTGGCCCTGGCGGGCGCGGTCGTAGCCGGCGAGGGCTTGATCTTTGCGGCCAACGGATCCCGCTTGCCGAGCTGCCCCGGGGCGCGAAGCGGGGTCTTGTCAGGGGTGGCGGGCCGGCCGCGGCGTGGTCCACGATCGGAGGGGGGTGCGAGGTGGGCGCAAGCACGGCAGCGCGGGTGCTGGTGGACCGGGCCAGCCCGGCCGACCTGATGCAGCTTGCCACGGACGTCGGACCCGCGCCCATGCACGTCGGCGCCGTGCTGATCCTCGGCACCGGGCCAGGCTTTAGCGTTGTGGAAGCACAGCGGCTGCTGGGTGAGCACGTCCACGCCGTGCCCCGGCTCCGGCGTCGGCTGCGCCGGGCGCCGCCCGGCTGCGGTCGGCTGTTCTGGGCCGACGACCCGGCGTTTGACCTCCGGCATCACGTCCGGCTGCTGCCCTGCCCGCCACCCGGTGACGAGCGGGCACTGCTGGAGGTGGCCGCGGCCGTGACCCGCGAGCCCTTGCCCCGGTCCCGGCCGCTGTGGTCGGCCACGTTCGTCACCGGCCTCGCAGGCGGCGGCACCGGCCTGGTCATCGTCATGAACCACGTGCTGGCGGACGGCATCGGCGGGCTCGCGGTACTGGCCAGGCTGGTGGATGAGGTTCCGGGCATGCCTCCCGGTAACCCGGAGGCGGCGGGGTTCCCGGTCCCTGCTCCCCGGGCCCGCACGCTCGCCGCCGACGCCTGGGCGGGCCGGGCGCGTCGCCTCACCCACCTGGCGAGCAGCTTGCGCATGATCCGGCAGGGCCTCGCCGAACTGGGCGGCGCCCGCACGCCCCGCAGGCTCGCGCCGACATCCCTGAACCGCCCCACCGGGCCGCAGCGGCGGCTCGATGTCGTCGCCGCCGACCTCGCCGCGATCCGCGAACTGGGTCACGCCCACGGCGGCACCGTCAACGACGTGATCCTCGCCGCCATCGCCGGGGCGCTCCGGGCCCTGCTGGCAAGCCGGGGCGAAGAACTTGACCTGGTGACGGCATCGGTGCCGGTGTCGGCACGCCAGGCAACCACCGGCGGCCAGCTCGGCAACCAGGTCGGGGTGATGCCGGTGGCCCTGCCCGTCGGCGGCGACCTGGCCGCCCGCGTGACCCGGATCGCCGCGATCACCCGCGAGCGCAAGACAGCAGCCCGCGGCACTTCGGCGGCGCTGCTCGGACCGCCGTTCCGGCTGCTGGCCCCAACCGGGCTGCTCCGCTGGTTCTTCAACCGCCAGCGGCTGATTCACACCTTCGCCACCAACCTGCGCGGCCCGGCAGAGCCGCTCACATTCGCCGGTGCCCCGGTGCGGGCGGTGATCCCTATCCCGAATACGACCGGCAACGTCACCGTCACTTTCGGCGTGCTGTCCTACGCCGGGACGCTGCGGATCACCGTCTTGTCCGATCCCAGCCGGGTGCCGGACGTGGCCATGCTGACGGCCGCCCTGCGCCGGGAACTGGGCAGCGCGGCCCGCTGACCGGCGCGGTCGGCGGCTCCCTGGTCCGCCGAACAGGTGCGGCGCCCCGGGCGGGGAATGCCAGCCCGCATGGTGCTGGTCAGCGAGATGCCGCAGACGTGCCTGCAGAACCCGGAGCATCAGTCGGCCCCGGGCCAGGTCCTGCGGGCGGCGCGGCCGCGAAGTGAGGGGCGTGCGCGGGGCTCACGGGTGGCGCGGGCGTCGGGTACCGCCGCCGACCCAGAGCCGAACCAGTCCGACGGCGATGGCGATGAACGAGGCGCCTGCGATGACGCCGAGAATGACGTCGCTCGTCAACACCGCGACGACCACGCCGATCGCCACGCCGATTCCTGTGAGCGTGCTCACCACGACAGGGCTGGGTCTTTGTTCTATCCGTGTCATGCCTTCCTCCGGTCCATCAGCGGTGGCGACGCTGCAGGTCTGAGCAGCGCGGGTGGCCGCGTTGGTGTCACTTTGACGCTGCGCCAGCCGCACCAAGCGGCACCAGAGCCGTGCGGCCTGCGCCCGTTGCGCAAGGTCCTGGCCCGACTCCGGCGGCTGCCCTTCGGCCCGGACGCACACGACCTTGGGCCCTGGCCGCTGACGCCCCGCGGCTCCGAAGATCGGAGATGAGTGGGGTGTTTGTCGTGCTCGAGTTGCGTGACGTCTCCAAGCGCTACGGGGATGTGTCGGCGCTGTCCGGGTGCACCTTCCAGGTGCGGCCCGGCCGGCTGACCGGGTTCGTCGGCCCGAACGGTGCCGGAAAGACGACCGCGATGCGCGCCATTCTCGGGCTGGTGACGCAAGATGCCGGCACTGTGAGCTGGCGGGGCCACCCGGTCTCGGCCGCGGACCGCCGGCGGTTCGGCTACATGCCCGAGGAGCGTGGGCTGTACCCGAAGATGCGGGTCGTCGACCAACTGGTGTTCCTTGGCCGACTGTCCGGGCTGTCCTCCGCAGCCGCAGCACGGGAGGCCGACCGTTGGCTTGATGCTTTGGGACTCGGCGAGCGAAAGGCGTCCCGGCTGGACGACCTGTCGCACGGTAACCAGCAGCGGGTGCAGTTGGCTGCCGCTCTGGTCCACGCGCCCGAGCTGCTCGTGCTCGATGAGCCGTTCTCCGGCCTGGACCCGCTCGCCATGGATTCGATGTCCGCCCTCCTGACCGACATCGCCGGCGCAGGCGCCGCGGTGCTGTTCTCCAGCCACCAGCTCGATCTCGTCGAGCACCTATGCGAGGACGTCGTCGTCATCAATGCTGGCCACGTCGTGCTGAGCGGCGACCTCGACAAGATCAGGGACGCCGCCACTGACCGGTACCTCGAGGTCACCGTTACAGGCGACCCCGACCGGTTGCTGCACCTGACTGACGCCACAGTTGTCGCACACGACGGCGATGGCATCCGCCTCCGTGTGCCGCGCACGGGCGACCCCGTCGGGCTGCTCGACCGGCTGCGCGGTGACGTGGTGCGTCTGGCCTACGAGCCGCCGACGCTTTCCGAGCTGTTCAGGGCGGCGGTCGCGGGCGAGGCTGTGAGCGTCTCGGAGGTGTCCGGTGTGGCGGGCTGAACTGCGCGAAGGGTGGCGGCGTATCTGGATCGTCGCGCTTCGGGAGATCCGCGAGCGTGGTGGTAGCCGGGCCTACCGCATCTCGACCGTGCTTGCCGTGCTGCTCGTCGTCGCGGTCATCCTGATCCCGTCACTGACCGGGGAGTCGAAGACCTACCACGTCGGTCTCACCGGCACCGTCCCAGCTGGTACCGTCGCCGCGCTCGATGTCCAGGCCAACGCCGTCGGCCACCAGCTCGAAACCACGCGCTACGCGACGCTCGACCAGGGGGAGCGTGCCGTGCGGGACAAGAAGATCGATGTGCTGCTCGTCGACGGCAGCCGACTGGACTGGCGGACGCGCTCCGACAGTACCCTCACCGCCGTCATCGCGAACGCGCTGCAGGCCGTCCACATCCACCAGCAGGCCGACCGGCTGGGCATCCCCACCGACCAGCTCGCGCAGCTGCTCGTTCCGGTGACGCTGACCAGCCGCACGATCGGTGCCGCGCACACCGCCGATAAAGACGCGAACACGGTCGGCTTCATCGCCGTCGGCCTTCTCTACGTGGCGATCAGCTTCTACGCCGGGTTTGTCCTCACCGGCGTCGTGCAGGAGAAGGCGAACCGGGTAGCTGAGGTTTTGCTTGCCCGCATGCCGGCCCGTCAAGTGCTCGCCGGCAAGGTGGTCGGCATCGGCGCCGTCGGACTCGGGCAGTTCGCGCTCATAGCCATCGCCGCCGGAGTCACCGTACAGCTGATGAACCACGCGGACGCGCCGAGCATCCCCGCCGACGTGCTCGGCTGGACCCTCATCTGGTTCATCCTCGGCTACCTGTTCTACAGCGTCGTCTACGCCGCCCTCGGCGCAACGACCTCCCGCATCGAGGACGCCCAATCCGCCATCGCACCCATCACCGGCCTGATGCTTCTCAGCTACCTCGGCGTCATCTACGCCGAGGAGAACCCGGATGCGGCACTCACCGTTGTCCTGTCCTACTTCCCGCCAACCGCCCCGATCGTGATGACCTACCGCGTCGCCGTCCACGCCGCCCCCGGATGGCAGATCATCACCACCGCCCTCGTCACGGCCCTCGCGATCTGGGCACTCATGCGCGCCGCCGGCCGCATCTACAGCGGCGCGCTGCTCCGCTTCGGCGGCCGAATCCCACTCCGTGACCTCCTCCGCTCCAGCACCACTTGATCAGGCGCGCTCTAAGGAACGTAATTCCTCATCTGGGCGGTCCGAAGTACGGGCATCGCGAGGTCGGATGACGCGCAGATCGGCGAATCTCGCGCCTTGGCACCGACGTCCACCAGTACCAGAGCTACGTTCAGTGACGGGCTTGCCGCTAGGTAGGCAGTCTGGCATCAGCGCCGACGGCCCCGAACTCGACGACCGTCCGCACCCACCCGCAAGAACGCGCGGTCGGCGGCCTGCGCGGATGTTCGGTCCAGACATGCGATCAGCTTTGGGCGTGGGCTCTCAGCAGGCGGTTCAGAGTAGTAGTGCTGCTGCGGTGGCGAGATCGAACAGTTCCCGTCGGACCTCATGCCTGGTCCAGTTCCGGTGTGCCCACGCGTCGCCACTTACGTCGTCACCCGCGTAGAGGTACTGCGCGAAGCGGATACCTCGGAATCTGGCAAGCTGCTCGCATTTGCAGTTGAGAAGCGAGATCGCGCGCCGTCCTTGCGCTCTCGAGGACCGCGCGTGAGGATCGCAGCGGGTTGACCTGGAGGTTGGCGATGGCGCTGAGGATCATCTGCATGTGCGGGTATGTCATCCAGGGCGGCGACGACGACGAGCTCTGGAGGAACGCGCAAGGCCATATGGGCGTCTTGCACCCCGAGCTGGTTGGCAACGTGACGCGCGAGGACATCCTCGCGCAGGCCGAGCAGCTCTAGCTGTCCGCGCTGTCCAGCAGTCGTCGGTGGACGCCCTGCACGGTGGGGCTGGGCGCGATCCCGAGCTCCTCTCGGAGCAGGACGCGTAGCCGCTCGTAGGCGCGGAGCGCTTCGGCGACGTTGCCGCGCCGCGCGAGCGCTTCCATGAGGAGGCGGTGCCCGGTCTCGCGGTAAGGCGCAAGCTCGGTCAGCATCCTGGCGCGTTCCTCGGCCTGCGCCAGCGCCGGACCGCCAAGGCCAAGGTCGGCGGCGGCAAAGCACTCCAGCCCGCGCAGCCGGACCTCCTCCAGCCGGCGCCGCCACTCGTCGATCCAGGGCGCCTCGAGCCCGGTGAGAAACGGCCTGGTGGCGACGTGATAGGCGATCCCGGCCGGACCCCATGCCTGCGCCCACCGTCCCTCCGCGATGCTGGATTCCGCCCGATGGGCGCCCTCCAGGGCCGCCTCGGCATCGACGAAGATCGCCGGCGGCAGGAGCAACTCGATCTCGGTCCGCCCTCGGAGATGTTCGGCCCCCAGGCCGCGCCGCAGCTTGGACAGCAGCACGCTCAGCGCGTTTCTCGCCTCTGTGGGAGCGTCCTCTCCCCAGCCGGCCATGAGTAGCTTGTCGCGGGCCAATGGACGGCCACGGTTGAGGACGAGGTAGGCGAACAGGACTCGCCCAATGCGGCCGGGCAGCGTGTCTTCGATGCGGGAACCACCGACGTCGGCGACGAAGCGACCGCACAGTTGGATTCTGGCCTTCGTCCACTGGCCCATCAGACGACCTCGGGTCAAGTCCTTATCCCTCTCGTGACGGCAAGGATACGGAAAGGACGGGGAAAGGCTAGGGAACGGTTCGCGCAAGCAGCGGCCGCAACCATGAACTCGTCAGCGGCGGCCAGAGCCGCGAAGGAGGAGTCATGGAATCCAGGAACGTCCAGAACTACCGCGCTGGTCACGAGGCCTTCAACCAGAGGGACTTCGTGGCCATGACCAAGCAGTACGCCGACAGCATCACCTGGACTGATCACTCGCAGGACCGAACATTCAAGACGCCCCAAGAGTTCAGGGACGACTTCCTGGCTGGGTGGGTCAGCGCCTCTCCCAGCATCAGAATCGTCGGCCCCCGCTACATCGACGCTGGCCAGACGGTGGTATGCACCTTCACCGTCGTCGGCACGCATCATGGGCCGCTCGGACCGTTCCCCGCCACCGGCAAGGAGTTCGCGCTGCCGCTCTGCGAGATGTGGCACTTCGACTCGAGCGGGCGGGTCGTCGGCGGGGACCTCTACTACGACCAGGTCTCGCTGTTCACGCAGTTGGGCCTGATGCCGCAGCCTTCCGGCGCGTAGGCGGCTTCACGAGCGGAACGGAAGCGACACCGCTCTGGATCACACGACAAGACTGATGTCCGAGCTGCAGGACCCCACTTTCTACCGCACCCCGGCCGACGCGATCGCGGCCCCGCCGTGACCAACACCGACGTGCCCACCAGGTCCGGCACCGGCAAGCTGATGGCCCTCGTGTCGGCCACCGCCGGCACCAGACGGCAATCCCAAGGAGACAATCATGACCGAGACCATAGATCCCACGTTCTACCGCAGCCCGGCCGACGCGATCGCCGCGCCACCCGAGCGGCTCGCCTACGTGGCCGCGTTCGACCCCGCGGGCCGGGTCAAGGACGCGATGGCCGTCCTCGACACCGACCCGTCCTCACCCGGCTACGGCAGGGTGGTGGGCTGGAGCGAGCTGCCCACCAGCGGCAACGAGCTGCACCACTTCGGCTGGAACGCCTGCTCCAGCGCGCTGTGTCACCAGGGCCACGG
>Ga0137372_10005793_pt1 | contig 12048 bp, 1 predicted proteins | sample SagtaG_6_FD_104911 | JGI IMG/M metagenome (GOLD analysis project Ga0137372, IMG submission 104911) | Vadose zone soil microbial communities from Sagehorn Ranch, Mendocino, California, USA - Sage1_R_60_16 metaG | ecosystem: Environmental > Terrestrial > Soil > Vadose zone | place: USA: California...
CATGATGTTGCCCACGCGCTGGCAATAAATCAGGCCGGGAAACAACCGGCGCTCGAAGTCCGCTTCAATCTCTTTCGGATTCGCCTTCACCATTTTGCGCATCATGTCGCGATGCGCTCCCTTAATCATGCCCCCGAAAGGGGTGTGCATGGCCAGATAGCCAAAGGTCCTGGCGAAGTCGGCGCCCTCCACACGCTTTTTGTACTCCAGAAAAGAACTCTCGAAACAATCCAAGTAGGAAAGCAGGGACAGATCGGCGTCGCCCGCCTCACTATCGGGAACTGGCCGACACGCATCCATCACCTCGTAACCATAGTATCCGCTCGCTCCGACATCGACTTGGAATACATACGGCAGTTCGCTGACGATCATCGCCACCGCGCCGGCTCCGGCGCTCGGCTCGAAAAACGACCAATCGCTTGTCAGCGAATCTCCGCCCTCCACCGTCATGAAGCGGGTAATGTCGGTGGCGATCACCAAAACCTTAGCTCCGGGCGAAGCCTGAGACAGAACGAAATTGACCGCCATCTGCAACCCGGCCACACCGGAATAACATGCGTTTTTCAGCTCGAACAAACGGCAATTACGATTCAAGCCCAAGAGTTTGTGAAAGTACGTACTCATCGACTTGCCGAAATCGAAGGCCGATTCAGTACAAGTAATAACCATCTCGATCCGGTCTTTTTCGTCCGGGCTCATGGCGTCGACGAGCGGTTTGGCCGCGTTCACGCCAAAGCTGACAGGATCTTCATAAGGCAGGGCGACGGTTTTTTCTTTCATCAGCAAGTTCGAAAATCGTGTAATGTCCAGATTGCGATGCCTGGCAAGCTTTTCGACGTTCACGTAGGCGCTGCCTGTAAAAGCATTGATCGCTTCGATTCCAACGATACTCATATGTTTCCCTCTGATGGTATGGATTCACCTACAGCGGTTTCCAAGTGGATGAATAGCCACCGCAGGGCGCCGCAGAACACAGAGAAATGTTTATGTCCTCTGTGCTCTGGGGCGCCATGCGGTGGCTAACAGTCTTCATACATTTAAAAACCGGTATAAAATTGAACATCCGCGCAGTGTCCTGTCCCTTTCTCAAGCGAAAAGCCGCGAAGGAATCTTTATTGGAAAACTGCGGAAGCCGGACTGAGCAACCGTCCGTTCGCAGCCCCCTCCGCCTCTACGATAGACTGACTACTCGTCAGCGGGCTGCCGATCGGTCTAACGTACAGGTTCCTCAACGCGATCAACACGTTTCCACTTTCGTTCAAAATTCGGATGTTGAACTTCCTGGCTCCTGTGTGATTCCGCATCTGCGAGTCCGCATATTCCGCATACGCATAACACGTTTGAGACAGAGGGTGGACGATCTCGACTTCGTCCAGCGCAAACGGCACGTGGGGCGTCGTCGAGTCCACGCCTCCAGCCAGGGCGGCGATTGTCTGCAAGGCGCCGTCAATCATACTGGGATGAAGGATGAATTGATCGAAGTCGCCTTTCAAATGGTCCGGTATCTTCAACTTGGATAGAGCGAATGCGCCATTGATATAAATCTCCTGCAGGGTTTGGAAAGAGTGACCATACTGCAGGCCGTAATCGCTGAATTTCCTGTAAAAGGCCGCCGCCTGCTGAGGTGTTCCGCATTGCGCTTTGAGGGCTTGAATCGAAATGCGATCCTCAGTATCGGCCCGCGGCTGGGCGGGTTTCGTCCAGTCATCGCTGAAATCCAACCGACCTTCTGAATGAACGATCGTTTCATTATCATCGTCCGCCGACGAAATCGTGTATTCCACGCTGTCCCCGATGTGTTTCAGGGAGATCCGAAGCGTTTGTGGACCTGTCAGGAAAATCAGAGGCTGGACCCAGACAATATCCTTGATCTTGCGAACCCTTTGTTCGCCGGCGATGTTTCCTGCAATACACGCCATCTCCAGAAATCCCGCTCCCGGAAAAAACCTTTCGTCGTTCACCTTGTGATCGACCGCATAAAATGCGGTATCCGGCAGCGACGAGCTGAAACGGACTTCCTTCAAGGTAGAGGAGTTGTAGCCAATCAACGGATGCAGTTGAGCGTTGGATACCGTCCGCCCTTCCGGAATCGGAGCGTCCGTAATCCAGTATCGTTCCCTCGCAAACGGATAGGTTGGCAGGCTGATCCGGCGAGGTCTCGTCTCGTGATAGAGACTCTCCCATTTTACGTCTTCGCCTGCTGCCCACATGGAAGCGAGTTCGCGCAGGTTCCGCTCTCTCAGAGCCTCCTGTGCAACCTTCGAGGGGCGGGTGGAGCCCCGCCGCGGGCCAAGGCTGCCTCGGTAGACATCGGCAGAAGATTGTCGTTGGCTCCACCCGCTCAGCCGATCGATGAGTTCATCCACGTTCGACACGATAAGCGCCAACCTCTCTTCCATCGCTTCTCTGCCGACCTGGAGTGTGTAGCACAGGTTCGCAAGATCGATGTCCGGCTCACTTCGTAAATGAACGAGCAGACGATGGGCGTATTCCCGGAGCCGCTCCTCATTCTTCGCGGACACCGTGAATACGCAGGGTCCCGCCGCTCGCGCGTCCGGCGGGACGCTCGCATTCCTGTATTCCTCCACAATCAAGCATGCGTTCACCCCCCCGGCCCCGAAGGAGTTGATCAGCGCGCGCCGCGGTCGCCCGGGAGACGATACCCATTCGGACAGCCCACGCTGCAGGTAAAACGGCGACTCCCTGAATTCGATGTCGGTGTTCACCTCGTCAGAATAAATGGAAGGCGCCAGTTGTTGATGCTTCATTTGCAGGATGACCTTCGCAAGGCTGGCCATTCCCGCCGCAGACTCCGAATGCCCGATATTGGCTTTGACCGAACCGATCGGACAGAATCCCGTTTTCGCCGTCTGTTTTCGAAACGCCTGGGTCAACGCCGCAATTTCGATGCTGTCACCCAACTGTGTGCCCGTGCCATGCCCTTCGACATAACCGATAATTTCAGGATGAATCCTCGCCTTCTCGAGGGCGCGGCTGATCAGATTCGCCTGGGAGTTCGGATTCGGCGCGGAATAACCGTTCGACCGCCCACTGTGGTCGAACGCGCTGCCTGGGATGACGGCGTAAATATGATCCTGATCGGCGATCGCTTTGCTCAGCGGTTTCAGTACTACCGTTCCTACGCCCTCTCCGGGAACGAACCCGCTGGCGCCGGCGCCATAGCTGTGACACTTTCCGTCGAGAGAAAGCATGTGTCCCCGGCAGAGCGACTGGTATTTTGACGGATGCAAATACAAATTCACGCCGCCCGCGATCGCGACCTGGCATTCGCGACTCCTGAGGCTTTCGCAAGCGAGATGGAGCGCAACGAGTGAAGAAGAACAAGCCGTGTCAACCGGCATGCTGGGTCCGTTGAAATCGAAGAAATAGGAGACCCGATTCGCAATGGACCAGGGCATGGCGCTGGGACAAACAAAGTTCCCGCGGCTCCGTTCTTCGGGCGCCCACAGATGATAGGAGTTCGTGGTAACGCCGACAAAGACGCCCACGTCCGCGCTCTTTGCTTTGGGAAAGCGCTTTTTCAAGCTATCTCTAGTGTATCCGGCGTCCTCGATGGCCGCCCAAACCGATTCCAGGAACAGACGCTCCTGGGGGTCGATCACCTTGGCCTCCTCAGTGGAAATATTGAAGAAATGCGGGTCGAACTTGTCGTACTCTTCCAGGAAACCGCCCCATTTACAGTAGATTTTTCCGTCCGAAGCGGCCGCCGGATCCGGATCGTAGAACTCCTCATAGTCCCAGCGCTTCGGCGGTACCACATCGATCAAATCTCTCCCCTGTCTCAGATTTTCCCAGTATTCGTCCAGATTCGCAGAGTGAGGATAGTACCCATGGACGCCGATGATTGCGATCGGCTCGGCGGCGATGTTCTCCTCAGAAAATGTAGAGCAAACTGTCGAGTTTGCTCCTGTCTCCCGGGAGAGACCGTTAATGGGAGCAGGAGCAAACTCGACGGTTTGCTCTACATCTTCCTCGATTCCCGTTGATGGAATAGCCGACGCCGAACCCGCCAGACCGAACAGCGCCGCCAAGGGTTCCCGCGCCTCCTCGAGCAGGAATCTCGCGAGTTCCGCGACGGTCTCGCGCTCGTAGAACAACGTCTTCGGCAACGCGCCCAAGTCCCTTTCCAAATTGGCGTTGAGCCGATTAATCATGACCGAATCAACACCAAAGGATTCGAATCGATCTGACGAACCAATCCGGTCCGGCGCGAGCTTGATTTCCTCGCCGATCATCTCTTTTAAATACGCTTCCGTTTTCGCAACGAGCGTTGCGGCGTCAAGACCTTCCGCCTGGGACGACTCGTTTACAGTACCGCGCGCGTAGAGTGGGACAGACTTTAGTCTGTCCGCAGTGTGAAGTGAGGGCGGACAGACTAAAGTCTGTCCCACTCTACGCGCGCGGTACTGTACAGGCCTCACGTTCCGGGCTATGTAGGCGTCTATCTTGTAAGGGATTCCATAAAGAGCGATCCCTTGTAACGCATCGGACCGCAGGAAATCTTCCCAGTATCGAATGCCGTCTTGCGTCGGCAATGGAGATATTCCGGTTTGTTTTTCCAAAAGCGCAATATCACTCTGGGAGATACGCATCCCGCCCTCTTCCCACAAAGGCCAATCTATCGACAGCGTCCGGCCCCGTCGCTTCTGCGCCTTTCTCAGGTTCTCTCGACCTTCAGCAAACGAATCCAGGAAACGATTCCCGTAGGCGTAATCGCACTGCCCAACGTTGCCCATCACTCCGGCGATGGAAGAAAACAGGACGAACAGATCCAGATTTTCGCCGCTCGTCGCAAGATCCACGTTGATCGCGCCATAAACCTTCGGCGCGAGCACTGCGTCCATCTCTTCTCTTGTCTTCTTGAGAATGAAAGCGTCGTGGTTGACGCCCGCGGCATGAATCACCCCATTGATTTGTGAGAATCGAGCCTTTGCCTGCTGCACAACCACGCGCATGTCTTCCAACTCAGACACGTCGGCTTGAATATAGAGGACTTCAGCGCCGTGTCGCGTAAGCCTGCTGATTCTTTCTTCATGTTTTGACGCTGAGCGTCCGACGAGGACCAGTCTCGCCTGAAAGTTCCTGGCCAGGTATTCTCCAAAGATAAACCCCAGTCCGCCCAATCCGCCTGTAATCAGATAGACGCCGTTCTGTTTCAGCGGCAATGCCCAGGGATCATTTTCCATATGCGCGTAAGGAGCCAACTCCCCGACGTAGCGGGCAGGCCTTTGCTTGTCTTCCTCAAGACGGCATCGATAGCGGATCTCTTGCGTCGTCCAGTCATTGTCGTAGATCTCATCCCAAATGAGACCGGCTTTCTCTGCAAGAGATATGTCCCCGCTTTCCGGCCCGCTCTGAATCTCCACAGCCTTTGCAAGATACTTGGGGTTTTCCAGCGTGAGGGTTTTGAAAAAACCACCGATGGCAGCCCCCAACGGGGCCGATGTTTCGCCGTGACTGGAGAAGACCGACAGGATTTTAAGCGGCGCTTGATGTTTTTGTTTCATCAAGGCTCTGCAGAGGTGGAAGTACGTATAGATCCCGCTATTCAGATGTTGGGCCACCTGTCGCTTGTCTTCCAGATTGCACGCTTCCGCACAATGGTGAAGAACCAAACCGGGAAGCAGAGCTTTATTCTTGAGACTTTCTATCAGTTCGTAGAACTGTTCCTCTCGTTCAGGATCTATGACATAAACATTCGGTTCGATTTCCTGGAACGTCTTCCCTGGTTTCACCAGAACGATCGGTCTCCCCGACGAACGACTCTCCATCCGCTCTTTCAACGCCTCGGCCAATCCGTTCGACACGTCCAGCATCAGGATTGGGCCCGTCGCCGACAGTCTTTCATCAGGCGCAGCCAGCGCTTTCAACGTCCATTGGAGATAGTAATAGGCCCTCCGCTTTTCCTCAGGCAACTGCTCAGCCCCCGGTACGGTACGGGGAGCGTAAGCGACCTGAGGTACGGTACGGGGAGCGTGAGCGACCTGAGCATCGATCAGGAGGCCTCCTGATCGATGCTCAGGTCGCTCACGCTCCCCGTACCGTACCTCAGGTCGCTTACGCTCCCCGTACCGTACCGGGGGCTGAGCAGTTGCCTGAGGAAAAGCGGAGGGCCTATTACTATCTCCAATGGACGTTGAAAGCGCTGGCTGCGCCTGATGAAAGACTGTCGGCGACGGGCCCAATCCTGATGCTGGACGTGTCGAACGGATTGGCCGAGGCGTTGAAAGAGCGGATGGAGAGTCGTTCGTCGGGGAGACCGATCGTTCTGGTGAAACCAGGGAAGACGTTCCAGGAAATCGAACCGAATGTTTATGTCATAGATCCTGAACGAGAGGAACAGTTCTACGAACTGATAGAAAGTCTCAAGAATAAAGCTCTGCTTCCCGGTTTGGTTCTTCACCATTGTGCGGAAGCGTGCAATCTGGAAGACAAGCGACAGGTGGCCCAACATCTGAATAGCGGGATCTATACGTACTTCCACCTCTGCAGAGCCTTGATGAAACAAAAACATCAAGCGCCGCTTAAAATCCTGTCGGTCTTCTCCAGTCACGGCGAAACATCGGCCCCGTTGGGGGCTGCCATCGGTGGTTTTTTCAAAACCCTCACGCTGGAAAACCCCAAGTATCTTGCAAAGGCTGTGGAGATTCAGAGCGGGCCGGAAAGCGGGGACATATCTCTTGCAGAGAAAGCCGGTCTCATTTGGGATGAGATCTACGACAATGACTGGACGACGCAAGAGATCCGCTATCGATGCCGTCTTGAGGAAGACAAGCAAAGGCCTGCCCGCTACGTCGGGGAGTTGGCTCCTTACGCGCATATGGAAAATGATCCCTGGGCATTGCCGCTGAAACAGAACGGCGTCTATCTGATTACAGGCGGATTGGGCGGACTGGGGTTTATCTTTGGAGAATACCTGGCCAGGAACTTTCAGGCGAGACTGGTCCTCGTCGGACGCTCAGCGTCAAAACATGAAGAAAGAATCAGCAGGCTTACGCGACACGGCGCTGAAGTCCTCTATATTCAAGCCGACGTGTCTGAGTTGGAAGACATGCGCGTGGTTGTGCAGCAGGCAAAGGCTCGATTCTCACAAATCAATGGGGTGATTCATGCCGCGGGCGTCAACCACGACGCTTTCATTCTCAAGAAGACAAGAGAAGAGATGGACGCAGTGCTCGCGCCGAAGGTTTATGGCGCGATCAACGTGGATCTTGCGACGAGCGGCGAAAATCTGGATCTGTTCGTCCTGTTTTCTTCCATCGCCGGAGTGATGGGCAACGTTGGGCAGTGCGATTACGCCTACGGGAATCGTTTCCTGGATTCGTTTGCTGAAGGTCGAGAGAACCTGAGAAAGGCGCAGAAGCGACGGGGCCGGACGCTGTCGATAGATTGGCCTTTGTGGGAAGAGGGCGGGATGCGTATCTCCCAGAGTGATATTGCGCTTTTGGAAAAACAAACCGGAATATCTCCATTGCCGACGCAAGACGGCATTCGATACTGGGAAGATTTCCTGCGGTCCGATGCGTTACAAGGGATCGCTCTTTATGGAATCCCTTACAAGATAGACGCCTACATAGCCCGGAACGTGAGGCCTGTACAGTACCGCGCGCGTAGAGTGGGACAGACTTTAGTCTGTCCGCCCTCACTTCACACTGCGGACAGACTAAAGTCTGTCCCACTCTACGCGCGCGGTACTGTAAACGAGTCGTCCCAGGCGGAAGGTCTTGACGCCGCAACGCTCGTTGCGAAAACGGAAGCGTATTTAAAAGAGATGATCGGCGAGGAAATCAAGCTCGCGCCGGACCGGATTGGTTCGTCAGATCGATTCGAATCCTTTGGTGTTGATTCGGTCATGATTAATCGGCTCAACGCCAATTTGGAAAGGGACTTGGGCGCGTTGCCGAAGACGTTGTTCTACGAGCGCGAGACCGTCGCGGAACTCGCGAGATTCCTGCTCGAGGAGGCGCGGGAACCCTTGGCGGCGCTGTTCGGTCTGGCGGGTTCGGCGTCGGCTATTCCATCAACGGGAATCGAGGAAGATGTAGAGCAAACCGTCGAGTTTGCTCCTGCTCCCATTAACGGTCTCTCCCGGGAGACAGGAGCAAACTCGACAGTTTGCTCTACATTTTCTGAGGAGAACATCGCCGCCGAGCCGATCGCAATCATCGGCGTCCATGGGTACTATCCTCACTCTGCGAATCTGGACGAATACTGGGAAAATCTGAGACAGGGGAGAGATTTGATCGATGTGGTACCGCCGAAGCGCTGGGACTATGAGGAGTTCTACGATCCGGATCCGGCGGCCGCTTCGGACGGAAAAATCTACTGTAAATGGGGCGGTTTCCTGGAAGAGTACGACAAGTTCGACCCGCATTTCTTCAATATTTCCACTGAGGAGGCCAAGGTGATCGACCCCCAGGAGCGTCTGTTCCTGGAATCGGTTTGGGCGGCCATCGAGGACGCCGGATACACTAGAGATAGCTTGAAAAAGCGCTTTCCCAAAGCAAAGAGCGCGGACGTGGGCGTCTTTGTCGGCGTTACCACGAACTCCTATCATCTGTGGGCGCCCGAAGAACGGAGCCGCGGGAACTTTGTTTGTCCCAGCGCCATGCCCTGGTCCATTGCGAATCGGGTCTCCTATTTCTTCGATTTCAACGGACCCAGCATGCCGGTTGACACGGCTTGTTCTTCTTCACTCGTTGCGCTCCATCTCGCTTGCGAAAGCCTCAGGAGTCGCGAATGCCAGGTCGCGATCGCGGGCGGCGTGAATTTGTATTTGCATCCGTCAAAATACCAGTCGCTCTGCCGGGGACACATGCTTTCTCTCGACGGAAAGTGTCACAGCTATGGCGCCGGCGCCAGCGGGTTCGTTCCCGGAGAGGGCGTAGGAACGGTAGTACTGAAACCGCTGAGCAAAGCGATCGCCGATCAGGATCATATTTACGCCGTCATCCCAGGCAGCGCGTTCGACCACAGTGGGCGGTCGAACGGTTATTCCGCGCCGAATCCGAACTCCCAGGCGAATCTGATCAGCCGCGCCCTCGAGAAGGCGAGGATTCATCCTGAAATTATCGGTTATGTCGAAGGGCATGGCACGGGCACACAGTTGGGTGACAGCATCGAAATTGCGGCGTTGACCCAGGCGTTTCGAAAACAGACGGCGAAAACGGGATTCTGTCCGATCGGTTCGGTCAAAGCCAATATCGGGCATTCGGAGTCTGCGGCGGGAATGGCCAGCCTTGCGAAGGTCATCCTGCAAATGAAGCATCAACAACTGGCGCCTTCCATTTATTCTGACGAGGTGAACACCGACATCGAATTCAGGGAGTCGCCGTTTTACCTGCAGCGTGGGCTGTCCGAATGGGTATCGTCTCCCGGGCGACCGCGGCGCGCGCTGATCAACTCCTTCGGGGCCGGGGGGGTGAACGCATGCTTGATTGTGGAGGAATACAGGAATGCGAGCGTCCCGCCGGACGCGCGAGCGGCGGGACCCTGCGTATTCACGGTGTCCGCGAAGAATGAGGAGCGGCTCCGGGAATACGCCCATCGTCTGCTCGTTCATTTACGAAGTGAGCCGGACATCGATCTTGCGAACCTGTGCTACACACTCCAGGTCGGCAGAGAAGCGATGGAAGAGAGGTTGGCGCTTATCGTGTCGAACGTGGATGAACTCATCGATCGGCTGAGCGGGTGGAGCCAACGACAATCTTCTGCCGATGTCTACCGAGGCAGCCTTGGCCCGCGGCGGGGCTCCACCCGCCCCTCGAAGGTTGCACAGGAGGCTCTGAGAGAGCGGAACCTGCGCGAACTCGCTTCCATGTGGGCAGCAGGCGAAGACGTAAAATGGGAGAGTCTCTATCACGAGACGAGACCTCGCCGGATCAGCCTGCCAACCTATCCGTTTGCGAGGGAACGATACTGGATTACGGACGCTCCGATTCCGGAAGGGCGGACGGTATCCAACGCTCAACTGCATCCGTTGATTGGCTACAACTCCTCTACCTTGAAGGAAGTCCGTTTCAGCTCGTCGCTGCCGGATACCGCATTTTATGCGGTCGATCACAAGGTGAACGACGAAAGGTTTTTTCCGGGAGCGGGATTTCTGGAGATGGCGTGTATTGCAGGAAACATCGCCGGCGAACAAAGGGTTCGCAAGATCAAGGATATTGTCTGGGTCCAGCCTCTGATTTTCCTGACAGGTCCACAAACGCTTCGGATCTCCCTGAAACACATCGGGGACAGCGTGGAATACACGATTTCGTCGGCGGACGATGATAATGAAACGATCGTTCATTCAGAAGGTCGGTTGGATTTCAGCGATGACTGGACGAAACCCGCCCAGCCGCGGGCCGATACTGAGGATCGCATTTCGATTCAAGCCCTCAAAGCGCAATGCGGAACACCTCAGCAGGCGGCGGCCTTTTACAGGAAATTCAGCGATTACGGCCTGCAGTATGGTCACTCTTTCCAAACCCTGCAGGAGATTTATATCAATGGCGCATTCGCTCTATCCAAGTTGAAGATACCGGACCATTTGAAAGGCGACTTCGATCAATTCATCCTTCATCCCAGTATGATTGACGGCGCCTTGCAGACAATCGCCGCCCTGGCTGGAGGCGTGGACTCGACGACGCCCCACGTGCCGTTTGCGCTGGACGAAGTCGAGATCGTCCACCCTCTGTCTCAAACGTGTTATGCGTATGCGGAATATGCGGACTCGCAGATGCGGAATCACACAGGAGCCAGGAAGTTCAACATCCGAATTTTGAACGAAAGTGGAAACGTGTTGATCGCGTTGAGGAACCTGTACGTTAGACCGATCGGCAGCCCGCTGACGAGTAGTCAGTCTATCGTAGAGGCGGAGGGGGCTGCGAACGGACGGTTGCTCAGTCCGGCTTCCGCAGTTTTCCAATAAAGATTCCTTCGCGGCTTTTCGCTTGAGAAAGGGACAGGACACTGCGCGGATGTTCAATTTTATACCGGTTTTTAAATGTATGAAGACTGTTAGCCACCGCATGGCGCCCCAGAGCACAGAGGACATAAACATTTCTCTGTGTTCTGCGGCGCCCTGCGGTGGCTATTCATCCACTTGGAAACCGCTGTAGGTGAATCCATACCATCAGAGGGAAACATATGAGTATCGTTGGAATCGAAGCGATCAATGCTTTTACAGGCAGCGCCTACGTGAACGTCGAAAAGCTTGCCAGGCATCGCAATCTGGACATTACACGATTTTCGAACTTGCTGATGAAAGAAAAAACCGTCGCCCTGCCTTATGAAGATCCTGTCAGCTTTGGCGTGAACGCGGCCAAACCGCTCGTCGACGCCATGAGCCCGGACGAAAAAGACCGGATCGAGATGGTTATTACTTGTACTGAATCGGCCTTCGATTTCGGCAAGTCGATGAGTACGTACTTTCACAAACTCTTGGGCTTGAATCGTAATTGCCGTTTGTTCGAGCTGAAAAACGCATGTTATTCCGGTGTGGCCGGGTTGCAGATGGCGGTCAATTTCGTTCTGTCTCAGGCTTCGCCCGGAGCTAAGGTTTTGGTGATCGCCACCGACATTACCCGCTTCATGACGGTGGAGGGCGGAGATTCGCTGACAAGCGATTGGTCGTTTTTCGAGCCGAGCGCCGGAGCCGGCGCGGTGGCGATGATCGTCAGCGAACTGCCGTATGTATTCCAAGTCGATGTCGGAGCGAGCGGATACTATGGTTACGAGGTGATGGATGCGTGTCGGCCAGTTCCCGATAGTGAGGCGGGCGACGCCGATCTGTCCCTGCTTTCCTACTTGGATTGTTTCGAGAGTTCTTTTCTGGAGTACAAAAAGCGTGTGGAGGGCGCCGACTTCGCCAGGACCTTTGGCTATCTGGCCATGCACACCCCTTTCGGGGGCATGATTAAGGGAGCGCATCGCGACATGATGCGCAAAATGGTGAAGGCGAATCCGAAAGAGATTGAAGCGGACTTCGAGCGCCGGTTGTTTCCCGGCCTGATTTATTGCCAGCGCGTGGGCAACATCATG
>Ga0137372_10005795_pt1 | contig 12044 bp, 11 predicted proteins | sample SagtaG_6_FD_104911 | JGI IMG/M metagenome (GOLD analysis project Ga0137372, IMG submission 104911) | Vadose zone soil microbial communities from Sagehorn Ranch, Mendocino, California, USA - Sage1_R_60_16 metaG | ecosystem: Environmental > Terrestrial > Soil > Vadose zone | place: USA...
ACCACAAGACTTCGTGAACAACTCCTGACAATTACTCTTTGACCTCTCATGTTATGCTCTAAACCATGAGCAGTGAATCGCAGACGACTCGGATTATGAGTCGTGACGAACGATTCTCGAATGTAACCCTTACTCGCTTAAGGCAGGACAGACTTTGCCGGTGCTTTGCACACTAGACGGCCAGCCCCTTGTCAATCAGTTCGTTATCGCCGGTTGGGAGTCGGCGGATGGGACGGTGCATTCGCTCGACGCCAGGACTGATGCAAAAGGCATCGCGCGCTTTGAGTTGACGTCCGCTGGGAAATGGTACGTGAAAATGATCCACATGGCCCCGAGCAATGAACCGGGAATCAACTACGAGTCCAAATGGGCAACGGTGACGTTTGAGATCAAATAGGCTCAATCGGCATGAACAAGTTGATCTGATGCCAGATCGGTTAGGCAGGTTCAAAGAAAAGTTAGGGCGCCTCGGGACATAAGATGGCACGAAGCATCGTCATAGTTACGGTCCTGTTCAGTTGCGGAATCCATGCCCGTCTGGTTGAGGCGCACGTGGGGACGGGTATTGATCTCGACCGTGAGGACCGCGTTTACTTCACTGATACTCTGCACAACCGGATTTGGCGTCTCGACCCAGACGGTAAACTAACGTCTTTGGCCCAAGGTATGCACCTGGATTTTTTGATCGTTGGTGACGACGGTTATCTTTATCTAGTTGACGATCATGCTTGGAAACTCACGCCGCAGGGGCACCTCACTGAAGTTGTTCGTTCCACGGATGTACCTAAGATGATTGCCTGGGCTTTCGCAGTTGACGATCAAGGCAACATCAAAGGGCTCCAGCTAAGGTTCGGCAGAGTGAACGCAGCGGCAGCGGGGCCGGACGGCTCCATCTACGCCCTGGACGAAGAGCAACGAATACGCAGAATCAACCGAGATGGGATTGTCTCGATCTTGGCCAATAGCCAGGAAGCGGGCTATGTCGAAGGCGGAGAAGAAAGACGCGTGCGGTCGATGGGGCTTGCTGTTGATGCTGAAAACAATGTGTACGTCGCCAACTATTGGAAGCGCTCTGTTTTCAAACTGGGCCCGGATGGAAGAATCAGCACCGTGCTGATTTCAAGATGGCCTTGGGTGCCGGTTGGCGTTGCGACAGCAGCAAGCGATGTCTACGTCGTCGAGCGTATGGGCAACTCTTATGGACCAAGCGGACTGTTTCAGGTCTCCACACTTGAGGATCGGCTGGGGAGCCCTCGAATTCGAAAAATCTCGCGCAACGGCGCCGTCACCACGCTTGCCGTTGTCAAAGGAGAAAGAGGCCTGGCAGTCATCATCGTCCCATTCAGTATTGCGATCTTAGCAATCTTTATTTGGCGAGTTCGAAAGAAGCAGTTAAGGAGAGCAGCTTTAGGCGAAGTTCGTAGCTAACAAGCATTAGCTACGTGCTAACCGTGAGGGTGGAATAATTCTCGAAACAGATCCGCGAATGGATCGTCGCGCAGTTTTCGGAAGAGCGAGAGATCTCAAAGAAGCAACGGTGAAGGGAGGCAAGCAATGAGCGTATCACTAACCGGCTTCGGTTTCTTACTTGGTTACATTGTGCTGGTTGGCACGGCGTCGTTCCTTGAGAAATTCAGCATGAAGCAGTTGAACCCCTATCAAGTGAACTTTCTCATGGCTATCGGGATGGCAGTTACCGCAGTCCCCGCGCGCTGTGGATCAAACAGGGAAGCCTGACTGTTCCAACCAAAGCGCTACCTTTGGGCGCGCCAATTGGTCTGTTGATGGCGCTCGGTTCTATTTCGTTCGTGCTTGCTTTGTCCGAACTTCCAGTGGGAATGGCAACCGGAATTTCCGTCAGTTAAGTGTTACTGGTGATGGTGCTTTCGTGGATTTTCCTGAGCGAGAGCATGAACTGGATCAAGATTGCCGGGGCGGTACTCACAATAACCGGAGTGGCGTTGCTTTCATGGCAACAAAAGTAAGGCAACCGAGGAAATCGATTCCAAACAGCGTCATGATAAGTCTCTACAAGGTAAGTGCGACTATCTTTTCCAGGCCCAAAGATGAGGCAATAACAACAGTGAATAGCCGGCGACAATATAAAGTCCCTGATGCGTCCAGAGACCATAGATAACGGGTAAGGAGCTTACATTATAAATAATACAATTGGAGGGAGTCGCGTAAACCAGCATTATTTTTCCGAGCCCAGACTCGGCCAAGTACTCGACCGGTTTATTCCAAAGAACAATGGTGCTGCCGAGGAAAAGAAAGACACTACTGCTCAGCGCGCCGATCCAGTTGTGAATCCAGAGGAAGTAAGTTCCCCAGATGATACCGAGAATCTCAGCCACGAATTTCGCCGGTTGAGCATGTTGTAGCATGAATTTTCGAATGAGCCTGTTCACACCTTTGGACTATAACTGAAGAATCACGTAGCGCGGAGAGATATCATGGACATGCGGACAAACCATTACAGCCGACTCTTGATAATGATTGTGCTTCATTTCATCGCTATGTACATACTCATGTACGCAATGGTGAACGCCTTTAACAATGTATTCAACAACTTCAATCAAGTCTATATGGCCGCGCTGATGACTTCCTCGATGATTCTAATAGAGCTGCCGCTGATGAGCTCGATGTACAAATCCAGGAAACTCAACGCTATCATTCTTGCGCTCGGAGTGGTGCTACTGATTGGTTCTTTCATGCTTATCCGAAGGCAGGTCCTAATCGCTGATCGCCAGTTTCTGCGGTCAATGATCCCGCACCACGCCGGGGCAATCCTGATGTGCGAAAAGGCTTCAATAGAAGACCGGGAAATCAAAGAATTGTGTAGAACGATAATCTCGGGCCAGCAGGCGGAGATTGATCAGATGAAAAGAAAGCTAGATGAACTGTCCAGATGACTAGCGCTCGGGTGAGCGTCCGAATATTTCTGACCGTTGCTCGGCCATCTGTTCACACTAAACGAAAGCTTGAAATAAAAGGAGAATGGTCGTGAAGGAACAAAAGATGGCTCATGTCTGAGCGTAATCGAATACTTGCCGAGTTCTCGCTTGATAATAAGGAGAGCGCGCTGAGCCGTATGGTCGTCGAGTTGAGCGAAAAGAATGGCCGCTTGACCGGCGATCTCACAAGCAAGATTGATGAAGTCGTGAAGGAATTCTCACTTGACAAGGATGACTCTGCTCTTAGCCGACTAGTGCGGAAAGTAGAAACTGCGCAAAGAACCATAACCGACGAGTTTTCACTCGACAACGAATCATCTGCGCTCAGCAGAATGTCTAATCTGCTCAACGAGGCCACGGATGCTATTAACAACAATCTGACACTTGATAAGGACGGATCAGCATTGGCCCGTCTGCGACGTGAGCTGATTGACATTCTCGCGCGTCACGAAGAGCAGGCGTCATCTTTTCAACGTGACGTTACATCCTCTCTCGAAGCAATGAAAGCGCGGCGTGAAGAATCCCTTCGCTCTACGGCGCACGGTAAACAGTTCGAAGACGTTGTCTTCGAGTTTGGCCAACGCGAGGCCGAGAGAAGCGGAGATCTGGCGATGTGCACTGGCAACACAACCGGCGCTATCAAACACTGCAAGATTGGCGATGCTGTTCTTGAGCTTGGGCCAGACTGTGCCGCCGCCGGCGAGAAATTCGTAATTGAAGCGAAAGAGGATGCGACTTACGATCTAAATAAAGCGCGAATTGAAATTGAGTCGGCGCGCAAGAATCGCCAAGCCTCTGTTGGTCTGTTTGTTTTCTCACGAAAGACGGCCCCCGCTGGTCAAGACTCTTTTCTCCGTTACGGTAACGATATCTTCGTCGTTTGGGATGCCGACTCGACGGCGCAATCCTGGCAATCGAGAAAGAAGCCAAGCGCCTAGAGAAGGTGAATACATGGACGGAGACAATCAAATCGAATAGTGGAAAGATTCTGGATGAGGTGCGGAAGATGACAGAGGGACTGCATGAACAGATTGAGCGTCTTCGAGCCGCGACGGATGGGTTGAAGTGCGCAACTGATCAATCATGATGAACTAACGTGTGCTGGTCAAACAGTTGCCTCTTTATCGGCGGCGAAATCTCAAACGAAATGTCTCTTGCAAAATGCGAAGTACACGTTCAGCATAACTTGCGATGACCGATCTACTTTTTGTCAGCCATGCTAACCCCGAGGATAACGAGTTCACCATCTGGTTAGCATTGCAACTCGCAAAGGAAGGTTACAAGGTGTGGTGCGATCTCACCGGTTTTCTAGGTGGTGAGGATACGTGGCGCGACATCGACAAGCTTCTGCGAGACAATACGTTAAAATTTCTTTACGTGCTCTCTGGCTCATCCAACGACAAACCTGGCGCGCTTAAGGAATTGCAGGTAGCTGAGAACGTCGCTCGCGAAAAGGGACTTCACGATTTCATCATTCCTCTTCACATCGATGATCTTCCTCACCGTGAAATCAATATTCAGTTGGCTCGGCTGAATGCAATCCCTTTCGATAACGGATGGCCAAAGGGTCTCCAGGCTCTGCTCGAAAAACTTGAAAGAGATAATACGCCCAAGGCACAGCAGACTACGCCCGAAATCGTCACTTCGTGGTGGAGACAGCACTACAGCGCCGAGCAGGGAATCATCAACGAGCCCGACGACTACCTTTCCAACTGGTTTCCTATACAGAACATGCCCTCTGAGATTTTCTTTCATGTGCTCCGTCGTACGTCGATTGGAAGACTCGCATTACCGAACGAGCCTCCTCATCCGTCCTTCCACGAAGGTGAGTTCTTGATCTCATTTGCGGGTGCGGCGGATTTCCTAGAGTTCTTGGGTGATTCTCTTGTCCTAGAACGCACACTGAGTTTTCCCATTTCTGAGTTCGTTCAGGGGACCTGCGAAGATCAACTCGTAGACAGGCCTGAAGCGAGAAATTTTGTCTCCCGGCTTCTCAAGATCGCTTGGGAAAATCTCATAAAAGAACGACGCCTTCCGATTTATGAGCTTTCAAATGCACAATGCGCCTACTTCAAGAAGGGATTCGCCAAAGACGACAAAGCGTTTTTCAAAGGCGTTGATGGGCGAAGAACTTTTCGCCAGCTAGTCGGACACGAAACGATGACGCGAGGGAAAAGATTTTGGCATTTTGGTATCCAGGCAAAACCGATGCTGTATCCCTACGCCGCGTTTATCATCAAGCCACATGTCGTTTTCTCTGATGACGGTAAAACGATATGGGATAGCCCAGAGCGTATGCATACGGCTAGAAGGAGCCAGTGCAAGGACTGGTATAACCCTGAATGGCGAGACCGTATGCTTGCATCTATGAGTTGGCTTGCTGAAGAAAAAGAAACAATCAAGCTCCGCCTCGCACTTCAGTCAACCATTGAAGTATCGAACTATCCATTGATGTTCACTAGTCCCGTGTCCTATGTGGAGCCGCAAAAGGATGCACCTCGAACGGATGTAGATTTTGAAGAGGCGGAAGAAGAAGAGATCGAAGAAGGTGAGGCACTAGTAGATGAGTGATCTAATCAGACTGTCAGAGCCTACACTTTTGTTTAGACATGGACAGGCGATGGAAGATCCTCGTGACGGACTCTCTCTTTTTGGACCGCTCGATGCCGGCAAGCCCTACGGAGTTCGCGCGGGGGTTATTGGAAGCAGAGATAGTATTGAGCGGTTCAAAAAATGGGTAAGGCAAATTCAATGTGCAATTTCATCTGACCCTCCACATCCTTACCGCCCTCCATTCCCAGGATTCGAAGCGATATTTCGTATCCCATTTGATCCGCAACCGAGAGTTGAAATCGAAGTTCAAGATAAAGAACTTCACGAAGCACTTTTTCTCGACGATAAGCATCATCGAGTGTTCAATACCGTAGAGGTATATTCAAAGAAAATTGTAAAGCACATCAAAGAAGAAGAGGTTGAAGTTGATCTCTGGTTTGTCATTATTCCTGACGAAGTTAGAAAGTATTGCAGACCGCAGTCTACGGTGTCGGCTGATATTCGACTCAAAGCCGTGGGCAAAATGTCAACCAAGAGGGCCGCGACCTTACAAAGTGAACCGTCCATGTTTGAGGAAGAGAATGTGGATGCTCTCGTCTACCAGTATGAAGCACACTTTCACAATCAATTGAAGGCCAGGCTATTGCAGTACGAAGCGTTAACTCAAGTTATTCTCGAAAGCACTATTGCCCCCAACGATTTTCTGAATCCATTCGGCTATCCAAAGCGAAAAGTCGACGCTCCTTCTACTATTGCATGGAATCTAATGACTGCCGCCTTCTACAAGACCGGCGGTCGACCTTGGAAAATCACAAGTATTCGTGAAGGCGTCTGTTACATTGGCATTGTTTTCAAGCAAGACGAGAGAAGTGGTGATCCAAAGGCGGCTTGTTGCGCAGCTCAAATGTTTCTCGATTCAGGAGACGGTCTGGTCTTCAAAGGCGATGTCGGTCCTTGGTACAACCCTGACAGGGGCGATTTTCATTTGAAGTATAAGGCGGCAAAGGAACTCGTTGATACCGCGATCAAGTCGTATGCAGACAAATGGGGCCAGCCCCCGAAAGAAGTATTCCTGCATGGCAAGGTGCGATTTGATGATGAGGAATGGCTCGGGTTTAGCGATGCTGTTCCAGCTAAATCGAACATCGTCGGCATCCGCATTAGAGATGACAAAGACTTGAAGCTATACAGGAAGGGCAAGTATCCAATCTTGAGAGGATTGGCTTATATAAGAGACAAGAGTACCGCTTATCTCTGGACAAAAGGCTTCGCACCAAGAGTGCAAACTTGGCTAGGTAAGGAAGTGCCAAAGCCGTTGTTGGTGGATATCAATCGAGGTATCCCTGACATCGAGACCGTACTAAACGACATCATGGCTTTAACAAAGCTCAACTACAATTCCTGCATGCTCGCGGACGGCATGCCCGTTACACTCAGATTTGCAGATGCAGTTGGTGAGATTCTTACGGCCGGCCCTATCACCAGCGTTCCTCCCTTGCCTTTCAAGCACTACATTTAACAAATTGTGTTTTTTGTCAAATCTAGAAACTCTTCCTCCCAAGTACTGCAATATACGCTTCGTCCAGTTCCAAATCCTGTCTCTTCGGCAAACGCCCGATCATAGCCCTTTTTGCTAAACTCCTTGCTCGTTACAGGCAGCTCGTAGTCATTTCATTTAAAGATCATGGACCAGCTTCTGCTGCCATATTTTCAGGCGTCTGATGAATCGGAGAGGCAACATCTCCTCGACGATTTGCTGTTGATCTATGCAATGCCGGTCGTTAGGCGAACTCTGCGACAGAGGTTAGGTTTTTCAATCAATCGTAAAGGCACAAATCCTCATAATCCAGACGCTCAAGATCTCTATCAGGAAACAATGATCCGAATTGTCCAGGCGCTGGACGATCTAAGGCGCTCATCGGAGAACGGAGGCATCGGCGATTTTCGAAAGTATGTAGCGGGGGTTGCAGGTAATGTCTGCCGCGATTATTTGCGCACGCGTTCGCCTGCCCGAAGACGTTTGAAAGACAATATTCGTCTCGTCCTCACTCGTCACCCTGATTTTGCACTCTGGCAAACAGAAGGGGACTACGTTTGCGGCTTTTCCGTATGGCGGGAACGCGGCGCGCCACCGCCTTGGAGTCAGAAAACATCCGCGCTCGCAGAGAAAATAGAAGAGTTTCGGGACACAACTTACGCGCGAGAACAACCTTCGCGGCTTCCCCTGCCCAAAATCTTGTCTGATCTCTTCGAATGGACCAGCAGACCTCTGGAGTTGGAAACGGTCGTCAAGATCGTCGCGGCTTTGATGAATGTAAGAGATCGACCCGACGAGAGATTCGACGAGCATTCGGAAGCGTATCTCGAAGCTCCCGCTGCGCGCGAAATGCCAAGTGCCCAATCCCTCGTTGAGGAAAAAGAACTGTTAAGGCAGCTCTGGGATGTCGTCTCGCATCTGCCGGCTGCGCAACGGGATGCCTACTGCTTTCTGTTCCACGACAAGCGCGGATGGGATTTGTTTAGTCTCTTGATCGAGTCGGAAGTCGTGAGCTTTGGAGGCCTTGCGCAAGCGCTCAATCGTTCTCCGCAAGAGATAAACCGGCTCCGGTCGCAAATGCCCATGGACGGCCCGACCGCAGCCGCCGAACTACACGTAACGCGACCTCAAGTGAATAAATGGCGGTTCTTGGCAATACAGCGTGTGCGAAAAGAGATCGGGCATGTTCGCGAGGAAAAATAAAGTTTACGAGATCGGAATTTCTGGCTGAATGTCGCGTCTTTGGTAGTAGGGAACGAGAAGCAGTTGATATGACAAATCACGTATCGAAATCGGAAATGGAGCGGTTCAGCCTCAGCGCTTTGCCACAGACTGAGCTGAACTCTATTTCCGAACATTTGACCACCTGCCAAGCGTGTCATCAACTCTTCGTAGAAGCCCTCAGGCGTGAAAAAGGTTCAACCGGACTTAGGTTCACGATTGACCTGGAAGTTTTGCTCAGACATGAGCATCTTGAATACGAACAACTCGTTGGCCTTGCGGACAAGAGCTTGGACGCGACAGATAGGGAAATCATCAATGCACACCTTAGCGCCTGCGCAACGTGTCAAGAACGCGTCCGTAGTTTTGTCGCTTTTAAGGATGAGTTGGAACCAGAGCTGCGTGTTCGTTACGGTCCGGCTGCGCAAGAGCCGCAACCCAAAAAAGCTTTCTGGGCAGATTGGTGGAGAGGCTTCGCCTGGAATCCTGCGTATGCAGCGGCAATCTTGCTCGTAGTAATCGGTTTAGTCGTGGCGCTCGTGGTCTTGAGGCGACGGTCGGCAACCTTGGAAGCGAAACGAACGATGCCGTCCCAGGTAAATGCTACCGTTAGCCCCACGCCCACTCTGGACAATCAAGCAGCCAGAAAGACTTCACCGACACCGGCGCCAGCTCCTTCACAACAGTTGCCGAATCTTCAGCCGAGTCCAGGGTTGACGGTCAAAAACCGCCAACCGCTGAAGGTTCCGAATGCGCAGGCAGTGGCGGTGTTGAATGACGAAGGAAGGGCAGTGACGATTGATAAAGCCGGTAGTGTTTCTGGTCTCGACGAAATTCCACAGGACAGACGTCGAGAGATCGTCGAAGCGTTGCTCGCCGAAAACATCAAAGCGCCAGCAACACGAACCGAGCTTGCCGGAGGACCTCTTGTTCTCAGAGGACCTGCCAACGGCCCAACATTCAAGCTTCTGTCACCAGCAAGAGCGGTAATTATCTCTGATCGGCCATCTTTTGAGTGGGAAAAATTGGCGGGCGCAACCAGCTATCGAGTCTCAGTCGGCGATTTGAAAGGTCACGAACTAGCGAAGAGCGAAGAATTACCGGCTGATCAAACAAGGTGGACTCCGCCTACTTCGCTCAAGCGCGGCGAGATCTATGTCTGGGAAGTTGAAGCAACGATTGACGCCAAGAGGATCGTCTCGCCTGGAACATCCGCTCCGCAAATGCGGTTCAAAATCTTGTCCGCGACTAGCGCGCATGACTTAGAACAACTAAAGAAGGCGCGCTCGCACCTTGCCTTAGGAGTCTTCTACGCACATGAAGGAATGGTTGGAGAAGCCGAACATGAGTTTCAGATTCTCATTCGCGACAATCCTCACACGCCAGTCTTAATAAAACTGCTGAAGAAAATTCAATCGTGGCAAAGACAATGATAGGCTATTCATTTGTAAGCTTTTGTTTCTTTACGCGACCCAGAGATTCAAGCATGTAAAGGTAACACGAGGTGAAAACGGCGCGGTTGATTGCGGCATGAGTTGCAAGTCACAGGATCAGTCCCAATGTCGGTATGCTCGCTTTCCAGTAGCGGCCCCTCTGAATTCGGCCGCAGCGAGATTCTATCCAAAAAAGCGAAACCTAAACCGAGAGGCCAGTACGCATGACTCGCAAAGCGCTTGACATGATATTCGAAGCGCAAGCTTCTCAGGTGAAACGATTGAGCTTTAGGGGCATGAGTATTGATGAGGTTCCTGGTGAGATCGGCACCTTGTCGGATCTGACTCTGCTCGATCTCCGTGGCAACCGTCTTAAGGATTTGCCCCCAGAAATCTCTGGGCTTCCAAATCTGACAACTCTTGAGCTGAGCTACAATAATTTCAGAACAATACCATCAGTTGTATTTACTTTAAGATCGCTTAGGAAACTGATCCTAAGCTTCAATCAATTGACCGATCTAGCGGTGGAGATTGCTAGGCTTACGAATCTCAGAGTACTAAATCTTCAAGAGAATTTCATTGACTCTTTACCTAAAGAAATCGGCTCTCTCGTAACACTCGCTGAATTGCACCTACGGAAAAACGGTCTCGTGGCCGTTCCGAGAGAACTTGGAGCACTAAGTAATCTTACTAAGCTTGATTTAAGCTTCAATCGATTCTCGAGATTGCCGCTTACCATTACAAAGTTAAAATCTCTAGCGATATTAGACCTTCAGGGTAATCGCCTAACAGGCTGCTGAAAAACTAAACATTCTTCCCCGCGAAGGATCATGGTCAACTCAGGGGAAGAATGTTTAGTTTTTCAGCAGCCTGCTAGCGTTATTATTGACGCAAAACAAAGTCAAGGCTTTCTATGATGCGTATGAAGAAGCTGATCTTTGGGGAAAAGACCTCTATGTGCACCTTCATGAGGTGTATTCCAAACAGGCTCGCTATTGCGTAATCTTTTGCTCAAAAAGTTATGCGAGTAAGTTATGGACGTCTCATGAGAGACGCGCGGCACAAGAAAGAGCATTTGTGAGTACAAATGCGGAATACATTCTTCCTGTCAAGATCGACCAAACCGACATTCCAGGCTTGCCTGCAACCGTTGGCCATGTTTCTATCTCTGTCGGCCCAGAGCAGCTTTGTCAGATTATTCTAAAGAAACTGACAGCAAATCACACTTGACGAGAGTCCCATAAACTACGCCTAAACACCCATTGTGGCTTGCAAAACACCTAATTCAAATTTCGCGGAATTCTGATCAGAATTGAATGAAGAAAGCGCTGCCCACATCCCTCTGAACAAAAATTGGCGCCTTAAGTTCGGCTATTTCAGAGCCCGTTTCCAACCATCACCAAGCCAGCCCAATAGAACGGATGCTGATAATGGTCGTTCTTCAATAGGGTAAGCGCGGCACGTTGCATCGCTGTTGCTTTGGTTAAGGGTTCCTTCTTGGCTGAACGGAGATTCTCATAAAAGGCTCTCATAAGCTCGGACGTGCTTGTGGAATTAACCTTCCACTGACTAACAACCATTGAACGCGTGCCAGCGACGAAGAAAGCCCAAGACATCCCGATTACGCCCTCACCAGGGGCGATTTTGCCGTTTGCAGTTTCACATGCGGATAAGACTGCCAGATCCGCATTAAGATTCATGTCCATGATTTGCCGCGCTTCTAATCGACCATCATTTTCTGGATCGCCCTCCGTTTTCGTCAGAAGCAAATGGGAATACAGAGGCTGCCTATTGTCGATTACGCCATGTGTTGCCAAATGGATTATCGAATATGTCGGTGCGAGAGCCTTGAAGGACTTCTCACTGGCGTCGCGCCCGATGAATACTCTGCGGCTCTTCTCGTCAAAAGATTTCGCAATCGAGCTTACCTCTTGCTCCGCTTCCGGTAGAGGGCATAAGTCGGCGTTGCGCTGCTCATCTTTACCAACCACAGGATTTCCGAAAGCTATTAAGGACGTGTTGGTCGTCCCGCCTGTGCCTTTCTTTCGATTCATCTCGCGTAGCACACTGAACGAAGGTGCGTAGTACAGGGCGTGGTCCTCTATGAGGAAGTGTTCACTTGACGTCATCAATGCTTGAAACGGAACATTCCATAAAAAGGAATCGGGAACAATGCAGATCGTGCCGACACTGCGGAGTTGCTGTTCCGCAGGCGCGATCATTAGCGTGTAGAGTTCCCGCGTTGCCGTCGCATAGGCAAGCCGCTGTCCAGCCAGTGCGTCATGAAATGATCGATATTCAACACGTGCTGTATCTAGCTGTGCGTAAAGAGAGTTCAGCGACGAA
>Ga0137372_10005797_pt1 | contig 12038 bp, 10 predicted proteins | sample SagtaG_6_FD_104911 | JGI IMG/M metagenome (GOLD analysis project Ga0137372, IMG submission 104911) | Vadose zone soil microbial communities from Sagehorn Ranch, Mendocino, California, USA - Sage1_R_60_16 metaG | ecosystem: Environmental > Terrestrial > Soil > Vadose zone | place: USA...
ATCGCCGGGCGGATCTTTTCGAATATTGCTGCCGCGCACATTATCGTGGATATGATTGTGCAAAATGCGTCGATCGGCGGAACGACCGACATTTCATTCACGATTCACGAGGATGAATTGGAGAATGCTCGAAAAATTTTGATGCCGGTCGTCGGCGAAGTTGGGGCGAAACGCTTGAACACGGCAAGCGGCGTGGCCAAACTGAGTGTCGTCGGGATCGGAATGCGATCGCATTCCGGCGTAGCCGCCCGAATGTTCGAATGTTTGGGTCGGGGCGGGATCAACATCCAGCTGGTCTCCACCTCCGAGATCAAAATCGCTGTCATTGTCGACGAAAAAGACGCCGAGCGCGCGGCCCAACTAATACACGCCGAGTTTGGTTTGGCGCGTTTGATGCCCGCCACCAGGGCAACCGGGGCGATTGGCTGACGAACTACGGGTTGCGCACCGGATCGACATAGAATTCCGGTGTCCCTTCAATACGCATTTTGTATCCAAAGATGCCGTGAAGGACCACGGCGGCCGGATGATCGGTCACTCGGGGCCGGAACCGGTCCTCGGCATTTGCCTGTTTCCATACAGTGCCGTCTTCCAAACTAATTATCGTTCTGCCGGTCAGCCCGCCGAAGTTACCGGCCACGCGGCTTACAAGGAGATCGAGCTTGGTGCGCTCTGCACGCGCGGTAGCTTTCTTCTCGGCGACTTGTCGGTAACCCTGCAACCATGCATCGAGTTTTTGCAGCTCTTCCGGCGAAAGCTTGTTTAGACCCGCCGCTTTGAATTCCTCCGGCGACATCATCTCGTGAATGCCGCCTGATGTTTCCTCCTGCGCCGCAAAGGCTGGTTTCACAAAGCCAAAAATCAGGAAAAGGTTGAGCAGAGGGCAGGATACGAACGCGACGCGGGAAATATTCATAGTGTTTTTTGCGGTAAAAATCGAAACTCCGCGCGACGCTAACACCCATGACGGCCACGTCAAGAGCCGGGGATCACCAGCGCGCGGCCTTCGATGTCTCTCCGGACAGCGCAGACTACCAGTGCGTAGTTCACGGCAGCGTGCCGCGAGCCGGACATGCATCTTCTCGCTTGGCAGACATGAACATTCGTCACGAGCCCCATACTTGAGACGTGAGCCGTCGCGCGCCGACTTGCGGTTTATGTGCCCTACAGGGAAGACTCCCACGACAGATCGGTGGACTATTCGTTTGGCAGGCGACATGACTCAACTTCGTCGGCGAGGCTCTCCGACGCTTCAATCCGGACATTTTAAGGGTTATTCGACTGATACGTTGTCACAGTAAGAAGCATGGCTTATCCTTCTAAATAAGACACTTTCATTGAATTGATGGCATGCCATATCAAGACTTAGACATGGACGACTCGAGCGAGGGACCGTCCGTCGTACCATCCCTTATCGCAGGGTGACCGAATCCCATCAGGAAAGACAAGAAAGGTCAAACGGCAGCGGATCTAGTGCGGTAGCCCCGGGACGGGATCTGGCGAAGCACTGAACCGGTAGCGATATCGGCCAAGTCGAATTAGTTTTCGGAGTCCCAAGGCCTCCGCATGAAAACGGAAATCGTTGGAACGAAGGGCAAGCCCGTGATCTCGAGGCAGTTGCAGCGTTGGGCGACAATCACAGAGGTTGGAGAGCGAATTGCAGCGGTCCCAAACCCTTCGAAGAAGTACTTCAATAACATCAGACAATATATGTCATATAAAATCACGCTGCGTTGGTGCCGGTTGGAATATGAGATTGACTAAACCTTGATCTTCATGGGGCCTTTTCTCCTACGCTAAAAAAGGGTTCCTCTATCGCACTCACCATTGATTCTGCTTCCATCATCCCTAAACAGTTCAATAATTGTTTCGATTCTTAACTTGCGGCTAATGTCTGCGAAAATGTGCTCTTTTAGCGTACAAAAATGTCCATTTTTTAATTCCCCGCGAGCGACATCCTGCAATCTTTTCCGTTTTCAGGCGCACGTTTACTCCCCACATCGCTCGGTCGCTCGGCGTCAGGCCGCACAATCATAGGACATCACCACCACATCTGTTCCCCGGTACCTTGTATGCTCGACGAGCAACCAACCGAGGCGTGAGTAAAACTGCTCTGTGCTTGGAGTGTAAAGGTAAAGCCGTCTTACGCCGAGCGCCGTTGCTTCGTCGATGACGCGCTGGACCAGCGCAGCTCCCAGGCCGCGCCGCCGACGCTCTGGAGCAACAAAAACGCCAGCCAGCCACGGCGAAAACTCCATGCGTGTATCCATGTCGTGAGCGATCAGCATCGCCGAGCCGAGCAGCGAACCACCGGTGAATGCAATGATAACTGTCGGGATTTCGCGACGGCCACAACACCCTCGAAGCCTGTCCATGCGCGCCTCAACTGAGTCGCCTGGCCGCAGATATGCCCACTCGTGGTGATGCCAATGCGCAAGGGTCGGAATGAATTCCTGGTGGTCTGCAAGGTAGCCGATTTGCATAAGCGTGGCCGTGCCGCGTAACGCCAAGCTCAGCCACCGCTCTGGCGGGCGCAAGCGGCAGCCGCTATAACGGTACACCAGCTTCGAGACTGGCTTTGAGCAGACCGGTATCAGCCGACCGTACAAGCAAAACGCTCTCTCTAGCTATCTTCATATAAATGTTACGCACATCAAGTAATCTCCATCTGCTTGGGAGCTTCATCTGCTTTGATCCGAATTGGCGGCAACGGAGCCGAATGCACGTCACTAATTGCCGTTACAGCTTCGCGATCGCTCACGGCTCTCGCAACTGTTTCAGCTGGAACTGGGGTTTTGGGATTTGCGATTTTACGTCGCGTCTCTTGCCGCTTTCACGACCTTCTGCGCCGCGTCGGCCAGATCATCGGCCGCAATCACGGCGAGACCTGATTCCGCGATCAATTTTTTTCCTAATTCGACATTTGTTCCTTCAAGGCGCACAACCAACGGCACGGACAATTTGACGGCTTCCGCCGCATTAATGATGCCTTGCGCAATCACGTCGCATTTCATGATGCCGCCAAAGATGTTGACGAGGATCGCCTTCACTTTCTTGTCGGAGATCAGGATTTTGAATGCTTCGGTCACCTGCTCTTCCGTCGCCCCGCCGCCTACGTCGAGAAAGTTAGCGGGCTCGCCACCGTAAAACTTGATGATATCCATCGTCGCCATGGCCAGACCAGCGCCGTTCACCAGGCAGGCGATGTTTCCATCCAGTCCGATATAACTTAATCCATGTCTTGACGCTTCGACTTCGCGCGGATCCTCCTCCGCAATGTCCCGCATCGCCGCAATCTCAGGATGGCGAAAAAGTGCATTGTCATCGAAATTGAATTTGGCATCGAGCGCGAGCACTTCGCCTTTTGCCGTAACGACCAGTGGGTTCACCTCGACCATCGAGCAATCGAAAGCAATGAATGTGCGGTAGAGCCCCTCTAATAGTTTGGGTGCGTTCTTTAATTGTGATGACTCGAAACCGAGCTGCTTCGCCAGTTTTCGTGTCTGAAATGGCTGCAGACCGGCCAGCGGATCAATTGGTTCACGAATGATTTTCTCGGGAGACTTTGCCGCAACGGTTTCAATTTCCACACCGCCTTCCGTGCTCGCGACAATAATTGGTGCGGCTGTGGCTCGATCGAGCAAGACCGCAAAATAAATTTCACGCGCGATCTCCGCGGATTCCGCGACGAGCACTTTGTTGACCACGCGACCTGCCTGCCCGGTCTGATGCGTCACCAGAATTTGGCCAAGCATTTTTGCAGCAACGTCACGCACTTCCGCGGGCGTCTTGCGAACATGCACTCCGCCTTGGAATCCGTTTTTGAATGTTCCCTTGCCGCGGCCACCCGCATGGATCTGCCCTTTGACAACAAGATCGACGTCGCCGAGCTCGCGCGCGATTTGTTCCGCTTCATCGAGCGTCGATGCGACTCTGCCTCGCGTAGTTGCCACATTGAATCTTTGCAGCAATTCCCTGGCTTGAAATTCGTGAATGTTCATTGGCAGAGTTGCCTAGGGAGACCGTGCAATTAGCCTGCCGGGCGCAGATCGGCAACGGTTTTCTCTCGCAAATGTGCTTGCCCCTTCGGAGTCGAGTCTCTTACGCTGATGTTTCATGAACAACTTCCTGAAAATCAGTCTCTTCGTTTGCGCACTTCTCAGCACGGTTTCTCTTTCGCTCCGTGCCGCCACGTCGCCGCAAGAAAAAGCGTTTACCGACAAATATAAAGCGGCGTTCGAGGCGAAGGACACAGCTGCCTTGGAATCATTCCTCTATACCCAGGGCGCCGACCCGGCGATTCTCGGTTTTTACAAGATGATGCAATCAGCTGAAGCCGGGGAAAAAATTTCCAAGATCGATCTTGTTGATCTTACATCCGAGGATGTGAAGAAGGCGGCCGCCCCACAGGATTCGCCTACCGGCGGCAAAGTTTGCCTGGTACTCAAGCCAACCAAAAAGCTCATTATCACGATTGAGAAAAAAGACGCCAACGGCAGCTCAAGCAGTAGCACCGAAAACTTTATCGCCGAGAAAGACGGCAAATTCGTTGTCCCCGTTCCAGGGCCGTGTAAATAAGGGACGCAGTGTCAGAGGGTCGATTCTGCTAAAGCACCAAACACGGCTTGTTATAGGCGGTGAAGCTGCCAGGTAAGCGGCGCGAACGTGCTTTATTTTCGTTCCTGTTCGAAAAGTGTTCCCACCGTGCGTTGCTTCTTCGGCGGTTCGAGTGCGTTAACGAATTTCCGAAACCGCTCGGAGAAAACTTCAGGACGAAGTTTCCAATAATGGGCCATTCCGGGCGCAGCAACATAATGGCGAAGAAGCCCGTGCCAGCCATCCCAGAGCTGCCTGTCCATTAGTCCATAAACATAATGAAAATGAATTGTCTCGAAGGCTTTTAGGAATTGGTAAGCCGCATGAAAAAAGCGCGCCCGATCTTCGACGGAAAGTGCACTGAGATCTTCCAGACCTACTCTCCAGATCCGTTCCACCTCCGCGTTTTCCATGAACGGTTTGGTCACGTCCCGCAATGCAGTGGCCGCGGCGTCTTGCGTTGCGAGCTTGGCCACGCGGGTACTGCGGTGCACTTGTATGCCGAGATATAACACGGACAAAACGACAGCAATCGAGCTAATCAGCTGCGAGACCGCGTTGATCGCATCCCAGTTCATCCCTGCGTTATAGCACAGGCCAAGAACTGGGGGCTACAATTTGCCAATCTCGCCGAGCTCATTTGAATGCGGTTTCACGCTTAACGAAAGGCGGCTTTGTTGTTACACTCGTGGCACGAGTCGATCGCGCGGAGTTGGCCTCTGATTTCTGAATGCTCAATACACCACGAGCGTCCTTGATTTACTCGCTTCATCCGACCGAAGACGAAGGTGGGCCCGCCGGCGGATTCAACGAAGACGTCGAGGGCGCAGGTGCATGCGATGGTAACAAGATCGGCGAAAATTCCGGTGGCATAAAATCCGCCCATACATCGTAATCGGATCCGAATTGGCGGAGAAACAACAACCCGAACGCACGCAAACAGACAAACAGTGGCAGCAAAATCACTGTTCCAACGTATGGAAGTGCAGCCACACAACAGGTCGCACACGTCACGATTGCGCCGATCATCAGCACAGCCAGAACCAAAACAATCCCAAACAAGCAAAACAAAACGAAAGAGCCCAGATTGTGCGCTATCAGAAGCGTTATGTCGCGAAACGCCTCTACAGCGCGGCAACGCCTCCGGTACATCACCGGTACCATGAAGAAAGCCACAACGCTGACAAAAATGATGATGGAAATCCAAAAGACAAAAAGGAAAACAATCAACCCGATGGATGTAATTGATCCCGTTTCGCCTGTGCGATATTTCAACCAGCCTAATGCAATGAAGCTCCCCAGCATTAGCGCTACCAGCACGAGCGCACCGAACATGACCGCCAGCAGAAACAAAAAGTAATTGTTGCCTTCTTTTCGATACTCGCGCCATGGTCCGACGATTGCCGCCCGGTTCCGGACGATGCAGTCTGTAAAAATGAAATTGCCGCGCGCCTTCAACCACGCGAACAGGATGATGAATACGAAAACAAGCAGCGCAAAGAAAACGATCGCTACCTGCAGCCACGGCTTCCACTGCTCCAAGTGAGACGGAATCGCACTCTGATTCGCCCGATGCGGTTGAAAATTACCGAACGGCGACGGGAAATTGATGCCAACACCTGCAAAGTGCCCACACAAAAACGCCGCGAAGCCAATCACGCACCATTTTCCCAAGTCGAACGGCTGAAAAAGAATCTTCTTCGTCAGCTCGAACGCTTCGCCAAAGGGCTTGAAGATTTCGATTTTTGGCTCCGTGGTGTTCATGACCGCGATTTTGAATCGTTTGGACCAGATCGATCAAGCGCGTTATAGCCATCTCAAGGACACGACGGCCTCCCAGCCGTCGTTCCTTGGTTGCTTCCTTAACCAGTGCCCGCATGTTCCCGAACGCCGATGTTAAACAGTAAAAGCAAAACTACCGAAATGGCCGAGACGCCCAAGAGCGACGCGACGGCACTCGCAAAACGCCACTACCCGATTGGAGCGGAACTGATTGGCGGAAACGAAACGCGTTTTCGTGTTTGGGCGCCAAAGGCTCAGCATGTGGATCTTGTTCTGGAAGAAAGTGCCGCGAAAAATGCGAAGCGGACGTTTCATCCCATGGAGGCTGAGGAAGACGGGTATTTTTCCGGCGTCGCCAACGTCGGCGCGGGCGCCTGCTATCGGTTTCGGGTAAACAACGCCGAGAATTTTCATCCCGATCCGGCTTCACGCTTTCAACCGGATGGGCCGCATGGTTCTTCCTGCGTTGTCGATCCCATGAAGTTCCAATGGACGGACCGAGCGTGGCCAGGTCTGAAAATAAAAGGCCAAATCATGTACGAAATGCACATTGGCACATTCACCAAGGAAGGGACATGGCGCGCCGCGGCCGAGCAGTTGGCAGAGCTGGCGCGCATCGGCATCACCGTGGTCGAGATGATGCCGATCGCGGATTTCCCGGGAAAATTCGGCTGGGGCTACGATGGCGTGGACCTTTTTGCACCGACGCACTTGTATGGCACGCCGGACGATCTGCGCGCCTTTGTCGATCGTGCGCACTCGTTAGGCTTGGGCGTGATTCTGGATGTGGTCTACAATCACTTCGGTCCTGACGGGAATTATCTTGCCGTTTATTCCAACGATTATTTGACCCGCGACAAGGAAAATGATTGGGGCGACTCGATTAATTTCGATGGACCAAACTCCGGACCAGTCCGCGAATTTTTTGTCACAAATGGTCGGTACTGGATCGAGGAATTCCATTTTGATGGATTCCGCTTCGATGCCACGCAAAGCATCCTGGACGACTCTGATGAATACATTGTCGGGGCTATTGGCCACGCCGCGCGCAAGGCCGCAGGTGCGCGCTCGATCATTCTGGTCGCGGAAAACGAGCGGCAGGAAAACAAATTGATTCAACCACGCAATGAAGGCGGAGACGACCTTGACGCAGTTTGGAACGATGATTTCCATCACAGCGCCGTCGTCGCGCTCAGTGGAAGACGAGAAGCGTATTATACGGATTACCTCGGTTTGCCGCAGGAATTCATTTCGGCCGCGAAATACGGCTACCTTTTTCAAGGCCAGCCCTACGTCTGGCAGGAAGCGCCGCGCGGCACGCCAACATTAGGAGCGCCACCAGAAGCGTTCGTCGCGTTCATCGAGAATCACGACCAGGTTTCAAACACTGCCGCGGGTGAGCGAGTTCGTTTTCAAACCTCCCCCGGCCGCTATCGCGCCATAACTGCGTTGCTGTTGCTTGGGCCATGGACACCGTTGCTTTTTCAGGGCCAGGAGTTCGGTGCTTCGACCCCGTTTGTATTTTTTACAGACACCGGAGATGGCCCGATGCGCGAGGCCATTCGCAAAGGACGCTTCGAATTTCTCACGCAATTCCCTTCGCTTGCCGCCGATGAAGTGCAAAAAAGGCTGCCAGTGCCATCCGATCCGGAAGTTTTTGCAAACTCCAAACTCGATTTTTCCGAACGTGAGAAAAACAAGCGTTTCTACGACATGCATCTCGAACTTTTGCGGTTGCGTCGCGAAGACTCGCGCTTTCGCGAGCAGAAATTCGACACAGTGGACGGGGCCGTGCTCGGACCGAGGAGTTTTGTGCTGCGCTATTTCAGCGACGGAAGTGCTGATGATCGATTGCTCGTGGTGAATCTCGGCAAACGTCAAACGCTTGCCCCGATTCCGGAACCGTTACTGGCGCCACCGCTCGGTTTGGAATGGGAAACATTGTGGTCGAGCGAATCAATCCGGTACGGCGGACTCGGAGTGACCACGGTGGCGACACAGGATAGTTGGACATTGCCGGCGGAAGCGGCCGTGGCGCTGCGGCTCGTGCCGGAAAAAGCTCCGCGACGCCAACCGGCACGACGAAAATTGGGCTGAGCGATTTGACTCTTCCTGGCGACAATTAATGAACAAACAGTTTGAAGCTAGCCGTTCAGTTGTTCGCGCGATGCCGTGGGACGGCGCTAAGATGTCGCGCGAGATCTTGCTTGATCGCGAATGGCTCGTCACCAACGGGCTCGGCGGTTATGCCTCCGGCACCATTTCAGGAGCGGTGACACGGCGTTATCATGGCTTGCTCATCGCGGCGTTACCGGCGCCGCTCGGACGCGTAGTGATGTGGAGTCATGTTTCGGAATTTCTCCGGTTCAGCGAGGACGATGTGGTTTCTCTCGGCGCAGAAGAACGCGCCGGCGGCCAGCTTGATTTAAAAAGCGCTGATTATCTGACCGAATTCCGACTCGAGGATGGGCTTCCGGTCTGGACATATCGCGTCCGCGAAGTCGTGGTCGAGAAGCGCGTTCTGCTTCCTCATTTGCAGAACACGGTCCACGTCAGTTACCAAGTGATCTCCGGAGGCAAGGCACCCCGGCTCGAATTGCGACCCGCTTTTCATTTTCGACACCATGAAGCGTCTGTGGATGCCGAGCTGGCCATCCCCTACAAAGTGACTGCCGTCGATGGCCGTTACGAAATTGCGGCAGCGCCGCAAAACCTTCCACCGCTCCGGATGTGTCTTCGTGGCCGTGAATCCGCTTTCACGATTGCACCATCGAAAATTCCTCAGGTTGTTTATCGCATCGAGCAGCAGCGCGGTTATGCCCACGAAGGCGAGCTTTGGAGCCCGGGATTTTTTCGAGTCGATCTGACCGAACAAAGCACAGCGACCCTCGTCGGCTCGACCGAACCATGGGAGATCATCGACGTACTGGGTCCCGAGGATGTTCTCGCCGCCGAACGCGAACGGCGTGCACGCTTGCTCCATGATGCGATTCCCAAAGCACGCCAGAATTTTCCCGCAGAGTTGGTTTTTGCGGCCGACCAATTTGTTATTACGCCAGCTGGCCGATTTGAAGAAGCCGCGCGCGCACATGCTGCCGGCGACGAAGTGCGCACTGTCGTCGCCGGATACCATTGGTTTACCGATTGGGGACGCGACACGATGATCAGTCTTGAAGGTCTAACCCTGATCACCGGACGCTGGCTCGAGGCGGGCTATATCCTTCGCACTTTCGCGCATTACATTCGCGATGGCTTGATTCCAAACATGTTTCCCGAAGGTGCCAGGGAAGGAAAATATAACACCGCCGATGCTACCCTTTGGTTCTTTCACGCGCTGGGCCGTTATCTCGAACTCACGAAAGATCGCAACACCATGAAGCTGCTTTTGCCGGGCTTGATCGACATCGTCCAGCATCATCTCCGCGGCACGAAGTTTAATATCCATGTCGATCCAAACGACGGTCTCTTGGTGCAGGGTGAGGAGGGTTACCAGCTCACCTGGATGGATGCCAAGATGGGCGATTGGGTTGTCACGCCGCGCCGCGGAAAAGCTGTTGAGATCAACGCGCTTTGGCATAACGCGCTCTGCCTGCTCACGGGTTGGCTGCGCGAGGATGGCGACGATGCTGCCGCACAGCGTTACGAGGAACACGCTGAGCGAGCGCGCGTCTCATTTAACAAACGGTTTTGGTTCGCCGACGGCTCTTATCTTTACGACGTCGTCGATGTGGACGGCGGATCGGGCAATGATTCCTCATTGCGACCGAATCAATTGTTCGCCATCTCGCTCGATCATCCGGTCCTGGATGCAAAACACTGGAAGTCAGTGATCGAAATCGCGGAGAACAAATTGCTCACGCCACTTGGGCTGCGGACGCTCTCGCCCGACGATCAGGAATACAAGCCGATTTACGCCGGAGATTTGCGCTCACGCGATGGCGCTTATCATCAAGGCACGGTGTGGGCGTGGCTTATTGGGCCGTTCGTCGACGCCTGGCTGAAAGTTCATCCGCATGACCGATCTACGGCGCGCAAATTCCTGGAGCGTTTTCCGGAACAGTTAAACGAAGCGGGCATCGGCACGATCAGCGAAGTATTCGATGCACGAACGCCACACAATCCGGGCGGCTGCATCGCACAAGCATGGAGTGTCGCCGAAGTTTTGCGTGCCTGGTCAAAAACGGCGTGAATAGCGCTTGCGGCGGCAAAACAGCGAAGTCACATCGCGTTTGCGCCCCCTAGATTCAAAGCGCATAACTTCCTCCAATGAAATTGGCTTTCCAAATCCTCGCACTTGGCTCGATGTCGGTCCTCGCTTTCGCCCAGGAGAGCATCACCCCGCCGCCAAGAGTCTATCCCGTCGCGTTGCCGAATTACGATGAGGAGACAGCAACGCGACTCCAGATTTTTTTGGACAACAGTGATTTCGGGCCCGGCAAGATCGATGGAAGAATGGGCGAATTTTTTCGCAAAGCGCTCATCTCATACAAGCATGCACTCGCCATGCCAAAGACTGGCGCGGTCGATTCCTGGCTGCTCGATCAAGTGCCGGTGACTTACACGACCTACACAATCAGAGAGGAAGACCTGAAATCCATCGGCGACATTCCAAGCAGTCATGCCGAGCAGGCAAGATTAAAATGGCTGCCTTACACGTCACTGCTCGAATTTGTCGCCGAGCGTTATCATTCCGCGGAATCTTACATTCAGAAACTCAATCCCGGAAAGAATTGGGAGCATCTGCAACCGGGTGAAGTTCTCAAGGTGCCAAACGTCTTACCATTCGACGTCGAAAAATTCACGGAGGGCAAAGTTCCGGAAAATCCGGCATTTGCCGCTCGGAAGATTTTCATCGACACCAAAGAACATTTGCTTGAAGTCTTCGACAAGGATCAGCTCGTCTGCGTCTTTCCGATTACGCCGGGATCGAAAACGTTACCGGCACCGGTGGGCACGTGGAAAATTCTCGGCGCGAATGTTTGGCCGTGGTTTCGCTACGATGAAGGGATGCTCAACTACGGTGTCCGCACCGAAAATTATTACAATCTTCCGCCCGGCCCGAACAATCTCGTCGGCGTGCTGTGGACGGGCTTGAACAAACCGGGCATCGGCATTCACGGAACGAACAACCCGGAGACGATCGGACGCGCTGCGAGTCACGGCTGCATTCGACTGGCGAATTGGGACGCTGCACGTGTCAAGGACCTCGTGAGCGTCGGCAATACCGTCATCATCTTTTGATTCTGTAGCGGCGCTCTATGAGCGTCGCACTATTCTCCCCGCAAAAAATTCCGCGCGGAATGGCGATCTCAAACGTCTAGGCTTTAGATCGACCCAATGGATGCCAGTGAACGCGAACAATATCGGGCGGCCATTCATGGCGATCGAGAAGCATTTGAAATGGTCATTCGCGTGCATAGCCGGACACTTTTCGCCATCGCTTACGGCATTTTGCAAAGCCGCGAGGAAGCCGAAGACGTGGTGCAAGACTCGTTGATTAAAGCGTGGAAAACGCGCTGGCGCGTGCGCGATCCGGAAAAATTTCCTGCCTGGCTGGCCGCGATCGCGCGACACAGAGCGCACGATATGTTTCGCAAACGCCGCACCGTTCCGCTCACGGAGCAAATGACCGAATCGGTCGAACCAGAGCTGAAGGATTC
>Ga0137372_10005798_pt1 | contig 12035 bp, 14 predicted proteins | sample SagtaG_6_FD_104911 | JGI IMG/M metagenome (GOLD analysis project Ga0137372, IMG submission 104911) | Vadose zone soil microbial communities from Sagehorn Ranch, Mendocino, California, USA - Sage1_R_60_16 metaG | ecosystem: Environmental > Terrestrial > Soil > Vadose zone | place: USA...
AAGAGCCCTAGCTCGCAAGCCAGGAGACCGGCGCGAACCATCACCACAACCCTTTCGCGTGCAAAGGAGGATGGTTATGCGTCACCCAAATTTTCTGCTGCTGGTTTCCTTTTCTGTTGCTGCGGCGTTCGCTGCAGACCTGCGCGTCAAAGTCGTCGACCCGCATTCGGCCGCCGTGGCCGGTGCGCAAGTGTCGATCTATCGTCAGGGCGAGTCCGTCCCAGATCAAGTTCGAAGCACGTCGGGAGACGGCGAAACTGTTTTTCATTTGGACGGGGCAACCGGTCTGCGCACACAAGTCCTGGCGCCGGGATTCGCGGCGGCCTGGGCGGAGGTGGATCCGTCTTCCTCGTCTCCGGTGCTGGTCAGGTTGCAAGTGGCGGCTGCTTCGGAAACGGTGGTGGTAACGGCAACGCGCACGCTGGCTCCCGAGCAGGAGACGGGCAGCAGCGTGACATTATTGAACAGCGACATGATCCAAGTCATGCAGCCGGTTTCGTTTGCCGACGCGCTGCGGTTTCTGCCGGGAGCGGTCGTCAACGTGGCAGGCCAGCGCGGGGGGCTGGGATCGCTGTTCGTGGAGGGCGGAGACTCGCGCTACAACAAAGTGCTGGTGGATGGCGTGCCAGTGAACGATCCAGGAGGGACATTCAATGGCGCCACCGTGCCCCTGGCGGAGGCGGACCGCATGGAATTCCTGCGCGGGGCGCAGAGCACGCTCTACGGTTCCGATGCCATGACAAGCGTGGTGCAGGTGTTCTCGCGCACCGGAACGACGGCGCTTCCGGAACTGCGCCTGGGCGCGGACGGCGGAAATTTCGGCACGGCGCACGGATTTGTTTCGGTGGCCGGGGCAAGGTCGCGCTTCGACTATGACGCATTTGCCGATCAGTTCCAGACCAACGGACAAGGTCCGAATGCCGACTACACGAACGCGCTACAAGGCGGCAATTTTGGAGTGCAGTTGAATCAACGTGTGCTGTTTCGCCTGCGGGCTCGGCATTCCAACAGCCGCACTGGAGTGCCGGGAGAGTGGGATTTCAACGGGCAGCGGTTGCTCCCGCCCGACATGGACCAACGCGCACGTGCCAACAACTTTCTAGGCAGCGCGGAACTACTGATCTCGGGCCCCTCACGCTGGCAGCAGAGACTGACGGGATACGAATACAACACTCGGCGGCTCAATCAGGACGCGATCTCGGATCGTAGCTGTGACGCTCCTCCCTTCGATTGTCCGTTCTCGTCCACCGCGCATATCAATCGTGCCGGTTTCCTGTATCAAGGCGACTACACGCCCCGCCATTGGGCGGAGACAACGGTAGGGTACGAGTTCGAGGATGAGAACGGCAATGTCTCGTTTGCCCAGCCGGTACCACGCCTGAACCAGGCTGCGTATATACACCAGCGCCTGGTCTGGGAGCGACTGACAGCTCTGGCGGGCGTGCGGTACGTCCACAATGAAACTTTCGGGGACAAAGCGGTCCCGCGAGTGGCGCTCACGTTCCTAGCCTTGAAAGGTCGAGACGTTTTCTCCGGAACACGATTGCGTTTTTCCTATGCGACCGGGATCAAAGAGCCGCGCTTTGAAGAAGCATTCGCTTCCGGCTCGGGAATCGTCTCGAATCCCAACCTGAAGGCGGAGGAAAACCGGGCGTTTGAAGCGGGCTTCGAGCAGGCGTTGTTGGCCGGGAAATACACCGTGTCGGGCACTTACTTCAACAACCAATTTCACAACCAAATCAATTTCGTCATCGTGGACCCGAAGACCTTCACAGGGCAATATCGGAACATCGACAAGTCGATGGCGCAGGGCGCCGAATTCCAGCTTGCCGGACGCTTGTCGTCGCGGCTTTCGCTGAACGGCGGCTATCTCTACGCTTCGTCGCAGGCTCTTTCGGGTGCCTCAGAAGGACAGCCGCTTTTACGCCGGCCCAAGCATTCCGGGAATTTGTTCCTGACTTATTTTGGGTCGCGCTGGGGCGCGAACCTGGGCGGGAGCTTTGTGGGACGCCGGCCGGATTCGGATTTTCTGGGATTCAACGTCGACCACTCCGCCGGCTACGCGCGTGTGGATCTGGGCGGATGGTACGCCATCCATTCGCGTGTCACTGCCTATGCCAACCTCGAGAATGCTTTGAACGATCATTACAACGAGGTGGTGGGCTATCCGGCGCTGACAGCGAACTTCCGGGCGGGAGTGCGGTTCCGGATCGGGGGAGAGTAGGGTTGCGGACAGAGCGGCTTGGTCGAACTCGAAGGGAGTGTCCGCGCACATACAGCGAGACTCTCACTGTCACCGAGGGGTCTTTGTTCTGATTTCCACTGTGTCTCGGTGGTGGATGATTTGCTGGCGATACCGGCAGAACGGACAGGAGTGTCCGCTCCACACGATCTTAGCGGCGGCTGACGGCCGTCTCTCTTGGTTCGGGGTCGGAGCGGAGGTCGTCGCGCCTGGCTCCTCCGTTGTAGCGGTCGCGCACGGCCACGAGCTTTTCGACTTCCTTTTCGCCGAGCGGTTGCTCGTGACCGAGCAGGTGAGTCACGAGCGCAATCTTGGCGAAGTGCTCGACCGTCTCCATCTTCATGTAAGCATTCTCGAGCGACGAGCCAAACGTCACCACACCGTGGTTTGCCATAAGAATGGCGCTGTGGTTGGGAATGAGGGGCTCTAAAGCGTCGGTCAATTCGGGCGTGCCGGGGGTTCCGTAGCGCGCCAGAGGAATCGAGCCCAAGCCCACCACCACTTCGCAAACTAACGGCCGATTCAAATCGAAACCAGAGGCCGCAAACCCAGTCGCGGTCGGCGGATGCGCGTGCACGATGCCCTGAACATCGGGGCGCAGCCGGTAGATCAGCAAATGCATGCCGATTTCGCTGGAGACCTGGCGCTTGCCGGCCAGGCGATTGCCATCCATGTCGACGATCACCATGTCAGCGGGACGCATCATACCCTTACTCATGCAGGTTGGTGTCACCAGCAGGCGATGTTCGTCGAGACGAACCGAGAGGTTGCCATCGGTGGCGGCGACGAATCCGTTATAGTGCAGTTGCCGGCCAAACTGCACAATTGCGAGGCGATGCTGACGTTCGCTAGGCATTCGGGCTTTTTCATACTAACCCAGTGTTTTTGGCCTTACAACCGCCTTCGATTAAAAACCGGGAATTTTTCGCCCGAAGTCAGATCGGAGATCCATACGGCGCAGCAGCCGTCCCTGAGGGACGGGAACCCTATAATCTTGGCGGTGCTCGTTTCCGATTTCCACTACGATCTGCCGCCTGAACGGATCGCGCAGGACCCCCTACCCGACCGTGCCGCCTCGCGCATGCTGCATCTGGACCGGCGGGCAGCCACCCAGCAGGACCGGATGTTCCGCGAGTTCCCGGGTGTGCTGCGGCCGGACGACCTGCTGGTGGTGAACAATACTCGTGTGTTTCCCGCACGGCTCTACGGACACCGGAGCGGCCATCGGGCTCATCCCTTAAGCCCGCACAACCCGGCAGCGCGAGATTTTCTGCAGGGCCGGGTCGAGGTCTTGCTGACCAGACAAGTTCTCACCGATCCGAATGAATGGGAGTGCCTGGTGCGTCCGGGGCGCAAGATCGGGGTCGGAGAAAAGCTCAATTTTGGCAATCCGCCTGAACTGGAAGCGGAGGTCATTGAGCGCGGCAGTTTCGGGGAGCGCCGCATCCGGTTTGCCCCAGTACCGGATTTCTTTGCGCAAGTGGAGCGCCTGGGCCACATTCCCCTTCCACCCTATATTGACCGCGAAGACCGGCCGGCCGACCGCGAGCGCTACCAGACCGTGTACGCCCAGACCCGGGGATCGGTGGCGGCGCCCACGGCGGGTCTGCACTTTACATCGAAAATCCTGGAACGGATTTGCCACCGCGGAATTGAAATTGCCGAGGTCACGTTGCACGTCGGGCTGGGGACGTTCCAGCCCTTGCGGGCGGACAAAGTTGAGGACAACAGACTGCATCGCGAGTGCTACGAGATTTCACCGGCTGCGGCGCACGCGATCAACTCGGCGAAAGCCTCTGGGCGGCGCATCGTGGCGGTGGGCACCACCACGGTGCGAACGCTCGAATTCGCGGCGCAACGGGCCGCTGCGCATCGAATCGAATCGGGCACCGGCGAGGCGGAGCTTTTCATATATCCCGGATACCAGTTTCGGACAGTCGATGCCCTGCTCACGAATTTTCATCTGCCGCAATCGACCCTGTTGATGCTGGTGTGCGCGTTCGCCGGGAAGGACTTCGTGATGCGCGGCTACCGCCACGCAATCGGGGCCGGCTATCGGTTTTATTCCTACGGCGACTGCATGTTCGTGGAGTGACAGTGGGCTGCGGGTATTCCCTTCGGCACGCTCAGGGCAGGCTCTGCCCCGCGTCCGTTATACTGAATCCTTTGTGCTCAGTTGTTCGTTCGCACCGTGGATTCCGCGAACCACGGTTTTTTGTCGCCATGAAACCTGTGCGCGTTCCGGTCAATGCATTTGTGGACAAGCTGCGGACCTACCCCGCCGCGGCCTTCGAGAATACCGAAGCGATCCGCACCTTCCTGCAGGAGATGCCGGTCGAGGAAACTAGCCTCACGCCTTACCTGACCTGGGACCGGCAGCACTATACGCGCAATCTGATCGACAAATCGGATCTGTACGAATTGCTTGCCATCTGCTGGGACATCGGGCAGGCGAGTTCGGTCCACAATCATCGCGACCAAATGTGCTGGATGGCGGCGCCGATCGGACGCCTGGTCGTCGAAAATTTCTACGTCCGATTTCAGGACGTCGAGGCGGGCAAGTGCCGCCTGGAAGCATCTAACACCGTGGAGTTGACGCCGGAGAACCCATGCGCCGTCGATCCACGGGAACCAGTGCACCGGGTGCTGAATGCGCGGGAAGCAAACCAGCGCGCGGTGACTCTGCATATTTACTCGCGGCCCTTTGACACCTGCGTAGTCTATTCGCCCGAGCAGGGTACATGCGGAGACGTTCGTCTTCACTACAATACGATGTACGGAAAACCAGTAGTCAGTAGTCGGTAGTCAGCTCTGGGCGTTGGCTTCTGAGGAGCACTTTAGATTCTGTACAGAGACGATGTGCCATTATTTTGGGCCGTTTGGCGGCAACAGTGAAGTCATGCCCTCCCCAAAATCCCTGGATTTGCTGACTACTGACAACCGACTACTGCACTCAGGAGGAATCGTGAGGAAAACTCTGGGCTTAGTGGCTGCTGTGGTTGCGCTCAGCGCGATGTCGTGGGCGCAGCTTCCGGGAGCGAATCCCCAGTCCGGCCCCCAATTCCCCCGCGTGGAACTATACGGCGGATACTCCTACGGCCTGACCGATCTTTTTAACTCGGGACGCCGGGCCGGGCTCAACGGCTGGAACGCCTCGCTCGGCCTGAACGCGGCCAAGTGGCTGGGGTTCGTCGCGGAAGGCAGCGGATATTATGGGACCTCGAAAATCCCCCTCGGCGCGCCTGCGCCATTCCCGACGTGCCCGCCGTTTTGTCCGGCCGGGGTAGACACGTTCAACGTGAATACCAAGCTCTATAACTACATGTTTGGGGCCCAGGTTCCCTATCGCAAATGGGACCGCTTGACGCCGTTTGGCGAAGCGCTGTTCGGGCACTCGGGAATCCGCGGCGAGGCCCACTCATCGGACGGGACCCTGTTTGCCCGGGTCGGCAGCGGCCTGGGGCTCATGGGTGGCGGGGGAGTGGACTACACGATCGGCCCGCGTCTTGCCCTGCGATTCAAGGCCGACTACCTGCAGACCCGGGGGTTCAAGCTGAAGCAGGATAACGTGCGCTTCTCGATCGGCATTGTTCTCCGCAGCGTGCACAAGAAGAGGCGCGCGCTGGAAGACGAAACCGCACCCGCGCCGTAAAGAAATTAATTATTAGACGATGGAGAAACGGGCGTCCCTGCCCGCCCTCACTTGCTCTACGGACGCCGCAGCAAATCGGTCAGCGGTTCGGCTTTGGCGCGCAGTTCATCGGCAAAATCGGCGCCTTTTTCAACCGCTTCGTCAAACCGATCCTTCGCTTCGTCGCTCCAGTCGGAGATGGTTTCCAGGGCGTCTTCATAAGAGCGCCGCAGGTCTTTTCGCATCTGCCGGCCCGACTTTGGAGCCAGCAACAAACCAAGCGCCGCACCCACCCCGAGCCCAATAAACAGAAAAGCGACGGACGTGCCCACCGCGCCCGCCGAACTCTCATACCTTCCGATCCGCATATGGACCTCCTCGATAAACCATTCTATTTTAGACTCATTTTGACTGGCAACGTTTGGCCGCGCTCCCGGCGGCTGTGTAAAATAAGTGTTTGACCCACGTGCGGCGGAAGCCCCGGCGACCTCCACCCCGGCATCCTGACCCGCTGCCGAGAATTTCCGGCAAGAGAGAAGGAGATGTAAACCAGCAATGGCAATTCCTGCGACCCAGCTCCGTCCCGGCATGATCATCAAGCACAACAATGATCTGCATTCCGTATTCAGCGTCGAGCACCGCACGCCGGGCAACCTGCGGGCGTTTATTCAGGCCAAGCTGCGCAACCTGCGCACCGGCGCCATGTTTGAGCACCGTTTCCGCTCGCCCGACCCCATCGAGAGGGTGAACGTCGACGAAGTAAACATGGAGTATCTCTACAACGACGGCGACGCCTACTACTTCATGAACACCGAGAACTACGAGCAGACCCATCTGAACCGCGACACGCTCGGCGACGCCGTTGATTACCTGACCTCGAACCTGCAGATCAAAGTCGAGTTCTTTGACGGCAAGGCCGTGGGCATCGAGCTGCCCCAGACCGTCGTGTTGACCGTGATGGAAGTCGAGCCTGGCCTGAAGAGCGCCACCGCGTCCAGCGTGACCAAACCCGCCAAGACCGAAACCGGACTGATCGTGCAGGTGCCGCCCTTCATCAACGAAGGCGAGAAGATCAAGGTGGACACGGCGGAGGGGACGTACTTGTCGAGAGCGTAGGGGGGGTCAGAGGTTAGAAGTCAGATTGCAGAAGTGGATCAGCTCAATCCCATGACCGGCCGCTTGCGGATTCTTCGTGCGTGCACGCTTACAGCTACGCTGTTGTGCTGTTACTCGGCGCTGGCGAAGGACAACCCGGAAGAGAAAGCACGGCCTCTTCTCAAGGCGGCTGCGGAGCGGTCGTTGTTCCACGCCGACAAGAGCGCGCCGTTCGGGATGTTGTTTAAGTTTGAGCTTCGGACTTTCGGCTCGAAGCCTGCATGGGGCGCGTATTCATGGATGGTGACGCCGGATGGGGACTGGCGCCAAGAAACGAAGTTCCTTGATTATTCGGATCTCGAAATCAGTCGTGGCACGACATTGTGGATCAAACGCAGTGTCGATTACCGTCCTCTGCAGGCAGTCTGGGTAGAAGCTGCGTTCAGCAACTTTCTGTATTTGAATCGCACCGAGGATGAGATTACCCGGTACTCGACCACTTCTGAGCACCACGTCGAACTGCGTTGTGTCGATCTGCTTCGGGACAAGACTGCACGGACCCTATGTTTTGATGCGGAAGACAACCTGCGCAAGGTTAACCTGACGGACTCCTACACCACATATGAGTTTTCGGACTTCCGGCCCATCGGTAAGAAATTTGCGCCCTATAAGATAGTCGCCACGCGAGAGGGCCGAGTCGTAGTCGATGGGGCGATTGAAGTTTTGACTAGGGATACCAAGTTTGACCCGGCATTATTCGATCCACCGGCGGGCGCGATCAAACGTGATGGGTGTCTGAACCCGACTTTGCCCTCGCTCAAGAAAAAGGTGGATCCAGAATATCCGTCAACGTTTCGCTCTGCACAACGACAGGGAACGGTCAGTGCATACGTCTTGATAACTAGCGACGGAGGTATACAAAACCCAAGGATAGTTCAGACTGGAGGCCAGTACTTGGATGCGTCGGTACTGAAGGCGGTTCCCAAGTGGCAGTTTGAGCCTGCCAAGTGCGGGGACGTCCCGATAGACTACGAGGCGGAAATCACCATCAATTTCGCTCTTAGAATGACTTACTAGAAGATGACAGCTACCCAACGCGCGATCCACGCCCGCCGATTCCTCGTGCGCGGCCGCGTCCAGGGCGTCGGCTTTCGCTGGTTCGTCGAGCGCGAGGCACAGATCCTTCAGATTGCCGGGTGGGTGCGCAATAATCCCGACGGCTCGGTCGAAGTGCTGGCTCAGGGGACGCGCGACCAGTTGGCAGGATTGCACTCGCGGCTGCGCGAAGGCCCCCGGGCGGCACGCATCGACGACGTGGAAGTATCCGAAGCTCAGCCGGCCGCTGGCCTGACTTCATTTCAAATTCGAGGAGTGTAGATGCGGACCAAGGCGGCGGTGGATTGCGACGAATTAAAAAAATTGATCCGGGAAGTCCCCGACTTCCCCAAGAAAGGCATCCTGTTTTACGACATCACCACGCTGCTCAAAGACAAGGTCGGCTTCGCGCGCCTGATTGACGCGCTCTCGGAAAACTACATCGGCAAAGAAATTGACCTCGTGCTGGGAATGGAGGCGCGCGGATTCATCTTCGGTCCCGCGCTGGCGTACCGGCTCAACGCCGGATTCGTGCCCGTCCGCAAGCCCGGAAAGCTGCCCGCCGAAACGGTGAAGGTCAGCTATGACCTTGAGTACGGCAGCAATGCTCTGGAGGTCCACCGAGATGCCGTCACGACAGGCCAGCGCGTGCTGATTGTGGACGATCTGCTCGCCACCGGCGGGACCGCCGTCGCAACGGCCGATCTCGCCCACGGTCTGGGAGCGCAAATTGCAGGATTGGCGTTCGTGGTGGAACTCGACTTCCTCAAAGGGCGGGAAAGGCTGGCGAAGTACGAAGTGTTCTCGTTGCTGCACTACGACCGTTGATTCGAACTGGCAGCTCGGGCGGCTCCGGCTTTCTCCTGAACCCTTGCTCCTAAACCTATGGCAGCCTCTTACCTTACAAAACGTTCCAGGACCCGGAACAACCCAAGCCAGATTGCCAGACTCACGGCCAGACACCCAGTGTACGACAAAATCGCGATCCAATTCAGCTGAGCAGACTGCCCTCTGTCATGAATGAGCATGGGGGCTCCTTCTATGGCTGAGTTTATAAGCAATTGTTAAACCGTTCATAGACATTCCGCAAGTAGCTGAAAACATTCCTCTGGTTCCAGCGTTCCGCCCGCAACAGGGTTGGATCCATCAAGTGACTGACGGATTAGCGGCATTGCTGCCGAATTCTTGACAGCAGGGGCCGCTTGCCGGGGCAGGCCGACCTCAAGTCAGCGACTCCCCCTTCGGCAACTGGGAGGAGCAATTCGCGGTAGTACAATTTCAGCTATGGTCGGGCTGATCCAGCAGACTCCAACCACTCAACCGCAAGAATCAAGCCTCAGGCCGGTCCTGATTGGAGTGTTCATGGTCGCTGTGGTGGTCGGCATCTTTGCGCTCGCGTTCCGCGGAGAAAAGAAAAAGCCCGTCCAGCCTCCTGCCTATGCCGCCAGTCTGAAGTTTTCCGGCCTGAAGGCGAGCGCCGCGCAGAATTTCGTCGGCGCAACCGTCAGTTATCTGGATGGCACGGTAACCAACGCCGGCGATAAAACGGTCATCCATGCCGTGGTGCAGATCACCTTCAAGGACGACATGGGACAAACCGCCCAGCGCGAAGAAGTCCCCATCCACGTTCTGCGCACCGGCGGCCCCTACGATGAAGCCGTCGACCTCAATAGGTCGCCGCTTGAACCGGGCCAAAGCAAGCCGTTCCGCCTGATCTTCGAGAGCATCTCCGCCCAGTGGAACCACGCGTATCCGGATATGCAGATCACGCAGGTCAAGACAAAGTAAGAAGTCAGAAGTAAGAAATCAGATTGCAGAAGTGAAACCCTGTTGGTGCTTGCAGAACCGGCGACTTCGGTTTTTTTACTTCTTCAATTTGACTTCTTACTTTTGACTTCTTGTCTCTCCGCTACAATGACCTCGTGCCCGAAGCAAAACCATTCCGTCTGACGGAGTCCGTCAAAGCCGCGGGTTGAGCGTCCAAGCTGAGTCCGGCGGTGCTGGACACGGTGCTTGGGAAATTAGCCCGGCAACAGGATCCGAACGTACTGGTCGGCTTCGATCACGCCGACGACGCTGGCGTGTATCAACTCACGCCCGAGACGGCGCTCGTCCAGACGGTCGATTTTTTCACCCCCATTGTGGACGACCCCTACACCTTCGGCCAGATCGCCGCCACCAATTCGCTCAGCGACGTCTATGCCATGGGCGGAAAGCCGCTGACGGCGCTCGCCCTGGTTTGCTTCCCCGAGAAGGCCGATGTCGAAATTCTCGAGCGCATCCTCGCCGGCGGCCTGTCAAAAATGATCGAAGCCGGATGCACCGTGGTCGGCGGCCACAGCATTCGCGATGATGAAATGAAATTCGGATACTCCGTCACCGGCGTGATGCATCCCAAGCGCGTGCTAGCCAATCAAGGCGCCCAATCCGGCGATAAGCTGCTATTCACCAAGGCGCTCGGCACCGGGGTGATTTCGACGGCCATCAAGAAAGGCGTCGCCCGCCAGGAATGGATCGACGCGGCGGTGCAGTCGATGACTATGCTGAACAAGGCCGCTGCCGAAGTAATCACTGCTGGAGGGACGGGCGTCTCGCCCGCCCATGCGGAGCGAAGCTCCGCAGGACAGTCGAGAACCTGCCTTGAGCTTGTCGAAGGGGCGGCTGTCCCTACGTGGTCCGTGCACGCCCTCACCGACATCACTGGCTTCGGCCTGATCGGCCACGCCCGCGAGATGGCGCTCGCTTCCAACGTGAGTCTGGCGCTTCATTCCGCTACGATCCCCGTGCTCGAAGGCGCGCTCGACTGCGTCCGCGCCGGCCACATTCCCGGAGGCCTCAAAGCCAACCGCGAGTTTGCGGAGTGCGTGGTGGAATATGAAAGCGGAATCGCCGAGGAAGTGAAAACGATCCTCTTCGACCCGCAGACTGCGGGTGGATTGCTGATCTCGGTTTCAATCGAGGATTCCTCACTTCTCGCTCAAGCTCTTCTTGCGGCCGGAGTGCCCGCCATCGAAATCGGCGGAGTGCTGCCGCGCACGAAACCCCTGATCCTTGTGACATAAATCCACCGGTGTCATCCTGAGCGAAGCGAAGGACCTCTGTACGTGAATTCGCGATGCATGGGTCGCGCTCAAGATGACAACCGAAACTTACGTCGCGAATTTCGGACACGACGCTAGCCGGCATCGACCAGTCCCCAGATGTGGGCCAAGTGGTGGTCATCGTGCTCTGCGGCAAAGTACAAATGGTCCACCAATCGCATGGGTGTTTTCAGCCGCGGATGGACAATGGCGCGGGCGAAGATGGCAGGGTCGACCTTCTCCACGCGGCTCACCAGCCGTGAGCGTGCGCTGCGGAATTCGCCCAGGATCTCGCCGATCGGCCGCTGGTTGTGCTGCGCTTCGTCCGTCTTCCGATTGCTCAGGTCAGCCACTGCCAGAATTGACGCTTCCGTTAGATAGTCATCGACCCGCGTCATCCATAGAGGTTCGAGATCCAGCAGGTGCCCGGCGTGTTCCTGGGCCGACCATTTCCCGCCCGGCTTTCGCACGCGGAAATCGAGCGGAGCGCCGCGGATGACTTCTTCCAGGCGGGCCGGTGTGCCTCGCAAACGAGCGCACAGGTTAGGATACAGGTCAACCGGAAACGTGAACTCAAACTTCCGCTCAAACCAGATGGGTGCTCGATTCATGGCTGCAGACGAGTCAAAATAACGTCTTTCTACAAGATGCCGAAGCGTGCAGGAGCGACGCAATTCGTGTGGCAGACTCCTGGTTGTTCGAACCTCTCCGTCGGGACGCTGCAGTTAGCACTTTCAAATCATGACACTGCAAATGTGGCGATGGGTTACAGAATAACCAGGTTACAGAATAACTTGACACACCTCTATATCTGTGAGAGATCGGTATGTCCTTGACTCAGGTAGGCCCAAGATCTAGTATGCGACGGTGGTGGAAGAGTATCCGCGCAGTC
>Ga0137372_10005799_pt1 | contig 12035 bp, 10 predicted proteins | sample SagtaG_6_FD_104911 | JGI IMG/M metagenome (GOLD analysis project Ga0137372, IMG submission 104911) | Vadose zone soil microbial communities from Sagehorn Ranch, Mendocino, California, USA - Sage1_R_60_16 metaG | ecosystem: Environmental > Terrestrial > Soil > Vadose zone | place: USA...
GAAGATGCGATAGACCTGGATACCAACGAGCCAGGCTGGCGGCGTGGCGTCAAGAACCGCCGCAACGCGCTTTGATCGCATCAACACGATCAGCCCAACGACGACCGGAGTGAAGATGGCAATGGGGAGCGGCGGCACGCGCATGCTGCCCGGAATGGAACGAAAGGTGCCGTTGATTGCGAGCCCCCATATGACCGCCAGCCACAAGGTGAACGGAATCGCGATGGCAAGCCACACCACGATGCGAGTGGAGTTGCTGAAGTCGGTGCGAGAGAGACCGAGCCAAAGCCCGATGAGGATGGTGGCGTGGATGATCAGGCGAGTGACAACTCTCCGGATTCCGACAGTCTCGAAATCAGGAAACACAAAATTCAAGGCAAGCCAGCCCGCCGTCACCGCGGCCACCAATAGAAACAGCTCAGCCGCACGCATATAAAGGGCATAGGCTCGGTGCACCGGCAACGTTTCGCTCACGGTAGAACCTCAACTCGTTGTATAGGGTCTTCCGAGCGCGTAAGCAACATAACGCTCCGGTTCAGCGGCGGCGCGCAGCGCCGTCCGCTGCAACCGGTTGTTCGGAGCGAGCCACTTTCGTCATCGGCGCGGCGCTGGCGATCGATGGCGGCTACTTGGCATAGACGCGCAGCCTCGTGCATCGACTTGGCCCCGCCGAACAACATGGTAGAGCGGGCCGGCCCAGAGCGGCCGGCCGCTCACCATGAGCGTTAGACCGCTTGATTTCAGGTAGTCGCCACCAGCAGTTCCTCTGAATTATTTGGCGGACGAAGGCCATCTGTCCTGCCCGCGAAGTAGCGTTCGGCAAGCGTAGCTGCCGATACATGCTGGACCTCTCTAAAGCCGGCATCGCGGGCCAGTGTCAGCATCTCCGTCGGCGTGAAGAAGCTGATGAAGGGCGTACCGTTTGCCCGCGCCCCGGCTGCCGCTCGCTCAATCCCGGGACGCACCTCGGGGTCCGCCAGCTCGATCGGAAGCATGAACGACATGGCAAGCGTGGAGCCCGGAGCGAGCGCCGAGACTTGGCGCAGCGTCGCCGCGATCGCGTCCTTGGTCAGGTACATGCTGACACCGGTAGAGGCCACAACCGCCGGCCGCCTGGAGTCGAAGCCCGATGCTGCCAACCGCTCCCACCACGCGTCGCCTGCCTCGAAGTCGACCGGCACGAGCCGCAGGAACGACGGGATGCCGAGGCCGAGGTCGACGAGGCGCTGGCACTTCCACGCCTGAGGGCCGGGCTGATCGATCTCGAACACGAGCAGACGGGAGGCAAGCTCCGGCCGACGCTGGGCGAAGGTGTCCAAGCCAGCTCCGAGGATGACGTACTGCCCGACGCCACGGGCAGCTTGTTCCGAGACGAGATCTTCGATGAAGCGGGCGCGAGCCACGATGGAGGCGCGGAAGGGCCGCGTAAACGGGCTCATGTCCGGACGGCTGCGCCATCCGTCGTCTGGAGCCGCCAGCTTCAAGCCGACTTCGTCTTTGAACACGTGCGGCGGCGAATCGACTTCTACGTGCAGCGCCCGCCACAAGGCGGTCCGCACCGCCGTGTTGTCTGGCGCCGCCACTTGCTTATCATGCATGACGTTCTCTCTCTTCGTCTTCGGCTGTGTCGGTCTAACGTAAAAAGCTGAGCCACCGCCGACTCGTGATGTGAACCGCGACAGCGGAACTGCAAGCGCCAACGGCGGTTGGCTCCGGCGACTTGTTAGGCCGCTGGTTGAACTAAATTGATAAGATTTCCACAAGTATCCTCGAAAACTACTGCTGTGACCGGACCCATCTTGGTCGGTTCGCCACGAAAGCGCACTCCCAAACTTTTGAGACGTTGGAATTCGGCTGCGATGTCTCGCGTGAAAAAGGCAGTGGATGGTATTCCGGCCTCAAACCTAGCTTTCTGATAAATGCCGGCGGGCGGGAAGCCCATCGGCTCCAATACTAACTCAACGTCTGCGACGCCATCAGGCGAGGAAACGGTGAGCCATCGAAAAGGCCCATTGGTGATGTCCGTCTGCTTGGTGAAACCCAATACAGTCGTGTAGAAGTGGAGCGCCTTGGTTTGGTCGTCAACTGTGATGCTTGCGAGTTTGATTTGCATGATGTGTTTATGTTTGTGGTGTGAAGCGGCCTAACGAGTCGGGTGAGAGGCGCGCTTCTTAGCGTCCTGCTCAACCCAATGGTTAGGTTCCGATAATCTCGTTCAATCCTTCAATAACCTGAGCCAATTCCTCTGGAGACGCCCGACCAATCACCTTTCCTATCCTTTCGACCGCGAGCGTTCGGATCTGGCTGATTTTGATCCATGACTTTTTTGGAAGCCTCTTCGCATGAAGTTCGAGCGTTAAAGGAAAGCCTGCGCGTTGAGTCTGACTCGTGAGAGCAACGGCAATGACCGTTCCCGAGCGTTCGTTGAAAACGTCCTGGCTCAGAATCAAAACTGGACGTTGTCCTGCTTGTTCTCGCCCCCGTATCGGATTCAAGTCGGCCCAGCGGATCTCACCCCTCAGTATTCGGGCCATGCCGCCAGGTCCTCGGATAGCCCTTCTTTCGCAAGCGCCTTCTCAAACGTCGGATCAAGTTTGGCGCACTCTTGGGCTAGACGACTTTTCTCGAGCCGCGCGAGTTTCTCCGCAACAGCTTCCTCGATGGCCTGGCTACGGTTGGGAAAGACTTGTTTTTTAACCAGTTGATCGAGACGATCCAGGGTGGTTTCATCTAAAGAAATTGCAACTTTGGATCTTGCCATGACTCACCTCTTGGTATGACAATACTTCATACCAGAACCTGAGTCAAGCCAAGGTATCTTTGAAACCTAACGCGAAGTTAACCAGCGCGGCGCTGTTTGCCGCGTCCGGTTGAACGACGGGTTAGAGTACGGCTCTCAAAGCAAATCTTCATGAGGATTTCTTTGTTGAATCTACCTAACGCAGCGTTCTTCAATTTCGCACTCCGTATCTCAGCTCTGTAGGAAAACAACCAGCTCGTTTGCAACCTCGCCGGCAGCTTCCCGTTGCGGAAAGTGTCCAATGCCGGGCAACAGCTTACGTGCATAGCGGCCGGTGAAAAACCTCTCTTTACATTCGGAGGTAAACGGATGGTTGCATGGGTCGTCGGCACCGTGCAGTACGAGTGTGGGCACTTGTACTGTCGGTGGGGGATTGAGACGTTTCTCGAGATCGGCGTAACGCGGATCACCGACCGCGTAACCCCACCGATGGCGATAGGAGTGAATAACGATTTCGAACCAATCCGGATTTTCGAACGACGCGGCGGTCGCATCGAATTCCTCAGAAACGAGTTTCCAATTCGGCGCCCAGACATTCCAAATGTAACGGGTAAACGTCTTGCGATCGTCGCGTACCAGCTCAAGACCGCGCGGAAGCGACATGTACCAGTGGTACCAGTAGTTTTGGATTTGCTGTAGCGGCAGCTTTTGGTTCGGGTCGTTAGTACCGTAGCCAACCGACAGCATGGCGAGATGGCTGACACGCCCGGTCGCCTGCAGCTCGGTGGTTGCGATTGCCGCAGCGCGCGCCCCCCAATCGTGGCCAACCAGTGCGAAGCGCTCGAGGCGCAGTGCATCGGCCAACTCCACGACGTCTCGGCCAAGCGCGGCCAGCTGTCCACTGCGCGGCGTTTCGGCGCTGATGAACCGCGTCGGCCCGAAGCCCCTCAGATAAGGCACGATTACTCTAAAACCTGCATCAATTAATCCCGGGCTTACCCGACCCCACGTAAGCGCATCGTCAGGCCAACCATGCAGCAACACCAGCGGAAAGCCGTCGCGGTTGCCGCGATCAAAATAAGCAATGTCCAAAAGTTCGGTTCTCGCATACTGGAACTCAGTCATGGCATTGGCCCGAATAACGTGAGGATATATTTATTACGTCTCTAACCAATAGTATCTGGTTCCGTCTAGAACTTCATAACTTCTGCATAGCACGGCTATGCATAGCACGGCTAATAGAAGCCGATTTCAATCGCTTTTACAGCTAGAACAATTTCTTGTAAAGACACTTTGAGGAGCCGACCCGACAAAAGCCGAAGTTGTTTCCGTATATTCGAATCATCGAAATTGCCCGTCGAGTCCAGTTCCCAAGCTGTCGGTGGGACTGCGCACTCCTCGCCCGCCTCGATTCAATACATGCGGGTTTGATTCCTCTCAGCTTGCTGCGTAAAAAGCTACCTCCCAGACCTCTTAGAGTCCGTCATTCCCGAATGCTTCTATCGGGAATCTAGGCGAGACCGGAACTGGACCCCCGATTAAAACATTCGGGGGTGACGCCTTTGGGATAAATTCTCATTGCTTATGTTCTGATACACCGTCAGTTTGCTTCGGGGTAGTTCATTACATGCGTTAAACCCAGGGTCGTCCTAACGTCTCTGTGACCAACAACTCCTGGATGGTCGCCAGATCAATAGATTGCCCAGATCCGACCCGGTTTTCCATGCGTCTCCAGTGATTGAAAGCCATCTTCGACAGTTCCGTATTGGATCGGTCATCAGCCACCGGCGGCTTGTTTGCGAGCCAAATATTTGGCCCATTTCGGACAACGGCGTTCGATGAACTCATCCATCGCTTCGGCCGAAGCCGTATCTTGGTGTCGTTCACGCCACGTATCTAGCAGGTAGCCGGCGCATTCAATAGGAACGTCTACGCACCACTCCCTAAACTCTGACTTGGACTCATGCTCGTAGCGGTAGATTCCTAGAATCACTCCCATGCAGTAAGTTGTTTCTTGCTCGGTCATACCCAACTCTTGGTATCGTTCGGCTTGGTCGTAAAACGGTTGAAGTTCTTGCTCCACGAGTTCGACCGCCGCTTCGCTGGGCTCGGTGTAACCGTGGCGGGAACTGCCTGACCGATCCCAGCAATCCTGTACGTCTATCGCATCGAGAACAAAGAAAACGTGATTGGCGGTTTCATCCACGTCGACCGCCATCAGAAGGTTTTTCACCTCGAGAAGCACGACCTCGCGAATCTCGCCTCCTTTCTCGCTCAACCGCCTGACGACTTCGAAAGCCTGTTCCGCTGTTAGTTTCTTGATCACATCGTCCATGCACGACCCCCGTTTCTCTGATGACCGCCTTTCGAAATACGGCCGCAACCTTTTGCCGGCTTATGAGTTGCGGCGGTGAAAAACGCTGCGGTTCGCTTCGGTCGCAGTATCCTACCTTAACCCGTTCGACTTTTCTGTAGTTCCGCCGCGATCCGCTGCACTTCGTCCATCACCCGCAGCAGATTGCCGCCCCAGAGTTTTTCTATTTGCTGTTCAGTATAGCCCCGGCGGACAAGCTCCAGGGTGACGTTGAAGGTTTCGCTGGCGTCGTTCCAGCCGATGACGCCGCCGCCGCCGTCGAAATCGGACGCGATGCCGACGTGGTCGATGCTAATGACCTTCACGGCATAATCGATGTGATCGACGAAGTCTTTGATCGTGGCGGGCGGATCACCCGGGTGCTGCTTGTCGATCTCGACGAGTTTCTTTTCGTACTGTGCGCGGTCATTGGCTGACAGTTGCGTTAGCGCTGCTTGAAAGCGCGCGCGTTGGCCCGGGCCCGTTGGTTCAGGCAGGTTATATTCTTTTCTCAGAGCACCGAGGGCCGCCGCGCGTTCAGGCGAATCAGGCTTCGTCGTCTTCACGAAGCTGCTATAGGCGACCACCTGGATGACGCCGCCGGTTTTCTTGAGCGCCAGCAATTGCTCGTCGTCCATGTTGCGGCTTACGTCGCAAAGGGCGCGGGCGGCTGAGTGAGAGGCGATGATGGGCGCCTTGGACAGCGCCGCGGTTTGCATCATCGTTTCTTTGGAAGCGTGGGCGACATCGACCATTATTCCGAGCCGGTTCATCTCGGCGATAGCCTGTTTGCCGAGTGGCGAGGGCCCGTTCCATTTCCAGCCGTCTCGCTCGCCGGTGTGCGAATCAGCCAATTGGTTGTGGCCGTTGTGGGTTAGTGACATATAGCGCGCGCCGCGATCGTAGAATTCTTTGACCCGGGCGATGTCCTCGCCAATCGGATATCCGTTCTCGACGCCTATCAGAGCGACCTTTTTCCTTTGCGCGTTGATCCGGCGCACGTCGGCGGCATTGAGCGCCAGCTCGATCTTGTCCGGCGCGATCTCGCGAGTAAAGCGATGGACCGCATCGAATTTCTCAACCGCGAGCTTGTGGGCGCGCTCGTAGCCCGCGGGTTTGAATGCATCCGGATTCTGCGCTTCTCTCGTTTGGCCGACATAAATACTAAAGAATAATGCATCCAGGCCGCCGTCGATCATATTGGGCAGGTTGAACTGGGTCTCGAGACGCTGCGTGTAATTTCGCTCACCGGCTAGATCGCCTGGGGAGAAATCGATGTGGGTGTCGAGGGTGATCACTTTCTCGTGGATCGCCCGGGCCTTTTTCACCAGCGCTTCTTCGGCGGAGGAAGTTTGCGCGAGTGTCGACGAGCCAGGGCCAGCGGCGGACATAGCGATCACGAAGGAAAGCAGAGCGAGGAGCGCATGACGTGGCATTCGAAGTCCATTCGTTGTGGCACGCCACACGGTAACATTCGCCGTGCGGCTGGTCCACATCGGTAGGAAACTTATGCCGTTGGTGAAACAGTGTCAATGAGAATACAGGAAGCTACGATTTAGTTTGGCTATCACATAATGGTCTAGTCCTAAGTTTGGCGTGGCACAGGAATAGGATTTGCCGACGGCCTAGGGAGACTGGTCGGTTCCGACGGCGTAGCGGTCGAGCACGTGTTGGATCATACTGCGGGCGAGCTCGTGCTCGCCCAGGAAAACTTTGCCGGCATTTTCTTTTTCGAGAAGCACTGCCTCTTCCTCGCTGTGCGTGCGCACCACCGTCTCGATGCGCGGGTTGACCGTGCGCGCGATTTCGATCATACGGCGCACGGCCACGGTATCCGGTGTGGCGATCACCAGCATGCGCGCGCGGTGGACATGTGCCTGGATCAAAACCGTTGCTTCGGAGGCATCGCCGGATACGGCGGGCACGCCGCTCTCGCGCAATTTCTCGACGATCTCACGATTCTCCTCGGCGACGACAAAAGATATGCCATTCGCGGCCAGTGCTTCACCGATGCGCCGGCCGACGCGGCCGTAGCCCACCAACACGACCTGGCCGGTAAGGCGATTCAAGTCGACGGTCATCGGCAGAACCGCAAGGGGATCGTCAGGACGTTCCAAGGTTTGGGCAAGTTTCGAGCGGCTTCTAATCCAGGCTTGTGCAGGCTCGACGGCGTGGAAGACCAGCGGATTGAGCGCGATCGATATGATTGCTCCCGCCAGAATGAGGCTCTGGCCTTCCGTTGGAAGAATCCCCAGGGAAACTCCCAAGTTCGCCAGGATGAAAGAAAACTCGCCGATCTGTGCCAGGCTGGCCGATACCGTGAGCGCTGTATTGAGCGGGTAGCGAAATAGCAGGACGAGAAAAAAGGCCGCCAGCGACTTGCCGAATACGATGATCGCCACGACGACGATTACATGAATCGGCTCGCTAATCAGGACGTGGGGATCGAACAGCATGCCCACCGAGACAAAAAACAGAACGGAGAACGCATCCCGCAGCGGCAAAGATTCTTCAGCAGCCCGATAGCTTAGAGGGGACTCCCGCATCACCATGCCGGCAAAAAAAGCGCCGAGGGCGAAGGAGACGCCGAAAAGCTCGGCGGAGCCGTAGGCGATACCCACGGCGGCCGCAATGACGCACAGAGTAAAAAGTTCCCGCGAGCCGGTGCGGGCGATCTGCCATAGCAACCATGGAAAGAGGCGCCGGCCGACCACGAGCATAAGAGCGATAAAGACGGAGACTCGGCCGAGGGTGAAGACAAGCGTGATCAATAAACTTTGATCTCCTGCTCCTTCAGCGGGAATCGCTGAATTGCCGCCGAGCCATACCGAAAACGGCGGCAGCAACACCAGCACGAGGACCATCACGAGATCCTCAACCACGAGCCAGCCCACGGCGATGCGACCGTTGACAGATTCGAGAACACCGCGACTTTCCAGCGCCCTGAGGAGCACCACCGTGCTCGCTACCGAGAGCGCGAGACCGAAAACGATGCCGGCGGCGAGGCTCCACCCCCAAAGAGCGGTGACACCGATACCAAGTAAGGTCGCAACGGCGATCTGGACGATGGCCCCGGGCAAGGCAATCCGGCGCACAGCCAACAGGTCATCGAGAGAAAAGTGCAGACCGACGCCGAACATCAACAGCATCACGCCGATTTCGGCGAGTTGGTTCGAAAGCTCGATGTCGGCGACAAATCCGGGTGTGGCTGGACCAATGATAATGCCGGCAATGAGATAACCCACCAGAGCCGGCAGCCTAAGGCGCGCGGCGACAAAGCCCATAATCAGCGCAAGTCCCAAGGCGGCGGCAATCGTGGTGATTAAAGGAACGTCATGAGGCACGTGTCGCGTCTCCTAATCTTGGTTGTGAGCCGGATAATCCAGGAGTTTCACTGAGATCAACCCAGTCTACTAGACTTAGAGATGGAGTAAACGCCTTTCTTACGCGCTAAATTTCGGTTAATCTGCACGCATTTTCCTAACGCTCAGCAGGACTCAACGAGTTCGGAGATAACATCTGATGGAAAGAAAATGGTGGCTTGTGATCGCGGGTTGTATCACCCATGCCGTAAATACCGGCTTCAGCTACTTTGGCATGAGCGCCTTCTTCCCTTCCTTCGAGCGTGAGTTCGGCTGGAGCCGGACGGCAATCTCGGGCGCGTTCTCGCTGGCGCGGATCGAGTCCGGCATTTTGGGTCCCATAGAGGGTTACCTGACCGACCGCGTTGGTGCCCAAAGAATGCTCTTCATCGGTCTTGTCATGTGCTCCCTCGGTTTTTTTGCTCTCAGCTTCGTTGACAGCTTGCCGATGCTCTACATCGTCATCGTTCTCGGTATCGTCCTCGGTTCCAGCCTGGGCTACAACATGCCTATCAGCGTGCTGATCGCGAAAGTGTTTCACGAAAGACGCAGCCTGGCCTTCGGAATCTTTCGCATGGGACCAGGAATCTCCGGCCCACTGGTGCCGGTGGTGGGTTGGATGATCGGATTGTGGGGCTGGCGAACGGCGGCGGCGACCTCGGCTTGCGTCATTTTCCTAGTGGGGCTGCCGTTTGCTGTCATCATCAAACGGATTTATGACCAAGAAGAAGCGGCGAGATCCGTGATCGAAGCAGCAGGGAATCCGGCGACCTCGCGACACGCTTCGTCCGATCCGCAGTTTACTTTGAGCGAAGCCTTACGGCACAGATCCTTCTGGTTGCTTTCGGTGGCCATGGCGTTCCGCCATATGGTTACCGAAGGGGTATCGGTGCACTTCGTTATCTTGCTCGTCGACCGAGGCTGGAGCACGGAAGCAGCCAGCGGTCTACTGGGCGTTTCGGCGTTGATCGGCGCGCCGGCGCGTGTCGGTATGGGCTGGCTGGGCGATATACTGGATAAACGGCGACTGATGATGGGACTGCTGTTGGCGTTGAGCTTTTCCGTACTCTTGATGGGCTACACGGCTGTAGCGATCATCTTCACGCCTTGCATGATCATCTACTCGCTAGCTTATGGAGGTTTGGCTTCATTGCAGGAGCCGATTCGCGCCGATTATTTCGGCACCAAGGCCTTCGCTACAATTCAGGGCGTGAGCCGGAGCGTGACCACGGTGGGCACTTTCATGGGCCCAATCATCGCCGGATTCCTTTACGATCTGACTAAAAGCTACACGATTGCGTTCAGCATCTTTGCCGTCGTCAGCCTGGTGTCGGCTTTTTGCATGTTCCTCGCGAAGCCACCGGCGAAAGCCGTTCCAGAGTCCCCATAGCCGTTCAAAACGTTCAAACCGTTCAAGAAGTTCAAATCGTCTGATTCATTCAGCTCGCACCGGCTGCTCCTAAGATCCTGAGCTTTGGGATGTTTAACCGTTCATTCTCAGCAATTCCAAGCAAAGCAGGAAGCGTTGCCTTAAAGTCTTGACAACTCCGGGGGAGAAAAGAGATAGATAGCGGCGCGTGGCCTTTGGTTCTGGTCTGGAAGCACCAGAGGATATTTCAGAATCGGCAAAGAGAAAAATTCTCAGTCAAAATGCCAAACACTTCTATCGACTGAATTAATGCAGGACAGTTGTTTTTGTCTTCGTTTCACAAAAAAAGGAGGAGGGAAGATGAAACGTAGAGAGGCAAAATCTTTCACCGCGACGGCGTTGACGCTAATGCTGATTCTTCAGCCCTGGTTACTGGTGGGCTTGGCCGAGGCCAAGACTGATTGCAGTCCGGTGACCAACAAGAGCAATGACTTACCGAGAGTAGCGGCTATAGGGACGAATCCGGCAGGTACCGGGGCGCATGCTTTGGGCTCAGGCCTTGCCGCCGTAGCCAGCAAAACAACCCCGATCAGCGCCAAGGTGCAATCCTACAATGGACCCAACGCTTGGATGCCGTTACTCGAGAGCGGCGAGCTCGAGATGGGGATCATCAATATTCTCGACTCTTACATGGCCGCGACGGGCACAGGTGAATACAAGAAACCGTATCCCAGCATACGCATTCTTTCCGGGGGCGTGTTCCCATTTACAGCAGGCCTCGTAGTGCGTGACAAATCGGATATCAAAAGAGTCGGCGATCTCAAGGGAAAGCGCATGGCGTGGGACTTCGGCGGTCACGCTATCAATCAGACATTGCAGAACCTCATGATGGAGACCGAAGGAGTGAAGTCCACGGACGTGGGTCAAGTGCGGGTCTCTAATCTCAACGACGGGGTTCGTGGTATTGCAGAGGGGAAGGTCGATGCCTCGATCTCCGCCCTGGGGATTGGCCTTGTTGAGGAGGTGAATGCCATGGAACCCATTCGTTTTCTAAGCCTCCCAAGCACGGAAAACTCTAACAAGATTGCCGGAAAGATCGGCGCGTCGATTGTGAAGTCTACTCCAACCACCGGCGTTAGAGGCGACACGAACGTTCTCGGTTATCCGTTGCAGCTGGCTAGCTCAACAAAAGTCAATGAAAAGACCGCTTATACTTTGGTGAAAGCCTGGTGGGACAATCTCGCGGAGCTCCAGACTATTCATCCGCTCTTTAAGAGATGGACTAAAGAGACTCAGGCCATCACCAATTTCACGGTACCGTACCACCCTGGAGCGATCCAATTGTACAAGGAAGTGGGCATCTGGACGGCGAAACATGACGCGCGGACGAAAGAAATCTGTAGCTAATCAAAGTTTAGAGTTGAATTTTCGAATCTAGGAAACCGGTTGGAGGAAAACACAAGACCCGAAACTCCGCGAGCTAAGAAGAAGGATGATCCCTTGGAGATCGAAGAAACCATACGTTCCCGCGAGTTGGTTGGGTTTGCCGGTTGGTTGGCCAAGTTTGTTCTGATCGCGCTGCCGATCACCGGGATCTTTTTCCTTTTCGACGTGCCGCAGCGGATCGGTTGGTTGGTCTTCAACGAGCAATATCTTGGGTTGTTTCTCGCGCTTTCGCTGTGCGCGACGTTTCTTTTGATTCCCGCGGGCAGGTGGGACAAAAGCCACCGAGTTCATTGGTACGATTGGCTGGGAGCCTTGGCCGGCTTGGTCGTGGGCCTCTATCTTCTTGTCCAATATCCGCAGCTCGCAAACTCGTTGGGAGACATCTACACTGACCGAGTCATTCTTGGTTGCATCACCATTCTTTTGTTGGCTGAAGCATGCCGGCGACTCGTGGGCTGGCCGTTGGTTATTATTGCCGCCTGTTTTCTCTTTTACGCTTTTTTTGCCTATCTCTTCCCGGGCGACTTTTACGGTCGCGGCTGGTCTATCAGCCGACTCGCTACCTATCTTTATCTTGATGCCAATGGAATCTTGGGCCAGGCCCTCCAGGTCGGCGCGAGCATCGTTCTTGTCTTCATTATCTTCGGCGAAGTGCTTTACGTAGTCGGCGGGGCGGAGTTCCTTAGCGATTTCTCGCTCGCTTTGATGGGACGATTTCGTGGCGGGCAGGCGAAAATCGCCATCGTCTCTTCGAGTCTCTTCGGC
>Ga0137372_10005806_pt1 | contig 12027 bp, 8 predicted proteins | sample SagtaG_6_FD_104911 | JGI IMG/M metagenome (GOLD analysis project Ga0137372, IMG submission 104911) | Vadose zone soil microbial communities from Sagehorn Ranch, Mendocino, California, USA - Sage1_R_60_16 metaG | ecosystem: Environmental > Terrestrial > Soil > Vadose zone | place: USA: California...
CGACCCTGGAGGGCGAGGGTGTACGCGAGGTCTTTGGCTATCCTGGCGGGGCCATTCTTCCGGTCTACGACGCTCTGCGCAAGTACCCCATCCGGCACATCCTGGTGCGCCATGAACAGAGCGCGGCCCATGCGGCCGACGGATACGCACGCGCGTCGGGGATGGTGGGCGTGGCCATCGCCACCTCGGGTCCGGCGGCGACCAACCTGGTCACGGGCATTGCCACGGCGATGATGGATTCTGTGCCATTGGTCTGCATCACCGGGCAGATCTCCTCCAAGCTGCTGGGCACCGACGCTTTCCAGGAAGTGGACATCACCGGCATCACGCTGCCGATCACTAAGCACAACTACATCGTCACGCGTACCGAAGACATCGCAGCCACGGTGCGCGAGGCGTTCCTGGTGGCGCGCTCCGGCCGTCCTGGCCCGGTGCTGGTGGACATCACCAAGGACGCGCAGCAGGGCTCGGCCGATTATGACTTCGCTGCCGCCGAGCCCACGCCGCATCGTCCGCATCCGATGCTCTCGGTGGAGAACGAGGCCATCGCCCAGGCCGTGGAGCTGATCCTGGCGGCCAAGCGCCCCATCATTCTCTCCGGCCATGGCGTCATGGAATCCGACGCCATGGACCAGGTGCGCACACTGGCCGAGCGGCTGCAGATTCCGGTGGCCTCGACGCTGCTGGGCCTTGGCGGCTTCCCTGCCTCGCACGAGCTGTCGCTGGGCATGATGGGCATGCACGGCGAAGCCTGGGTCAACCAGGCGATCCAGCAATCCGACCTGCTGATTGCCTGCGGCATGCGCTTCGACGACCGCGTCACCGGCGTGCTGACCAACTACGCGCCCAACGCCAGGAAGATCCACATCGAGATCGACCCGTCGGAGGTCAACAAGAACGTGAAGGTCGACGTGGCGTTGATCGGCGACCTGCGCGAGATTCTCGAGATCATGCTGCCGCGCATTGCGCCGCGCAATGAGAAGACGTGGCTGCGCGCGGTGAACGCACTCAAGGGTGACGCCGCCGTGCGCGACATCAAGAACCTGCCCGACCTGGGACACCTGTACGCCGCGCACGTCATCCACGACCTGTGGCACGCGACCGAGGGCAAGGCCATCGTGGTCACCGACGTGGGCCAGCACCAGATGTGGGAGGCGCAGTACTACAAGCACGACTCGGCCCGCAGCCTGATCACCTCGGGCGGTTTGGGCACGATGGGATTTGCGCTGCCGGCCGCGATGGGCGCCAAGATCGCCTGCCCCGACAAAGAGGTGTGGGTGATCGCCGGCGACGGCGGCTTCCAGATGACCGCCGCCGAGCTTTCCACCATTGTCCAGGAAAACCTGAACATCAACATCGCGGTGATCAACAACGGCTTTCTCGGCATGGTGCGCCAGTGGCAGGAGTTCATGTATGAACGCAACTACTCGTGCGTGAAGATCCTCTCGCCGGACTTTGTGAAGCTTGCCGCGGCCCACGGAATCGAGGGCACCGCCGTCCATAGCCGCGCAGAGGTGCTGCCCGCGGTGGAGGCGGCGCGCCGCACCGACGGGCCGTTCCTGATCAACTTCCAGGTGGAAAAAGAGGATTCCGTTTACCCGATGATCTGCCCCGGAAAGGCCTTGGACGAGATGCTCCGCCGCCCGGCGCACGATCCGCTGATCGAGACCTCGGAAGAGCCGTAGGCGGATCCCACCTTAGCGCCGCTAAAAACGCGGCGCGGAAGGTGGGGCACCCGCGCACTGAGATCAAAATATCAGTCACCAGAAAGGTGAACTATGCTGCATACATTCGTCGCACTGGTAGAAGACACGCCCGGCGCGCTGACCCGTGTCGCCTCGCTCTTCCGCCGGCTGAACATCAACATCATCTCGCTGACCGTTGGCCATTCGGAGCGCAACGGCGTCTCGCGCATGACCATCGTTTGCGAGGCCCCGCCGGGCGCAGGCCATCGCATTAAGGCCTCGATGTTCAAGATTGAGAACGTGCTCGACGTCGACGACGTGGGCCAGCTCTCCTGTGTGGTGCGCGAGTTGGCGCTGATCAAGGTGGCGGCCACACCGAAGACGCGTGCCCCGATATTTCAGCTCGCCGAGGTCTTCCGCGCCCGCGTGGTAGACCTGGCGCCCGAGTCGCTGATGCTGGAGATCACCGGCGTGGCCTCAAAGATCGAGGGACTGATCCAGGTGCTGAATGAGGGCGACAACAAGATTCTGGAGATCTCGCGCACCGGACGCATGGTGATGCGCCGCGGCCACCACACCTCTCAGGTGCTGGAAGCCATGGAAATCGGCAGGCCCGAGGAGGAGCCGATCATTCCCGTGACCGACGCGACCAAGACCAGCAACAGCCTGGAGCTGGTCTCGGGAGACCCGAACCATCCGCTTTAGTCGTTGAGCAGGACCATAAGGTGAACGTAATTCGCCGTATCGCTCACGATTCCATTTCGGAAACCAAGTGAGAAGGCCTGTTAGCGGCAGCTATTCCGAAGGTAAGTACAATCTCTCTATGAGCCGTGTCGCTACCGCCTTCGTCATCGCCATAGCAATGACGACTTTGGTGTCTTCAGCCGCAGCCGAACAACAAATCACAATCAGGGTCGTCGATGGCCGTGACGGAGAGCCGCTCAAAGGTACTATGGTCGATCTTTGGTTTGGTACTAGAGCCATTCCCCCTCCGGTGCAGGTGATAGCCGCGGATGATGGGAAGGCCACGGTAGCGATCCCCGACTCCGTTGAGACGATCGTAATTGCGGCACAGGGCGTTGCAGATTGCCGAGCCGGTAAGCAAAAGAGCTACATCGAGAAGAACGTCTACCGCGTTCAGGACATTTTGCACACGGGTGTCGTCGCACAAAACGTCTGTAGTAAAGCGAAGGATCAACAAACTCGCGGTGTGCTGATCTTTTATGTCAGGCCGCTACACTGGTGGGAAAAGATGCACGATTGATGGCTGTTATCCGCCATTGGTCAGCCTAACTGACGTGAAATCGCCTTATGTTCAGCGGTGCGGATTGCTGCCGTTAGCACAACAAGGGCCGGTTCGGCACCAACGAATTACACACGATGATGCCGATGCAAAGAGATAGGCCACCGTTCGCGGTGGCCTTATCTTCTGCGCGAAAAAACCAATAGAGAAGAACAACAGCAAAAACAAGGTCAACTACCCCGCTCAAGCCAAAAGAAGGCTTGAATGGGGCACCCTGAAATCACTTCTTCGAGCGGAGTGCGGGGGGCTCAAGCTTCCGTTGCTTGAGTGGGCAGTTGCCTCATTGGTGCGGCGGGGCCATCGGCACGCGCTCGGCGACGCCCGGAATCGTGATCGGCAGGTGGCCGCGGGCGGGGATCTCGCCGAAGAGAAACTTGACCGCGCTCAGCTCGGAGACCGGAGCATTCGAGAACGTGCAGATGTAGTTCTGCGTGGCGGGGTACTGGGCGATGAGGTAGGGATTGCCGAGTGCAACCACGGCCGTCTTGGCCGAGGCGTTGCGCAGGACGGAGGCCAGCAGCGCGGAGGACCCTTGCGCAAGTGCGGGCGAGCCGGTGCCTTCGGTGCCTATGGCGGGGGCAACTGCGCGCCCGGCAGAAGGAATGACGTAGAGCGCAGCCACAATGCGCTCGGCGCGCGAGGCCGCCTCGAGCACCTGCGCAGCCAGCGCGGGAGCCAGTGCCTCGTCGATATAGAAGACGCGAGCATCCGGCACGCGAGCGCGAATCTCGTGCACCAGTGCGCGTCCATTCTCGCTGCGGACATCGTCGGTGAAGACCAGCACCAACAGATGGTTGCCCGGGGCAATAGCCGCGCGATAGCCGAATGGCAAGGCGGTTGGCGCGCTTCGCGGCAGCGGCAACAGCTTTTGGCTTGTGCTCAGGCGCACCACGGTCACGGCATCATCGGCGACCTGCTGGGCAAGCGCAAGGTTTTCCGGGCGCGCCAGCGCGGGAAGCACGGCATTCAAATCGATGAAGCGGTTGCGGTCGAGTCCCAGCGCGGCCTTGGCGCGCAGGAGTTTTGCAGCCGACTGGTCGATGCGGGACTCGGTAAGCTCGCCGCTCTTCACCGCCTCGAGGACCCCGTTGTATGCGCCGTCGAGATCGGCAGGGATGAGGATAACGTCTGCGCCGGCTTTAAGCGCCTCCACGGCGGCCCGGCCCGCGCTCAGCGCGATGTTCCACCCAAGCACGCCAACAGAAGGCGCGCTGGGGACCCCGTTTTTGCCCGCAGCGGCTCCGTTGGCTGCTCCATTACCCATGAATATTCGGGTCACTCCGTTCATGTCCATCGCGTCGGTGACGACGATGCCCTGAAAGCCGAGCTCGTCGCGCAGCAAGCGCGTCGTGATATTGCTGGAGATGGTGGCGGGGCGATTGGGGTCAGGCTCCAGCGCGGGCACCAGCAGATGGCCCACCATGACGGAATCGGCTCCTGCCGCGATGGCTGCGCGGAAGGGCGCAAGCTCCACGCGATCGAGGCGCTCGCGCGTGGCCGCAACGCGCGAGAGCGCGAGATGCGAGTCGGTATCGGTGTCGCCATGTCCGGGAAAATGTTTGGCCGTGCTCAGGCCGCCTCCGTCGTGTACGCCGCGGATAAAGGCCGACGCGAAGGCGCCGACCTCAGATGGATCTTCCCCAAATGCGCGCGTGTTGATGATAGGGTTGGCCGGGTTGGAGTTCACGTCCGCATCGGGATAAAAGTTCCAGTGGATGCCGATGGCGCGCGCCTCTTCGGCGGAGATGCGTCCAAAGTGGTAGGCGAAATCGGCCCTTCCGGTTGCGCCGAAGGCCATGGCGTGAGGAAATCCGGTGCCCCCATGAAACCTCATGGGCAGGCCACGCTCGAAATCGGCCGCAAAGATCAGCGGCACGGGGCTGTCGCGCTGCAACTGGTTGGTGAGCGCGGCGGCATCGAGCGGGCTGGCCTTGACGAGCACGCCGCCTTCTGAGGGGATGGTGACGAGGAAGCCGCCCAGATGGTATCGCTGCATGGCATCGCGCAGGCGCGCGTAGTCCGTGCCGGCGGGATTCATCGACTCGACCGCGGCCTTGATCATGAAGAGCTGGCCGACTTTCTCCTCCAGCGACATCTGGCCGAGGGTGCGCTCCGGCCAATTGCTGCCGCTGCGATCGGCGGCAGCGGCGGCGTCAGGGTCCCCGGCAAGCCTGTTGGCTTGCTCATTGGGCACCGCCGTCATCGGGCCGGCAAGCATGAAAAGTAAGAGGAGAACCAGCGATGCATATCGCATGTTGGAAACCATAGCACCTAAAATAGGCTTCGACGAGGTACACGGGCGGATGCTGCGATTTGTGATTCCGAGATTCGTGAGTGGAAGTGTGGTGGTCCTGGTGCTGGCGGCAACGGCAGCCTGCGGCGGGCTTTTCGCTCAGAGCACAAACTCCGAACGCGGCACCGCAGCGCCGAATGCTTCGTTGACCAACGTGGACAGCATCATGAAGGCCGCCGTGGCGCGCGGAACCATCCCCGGCGGCGTGGTGCTTGTGGGACACGACGGCGAGGTGGTCTATCGCAAGGCCTTCGGCATGCGATCGCTGGAGCCGGCACGAGAGGCAATGACCGCCGACACGATCTTCGACATAGCCTCGCTGACCAAATGCGTCGTGACGTCGACCGCGGTGATGCAGCTGGCGGAGCAGGGCAAGCTGCGGCTCAACGATCCGGTCTCGGCCTACCTGCCGGAGTTTGCGCGCAACGGCAAGGAGAACATCACACTGCGGGCGCTGCTGACGCACTTCTCCGGACTGCCGGAAGACCTGGACCTGAAGACGCGGTGGCGTGGGCGCGAGGCAGCCTATCGTATGGCTATGGACTCGCGGCCTGTGTCGGCTCCGGGCACGCGCTTTCTATACAGCGACATCAACTTCATCGTCCTCGGCTTTGTGGTGGAGAAGGTCTCCGGGCTGGCGCTCGACGAGTACGCGGAGCGAAATATCTTTCAGCCGCTGGGGATGCGCGAGACGCGATACTTGCCACCTGCGCAGTGGCGGCCTCGAATCGCTCCCACCGAATATGGCGAGGGCCGTCGCATGATGCGCGGCACGGTACACGATCCCACGGCGGAGCGCATGGGCGGCGTTGCGGGACACGCGGGAGTCTTCTCCACCGCCGACGATTTGGCCAAGTTCGCGCAGGAGATGCTTCACCCCAGCAAGCCAAATTCGGGCTTCCACCCCAACAAGCCGAACCCAGGCTTGTTGGGGACCCCGCTCGGCGGGCTCCACGTGCTCTCAGAAGAGACGATAAAGAAGATGACCACTCCGCAGCAGCCGCCGGGGGCCACAGTGCTGCGCGGCCTGGGGTGGGACATCGATTCGCCCTTCTCCAGCGCGCGCGGAGAATTCTTTCCAGTGGGCTCGTTTGGGCACACCGGCTTCACCGGAACATCGATATGGATCGATCCAGTGACCAACAGCTACGTGATCGTGCTGACCAACGCGGTGCATCCCAAGGGCGCGCGCACGGCGGAGGTGGTCTCTCTGCGCGCGCGAATCGCCTCCGCGGTAGCGCAGGGGCTGCGGCTCACCGCCAGCCAGGAGGAGATGCTGCGGCTGGCGCGCATCACCGGTTATAACGAGGCGCTGGGGGCGGCCCGGCTGGTGGCCTCGCGCAATGGCCATGTGCGCACCGGAATTGACGTGCTGGAGGGAAATGATTTCGCCGAGATGCGCAGGGCCCCCGGCAAGCCCGAACTTGGCTTGCTGGGGAGTAGCCAGCGGACAGCGGTGCGGGTTGCGCTGGTCACCAACCAGACCGGCGTGGATTCCGAGGGCCGCCGCACCATCGATGTGCTGGCTGGTTTGCAAGCGAAGCAGCGTGGGATAGAGCTTGCGGCGATCTTCAGCCCCGAACACGGAGTAACGGGCAGCCTGGACACGACCGCGATTGCGGACTCGCGTGACGCGGCGACCGGAGTCCCGGTGTACAGCGTCTATGGCGACACCGATGCGAAGCGGCGGCCGTCGCAGCAGGTACTGCAGTCGGTGGATGCCGTGGTCTTCGACATTCAGGACATCGGCACGCGCTTTTATACCTATGAGACGACGCTGGGCTATTTTCTGGAGGCGGCGGCCAAAGCCGGTAAACGAATCCTTGTGCTCGACCGGCCGAACCCGATCAACGGCGCCAGCGTGCAGGGCCCGGTGAGCGACGCCGGGCGGGAGAGCTTCACGAATTATGGTTCGATTCCGGTGCGCCATGGTATGACCGTCGGCGAGCTGGCGCGCTACTACAACGGTGAGCGCGGCATCCACGCGCAGTTGACGGTGGTGCAGATGGAGGGCTGGCAGCGCGGCGACTGGCTGGATGCGACCGGCGTGCTGTGGGTGAGTCCTTCGCCCAACATGCGCAGCCTGACCGCGGCAACCCTCTATCCCGGCGTGGGCCTGGTGGAGGGCACCAATCTCTCCGTTGGCCGTGGGACGGGCACTCCGTTTGAGCTGGTCGGCGCACCGTGGATCGCGGCCTGGGAGCTTGCCCAGTTTCTCAATGCGCGGGCCATTGCCGGCGTGCGCTTTGTGCCGACCGAGTTCACTCCGGCCTCCGATGTCTACGCGGAGAAGAAGTGCGGCGGGGTGAACATCGTGATCACCGACCGCAATGCGCTCGATGCGCCGGAGCTGGGAGTGGAGATCGCCTCGGCGCTGCATGCGCTCTATCCCGCGCAGTTCGACATGACCAAGCTGGACAAGCTGCTGGTGAACGCCGCCTCGGCCAAGGCCATTGCGGACGGCATGGATCCGCGGCGCATTGCGATGGAGTGGGACGATGGGATTGCGCGCTTCCGGGCGGAGCGGGCGAAGTATTTGTTGTATTAGAAAGAACAGGAACACAGCAAGAGCAACTACCCCACTTCTGCCAAAAGAGGGCAGAAATGGGGCACCAAGATCCGTAGTAGCGCAGAGTACGCAGAGAGCAGCCGATGGGACTAAATGCGCTGGATGTGGCCGTGATCGTCGCCTATCTCGGGTGCGTCACGCTGTTCGGGATGCGCTTCCGCAAGCAGACGGGAACGCTGCGCGGCTACTTTCTGGCGGAGAAGACGATTCCGTGGTGGGCGATTGCGCTCTCCATTGTTGCGGCCGAGACCAGCACGCTCACCATCATCAGCGTGCCCGGCATGGCCTACGAGCACGATTTCGCCTTTTTGCAACTCGTCATCGGCTATCTTGCCGGCCGCGTGATCATCAGCGTGCTGCTGATTCCGCATTACTTTCGCGGCGAGCTCGTTACGGCCTATCAGCTGATCGAGCGCCGCTTCGGGCAGCGGCTGCGCACGCTGACCGCCGGACTTTTTCTGATCACGCGCGCCGCTGCGGAAGGCGTGCGGGTCTTCGCCGTCGCCATCGTGGTGGCCATCGCGCTCTCAAATGTGCTGGGCGGAATGAGCGCCTTGGGCCGCGATGTGGCCGCTATCGGCATCGTCACCCTGCTCACCATGATCTACACCTTCGAGGGCGGCATGGCGGCGGTGATCTGGACCGACGTGGTGCAGTTAGGGGTCTACGTAACCGGCACGGTTGTCGGCTTCTTCACCATCCTGCACCTGGTCCCGGGCGGCTGGCACACGGTTTACAGCGTCGCCGCCGAGGCCGGCAAGTTCCACGTCTTCGACTTCGCCTGGAAGCCGCTGGCGACGTACACCTTCTGGTCGGGACTGATCGGCGGCGCCTTCCTGACCACGGCGAGCCACGGCACCGACCAGCTCATCGTGCAACGGCTGCTGGCCTCGCGCAGCGAGCGGCAGGCGAAGCTCGCGCTGCTGGCCAGTGGCGTGTTGGTGCTCTTCCAGTTCTCGCTCTTTCTGCTGGTCGGCGCCATGCTGTATGTCTTCTACCGGCTCTTTCCGCCGGCCACGGCGTTCGCCAGGGCGGACACCATTTTCCCCACGTTTATCGTGTCGCGCATGCCGCACGGCGTGAGCGGTCTGCTGATCTCGGCGATCCTCGCCGCGGCCATGGCAAACCTGAGCGCAGCCCTGAACTCGCTCTCCTCGACGACCATCGTGGACTTTTACTCGCGGCTGCATCCGGAGTCGAGCGAGCAGCGCCGGGTGGCACTCTCGCGCGTGGCAACCGTCGTTTGGGGCCTGGCGCTCTTTGCGCTGGCCATCCTGGCGCGGCGCGGCGGACCGGTGCTGGAGATGGGCTTGTCAATCGCCTCGGTGGCTTACGGCTCGCTGCTCGGGGTCTTTCTGCTGGGCGTGCTCACGCGGAGGGCCACGGAGCGCGGGGCGATGGCCGGTATGCTCTGCGGCTTTGTGCTGAATGTCTATCTGTGGAAGTACACCCGGGTCCCCTTCACCTGGTATGTGGCTCTGGGAAGCGTGGCGACTTTCGCTATCGGATACGCTGCCAGCATGCTTCCAGAGCGCAAGCTGGCGCCGAAAGGAGCCGCATTCGATGGCCAGTCCTAAGCGAAGTAAAACGGAGTCATTGCAATTCGAGGCGACGAAGCCGACAAAGGCCAGGCGGGCGGCGAAGGCCGGATACGAGCTGGATCGGATGAGCGCGCTCGAGATCGCCTCGCTGATGAACCGGCAGGACGCGACGGTCTCGCGCGCGGTGCGGCGAGTGCTGCCGCAGATCGCTGAGGCCATGGATCTGATCGCCAAACGGCTCCGGCGCGGAGGACGGCTAATCTACGTGGGCACCGGCACCAGCGGGAGGATCGGAGCGCTGGACGCGGCGGAGTGTCCGCCGACCTTTGGCACCGATCCGGAGATGGTCCAGGCGATGATTGCGGGCGGCGCGCCCTCGCTCACCAGGGCGAGCGAGGGCTGCGAGGATTCAGCCGAGCTGGGCGAGAGCGATATGGAGAAATATCGGCCTGACAGGAAGGACGTGGTGGTGGGCATCTCCGCAAGCGGACGAACGGCGTATACGATCGGGGCGCTGCGCTCTGCGCGCAGCAAAAGGGCGGCCACGATAGCGCTCGTCTGCCGCAAGGGGTCGGAGCTGGCAAAGATCTGCAAGCTGGCCATCGAAGCCGAGGTCGGCGCCGAGGTGGTAGACGGATCGACCCGGCTAAAGGCGGGCACGGCGCAGAAGATGATCTGCAATATGCTGACGACCGGCGCGATGGCGCGCCTGGGACGTGTCTATAGCGATCAGATGGTGCACCTGCAGATGTCCAATACCAAGCTGTTCAAGCGTGGCATCGAGATGGTGCAGCGCATCGCTGGGGTGGAGCGGGAGGCGGCGATGACAGCTCTGGAGTGGGCCGGATGGCATGTGCCACTGGCGCTGCTGGTGCTGTGCGCCAATTTGAGCCGGAAAGAAGCCGAGCAGCGGCTCAAGCGCGCAGGAGGAAATCTGCGTCGGGCGCTGGAAAAGTAAAAGCTCCAAAGGTATTCAGGATCAAAACAAATTCAAGGCAAAGTCACCCCCTTCTGCCAAAGGATGGCAGAAATGGGGCACCCTCAAGGTTTTTAAATTCTGCCGCTACAGCCGTTTCGTCATGAAGATGGCGTCGATGTCGCGGCTGTAGTAGCGCTCCAGCACCTTGACCCGCTTGAAGCCGAAGCGGTCGTAAAAGGCCAGCGCGGAGTGGTTGTTGACCGCGACCTCCAGCACCACCATGAAGGCGGTCATCCTGCGAAGGCGCTCGCAGGCGGCATCGACCAGTAGGGTCCCGAGGTGATTGCGCCGCGCGTCGGGATGCACGTCGATGGTGATGATGTGGCCGTAGCCCTGCCGCTGGTAATGGCAGGTGAGAAAGCCGGCGATGGGACGGCGTGGGGCTCCGGCCGTTGGTTTATGAGTATCGGCCGGCGCCGAGCCATTAGACGGCGCGGAGTTGGGTCCATTCCATTCGGCGACGATGGTGAAGGCGCGGCGCTGCTCGATGAAGCTGGTCAGCTCGGGCCGGCTGTAGGCGATGCTGGGATCGAAGCAGCGCCGGTCGAGCTCAAAGAGCTCATCGAAGTCGCGCTTCTGGTAGTCGCGAAGAGTGAACATACAGGAATGCAGGCCCGGAGTCCCCAGCAAGTCCGGGATCCCCGGCAAGTCTGTTCTTGGCTTGCTGGGGTGAAAGCCCATGTTTGGCTTTCTGGGGCACGCCCACATGGTAGCAGAACCCGGCAGAGGGTCATCTGTCGCGAAGTAAGTAAATCATGCCCCAGGTCAGCACCGGGACGACAGCAGCGCGGGACCTGGAGCACAACCAGGGCACCCTCGATTCGGCAACGAATTCGTATCCGGCTCAGGCTGCGGTGCGGGCGCGCAATTTGTGGTCCGCGAACAGGTTCAGCATCTCCTGGTTGAACTGCGGGATATCCGAGGGCTGGCGGCTGGAGACGAAGTTTCCATCGCGCACCACCGGATTGTCGGTCCAGAACGCGTCGGCCTTTACGAAGTCCTGGCGGATCTCCGGGTAGCTGGTCATGTGCCGGCCTTTCACCAGGTTGGCGGAGACCAGGAGCCAGCCGCCGTGGCAGATCGAGGCGATCGGGCGGTGCAGCTGGTTCATGTAGCGGACGAAGTCCTGGGCGAGCGGCTCGTCGCGCAGGGCAGCGGCGTTCTTTTTGCCTCCCGGCAGCAGCAGCGCGTCGAACCGGGCGGGGTCGGCTTCGTTCAGGGTCTGGTCGACTTTGACCGACCCGGTCTCCTTCTCATGATGGGCGGCCTTGATTTCGCCGCCATGAGGCGCGATGACGACGGTAGTTGCTCCGGCCTCATCCAGTGCCTTGCGGGGCTCAATGAGTTCACTCTCTTCGAAGAAATCGGCGGCGAGTATGGCGACGCGGAAATCACTCAGGCGCTCAGAATTCATACCTCTCCCTTCTGTGTTTAGGCGCTGTTTAGGATGCGCGTCCGGGCGCTCGGGTTTATTTTTTATAAGCCGAATAGTTTTTTCTTATAGCGCAGGAAGCGGGCCCCCGACGAGCCCGAAGTTGCTAGTTGGCGTGAGACTCCGGCGTGACGGGGCCGGTGCTCATTCCCAATCTGCCAAAACCGGCAGATTGGGATCCCCGGTGCTCATCCCCAATCTGCCAACACCGGCAGATTGGGGTCC
>Ga0137372_10005807_pt1 | contig 12026 bp, 12 predicted proteins | sample SagtaG_6_FD_104911 | JGI IMG/M metagenome (GOLD analysis project Ga0137372, IMG submission 104911) | Vadose zone soil microbial communities from Sagehorn Ranch, Mendocino, California, USA - Sage1_R_60_16 metaG | ecosystem: Environmental > Terrestrial > Soil > Vadose zone | place: USA...
CATGATGTCTCCTTGCAGGGGAGCCGAGGCTCAGGTGAGGGACTCGACGGCGGTGTGGACGAGGTCGGCGACTGCCTGGGGCTGGGACACGTAGACCGAGTGGCTGCCGGGGACCTCCTGAACCGTCGCGCCGGCGCGCTGCGCCATCTCGCGCTGGGCTTGCGGCGGGATCATCCGGTCGTCCGCTGCGACCAGGTACCAACTTGGCTTCGAGCGCCAGCCGGGCTCGGTCACTGCGCCGCCGAGCGCGTCGACGCCCCACGGAACCTGCGAGTCGGCCATGAACGCGGCCTCGTCGGCAGGCAGGTCACCGGCGAACGAGTCGTGGAACTTGTCCCGATCGAGGAACAGGTAGCCGTCCTTGGGCGGCAGGATCGGCGGCACCGGCGCCCCCGCGGCCGGGTTCGCGATGAGCGTGTTGACCGACTCGCCCTTGTCGGGTGCGAACGCCGCGATGTACACGAGTCCGGCGACCCGCGGGTCGCTGCCGGTCTCGGTGATGACGACACCGCCGTACGAGTGACCCACCAGGACCACCGGGCCGTCGATCTCGTCGAGGATCTGCTTGGTTGCCGCGACATCGCCCTCGAGCGACACCGTCGGGTTCTGTACGACGGCGACCCGGTGGCCCTGGGCGCGGAGCCGGTCGTAGACACCACGCCATCCGGAACCGTCGACGAATCCGCCGTGGATCAGTAGGACGGCTGGTGCGGTAGTTGCGTTCATCGCTTCCTCCTCGGGTTGCTGGGGATGGAGGTGAGGTTAGGGGCGGGAACGCTCGCCGGGCAGGCGGGAAAACCCTCGGGCGAGCGCGTGCCGACCCTCGATCGGACGGGCGGGGTGCCGCATGATGACCTGATGGGCGAGGGATCGGCGACCGAGTACGGACTGTTCGGCCGCGAGGAATCGTTGCGAGTCCTGACCGATGTCCTGGACCGTGGCGGAAGCGCGGTCGCGGTCGGCGAGCCGGGCCTCGGCAAGAGCAGTCTGCTGAAAGTCGCGAATCAGCTGGCTCAGCGGCGAGGGCGAAGGGTGTTGTCCGTCGCTCCGACGCAGTTCGATCGTGGACTGCCGTTCGCGGGGCTGGCCGAACTGGTGAACCAATGCCCGGAGGGAGCGATCGATCGCCTTCCGGCTCCACAGCGTCGCGCGTTGGCCGTTGCCCTGCAGCGAGCCGAGCCGGATGGTCGAGAGGTCGACGCCCTGGCGGTGCCCGTGGCCGTCCGAAGTTTGCTGACCCAGCTTGGTGAGGCGGGCCCTGTCGGCCTCGTCATCGACGACCTGCAGTGGCTGGACCAGGCAAGTGTCGGCAGTCTCGGTTTCGCGCTGCGCGGCATCGACCCGCGCCGTTTGTGCGTCCTGGTAGCGACCAGGCCGGATCCGGTGGGCGGTGCCGACCTGCTCCGATCCCTGGCCGAGCCGCGGCATGAGCTCATCCTCGAGCCGTTGGCGGATTGGGCGATCGGTCGACTGCTCCGCAAGCACTTGGGACAGCGATGGACACCGCCCTTGGCTGCCGGAGTGGCTCGGGCAAGTGGCGGGAATCCGTTCCTGTCCCTGATGATCGCGCAGGCCATGCAGTCCGACGTCTCGAAATGGCGCTGGAGCGCTCAGCAACGCCAGGACCCGATCTTCCCTGTCCCGCCCAGCCTGGCCGGACTGCTCGGCGAGAAGGTCTCTGTGCTGCTGTCGCAAGACGCACGCGACGTCCTTCTGCTGGTGGCCGCGGCGGGACGGCTGACCGTGGCGCAGTTGCAGCGGTTCGTCGAGGAAGCTCGGCTTCGGTCGGCGCTCGAGGGCGCCGGCGACGCTGATGTGGCGAAGATCGGGGCCGGCTCGGTCGTCGCCTTCACACACCCACTGTTGGCTTCGGCCCTGTACGACGCCGCCGCGCCGGACGAACGCCGTCGTGCACATCGGGTCCTGGCAGACAAGCTCGAGGACCCGGTCGAGCGCGCGCGTCACCGCTCGAAGTCGATCACCACACCCGACGAAATGGTCGCAGACGAACTGGAACGTGCCGCCGAGATCTCCCGGGGCCGTGGAGCCCAGCAACTCGCAGGCGAGTTGCTGGAAGGAGCGGCGCTGGCCACGCCGTCGGATGTGAATACCTTCGAAAGCTTCCGGCGCTGGCTCAGGGCCGTGGACACCTACATCGACGCAGGTGATGCGCTGGCCGCGCGGGCTGCACTGGACAAAGGCGCGGCGCTGGCCGATCTCTCAGAGCAGGAAGCCCAGGTGCTCGTACGGCGGGCTCGGCTGACCGAAGGTTTACGTGGGGCCAGGAGCCTTACCGAGCAAGCGTTCCGGATGGCGCCGGCAGGCAGCGAGGTCCGCGCTGAGATCTTGCAGGAGCTCAGCGAGTATCACCGCATGGAAGGTCATGGCAGGCTTGCGCTGCGGCTGGCCGACCTGGCGATCACTGCGGCGCGAGCGGTGCAGCGTGTGGACATTCAGCTTGTGGCTCTGAACCAGCGACAGGGTGCCGAGCGGCTTTGGGGGCTGGGCCGGCCGTTGGAGACGTTGCGTGAGATCGAGCGGCTGGTCGAGAGCTCAGGACTAGGACGTTCCCCCTCGGAATGGGCCTGGGCCCGAGGCTTCCATGCTGCGTGGAACGACCCGACTGCCGAGAGCTTCGTGCGGGACGGCATCGCGCGAGCCGTCGCCGCCGGTCGGTACGGCGACCTGTCGAGCCTGTACATCTGCTTGGTTCTCGTCCTCATCCGCGCCTCGAAGGTGCGTGAGGCGTCGGCAGCCCTCGACGAGGCGGACCGGGTGGGCGCATGGGCGAAGTTCAGCCTCCAAGAGGACATGGCCCGAACCTTGATCAAGGAATACACCGGAGACCTGGACGAGGCACGTGAGCTGGCCGAGCGCGCGGCCGCCAGGGCGAGAACCATCGGATTCACCTATTGGCTGGGCGGATTTCTGGCCCAACTCGGATTCGTCGAGACCTCGGCCCGGAACTGGCAAGCAGCACTCGCACCACTACGCGAACTCGCAGCGATCTTCGCGAGCACCAAGATGGTCGATCTGGAACAGTTGCTGTGGCCCGTCGACTACGCCGACGCTGCCCTGCAGATCGGCGCACTGCACGAGGTGGAGGTAGCCATCTCCCTCCTGCGACGCCAAGCAGAGGCCGGTAGGCCGGAAGCAGCGGTCGCTGCAGACCGCTGCCAGGCCCTGCTGAGCGCAGCGCGGGGTGACGTCGACCAGGCTCTGACCGAACTTCGCCGCGTCGTCGAGCTCGTGGGATCCGAGTGTCCGTTCGAGGCGGCCAGATCCCGGCTGGCGCTGGGACAGGTCTACCGCCGCGCCGGACACAAAGGCATGGCCGTCGAAACGCTCAACGCGTCCGCCGCTGCTTTCGACGAGATCGGCGTACCGCGATGGGCAGAACGAGCGCGCGACGAAGCGGGCCGGGTGGGTCTGTACCCCACCACGAGCACGCTCACAGGGACGGAACGCCGGGTCGCCGAACTCGTCGCATCAGGCCGATCGAACCAGGAGGCCGCTGCCGAACTCTTCCTGTCCGTCAAGACCGTGGAAGCCAACCTGACCCGCATCTACCGCAAACTCTCCGTCCGCTCGAGAACAGAACTCGCCAACCACCTGAGCAGCGGTTCACATCGCACGAACAGGTGATTGGATCCGGCCGCCGCGCAACGTCTACTGATCGCAGGCGGCAGGCACTCAGAGGCCCTGCTCACGCACGGGAAGGCGATCAGCAGGTTGACCTCGAACTCCACGTCCTTGGTCCGCATCTTCGGTCGGCCGATGGAACCCTGCGTCGTACGTGCTGCGCGATTTCGTGAGCCGTAGCGTGGCCCAGTACACGTGGACCGAACTGACCAACGACCACGACAGCAGCGGCGGCCGCACGACCTCGAGACCAACGTGCCCGGCTTCTTCGCCATCGGCGACGTCCGCAAGGGATCAATCAAGCGGGTGGCATCCGCGGTGGGCGAAGGCGCCCTAGCAGTCAGCTACGTACACCGCTTCCTCGCCGAGGCCGACACCGCGGTACGGCCGCGCTCTCACACGTTCGAGTGATGTCGCCGCGCCGCCGGACGCGGAAAGGTCGCGCTGTACGAGGCGTGGCTTTCAGGAAGGCAAGCAGATGAGTGTTCAAGAGGGCGCATCAATCCCCACCTACTTCCGTGTCTGCGACGGAGTACGCGTGCGCTACGCGGATACCAAGGCAGAGTCGGACACAACCGTGCTGATGCTCGCACCGTGGCCAGAGAGTCTCTTGGCCTTTCGCCGGATCTGGAGCCGGGTCACACCGCTGGGGCGGGTCGTCGCCATCGACATGCCGGGCTTCGGCCACTCCGACCAGCACCGCACGGACCTCATCGCTCCCGAAGCCATGGGAGCGTTCCTGTCGCGTTTGATCAACGAGTGGGACCTCGGCGTACCCCACGTCGTCGGTCCCGACGTCGGGACCGCGGCAGCCCTCTTCCTGGCGGCCGCAGCCCCCGACCGCGTGACGAGCCTGACCGTCGGCGGCGGAGCCGTCCGCTACCCGATCGATGCCGGTGGAGCCCTCAAGGATGTCATCGAGGCGCCCGACCTGGACGTCGTACGCGCGTCGGACGCAAGAACGAACATCGGCTACGCCGTCCAACCGGCGGCATCTGCCGACACCGAGCCGGAGATCCACGAGGACTACGTCAGCGCCTACGACCTCGGCCGCTTCGCGGAGTCAGCCCGCTTTGTGCGCCACTACCCCCAGCAGAACCCGGTCCTGCGTGACCTACTCCCAACCATCACCACCCCAGTCCAGATCCTGGCCGGCAAGCATGACGACCTCGTCCCCTGGTCCAACAACCAGTTCCTGGCCGACCACCTCCCCCACACCGAGGTCCACCCCCTCGACGCCGGCCACTTCGCCTGGGAAGAAGCCTCCGAGGAGTACGCCGAACTGCTCGCAGCCTGGATCACCGGCGGCCACCAGCGCGTCGGGGCGTAGGTGTCCGTCATTTAGTCCTGGTCAACGACGGGACGGCGTCTGAACCGGCACAACCAACCACAGATCATGAAGTCGCTTCGCCTGACGGCGTCATGATGCGGTTGAGTGCTCCGCCTTCGTAGTACAGGTCAGCCTCTGCGAGTCGGCCGTCGCGCACCTTGACGATCGAGCAGCCGGCGACGTCGAGCAATGCCATGTTCTTGGTGAAGTAGCGGCCTGTCGCTCGGTCGAGGTCGGGTGCGGAGGCTAGGTGAATAGAGGTTGCGGCGCCCTGGGCGGGAGTCTGCATGAAGGGCCGTAGGACTGGAACGAAGAGTCGCTGGGCGCGGCCGGGGTCGCTGGCTCCGAGGGCGGTGCTGACCAGGCCGGGGTGGAGTGCGTTGGCGGTGATGGAGGTGGCAGTTCGCGCCGGTGAACAACCTCGGGCGTGGGTCGTCGGCAAGCATCCGGAGGTTGGAGATCGATCGTGGTGGATGCATCGCCATCACCCTCAGATGAGAACGTGCTACGTGGGCGCTTCTGGCTGGCAACGAACCCTGAGCGTCAACGGGAGGGGCAGCTAGATCTGCATGCTGGGGTTCTCGAAACCCAAGGGGAGCTTGTCGAATGCACAGTCGTGACGTCGGCGTCACCCAACACGTATAAGCGTGCACCGCTGAACGACGCCGGAGTGGAGTACTGCCTATACGGCGTCACGGATGACGGGGTGGAGCTGACGGTGCCGGCTGTTCTTCGTGGGGCGTGCAATGACAAGGTCGAGCCCAGTCCTCAACAGTTCTTGTTCCTGCAAACACACGTTGAAGCACACACGCGTCCAGACGACACCTATCGCTCCATCAACATGGCCTGGAACGTCGAACTTGGCAGCTGGGACGGCGCGCTGACGCACGCACCCACGGGCCCGGTTCTCGTCTCGACCGAAGCTGGCATCATGTCGATCCGTGAGATCCCCGACCTGGACCGCCAGACCATCCAGCGAGGTCTGATCGAGCCGATGACGTCATTACTGACCGCCGTGAGCGGCCAGAGTGCCTTGCCGACTGGGGTCATGCTCGAGATGTCGTCGCGCGTCGCTATCCAGGTACGACGGAAGCAGCCATCGGCAGCAGCGAGACGCTCGGAACCCTTCTTCGATCACAGACGCCTGAGGACCCATCATCTGAACCGCTGGTTCGCATTGGTCAAGGACACGAATCCCATCCCGAGTATCGCGGCGCGAGCACTGCAGGACAGCGGATCTACGCTTGAGTCCCGCACGATGACCTTGGCCGCCTCAGCGGAGGCTCTCCACCGAGAGTTGCACGACGAGCCGAAGATCGACAAGGCGACAGCTAAGGAGCTACGTGAGTGCGCCGCGGCGGCAGTCCCTGACGAGCATCGTGAGCGGGTCAAAACCATCCTAGCCGCCGCCGGCGCGGTCGTCGCCGGAGCAGCGGGGTGCGCTCGGTGGGGCGCTGCTCAACAGCGTCCTGGTGACTGTCGTCAGCGTGGTCATCGTGTTGGCGGTGTCGTCGTTCGCCGCCTATCCGTTGGCGCGGGCCACCGCACGATGGTCGCGCGGAATGTTCTTGCTGATCATGCTCGGCCTGGCGTTGCCGTTCCAGTTGGCGGCGTTGCCGCTGTACCAGACGATGCGCGATCTCGGTCTCCTCGGTACGCCGTGGGCCTTGGTCCTGTTCTACTCGGGGCTTCAGGTGCCGTTCACCATATTCCTGTACCTCGGCTTTCTGCGGGCGCTGCCGCGCGACTTCGAGGATGCCGCGCTGATCGACGGCTGCACGCCGACGCAGGGCTTCAGATACGTGGTGTTCCCGATGCTCAAGCCGATCACCGTCACGGCCTTGGTGCTCAATGCCGTCGCCGTGTGGAACGACTTCTTCACCCCGCTGCAGTACCTGAGCGGCAGCGGACAGCAGACCATGCCGGTCGCCATCGCGGGCTTCGTCGGTCAGTACGTCACCGACTGGAACCTCGTCTTCGCGGCGCTGGCGATCAGCATCGTGCCGATCCTGGCCGTGTACTTCGCCCTCCAGCGCAGCATCATCAACGGCTTCGCCGGCGGTCTCAAGGGATGAGATCCGCCACCAGCCTGTGCGAGGCCATTCATCCACCGATCAATTCATCGTTGCGGGAGACATCATGAGAACACCCAGACTGGCCGCCCTGATTGCCGCGATCACAGCAGCGGGCCTGGTGGCCGCCTGCAGCGGTGGTACGAACGCCGGGAACGCGGGCAGCGGCGGCAGCGGGGGCAGCACCTCGAACGTCCTGACGCTCGCCTCGGTCGACCAGGGCTCGATCGAAGATGTGGTCAAGGCCTTCGAGGCCGCCAATCCTGGCGTCGACGTACGATTCACCACGAGCGGCGCCGACCAGTACCAGCAGCAGATCCGTACCCAGCTCGCCTCGGGTACCGCGCCCGATGTGATGACGGTGTGGCCGGGCAACGGCAACCCGGGGGCAACGTACGTTCTCGCCAAACCGGGTTATCTGATGGACCTGTCCGACCAGCCCTGGGCTTCGAAGTTGCCCCCGGCAATGAAGAGCGTCGCGCAGTACGACGGCAAGACCTACACGGGAGTCGGCCAGAACGGCATCGGAGCGGTCTACAACGAGGACGCGATGCACAAGGCCGGGCTGACACCGCCGGGCACATGGAGCGAGCTGCTCAACTTCTGCAAAGCCGCGGCGAGCAAGGGCACACCGGCGTTCGCGCTCGGCATTCAGGACAACTGGGTCACCCAGATCGTGCTCTACGCTTTGGCCGCGACCGTCGTCTACGGACCAGACCGGGACTTCGCCCAGAAGATGCAGAACGGTCAGGCCACCTTCGCCGGCTCGAACTGGACGGTGGCGATGGACAAGTACCTGCAGATGAACAAGGCCGGTTGCTTCCAGAAGAACCCCCTGGGCACCAGCTACGAGGCCAGCCAGACGCTCGCCGCCACCGGCAAGACGCTCGGTATCATCCAGGGCAACTGGATCGTCGCCTTGCTCAAGGGGAAGAATCCAGCCGGCAAGTTCACTCTCAAGGCACTTCCGGCCACCGACGACCCAGGGGGATTCATCATGCCCGCCGCAGCCGGTGCCGGGTACGGCGTCAACGCCAAAGCCAAGAACAAGGACCTCGCCCTGAAGTTCGTCAACTACGTCATGTCGCCCGAGGGCATGAACCTGTTCGTCAAGAAGCAGGGTGGACTGCCCTCGCTGCCCGACACCGGCTTCACGGCGGATCCGTCACTGGCCGAGCTCTCGAAGTACATCTCCGACAACCGGACCGTGCCGTTCATGGATCAGCTGTGGCCGAACCCCAAGGTGCAGCAGACGATGCTCAGCGGCCTCCAGGAGATCTTCAGTGGCCAGTCGACCCCGGACAAGGTGCTGAAGGCGATGGACACCGACTACAAGGCCGGTTCGTGAGGCTTACCGGTCGGGTTGCACTTGGCGTCGCGGGGCTCTCCTTCGAGCCCCGCGACCGCACCGCCGATCTCGAGCCGGCTGGTGTGGTGGCTGCGATCGCGCCGTGGAACTTTCCGATGATGCTGGAGTTGTGGAAGGTGGCGCCGGCGCTCGCGGGGGGAACACGGTCGTGCTCAAGCCTGCCGAGGACACCCCGGTTTCGGCGACCTTGATGGCTCGCCTCGCTCTCGAAGCGGGATGCTGCCTGGCGTGTTCAACGTCGTACACGGCTACGGACCAGCCTCGGCCGGGCAGGCTCTGACCGAGAATCCGGCCGTGGATCGGATCACCTTCACGGGCGAATCGACGACCGGCCGGATCATCGCCGCGGCGGGAGCACGCAATCTCACGCCGGTCAGTCTCGAACTCGGGGGCAAGGGTGCGAACCTCGTCTTCGCCGCCACCGAGGCCGAGGCGGTTGGACTCGCCAACGACACGCCGTACGGCCTGAACGCGATGTTGTTCACCGAGAACCTGCACCGCGCGCACCGGGTCGCAGCGGCGCTGAGGGGCGGGCACGGTCTGGGTCAACTGCTTCTTCGTCCGGGATCTCAGGGCTCCCTTCGGCGGCGCGGGTGACTCCGGCATCGGGCGCGAGGGAGGCACCTTCAGTCGTGAGTTCTTCACCGAGCCCAAGGCCGTGGTGATGCAGATCGATGCGGCGAGCAGCCAGTGATCCAGCCGTAGAGAGGCGTGCCTCGACTCAGGTGGTGACCTCTTCGGGGTGGTTCGCGTGGGTGTCGTGTCGCAGGCGAGCGGCGCGGACCTCCTCGAGATGCTCGGCCGACCACTGGGCCAGCAGCTGGAATGCGGGGACCAGGCTCTCGGCCAGCGCGGTGGCCTCGTACTCGACCCGTGGCGGCATCTCGGAGTGGTAGGTGCGGGTGATGAACCCGTCGCGCTCCAGTCGCCGCAACCGCTCGGTCAGCACCTTCGGGGTGATCGCCGGCAGTTGTGTCCGCAGGTCACCGAACCGCAGCCGGCCGTGGTGCATGAGGGTCCACAGCACGTGCGACGTCCAGCGCCCGAAGACGAGATCTACGACCGGCTCGAAGGGACAGGGATCCACGGTCTTGGTCGCGCTCACGTTAGTTTCTCCTTGGTAACCAGTATCTCAAGGATACTATCGTGATGGCATGAGCCAAGACGTAATGACCGGAAGCCTCCCCGGCCGGGCCGGAGCCCGGCCCCGGACCACTCCCGCGACTCCCCATGTACAACTCGACCAGCAGGCGCCACGACCACTTCAGGATCTGCTGTGGCAGCGGATGACAAGTCTGGACGGCGTGCGCACCGGCCGGAGCGGGATCTCGCTGCCGCAGACGCGCGCATTGCACCTCGACACGCGGCTTGCCCAGGGGCCGGTGGAAGCCTTCATGATCGGTACCGAGTTCGCCCATCTGCACGGCGACGGCAGTGGCAGCCTGCATGTCGCACTGCCGTCCGATCTTGCCGCGGACGCGATCAGGAAGGGGTGGGCCGAGCAGCATCCCGTCGTGACGATGGGCATGGGACCCGATACCTGGGTGATGCTCTACGGGCCACGCGACGACCAGGAACTCGAGGTCATCTGGCAGCTGGTGCGTGCGAGCCATTCCTTCGCCCGCGGACAGTCGGACGACTCCTCGATCACGTGAGACCGTCGGCCTTCTGGAGGCGATTTCGCTCTCAGGTGGTTCGCCGGGTCAGCAGGATGATGGGGAGTTCGCGGTCGGTCTTGACCTGGTACTGCGCGAATCGGGGAGCGGCGGTGGTGATGTTCCGCCAGGTGTCCAGGGAGGTAGGGGATCGCTTGCCATCCGCGATCAGGCCTTCGAAGCGCTTCTCCCAGAGGTCGAGGAGGTAGTTGATCTTGTGCATCGCGGTGAGTTCGCCGGACTGGTTGGTCTTGGCTCGGTCCTGGAGCTTCTGGAGCAGCCTGCGCTCTGCCGCCGTCTTGGTTTGCCGAACGCCGTGACGTCTCGGACGCGACCGTCATGGTCGCGGAAGTTGGCCTTCGAGAGGTAGCGGACGGGCTTGCCCTTTGGGTCGGTCTTCTCGACACGGGTGGAGATGCTTCCCCAGGTTCCGATCGGTTGTGGCGCCCTCGACATGTCAAGCCTCCAACCGGTGTGATGGTTGGCAGCTCAACGCCTGTGGCAGCGCCGAATCCGACAAGTCGGCAATGATGCGAACCGACGTGATGTGACGCACAGTCACGATCACATGAAGATCGGCCGGCTTGCTCGCTTGCCGGTCAGGGCGATGTAAGGCCGGATCCGATGGGACCGCGCGCGGTCTGTTTCCGGCAAGAGGGACGTAAAAGGGACGCAGCAGACATGAAGAGACCCAGGCCACCTCGGTGACCTGGGCTTTTGTGCGCCGCCAGGACTCGAACCCCGAACCCGCTGATTCCCTTTCATGACAAGCGCGTGCTACTCGTCGTTGCCCGACTCTGCTCCTGACCTTGGCAAACGAGGGTCGCAGCCGTCTCGTTCACTCCCAGGAGGCATCGTTCCTACTCATCCATTCCCGTGGGTTAAGACATGGGGCTCGCAGGTCTCCGGTTTGTGCGGCTGTTGGCGGACATCGGAAACTGCCCAATGGTGGCCATGAGCGGCTGCCCGGAGGCGGCCAGCCGCTCACTGAACGCGACCGGGTCCTGGGGTGCGGGCGCGGGAACCGTCGATCTGCGCGCCACCGGCGTCGGGAAGGATGCGGCGACGGGCCGCCCAGATGGGCCGCTCGGTGTGGTACTCGTGCCAGATGTGTCGACGGCTGGAGGACGCGTGCGGCCATCGCCACCGGAGATAAGCCGTCCGCAGGCCTCAACAACGGACCGAAACCGTAGTAGCGTCGGGCCAGGGCGCACGGCTTACGAACAGCGCCTCAGAGGGGATCTCACGATGGCAACAGTCATGGTGTTCCATGAGGTCGATGATGTCGACCACTGGCTAGCCTCACCGAAGCGCGAAGAGCTCTTCGGACCGATGGGCATGACTGCGCGCACGTTCATCGACCCAGAAAAGACGAACAGGGTCGGGTTGATCGTGGAAGTCCCCGACATGGAGACCTTCCGACGCGCGCTGGAGTCCAAGGAAGCGGCCGAAGCCATGAAGTTCGACGGTGTTCGTCCGGAAACGATTGTGACGCTTGTCGAGTCATAAGACCCAGCGAGAGTCCGGGCCGGTCGACGACCGTCAGCGAGCAACCAGCACCAGTGCGGCGAAACCTGGCAATGAGCCTATGCTGGGCGGCGCGCCGTTCGACCGAGGAGTCCACATGACGTCGAAGCATGGCGCCTGCCACCGTTAGTCGATGTCGCCCGAATCCGCGTTTCGCGCCGATCTCGTACGGCGGTAGCGCCCGGCGACCACTCAACACTCCGTAACCACCATGGTCCCGGCATGTTGGCCACCAGAGGGCAGATTCCGATGTCCGCCCACACCGCCACACCGCCAGATCACGATCTACGGCTGGAGTACTAGACGCATTAGGTGCCCGCCACGCCAGGCATCAGGCCGGCACGGCGGGCACCGTGCTTTAGACGCCTCAGATTTCCCCTAGCGGAGCATCCTCCGCCACCTTGAGCAGCATCGTCATCGGCTCGGCAATC
>Ga0137372_10005808_pt1 | contig 12026 bp, 8 predicted proteins | sample SagtaG_6_FD_104911 | JGI IMG/M metagenome (GOLD analysis project Ga0137372, IMG submission 104911) | Vadose zone soil microbial communities from Sagehorn Ranch, Mendocino, California, USA - Sage1_R_60_16 metaG | ecosystem: Environmental > Terrestrial > Soil > Vadose zone | place: USA: California...
CTCTTCCGCGTCGGCAGAAGTGGGGTGCGGGGTCAGACGGTCGGGCTCGCGGAGGGTGTCGGGCTGGCCGGCGCCGGGGTGGTCGGGGGTGCCGGTGCCGGCACGCGCTCGCGGGGACGGCGCTCGCGCCAGCCGTCGCGGTCGAAGCCACCGCGCCCGGGGCCGCCGTAGCGCCCATCGCCCCCGCGGTCGTCGAAGCGGCTGTGCCCACCGAAGGCGCGGGTGAGCACCGCGCCGACAACGACCCCGCAGGTCCCGATCAGGCAGACGCCGACGAGGACCAGTGCGGTGATCCAGATGGCGGGCCGGCCGGGTGGGCGGCGCCAGCGGCGCCCTGCCGGGCCGCGCGGCGGTGGCAGCGGCGGCAGCGGGGCGGCTGACGCGCCCGGCTCGTCGGCCGGCGGCAGCGGAGGCGGCGACGGCGGAGGCGGCGGTGGCAGCGGCGGCAGCGGGGCGGCTGACGCGCCCGGCTCGTCGGCCGGCGGCAGCGGAGGCGACGGCGGAGGCGTCGACGGCGCGCCGCCGGGTGCGGACCGGGCCGTGGCCTCGCCGGGCTCGCCGAGCGGTCTCGTCGGCGATTCGTCGTGCGGTCGGTCGGGTTCGGTGGTCACGGTGAGCGCTCCAGACTCGATGCGTCGGGTACGCCCACCACCCTGACCGCCGGTTCTAAAGCCAGCCGAGATCGAAGTTAAGAATCCGATGAGGGTTTCTCGATCGCGGACATGCGCACCGCGGGGAGGCGTACCGTCAGCAGCGCACCGCCCTCGGCCGACCGCCCCACCGTGACGGTGCCGCCGTGGTGCGCGACGGTCTGCGCGACGATCGCGAGCCCCAGCCCCGATCCGGGCATCGAACGCGCCGCCGTCGCGCGGTAGAACCGCTCGAATACCCGGGGCACGTCGCTGTCGTCGATGCCGGGGCCGGCGTCCGCGACGCCCAGAACCGCGTACCCGTCACTCAATGCCAGCTCGATCCGGACGTTGCCCCCGGGCTGGCTCCATTTCGCGGCGTTGTCGAGGAGGTTGAGCACCATCCGTTCCAGCGCGGCCGGCTGCCCCATCACGATGGCCGGGGTCAACGCTGTCTCGAATGTCACGCCGGGTGCGCGTACCCGGGCGCGCTGCGCCGCCGCGCCGACGACCGCGGTGAGGTCGACCTCGTCGGTCGGCTCGGGGCTGGTGTCCTGGCGGGCCAGCACGACCAGTTCGTTGGTGAGCTGGGTGAGCTCGACGACCTGCACCTCGAGATCCTGCAACAGCCTCCTGCGGTCCTCACCGGATAGTGGCCGGCCCGAGGCGTCGGCGCGGATCAGCAGCTCGATGTTGGTACGCAGGCTGGTGAGCGGGGTACGCAGCTCGTGGCCGGCGTCCTCGACGAGCGCCCGCTGCGCCGCCTGCGAGGACTCCAGCGCGGCGAGCATCGCGTTGAACGAGCGTGCCAGCCGGGCGATCTCGTCCTCGCCCGACACGGGAATGGCCGCCCGCAGGTCCTGGGTGTGTGCCACGTGCTCGACCGCGTCGGTGAGCCGCTCCACCGGGGCGAGCCCGGCGCGGGCCACACTGCGGCCGAGCAGCGCGGCCCCGGCCACCCCGGCCACGCACCCGACCGCGAGCAGCAGGCCGAGCTGGCCGAGCGTGCGGTCGACCGGATCACGCGCGATCGCCACCTGCACGGCACCGCCGCCGGTGGCCGGCATCGTGAGCATGTGGTAGCTGACCGGGCCGAGGTCCACCCGCTCGCGGACGGTGGGCACGGTGCCGGCGACGACCCGCTGCGCCCCGGGTGTCACCGGCAACGCGCTGCCGCCGACCGGGACGCCGCCGGCGTCGAGGATCTGCCAGCGGGTGCCGAGGTCGCGCCGGTCCCGGTACCAGCTGAAGCGCTCGCCGCGGTCTCCCGGCGGCGACGCGGGCGATGCCTCGCGCCACTGGGCCGGCTGCGCGGCGATCGTCCGCGCGTCCGCCGTGAGCTGGCGGTCCAGTTGCCGGTTCAGCTCCTCCCGCACGACCAGCCAGGCCAGGCCGGCGATGGCCAGCACCGCGACGGCGACCGCGCTCGCGGCGAGCAATGACAGCCGCGCGCGCAGTGTCAGCCGGGCCCACCTCGCGGTCATAACGGCTGTTCCCGCAGCACGTACCCGACGCCGCGGACCGTATGCAGGAGCCGCGGCTCGCCGCCGGCTTCGAGCTTGCGTCGAAGGTACCCGAGGTAGACGTGCAGGCTGTTGGAGGTCTCGCCGAAGTCATACCCCCACACCTGCTCGAAAAGGACCGGGCGGGTCAGCACCTGGCGCGGGTGGCGCAGGAAGACCTCGAGGATGGCGAACTCGGTGCGGGTCAGGCGGACCTCGCGGCTACCCCGCCGGACTTCGCGGGTGGCCAGGTCGAGCGCCAGGTCGGCGAAGCGCAGCGGGCCGTCCGGCGCCGGCGCGGCGGGTGGGTCACCGAGGCCGACCAGCAGCGAGCGGCGCAGCAGTGCGCGCAGCCGGGCCAGCAGTTCCTGCAACGCGAACGGCTTGACCAGGTAGTCGTCGGCACCGGCGTCCAGACCCGCGACCCGGTCACCGACCGTGTCACGGGCGGTGAGCATGAGTACCGGCAGGAGCCGGCCCTCGGCCCGCAGCCGCCGGCACGTCTCCAACCCGTCCAGGCGGGGCATCATCACGTCGAGCACGACGGCGTCCGGCTCACGGTCGCGGATCAGCTCGAGCGCGGTAAGCCCGTCCTCGGCCACCCCCACCTCGTACCCCTCGAACCGCAGCGTCCGCGACAGCGAGTCGCGCACCGCGGCCTCGTCGTCGACCACCAGAATCCGCACCAGACCAGCCTGCCGCGGCCACCCTCGCCGGACCTAAGGATCGACTAAGAAATTCGGTAGGAACCGCGGGATCTGGCGAACCGGTTCCACACCTAGGGCACCGCGCCGCGCGTCCCGCCGCCGCTTCGGGCCGTCGACGCCGTCGTCTCTCCCACGACGGAAGGTGATTTCTCGCGTGACCGTGGACGCGCCTCAGCGCTCGACGGGTACTTCCGCGCGGTCAATCTCGTCGCCGTCAAGCGACACCAGGCCGCGCTGCTCACCCAACTGCTCGGCCGGTCGGGTCGCGGTTGGCTCGTGGCGCTCGTCGCCCTGCGTCGGCGCCGGTCCACTATGGAGCGCTGACGAAGGAGGGCCCCCCGCGAGCGGGGGACCCTCCGAACCCGTGCGCCGGTCAGGACTCGAGTTGGCCCTGGCTGCGCAGGCGGCGCAGCCAGCCGGTCGCGGTGTGCCGGGGCACACCGAAATGACGAGCCAGCGCGGTGGTGCCACCGACCTCGCGGTAGGCGGCGAGCACCTCGTCGGCCGCCGGCATCCGCCGGTAGGCCCGGCGGCCGCTGGTCGCCTGTGCGGCCGCACCCTTGTCCGCCTTCGCCTGCCGCGAACGCGATGGTGCTTTCTTGGCCGCCGCCTTACGAGCGGCTTTCTTGGCGCGCGGCGGCCGACCACGGCCGGCGGGCGCCTCGGCCTGCGGTGCCTCGTCCGGAGCCGACGCATCGGTCTCCGGCTCGGCCGGTGCCGGCGCGGTGGGTTGCGGCGTGGCGGCGATGGCAGTCGGCGCCGTTGGTGCGATTGCCGCGATGAGTTGAGCGAGGTTGAGTGCGGGCAGCTGCTGCGGAGACAACCCGTCTCCGTCTGCGGCGCGCACTGTCAACTCGGTGATGCGGGTGTCGCCGGACGCGGTTTCCACGTGAATTGTGGTCAACGGACCGGCCTGGTCGTCGTTAGGGGTGATGGTGATGGTGTAGCCAGCCACGGTGGGCCTCCATGGAGGTGGACACGCCGTCGCCGCCGCGGGGAGGAATCGACCGGCGACGTAAAGCGGAACACGAGGACATCTCGTGATCAGTTGCAGTCTGCCACGATCCGCGCGGTTTTTGGCCCGGAAGAGACACAACCGTGGCCGGACCCGACAATGATTTTGCCGGAAGTGTGGACAACACCGATGCAAACATGCTCTCAGTGAGCGACGATTTACTTTCGGCAATCCAGGAAAGAGCACGACGGATCTCGAACCGACACCGGCTGCGGAGTATCGGGCGATACAACAGGTCGGCGGGATTGGCGCTACGCGTCCAGCGACAGGTGCTTGCGCAGCGATGAGAAACCCAGTTTCCGTGCGGTTGGCAGAACTGGGGCCGGGCTCAGGTCGTACTCGGCGTGGAAGACCGGCTTGAGACCCACTGCGAGTCCCACGCCGTGCGCGAGGACGGCCAGCGCGACGGACGCGACGAGAAAGCAGCGACGAAGCATCCCCACGCAGGGATATATCGGCCGCCGAGCGCTCGGGCTGACCAGGACGCCCGCAACGCTCGCCGATCTAGGAGAAGTTGGGGCGGGAGAGCGCTTCCCGACCCCGACTTCTCCTAGGTCGACGCGTAGAGGGCCTCGATCGCCTCAGCGTGGTTGGCATACACCACTTTGCGCTTCACCTTCAGGGTCGGCGTAAGCTCCCCGGTCTCCTGCGACAGGTCGCCGTCCAGGATCGCGAAACGCTTCACCTGCGAAACCCGTGAGTGCCGCTCGTTGACCTCGTCGACGACACCTTTGATCAGCTCGATCACCTGCGGGCGACGGACCAGCGAGACCATGTCGCCGGGCAGGCCCTGCGCCGTGGCCCACGGCAGGATCTCCTCGGCGTCGAGCGTGATCAGCGCGACCGGGTACGGGCGCGCGTCGCCATACATGACCGCGTACGAGATCCAGCGCGACTGGCGCAGCTCGTTTTCGATGTTGGCCGGCGCGATGTTCTTGCCGCCCGCGGTGATGATGATGTCCTTCTTGCGCCCGGTGATGGTGACGAATCCGTCCTCGTCGATCACGCCGAGGTCACCGGTGTACAGCCAGCCGTCCACGACGGTTTCGGCCGTCGCGTCAGGGTTGTTCCAGTACCCGGCGAAGACGTGCGGTCCGCGCATCAGAATCTCGCCGTCCTCGGCGATTCGTACCTCCAGGCCGGGCGCGGCCACGCCGACCGTTCCCAGGCGGAACTTCTCCCGCGTGGTGACCGTGCCGACCGCGGTGCTCTCGGTCATCCCGTACCCCTCGAGGACCGGGACCCCGGCGGCAAAGAAGAAGGCCAGCACGTCCTTGGAGATCGGCGCCGCACCGGTCAGCGCCTGCTTGAGCCGGCCGCCGAACACCGCCCGTACCTTGGCGAAGAGCTGGTCCGCTGCGGCGAACGCCGCAGCCAGCTCGTCGGGAACGGGGAGGCCGGCGCGCTGCAGCCGGCGCACCTCCAGGCCCACGCGCACGGCCTGGTCGAGGCGGTCGGGCGGGAGCGCCGTCGCGAAGAGCGTGTAGACCTTCTCGAAGATCCGCGGCACCGACGGCAGGAACGTCGGCCGCGCCTCGGCCAGCTCCGGGATGATGCGCCGGACGTCGCCGCCGTAGTAGACCAGGGTCGCGCCGGCGTACAGGCAGGCGAACTGCACGATCTGCGCGAAGACGTGCGCCAGCGGGAGGAACAGGTACACCACGTCGCCGGCGACGACATGGCGCACCTCCTCGACGATGTGGCACAGCGCGAGCCAGTTGCGGTGGGTGAGCACGCAGCCCTTCGGCGGCCCGGTCGTGCCCGAGGTGTAGATGATCAGGCTCGGGTCGCCGGGGTCGATGGCCGCGCGGCGGCGCGCCAGCTCGTCCGGGAAGTCACCGCGCAGATCGTCCAGGCCGCCGGCCTCGATCACCAGCGTGGGCACCGACGGCGAGATCTTCGCGGCCTGTGCCGCGTCCTCGCAGATCACCAGGCGGGCGCCGGAGTCGGCGACGATCCAGGCGCACTCCTCCGACGAGCTGGACGGGTAGATCGGCACCAGGATCGCCCCCGCCGCGAGGACCGCGAGACCGGCATAGCTCCACTCCGGCCGGGTCTCCGACAGCAGGCAGACCCGGTCACCGGGCTGGATGCCGGCGCCGATGAAGCCCTGCGCCAGCTCCTCGACGGTCGCAGCCAGCTCCGCGAACGTCCGCTCCGTGCCGTCGCGCATCGAGCGCAGCGCCACCTTGTCACCGAACGTCTGAGCCGCGACGAACGGAAGCTCCGCGATCGTACGCACGTCGGCCGTGTTGAGCATCGTGGTCATACCCGCTCCAACTGGACCGGCACTCCGTTGAGCACCGCTGTACCGGACAAGGGATCGAGCCGCAGGTCGTCGGTCAACCGGTTGACGTTGACCCCGGCGGTCTGGGACGCCACGGACAGTTCGACGCCCGGCCGGTCGTGGCCCCAGCCGTGCGGGATGCTCACCACGCCGGGCGCGATGTCGTCGCTGACCTCGACGGTCAGCTCGGCGTCACCCACCCGGGAGGTCACCCGGGCGGACCCGCCGTCGACGAGCCCGAGGCGTGCCGCGTCGCCACGGTTGACCACGACGGTGCACAGCTGCCGGCCCTTCACCAGGGCAGGGACGTTGTGCATCCACGAGTTGTTGGAGCGCAGGTGCCGGCGGCCGACGACGACGAAGCCGTCCGGCTCCTCCGGCGGCGCGCCCGCCAGCACCCGCACCTCGTCGGCGATCGGCTGCGGGGACAGCTCGATGCGCCCGGACGGCGTCTTGAGCACCTCGGGGATGCGCTCCCCGAGTGGCCCGAGGTCGACGCCGTGCGGCTGCTCACGCAGCAACTGCAGGGTCAACGGGTACGGGCCGGAGCGCAGCCGCAGGTCGATGACGCGCTCGCCTGCCGTGTCCCCGTCGAGGCTCGCCGGGTCGGCGCCCTTCATCGCCTTGCGCAGCTCCTCGTGCTGCCACGCCTCGACATCGACGTGCGGGCCGAGGCCGGCGAAGATCGCGGCCAGGCGCAGCAGGATCTCCGACTCGTCGCGCTCGTCCTCCCCGAGCGGCACCAGGGGCGGCGAGAAGTTGGCGACGTTGCGCACGGCGAACTGGTAGAACGCGAAGTCGTAGTGGGCGCTGCGGCTCGGCGGGGGCGGTGGCAGGATCACGTCGGCGTGCCGGCTGGTCTCGTTGACGTAGGGGTCGACGCAGACCACGAACTCCAGCGTGCCGATCGCCCGGTCCAGCCGGTCGGCGTTCGGCACCGAGGAGGCCGGGTTGCCGGCGACCGTGACCAGGGCCTGGACCTGCCCCTCCCCGGGCGTCTCGATCTCGTCGGCGAGGGTCACGGCGGGAAACTCGGCGACCACCTCGGGCAGGCCGCGTACCCGGCTGTGCCAGCGCCCGGTCGTGAAGCCCGGACCGGTGCCCTTCCCCCGCCGGCCGTGCGCGGGCAGCGGAAACATCGCGCCGCCCGGGGCGTCGAGGTTGCCGGTGAGCACGTTGAGGACGTCGACCAGCCAGCTCGTGACGGTCCCGTACTGGACGGTGGTGGTGCCGATCCGCCCGTAGACGGCGGCGCGCGGTGCCGTGGCCAGCTCGCGCGTCAGCTCGCGGATAGTTTCCGCCGCCACGCCGCAGCGGTGCGCGACGGCTTCGGGGGTGAACGGCTGCACCAGCAGCTTCACCTCGTCCACGCCGTTGACGTGCTCCGCGAGCCGGCCGAGCGTGACCAGGTCGGCGGCGAACAGCTCATGCGCCATGCCCAGCAGCAGGAAGACGTCGGTGCCCGGTCGGATCGGCACGTGCCGGTCGGCCGCGCGGGCGGTGCGGCTGCGGCGCGGGTCGACCACGACGAACCGGCCGCCGCGCTGCTGGAGCGCCTTGAGCCGGCCGGGTGCGTCCGGGACGGTCCACAGGCTGCCGTTGGACGAGTACGGGTCGGCGCCGAGGATCAGCAGGAAGTCGGTGCGGTCGATGTCCGGCACGGGGATGTTGAACGGGCTGCCGAACATGTACCCGCACGACACGTGCTTGGGCATCTGGTCCAGCGTCGAGGCGGTGTAGACGTTGCGGGAGCCGAGCGCCTTGCGCAGCAGGCCGGCGTAGAGGTTGCCGGCGAGCGTGTGCACGTTGGGGTTGCCGAGGTACATGGCGACAGCGTCGCGCCCGTGCGCCTCGATGACCCGGGTCAGGCCGGTGTGTGCCGCCTCGAACGCCTCGTCCCACGTGGCCGGCACGAGCTTGCCGTCGCGCCGGATTCTGGGTGTGCGCAACCGGTCGGGATCGGCGTCGAGCTGGCCGAGCGAGGCTCCCTTCGGGCAGATGAACCCGCCGCTGAACACGTCGTCGGCGTCCCCGCGTACCCGAATGATCTTGTCCGCGACCAGCGTCACCTCGAGGCCGCAGGTCGCCTCACACAACGGACACGTGGTGTACGCGGTCCGCGCCTCGTCAGCCATGCGATGTCCTCCTCGCCGCCATGTAACCGGCTGCATTGCTGCACCGGCAGTGCGGGAACCACAACAGTTACCGGCCAGTTAACAGGGCGCGCGCCCGCATGACGAGAGGCCAGCCAAGATCGTCACAACCCCGATCATGAATCGAGGGCGTCCAGCTTCCGGGCCAGTTCGAGGCGGGACGACACGCGCAGCTTGGCGTAGATGCGCGACAGGTACACCTCGATGCTGCGCGGGCTGTAGTGCAGCGCGGCGGCGATCTCCCGGTTGCGCATCCCCTGCTGGACCAGGCGCGCCACCCGCTCCTCCGACTCGGTGAGCAGCCCCGCCGCGCGGGACCGGGCCCGCGGCACCTTCGCGCCCCGCTCGTGCAGCCGCCGGGCCGCCTCGCGGCGCAGACCGTGCGCCCCGAGCCGGGCAAACGTCTGGTGCGCATCGACCAGATCGTCCACCTCGGAACCCAGCGCCAGCTGCGCCCGTGCCCGCTCGAAGACCAGCCCACCCGCCTCCGCGTTCCGCACCGCCTTCATCAGCTCGTCAGCGTCGCGGTGGACCAGCCCGGTCACCCGGTGCAGCGTCGTCTGCCACCACGGCGACGCTCCGGTCATCGCCACCTCGGCAAGCGCGTCGAGCGCCCGGCCGGCCTCCTCGACCCGCCCCTGCTCGAACTCCAGCTCGGCCAGCCGACCGAGCAGCAGGCAGATGTACGTCGGCGTGACGGGATCGTCCACGGCGGTGCGGAGCGTGCGGCGGGCGCCGGCCACGTCGCCACGGGCGGCGAGAAAACCGGCCAGCGCCCAGGCGTTGAGGCTGCCCGTGCGGCGGATAGCCGGCGGCGGACGGCTGGCGAGCCGCTCGGCGAGGACGAGTTCGCCGCGCCAGGTACGCATCTCCAGCTCTATCGCGGTCAAGTCGGGTATCAGGAGGCTCTGCTGGCGCGACTCCAGCTCGGCGAGGACAGAGCGTTGCAGCTCCAGGGCCGTGTCCCAGCGGCCGCCGAACCAGTGCAGGGCAACGGTGGTGAGGCCCAGCTCGCCGGGGAAGGCATGGCGCGCGTCCGCCTCCTCGGCCAACTGCTCGGCCAGGCGCAGCCGCCGCGCCGCCTGGGGTACCAGGCCGGCCAGCGCCTCGTTCCAGGCGCCCATGGCGAGCGCCTGCAGCCGCAGCGTCGTGGAGGTGCCGGCGGCCAGCAACGCCCGGTCGGCGAACTTGACGGCCTCGTCGAGGCGGAACCGCAGCGCGCTGAGAAACGCGAGCTGGGTGCAGACGACGACCTCCTCGGCCGGCGAGGCCGGCACAGCACCGGACGCCAGGGCGGCCTCCTTCAGGGCTTCGGAGGTGCGGTCGGCGTAGAGGAGGAGGACGGCCCGCTGGGCGTGCAGCGCCGCCGGAGCGGGGTCGGCCTGTACCTCCTCGTCGGCCACTTCCAGCGCCTCCGCGACGCGGCCGAGCCCGAAGAGGCTGGCGATCATGGCGGTGGCCGTCCGGACCCGGTCCTCGCCGGCCGGCAGAATCGTGAGCGCCTCCTGGCCCGCCGCTGCCGCGGCGGCCGGCCGGGAGGCCCGGGCAAGGGCCCGGCAGCGCAGCGCGAGCAGCCCGGCCCGCTGGGGCGAGCGCTCCGCGCTCCCGGGCAGCAGCGCCAGCGCCCGCGCACAGAACGCCGCGGCAGCCTCCGGAGCCCGGCTCAGCGCGTGCCGCGCAGCGTCGGTGAGCACGGCGACGGCGGTCGCGTCCCCGGTGCTGGCAGACTCCGACAGGTGCCAGGCCAGCTCCAACAGGTCGACCGTGCCGCGCTCCGCAAGCAGCCGCTCGGCGACCAGACCGTGCAGCCGGCGGCTTTCGGCCGGCCCGATCTCGTCATAGAGCGCTTCGGCGACGATGTCGTGGCTGAACCGGTAGCCCCGCTCGGGGTCGTGGGTGACCACGTGCGCGCGCACCAGCTGGTCGAACGCGGCGGCTACCGCCGCCGGGGCCAGGCCGGAGACCTCCGCGACCAGGTCCAGCCGCTCCAGCCGCACGGTCCGCAACACCGCGAGGGTACGGGCGACCGCGCGCGCGTCCGGGGCCAGCGGGACGACCCGGCGCAGGACCGTGTTGCCCCGGGTCAGGCGGACCGCGCCCGGATCCACGGTCAGGTGCGCGTGCCCACCGTCGACGGCCACGAGCCGGGACTCGGCGAGCGAGCGGGCGATCTCCGTCGCGAAGAACGGGTTGCCGTCGGCCCGCCCGTGCACGTCGGCCGCCAGGTCGTCGTCGGGCGCGCCGCCCACGAGGGGTGCGATCATCTCGCCCAGCTCGGCGCGGCTCAGCGTACCCAGGTCGAGGCGGACCAGCTCGGCGTTGTCGGCGAGGCGTTCGAGCAGCTCGTCGGCGGCGGCGTTCGGCGTGGGCAGGTGCGCCCGGACCGCCGCGACCAGGGCGATCGGCGCGGACGCCAGCCGGCGTAGCACCACTGACAGCAGCGCGATGGAGTCGTCGTCCAGCTCGTGCAGGTCGTCCACGACGAGGGCCAGCGGGCTCGCCGTCGTGAGCGCGGTCAGCAGGCGGGTCACCATCGCGCAGGCTCGACCGAAGGCGTCGGTCTCGGGTACCCCGGAGAGGTCCAGGACGGTGAGCGCCTCGCGCCGCAGCCCGTCCGCGAAGCTGTTGTCCGGAGTCACCGCGCGCAGCGCGGCGCCGAGCGCGCCGTAGGGCACCTGGCGTTCGAGCCGGTCGGCGCGCACGGCGACGACGCGCCAACCCTGCCCGCCGAGCACCCGGGCCGTTTCGGCCAACAGCCTGGACTTGCCGATGCCCGCCTCACCGGCGACCACGATCGCGACCAGGCCATCGGCCGGCACGCGGGCCGCTGCCGCGAACAGCAGGCCGAGCTCGGCACCCCGGCCGACAAACGGCGTCCCGATGACCCACCTCCCGTTCCTGTCGCCAACGTACGCCGGAGCCTTAGTAGTTAGGGACTCCCAACTGGACCGCTCCCGCGACCGGGTGTCCCATGGTGACATGTCGATCGAGGGCGCGTGCGCACCGCTGTTTGCGCAGGTTCGTGACGAGTTCGAGCGCAACTTCGCCGAGCGTGGTGAGGTCGGCGCATCGGTAAGTGTGACAGTGGACGGCGAGACCCTCGTCGACCTGTGGGGCGGCGTCGCAGCGCCCGACCGCCCGTGGGCGGAGGACACGCTCACCAATGTCTGGTCCGCGACGAAAGGCGCGACGGCCCTGTGCGCGCACATCCTCGCCGCCCGCGGGCAGCTGGACCTCAACGCGCCGGTGGTGACGTACTGGCCGGAGTTCGGCAAGCACGGCAAGGACGTGATCCTGGTCCGGCACCTGCTCAACCACCAGGCCGGGCTGCCCGCGCTCCGCAAGCCGCCGCCGGCCGGCTGCTTCTACGACTGGGATCTGATGGTCGACGCGCTGGCGAACGAGGAGCCGTTCTGGCGGCCCGGCACGCGCAACGGGTACCACGCGCTCACGTTCGGGTTCCTCGTCGGCGAGGTGGTCCGCCGGGTGAGCGGCCGGCCGCTGGGCGAGTTCTTCCGCGACGAGGTCGCCGGACCGCTGGGCCTGGACTTCTGGCTGGGCCTGCCGGCTTCCGAGGAGGACCGCGTCGCGCCGACCATCCCGGCCGATCCGCCGGGCCCCGGGGACCCGGTGTCCAGCTTGTACGTCGCCGCGTTCACCGATCCCACCTCGGTCCAGGCGCTGATGCTGGTCAACACCGGCGGGTACATGACGACGCCCGGGGAGTCGGACA
>Ga0137372_10005811_pt1 | contig 12021 bp, 10 predicted proteins | sample SagtaG_6_FD_104911 | JGI IMG/M metagenome (GOLD analysis project Ga0137372, IMG submission 104911) | Vadose zone soil microbial communities from Sagehorn Ranch, Mendocino, California, USA - Sage1_R_60_16 metaG | ecosystem: Environmental > Terrestrial > Soil > Vadose zone | place: USA...
CGATGCAGTGCAACGCCTTCTTCGACGTCTACCTGGAGGGCCCCCAGGGGGCGATCTGGTTCTGGACCGTCTTTGGTACCGGCCTCGCCGTCAGGACCACCGCTGCCGCCTCAACTCAGAAAGGGACCGGGAAGCCTTCATGGACCACGGAGAGCACCTGGGCGTAGACCCCAGCAACCGCGTTGGTGAGCACGTTGGTGAGCACGCCGGTGCCTGCCACCTCGCCGCGCGGGGAGCGTTCCGCTGCTGCGGCGTCCGGGTCGACGCCGTCACCCTGGAGGAGGCCGTCGACCGCCTGAGGGCGTTTTCGCGGAACGCAGGCGGGCGCGCTGTGCACCTCTGCAACGCCTGGACGCTTGCGCTTGCCCGCCGGGACCCCGCGTTCGCCGACGCGGTCAACCGAGGCGACCTCAACCTGGCCGACGGCGCGCCGCTGACCTGGGTCAGCCGTCGGGCTGGCTTCGGCCACATGCGCCGGCGGGTGTACGGGCCCGACCTCGTGCTCGCCACGGCGCGGGCGGGCCGGGACTGGAGCCTCAGGCACTACCTGTACGGCTCGACCACCGAGGTCGCCGCCGCGCTCGCCCGGCGGCTCACCGAGCTCGCCCCGGGCGTGGAGGTCGCCGGAGTCGAGTCCCCGCCGTTCCGGCCGCTCTCCAGGCGCGAGGAGGCGGAGCTGGCCAAGCGTGTGCGGCGTGCCCGCCCCGACGTCGTCTGGGTCGGTCTCGGCACGCCGCTCCAGGACCTGTTCGTCGACCGCTTCCGGGACCGCCTGGGCGTCACCCTGGTCGCGGTCGGTGCCGCCTTCGACTTCATCGCCGGTGCCAAGCGCCAGGCACCCAGGTGGATGCGGGACCACGGTCTCGAATGGGCATTTCGCCTCGGCGCGGAGCCTCGGCGCCTGTGGCGCCGTTACCTCATAGGAAATCTGGTGTTCATGGCAGGGGTCGCCCGCGGGGTCGAGGTCTGCCGGGCAGTGCCGCCGCCATCCCCGCCGCCCCCTCCGCCCCCGGCGCCGCCGCCGCCACCGCCGCCACCACCGCTCCCCCCGGCGGCGCCGCACGCGGCCGGGACAGGGGCAGGGGCAGGGGTCATGGGGCGGCGGCCATGAAGGCCGACGCGGTCGTGGTCGCGTACCGGTCCGCCGGCGTCATCGGCGACTGCCTGCGTGCCCTGCGCGCGGACGGCGCGGTCAACCGGATCGTCGTGGTGAACAACAGCCAGGACGCCGAGACCGCGGACCTGGCGAGCGCCTTCCCGGGCACGGTGCTCCTGCAGCAGCGCGAGAACGTGGGGTTTGGCCGGGCGGTGAACGCCGCCCGCGAGCACGTGGCCGCCGACTGGGTCGTGCTGGCCAACCCGGACGCCGTGCAGTCGCCGTCCACCACCACCGAGTGCCTGTCGTTCCTCCGGGCCCGAGACGCCGTAGGCGTCCTCGGGCCCAAGGTGCTCGGCCCGGACGGCCGCCTGTTCCGAAGCTCGCAGTACGACCTCGACCTGTTCCGGCTGGCGGCGCAGTCATTGCTGGAGCGCCACCGCCCCCTGCGGACGGCGGCCGCTCGGCTGCGGCTGGACGGGCGGGTTGGCCAGCAGCGCAGCGCGGCCGCGCACCGGACAGCGCACCGGACCGACTATGTGATCGGCTCCTTTGTGGTGTGCCGGAGCCGCGCTCTCCACGAGATCGGCTGGTTCGACGAGTCGATCTTCCTCTTCGGTGAGGACCAGGACCTGTGCCGGCGGATGCGCCGCGCCGGCTGGGAAGTCTGGTACGCCCCGGTCGGCGAGGTCGCGCATGCCGGGGGCCACTCCTGGCGGCAGCTCTCGGACCAGGGTCGTGCCTATTTCCACGAGGCCCGCTTCCGGGAGCTGCTGCGACGGCGCGGGCCGCTGCAGGCGCAGGCGTACCGGCGCGCCTACCGCGCGCGAGCCCGTCTCGGCCGGCTGAGACGAGCAGGCGTGGCGCTGCCGCCGGGCGCGGGCTCGAGGAGCTGAGCAGGTGCTCAGGAGGGCCTTGCGGCCTCGACCGGTCTGGGCGGCGCTCAGGCGGCTCGGGGCGTGGGGCGCGCTCGACCAGACTGTGCTCGCGGCGAGCAGTTTCCTGATCGGCGTGGGCGTCGCCCGCAGCGGCGGCCCGAGCGCCCTCGGCCTGTTCGTCCTCATCTACAGTCTGACGCTCTTCGCGAGCCGGCTCCTCCAGGCCTGCCTCGGGGACCCGCTGGTGGTCGAGGCCCACGGCCAGGGCCGCACGGACGGCGTGGCGGCGGCCCGCCCGGTCGCCGCGGCGGCCCTCGTGCTCGGTCTGGCCGCGGCGCTGGTGTGGCTGCTGGCCGGCGGCCACGTCCCGGGCCTGCCACCGCCGCGCCCGGCAAGGCTCCTGCTGGTCCTCCTGCTGCCGCTGGGAGCCCTCCAGGACCTTGCCCGGTCGTTGCGGCTCGTCGCCGCGGGCGAGCGGCGCATGTTCACCGGCGACCTGCTGGTGGCCGCCGCCCGGGTGGGCGCCCTCGGTCTCGCGGCGGCCGGTGCGCGCGGCCTGTCGCTCGGGCTCTGGGCGGTGGCATCCGGCGGCGTCGCCTGCCTGGCGTCCATCAGCACCCTGCTGGGCGGCTCCAGGCGCCCAGGGGCGCTGTCCCGTCTGTGGCGGCTCGGCCGCTGGCTCATGGGCGAGACCCTGTTGTACGGGCTCACGATCTATGGCATCTGGGTCCTGTTCGTACCAAAGGCGGGGATGGACGTGGCCGGGCGGTTCCGCGCCGCACAGCAGCTCTTCGCGCCCGTGCAGACGGTCCTGGTGGGGCTCAACACGGTGCTGCTCGGCCGGCTCGCCCGGGTCCGCGGCACCCCGGCCACCGCCGTAGGTGCCTGCGCGCTGGTGCAGGCGGGGCTCATCACCGCGTGGAGCGCCGTTGCCGTCGGGTTCGGCCCGGCCGTCACCGCGCGCGTCTTCGGGGACGGGTTCCAGCTCCCGCGGAGCGAGCTGCTGGCACTGGCGGGCGCCCTGCTGGCGACGACCGGCTTCGACCTTGCGGCGCTTGGCCTGCGTGCCGCCGGCAGGGGGCGGACCCTGATACGGGCACGGGGAGCGGTTGCCGTCATCGGGCTGGCCGGGGTGATCCTGTTCGGCACGACCTTCCTTCGGGTCGCCGCCGTCATCGTCGTCAGCCAGCTCGTCGGCATCTGGCTGGCGTGGCCGGCGCGTCCCGCCGCTGCCCCGGCTTCGGGGTCAAGACCACCACCAAGGGGGCCGGACAATGGAGACGATGGAGACGATGGAGATACCGCGGCGCACCGCGGCCGAGCTCTACCTCGACCTGCTCAAGAAGTGCCTGACCCGCTACCTGTTCGGCGAGGACTACGTGCCGGTCGTCCCTAAACGGGCAACCGCCAGGCGCCTGCTCTTCCAGCCCGTCCGCGGCGCACTGGCGGCGCGCGACCTCGAAGTGCTGCGGAAGGTCCCCTTCGACCCGCGGGCGCGGGCGGAGGGGCGGGACTGGCCGGCGAGAGCCGAGAGCATGATCGGGCTGAAGCGGCTCGACAACGTGCAGCACTGCGTCACCGACGTGCTCCGCCGCGGGGTGCCGGGCGACCTGATCGAGACCGGCGCCTGGCGGGGAGGAGCGACCATCCTCATGCGGGCGGTCCTGGAGGCATACGGCGACGCCGACCGCCGGGTCTGGGTGGCGGACTCTTTCCAGGGTCTGCCCAAGCCGGACCCGGAGCGCTGGCCTGCCGAGACGGGCGACGAGCACTGGACAAGGGAGCGGCTGACCGTCCCGCTGGAGGAGGCGCGGGCCAACTTCGCCCGCTACGGCCTGCTCGACGAGCGGGTCCGCTTCCTGGCCGGCTGGTTCAAGGACACCCTGCCCGCGGCGCCCGTCGAGCGGCTCGCCGTGCTGCGTCTTGACGGCGATATGTACGGGTCCACCATGGAGGCGCTTTGCGCCCTCTATCCCAGGCTCTCCCCCGGCGGCTACGTGATCGTCGACGACTACGGCGCCGTCCCCCAGTGCAAGGAGGCGGTGACCGACTTCCGGGCGGCGCACGCCATTGCCGACCCGGTGGAGTGGGTCGACTGGACCGGCGTCTACTGGCAGCGCTCCCGCGCCGCCCTGTAGGCCTGCTCCAGGCGACGGACGTGCCGGGAGGGGCTGAACTCCCGGCGCGCGAATTCGACGGCCGCGGCGCCCATCGCCCGGCACAGCTCGTCGTCGCTGGCCAGGCGGCCGAGGCTGGCCGCAAGGCCAGCGACGTCGCCGGGCTCGCACAGCAGCCCGGTTGCCTCGGCGACCAGCTCAGGAAGGCCGCCGGCGCGGCTGACGAGCAGGGGCCGTCCGGCTGCCAGTGCCTCCAGCGCGGCCAGTGGAGCGTTGTCGTCGCAGACCGAGGGCACCGCCAGGTAGCGCGAGGCAGCCAGCACCCGGCTCGCCCCGGCGTGGTCGAGACGGCCGAGGAAGCGCACGCGCCGCAGGCCGAGACCGGCGGCGAGCCGGCGCAGGTCGGCCTCGAGCGGACCGTCGCCGGCGATCTGGAACGGAGGGTCGCCGGCCTCGCGAAGGGCTCGCAGCAGCTCGACCGGGCCCTTCTCGACCGAGAGGCGGCCGAGATAGAGTCCCGCGCCGCCCACCTGCGGCGATGCGTCGGGCGGCAGGCTGGTGAAATTGCGAACCAGCGCCACGCGGTGCTCCGGCACGCCCCACTCCAGCAGCCGCCCGCGTAGAAAGCGGCTTGGCGCCAGGAACAGCCCGACCCGCTCCTGCAGGCGGAGGACGAAGCGGTGTGCCCAGAGGCTCGCCGCGTAGGCGGCCGACTGGGTGCGGGTGGGGAGGCAGCCGCGCAGCACGGCGTTGGCGTACGCGCCGTTCTCGCACCGCCGGCAGGGCGCCCCCTGCGTGAACTGGAGGCCGTTCGGGCAGCGTAGGCGGAAGTTGTGCACGGTCATGACCAGGGGAGTGCCGTGTCGCGCCGCCGCCATGTGAACCGCCGGGCCCAGCGCCGGGTAGGGGTTGTGGAGGTGGACGACGTCCGGGCGGAAGCGGCGGAGCTCGGCCACGACCTGCCCGGTCAGGCGCGGTGACCAGACCATCGCGGCCGCGGTCCGGGGGCCGCCTGGCAGGTCCTGGTTGCGCCTGGCCAGCAGCTCGACCTGGTGGCGCGCGCGCAGGAGGTCGGACTGGGCGAGCACGTACCGGTCCTCGCCGCCGGCCACCCGGTAGAAGCTGTGCGCAAGAAGGATGCGCATGGCCGGCGCCGTCAGCGCCTGCTGGCGGTGACGTCGAGCACGGCCCAGTTGCCGAGGGCGGCCAGGACCGAGGCGAGCGGGAGGGTCAGGCAGTACAGCGGGCGGGACTGGCGGAACTCCGCCCGCCGCCGCCCGCCGAGCCCGCCGGCGAGGTGCTGCAGGCTCCCGCTGAGGCTGAACCCCTGGCACTGGGGCGCCATACGCTCCACGTGGAAGCCGCTGGAGGCCAGCAGGGACAGTAGGCTGCGGCGGTCGAAGTGGTACAGGTGCCTCGGCACGTCCAGGCCGAACCAGAGCCGCCGGAAGGCCCTGCTCTCCAGGCTGGCGACGTTCGGCGCCCAGACGCGCAGCCGCCCGCCTGGCCGCAGCCACCCGTGGATATTGGCCAGCGCCGCGCGCGGGTCGTGCAGGTGCTCGATGACGTGCGACATGGTCACCAGGTCGAAGGCGCCTGCCGGCAGGCGCGCCGTCTCGGCGGTCCCGGTGACGACGTGCTCGTCGGGCAGCCCGAGGCGGGCCTTCAGGTCGCCCGCCGCCCGCTCGTCGGGCTCGATGCCCCAGACCTCCCAGCCGGCACGGGCCAGCTCGGCGAGCAGCAGGCCGGACCCGCAGCCGACGTCCAGGACCCTTCCTCCACCGGACGGGGGCGGCGCGGCAACGCGCTCAGGGCCGTAGCGGACCGTGTAGGGCGCGCGCACCAGCTCGCGGAGCAGGCGCGGCACCAGGGCGCGGCGGAGGTCCCGCTGGTTGAACGCGACATAGGACGGCGGGTACCAGGCGGCGATCGCCTCCGGGGTCGGCCGCGGGTTGGTCTGCACCAGCCCGCAGCCGCGGCAGCGGACCACGTCGAAGCGGCCCGGCCCGGGATGGAGGCGGTCCGGGCAGTCCCGGTAGAGGGGGCCGAAGTCCCGGCCGCCACAGATGGTGCAGGTCACCCACTCCCACCCGGCCGGCGACGACGGCAACGGCAACGACCGCGATGACGTCAAGGGTGCCGCTTCCTGCAGACCAGGACGAGGTCGACGGCCAGGTACTTCCCCGGGCCGAGCGTGAGCAGCCGCTGCAGCCGGGCATGCAGGCGCGGCGTGAGCAGGCGGTGCAGCCGCTCGGTCAGGACGCCGAAGCCACGGACCTCGGTCACCTCGAAGCCGTGCCGGTGGAGCAGCCGCCGCATGGCAGAGAACGAGAGCTGGCGTGGCTCCGGGCTGTCAGCGCCGTCAGCGCCGCCACCGCCGTCAGGTGGCCGCCTCCGGAGCCGCCGGGCGAGGAGGCTGATGGCTCGCAGGCTGGTCGCGTTCCCATGAACGTTGAGGACGAGCAGGCCGTCGTCCGCAAGCGCCCCGTGGAGGGTGGTCAGGGCCCGGGCGCGCAGTGCGCCGTCGGCGTTCAGGAAGAACCGGAACGCGGTGATGAGGTCGTAGGGGCCTTCCAGCAGCGATGGGTCCGTGGTCGCGTCGCCGCCGACAATGCGCGACCACTGCAGCTTGGCCCGGGCGAGCTCCAGCATGCTCGGTGACACGTCGATGCCGGTGGACTCGGCCATCCGTCCGCCCTCCAGCGCGGCGATGACCCGCCCGGAGCCGCAGGCGAAGTCCAGGTACCGGGGGCGGGTGACCCTGAAGTGCCGGTCCAGGACGTGCATCAGATAGATGCGCTCCAGGCACCAGAGCCAGGAGTCGTACGACCGCGGGCCGTACAAGACGCCGTCGTAGTACCGGGCCTGGGGAAGCGTGATCGGGTCGGTCATCGTCATGGTCCCTCCTGTGGTCCCTCCTTCGCCCGCGCGCCGAGATACGCGCGCAGGTGCTCGACGGCTCCGGCACTGTCGAGCCCAGCGGCGTCGGCATAGGCCCACACGACCCTGCCGACCCATCCCCGCCCGGTGGTGACACCGTGCACGACCGCGCTCCGCGACGGCTTCCCGAGGTTCGTGGACGACTGCACCAGGAAGTGCAGGACGTCGAAGTAGGCCGGTGCGTCAGGACGCGCGCACTCCCAGTCGAGCAGGACCCATCCGGCCTCGTGCCTGAGGAGGTTCCAGGGAGTGCAGTCGCCGTGCGCCAGCCCGCTGCCGTCCCTGGACCGGCCCCTTCGGTGAAAGGCGCCCAGCGAGGCCGCAACGTCGGTCGTCAGCCGCCAGGGTCGCCATTGCATCCGCCAGTCGACGGCGTCGAGCACGAGGAGCCCTGGCTCATTGGCGAGCACCCGCGGCGCCGTCAGAGGGGGTGCGAGCCAGCGGCCATATGCCGCAATGGCGTTGGCCTCCCGGTGCAGGGACCGCCCGCCGGTCCCCGACAGGTTGACCTTGGCGACCTCTGACGGCCGCCCGGCCCGATCCATCATGAGGACGACGAAACGATCGTCGTGCGCGCAGCGCATCACGGCCATTGCACCGCCGGTCGGGAGGCGGGGCTTCACGAGATCCTGTACGGCGTCGGGCGGCGCCTGGCCGTGGGCCAGCAGCCTGGAACCGCCGAGGCGCGCGGCAAGCCGGGCCGTCAGCCACGCGGCCCGGCCCTTGGAGGTGATCGGGTGATAGACCTTGACCCCTGCGCACGCGGCTGCCCTCGGGCACTGGGGCAGCCACCACCGGGGCGGCTGCAGCGGGGGGAGCGCAAGCCAGTGGCCGATGAGGCCGCCGGCGCCGGTGACCAGAGCGGTCGCTTGCCGCGCCACTGGCCCTCCTCAGAGATTGCCTGAAATGGTCGCATATCTTGAAACTGACGAACAGCGCGTATCTTACCTTGTCGACTGGCTCCTGTCGCGCGCCCCGCCACGTCGTCGGGGAGCTCAGACGGTGGACCGGGCCCGCGCGGCGGCGCGACCACGAGGTTCGACGAGGTGGCTCGTCGACAGGGCGCTTCCGTATCAGGGTTGGATCTTGAGGGCAAGCTGGTGGGGCTGCGGATGGGGATCGGGGAGTGGGAAGAGCTCGGAGAGCGCGGCGAGGCCTGCGGCCCCCCGCCCGGCGAGCAGATGGTTCCCCCCGCCCGCGCCAGGTCCCGTCCAGACGACGACCGGAGCCGTCCGCTGCCGAAGCGCCTCGAGGGCTCCGGCCCACGTGCCGCCCTTCTCCGCCTTGGCCGCGACCACGAACGTCGCCTTCGACAGCGCGTAGATGATCTTGTTGCGCCCCATGGCGGTGGCGATGCTGAACCCGGCCGTCGGCTTGTAGGGCGTGCAGAGACAGAGCCGCCCCTCGCCGACCGCCCGCCGTACCTCGGGATCGCGGGTCGTCCGGAGAAGGGAGTCGGCCAGCACGCCGACGGCGCTCCCACCAGCATCGAGCGCGCCGAGCATCGCGAGGCGGTCGACGCCCTTCGCGCCGCCCGACACGACGCCGCAGCCGTGCGCGACGGCGTCGGCCGCCGCCTTGCGGACCACGCCCGCCTCGGTTTCGCCGATATCTCTCGACCCGACGACCCCCAGGAGGTCAGCCCGCAGCAGCGCAGGATCGCCGACCGCATAGAGCAGCGGCGGGGCGCCGCGGCCCAGCCGGTCCGCGAGCGTGCGCGGGTAGTCGTCGTCGACCGACGCGATCAGGCGGAGCCCCGACTGCTCGGCCTCGTCGAGGCGGAACGCGAACGCGCTGGCGGCGTCGAGCAGCCCCGCAAGGCGGTCCGCGAGCGACGTGTCCACTCCGGTTTTGCGGGCGATCGCGGCGGAACCGAGTCCCAGCAGGGCCGCCGGGTCGCCGACGTGGTCCAGCAGGGCCCAGTACTCCGACGCCTTGAGCGGGGCTGCCGGAGTGTCGACGAGCCGCTGGGTGAGCAGCAGCGCCGTCAAGGAGGTGTCCGATCGGGAAGCCATCAGGAGCTCTTCGCCTTCGCGAGGACGAACGGGTACACGGTACCGCTGCCCGCCTTCAGCAGCGCGACGCCGACCGTCGTGAGCGTCCAGCCGGAGTCGACGACGTCGTCGACGAGCAGGACAGGCCGGTCAGGGACGGGTGCGACCACCTCGAAGGCCGTGTACACGTTCAAAAGCTGCTGCGCGCTGTTCTCCATCTCCTTCTGCGGACGCGCCGGCCGGACCCGGCGGACGAGGTCGTGGAACTCCAGGCCGAGGCCCGCCGCCACCTGCCGGGCGAAGTCGGGGACGAGCGAAGGCGACGTGGTCGAGGGAACGCACGCGACCCACGTCAGGGGAGGGTCCGGCGCCCAGCTCCGTATCAGCCGTACCGCTGCGTCCACCAGCTCGGCCGGGTAGGCGCGATCGCGGTACTTCGCCTGCTTGACCAGACCACCCCAGCCTCCGTCGCCGTACTGGCTCAGCACCCTGCCTGGCTGTAACCGCAGGTCAGGGGGAATTCTGCCGTGCGGCTCGCTGAGGCCGGCGGGCCACTGCCGGCGTGGTGCGATCTCCAGCTTCACGCCGCGCAGGTAGAGATGCGCCTCAGCGACCAGGCTCGGATCGAGGTCGGTGCCGAGGTGCTGGCCGGTGCAGTTGTCGCAGCGACCACACGGCGCAGTCTCGGGGTCGTCGAGCTGGCGGCGGAGGAAGGCCATGCGGCACTCGGAGGTCGTCGCATACCGCGCCATCGCCGTCTGCTCGTCGCGGCGGAGGGCGGTCACCCGCTCGACCCGTCCCGAGTCGTACGTCCAGGGCTGGAGCGTCCGTCGCCATTTTCGGTCGATCCGCTCCACGGCCCCCTCCACCTCGAGGACCTTGAGCATCGCCTCAGCTCGGGTGCGGCGCACGTTGACCTCACGCTCGATCTCCGAGATGGCGACCGGCTCGGCACGCTGCTCCAGCAGACCGACGACCTGCTCGGCCTGCTCCTTGGGGGGAAAGGCGGTCCGGATGAAGTAGTCCTGGATGTCCCGGTCCTCACTGCCTCGAAGGAGGACCCCGAGGGCGCGGTCCACGGCGCGCCCGGCCCGCCCGACCTGCTGATAGTAGGCGATCGGGGAGCCCGGGCTCTGGTAGTGGACCACGAAGGCGAGGTCGGGCTTGTCGAAGCCCATGCCCAGCGCGGAGGTCGCAACCACGACCTTGACGCGGTTGCCCAGCAACTGCTCCTCGAACACGAGCCGGTCCTCGTGCTCGCTCTCGCCGCTGTAGGCGACCGCGTCGATGCCGTTCGCGCGGAGCCACCCCGCGACCCGCTCGGTGTCGTCCACGGTCAGGCAGTAGACAATGCCCGATCCGCGCAGCACCGGGACGGCACGCGCGAGCCAGGCGAGACGCTGGGCCTGCCGCGGCAGGTCGACGGCGCCGAGCACCAGGCTCTCCCGGTCGAGCGCTCCTCGAATGACCCGCAGGTCGTCGCCGAGCTGCTCGACGACGTCGCCGACGACCCGGTCGTTGGCGGTCGCCGTGGTGCACAGCACGGGCACGCCGCGGGGGAGCAGGCGCAGGACCCGGGAGATCCGCCGGTAGTCGGGCCGGAAGTCGTGGCCCCAGTCGCTGATGCAGTGCGCCTCGTCCACCACCAGCAGCCCGACCGTCTTGACCAGGTCGGAGAGCACGTCCCGGCGGAAGCGGTCGTTATTCAACCGCTCAGGTGAGATCAGGAGGATGTCGACCTCGCCCAGCCGAACCTGCTGCTCGATCGCGTCCCACTCGTCGCGGTTCCCGCTGTTGATGGTGGCGGCGTGGACGCCGGTGCGCTCAGCCATCTGGATCTGGTTGCGCATGAGCGCGAGCAGCGGCGAGACCAGCAGCGTCGGCCCGGCGCCACGGTCGCGGAGCAGGCGGGTGGCGACGAAGTACACCGCGCTCTTGCCCCAGCCGGTGCGCTGCACGACCAGGACCCGGCGGCCCCGCTCCACCAGCTCCTCGACCGCCTCCCACTGGCCCGGCCGAAACCCGGCAGCCACCCCCGCCGTGAGCCGGCGCAGCAGCTCCTCGGCGGCAGCCCGTGAGGTCTTGAGATCCATACGATCCATGAGCGGCAGCTTCCCCGATCGCGAGTGTCGACCAGACCAGGTCGAGAAACTTCTACCACACCACCCCGACGCCTTTTCCTGGTGGCGGACCAGCGACCAGGGTGGTGCTATGTACCCGTCGGGAACTGCACTCTGGGTTCCAGCGTCCAAAGGCGCCGGGAGGGACATGTGCTCAGCGAGTTGGACCGGCGTCAGCGTCGGGGGCGGCGGCGCCCGCGGCGCCCGCGGCGCCCTTGGCTCATCGGCGCGGCCGCGTTGGTGCTCTTGGCCTGCGCGGTGGCCGCCTGCCAGGTCGCGGTGACCCGGGCGCCGGCCCCGGCGCGCGGTCACGGTGTAACGGCCAGCGCGCTGGCGCATGGAACGTGGAGCCGGTTGCCGGCCGCGCCCATCCCCGACCGTGACAACCCGGTCGGGGTGTGGACGGGCCGGGAGCTGCTCGTCTGGGGAGGCCAGTCCGGCCCGCACGACGCGGTCGTCCATAGCGACGGGGCCGCCTACGACCCGGCGCGCGACGCCTGGCGGCGCCTGGCCCCAAGCCCCGAGCCGCGAGGTTCGCTGCTGGCCTCGCACCTGGTGTGGACGGGCGCGCGGCTGTTGGTGTGGAGCGACTGGCGGCAGACCCTCCGCTCGGAGCCGGTGACGCTGACCGACGGGCAGAGGGCCACCGAGCTGGTGACCCAGGACAGGGTCGACCTGTGGGCGTACGACCCGGCCGCCGACCGGTGGGCCGTGCTGCCGCCGGCACCAGGACAGCCACCGCTGGGCGGCGCGGAGATGCTGTGGACCGGGGAGGAGGTGCTCAGCATCAGCGGCCGCCCCTACGGCGGACCCGCGCTCGGCGGTGACCCGGGCGCCCGCTACGACCCGGAGCGCAACCGCTGGCGGCGGCTGGCG
>Ga0137372_10005813_pt1 | contig 12019 bp, 15 predicted proteins | sample SagtaG_6_FD_104911 | JGI IMG/M metagenome (GOLD analysis project Ga0137372, IMG submission 104911) | Vadose zone soil microbial communities from Sagehorn Ranch, Mendocino, California, USA - Sage1_R_60_16 metaG | ecosystem: Environmental > Terrestrial > Soil > Vadose zone | place: USA...
CGGAATCCATTTCGCCTGTTTGCTACGCGAGTTTTAGTTCTCGATCAATCACGAGTAGCGAAACGAAACACCGAAAAATGGTAGGGCGCGACCGCCGGGCGCGCCGCTCGTCAATTCCCGCATCTATTCTGGATGCTCGCCGGCCAAAGAGATTGCCTGACAGACCCGAGCCCTGGGCCTCTGGAATCCGCCAGGCACATCTCCTCCACTTGCTCCCCGAAATTATGTGCGGCAGCCTCACATATTATTTCGAACACGGACCGCAAATTGAGCGTGTGCGGCGGCAGATTATTTTGATGCTGCGGAGATGGCTTCGTTCCGCTTTGCCGAACCCATTGCGGCAGACTAGTTTTGCGAATGAGGTCGCCCCAAAGCGAGATAGAGCAACATGGCAAACGCATTCTTCGGTTGGTTGATCAACATCCTGACTCGCTTTTCAGCAAGGCCGGCTTTTATCAACGGCTCATGGCGCTTTCGATGCGCGATGAGGAGTTCAAATTACAGTTGTTTCGCTTTGTAGATGTTCTTCCATCCCTCCACGGGTCCGGCGAAATCGTCGAACACCTCGAAGAATATTTCGCCGATGTGCGCGACGGCTTTGCGCCTTTTGTTCACGCTGGCATTCGTCTGGCGCGCATCGCTCCGTGGCTTAGCGGACGTGTCCTGCGCTGGAATGTCTCGGGAATGGCGCACCAATTCATCGCAGGAAAAAATGCAGACGATGTGGTCAAGACGTTGCGCAAACGTCGCGCGCAGAAAATCGGGTTCACTGTCGATCTTCTGGGAGAAGCCGTTGTCAGCGAAACCGAGGCCAACGAATACGCGGCTCGGTGCCTGGATTTGCTGGAAACTCTCACGCGAGAGACACGGAGTTGGACCGATCCGATCGGCAGAAATTCAGACCTTTTCCCCATTGTAAATGTCTCGATCAAAATTTCGGCGCTCTATTCGCAGATTTCTCCGGCCGATCCGGCTGATGCCATTGCGCATCTGGCGCCGAAGCTGCGGCCGATTCTGCGCCGCGCTCGAGAACTCGGCGCCTTTATCAACTTCGACATGGAAAGCTACGCGCACAAAAATGTTACGATCGAGCTTTTCAAAAGAATTTTCACCGATGAGGAGTTTAAAGATTGGCCGCACGCCGGGATTGTCATCCAGGCATACTTGCGAGACTCCGAAATCGATTTGCGCGATCTGATCGAGTGGGGTCGCGCACGCGGGACGCGTTTCGCGGTGCGGCTGGTAAAAGGCGCATATTGGGACCACGAAACAATAAAAGCGGCTCAGAACGGCTGGCGTTGTCCGGTTTATTCGCAGAAGCCAGAGAGCGACGCGAATTTCGAAGCGCTCACGCGGTTGCTGCTCGAAAATGAATCGATCGTTACTGGTGCGTTCGGCTCGCATAATGTGCGCAGCATCGCGAACGCGCAGGCGGTTGCGGATGAGCTCGGTGTCGATCGCAGCCGTTTCGAGTTTCAACTGCTCTATGGCATGGGCGGGCCAATCAAGCGGGCCCTGGTCGAAATGGGTTATCGTGTCCGCGAATATTGCCCGGTGGGTGAACTGTTGCCCGGAATGTCCTATTTCGTTCGCCGCTTGCTTGAGAACACTTCGAACGAAGGATTTCTTCGCGCAAAATTTGCAGAAAATCTTTCTGAGGACGAATTATTGCGCGACCCCCGGGAACTTTTGCGGAAGAGCCGAAATGGCGTGCTGCCGCGCTCAAATAACCTGATCACAAATGCTATGAAAGAGCCACATCCTTCTTACAACCGTTCGCTAGATACACCACCGGGCGATACCTACGAAAATGCGCCACTCACCAACTTCGCCCAGCAGGAAAACCAGGAAAAAATGCGCAAGGTTTTGAGTGAAATGCGCGCGCGTCTCGGGAAGGAATATCCGCTCGTCATCAATGGCGAAAAAATCTTCACGGGTAAAACAATCGCCTCTATCAATCCGAGTTCGCCCGAAGATGTCGTCGGCGCCGTCGCCGAAGCCGGCATTGAGGAAGCGGAGCGGGCCGTCAAGGCCGCGCGGGACGCGTTTGAAAAATGGCGCTGGACTCCATTTGAAGAACGAGCACAGCTGCTGGAACGCGCTGCCGCTATCATGGATCGCCGCCGGTTCGAGCTCTCCGCGCTCGAGGTTTTTGAAGTCGGCAAACCCTGGACGGAAGCCGATGGCGACATTCGCGAGGCAATCGACTTTTGCCTTTTTTACGCGCAGCAAATGCGTCGCATCACCGGGCGACCGCGCCTGACGCAGCACGTTCCCGGCGAAGAAAGTTACTATCATTACTGGCCGCGCGGCGTTGCCTTCGTCATTGCGCCCTGGAATTTTCCGCTGGCAATTCTTTGCGGAATGACAACCGCTGCGCTCGTCACTGGCAACACAGTCATTATGAAACCGGCCGAGCAATCAGCCGTTTGCGGCGCGATGTTGATGGAAATTCTGGAAGAAGCCGGCGTGCCACCCGGCGTGCTGAACTATCTTCCCGGCAAGGGATCGATCATGGGCGCGCATCTAGTCGATCACAAGGATGTCGATCTTATTGCGTTCACGGGGTCGCGCGAAGTCGGTCTTAGAATTTGGCAAAGCGCCGGAATCACGCGGCCGGGTCAAAGGGAGCTGAAGCGCGTCGTCTGTGAGATGGGCGGCAAGAATGCGGTTATCATTGATGCGGATGCCGATCTCGATGAAGCCATCGTGGATTGCACTTACTCGGCCTTCGGTTACCAAGGGCAAAAATGTTCCGCGTTATCCCGTTTGATTCTGCTCGAGGAAAATTATGATCGTGTCATGGAGCGCTTGCTCAAGGCCGCGGCGAGCGTGCGTGTTGGGAATCCGGAAGAACCGGGAATCACTGTCGGTCCAGTAATTGACGAAGCCGCATACAATCGAATCCTGGATTACATTCAGATCGGCAAGTCGGAGGCCACGCTTGCTTATCAACGTGAAGATGTACCGGCCAAAGGCTTCTTTATTCCGCCAACTATTTTTTCGGATGTGAAACCAAATATGCGCATTGCGCGCGAGGAAATTTTCGGGCCGGTGGTTAGCGTCTTAAAAGTGGGCGATCTTGACGAAGCGATCGCGGTTGCCAACGGCACTGATTATGCCCTCACTGCTGGGTTTTTCTCGCGCAGTCCAGAAAACATCGAGCGCGCAAAAGCGCAAATCGAAGCGGGTAACGTTTATATCAACCGCTCGTGCACGGGCGCAGTGGTGGGCCGGCATCCATTCGGCGGATTCAAGATGAGCGGCAGCGGCACCAAAGCCGGTGGCGCGGATTATCTGCTGCAATTTTTGGTGCCACGTGTAGTGACCGAAAACATCACGCGTCATGGTTTCGCGCCCGAGCAAACGCCAGAATATCGCGACGAATTCCTTTGGCCGAAGCGACAGTAACAGCGGCATCCTTGGGGAGTGCGGGGTGTCGCCGGCCGAAACAATCTTGAGATCGCCAAAAGGCGGGCGCGGCTTAGAACTCCGGTTGTTCCTTACTCAATAGCTTCACGACGGTGATGACCATGTAGATTACCGGCCAGGCCGCCGTCAAAAGGATGAGCGCAAAGGCTACCATCTCCTTCGCCAGCTCCCGCGCAGCTTCGATCCGGAATTCACGTCTTAAATTGTAAAAGGTCCGGAATTCCGATCTGCCCTCTCCGTCGTAGGGCGAGGAATACCCGCGCCATTGGGCGAAACCTGAATGAAAAAGGTAATCCGTCTCTGGAAAGCGCCTCTTTCCGGCAGCGAACGGACCCGTCGGTTTCATGGCCTGTGATCCAAAACTCGGACGATACCGGCAACTATGATACCACGTCGCGAGAAGGAATCAGCCTGAAATTAACGCCTCAAAACCTTGCCAATCGGAGGGCAATTCAAAAACGGGATTTGGGGGACCTCATGCATCGTGAGCAGCTCACAATGCACGAGGTTTGGATTTTCACTATTGGGCCAAACTCAGTCCCTCTTCCCCCTCTGGGTTATTGCCAATGACCCGGCATCCACACCCAGCCGCCACCCCTGGGCACCCATTGGCCTTCGACCCATACTGCCGCCACCCTTGGACGCACTACCCAACTGCCCGACACCCAGACATAGGTGGTTCCAGTCCATCGCCAATAACCCCTTGTCCAGAGATATCCGGGTCCCGGCGCCACCGTCTGCGATTCAACTCGAACGGCTGGTGGAGTCCTGGTCACTACCACCTCTCGGGCTGGACCGGCTGTTGTCACTTCCTGTGTAGTTGTCGTAGTTGTCAGCGTCGTCGGTTCCTCGGCGCAGCCGACTAACACAAACGGTGCCAGCGCCAACAGATAAATGCATTTTCTCATATAGCCTCCTTTTCCTAAATTCGTTTTGCGCGGGCAACTCGGCTTTATTGGAAGTGAAACAAGCTCGTCTGCTTGCTTGCGTGATTGATAGCAAAAGATCGATTTTAGCTGGATGATGCGGGATGCTTTACATCGTCTCCACACCAATCGGCAACCTCGGTGACATCACCTTGCGCGCGCTTGATGTGCTGAACTCGGTCGATGTGATCGCGGCTGAAGACACCCGCCATTCCGGAATGTTGTTGAAGCGTTTCGAAATCAAAAAGCCGCTCCTCAGTTATCACGAGCACAATGAGGCGATGCGTGCCGCGCAGCTGGTCGACCGCCTCGCCGCGGGCGAAGACGTCGCGTTGATTACCGACGCCGGAACGCCCGCGCTCTCCGATCCCGGCGCGCGCCTCATTCGCGAATGCATCAAAGGCGGGCTTCCGTTCATGATCATTCCCGGACCCTCATCGATTCTGGTCGCGCTGGTCGGTTCAGGATTTTCAACTGAGAAATTTTGCTTTCGCGGATTTCTGCCGGTCAAAAGTGGTCGGCGTGACCGCGAATTACTCGCTGCCGTTAACCGCGAAGAGACAACAATTTTCTTCGAATCGCCCTACCGATTAACGAAAACGCTCGCCGCTTGTATCGAAATCATGCCGGATCGGGAACTCTGCGTCGCGCGGGAACTCACCAAGAAGTTCGAGGAATTTCAGCGTGGCACCGCGAGTCAGCTGTTGGCGCACTACCAGGCTCATCCTCTTAAAGGCGAGATTGTGCTGATGATCGCGGGTAGGGGCGATTGATCGCAATCGCCTTGACCGTGATCACGCCGCAACGGGCGGTTCGGGCGAACCGCCCTACCTTTGCGCTTGCACACACCCCGTAGCTGTGAGATTTTGCGCGGCTTTTTCTCCCCGGAAAAACCTTATGGCTTACGCAATTATCAAAACTGGCGGCAGGCAGTATCGTGTCGCGGAAGGCGATACAATCGATGTCGATCTTCTCGACGTTGAGGCGGGGAAGAGCGCGACGTTCGGCGATGTCTTGATGTATGCCGACGGGAAAGAGCTTACGCATGGAAACCCGCTCATCTCAGGCGCCAAGGTCACCGGTGAAGTCGTCGAACAGCGCAAGGATAAAAAAGTGATCGCGTTCAAATTTAAACGGCGTAAAGGTTACCATCGCACGGTCGGACACCGCCGAAAGCTGACCCGGGTGAAGATCAAAAGCATCAACGTCGGCGCGAAGAAAAGTGATGCGAAAAAGAACGAGAGTTAAAGCAGCCGCCAGCCATTAACTCTAAACTATCAACTCTCAACTTCTTAAGAAATGGCTCACAAAAAAGGACAAGGCAGCGTTAAGAACGGCCGCGACAGCGTCAGCAAACGGCTGGGGGTAAAGAAATTCGGCAGCGAAATGGTCGTCGCGGGCAATATCATTGTGCGCCAGCGCGGGACGAAGTTTTTACCAGGAAAAAACGTTGGGCTTGGTCGCGATTACACGATTTTCGCGCTGATCGATGGCAACGTCCGTTTCGATCGCGCCGGGCGGCGAGTAAATGTCGATCCTGTCACGGGTAGAAATTAGCCGAGCGATTCTGCTTTTCGGCTCTCGCCCGCCTGCGGTATAAAGCGATTTTCGGTGATGAGATACAATACCTTTATCCTCTTTGGCGCGCCTGGCAGCGGCAAAGGGACGCAGGGCAAAACGCTGGGCACAATCCCGCGCTTTTATCATTGCGCATGCGGCGATGTATTTCGCTCGATCGACACGCGCACGAAGGTTGGCAAAGCCTTCCTTGAATACTCCAGCAAGGGTCAACTCGTGCCCGATGAGATCACGGTCGAGCTCTGGCGAGCGGCGATCGACGCCGCGGTGGAGACGCACAAGTTCAAGCCGGACATCGATACGCTCGTGCTCGACGGTATTCCGCGGAATGTCGGCCAAGCCAAAATCATGGAGGAAATGATCGACGTGAAGAAAGTGTTTCATCTCTCCTGTCCGAGCCACGAAACGCTGTTTTCACGGCTGAAAAAGCGCGCCTTGAAAGATAACCGCCTCGACGACGCGAACGATCAGGTCATCCAGCGCCGCCTTGACATCTACGAAACGGAATCGAAACCCGTACTCTCCCATTATGGGGAAGAGCTGATCACCGTGGTTGACGCGACTCAGCCGCCCGCCAAAGTTCTGCTCGACATCCTGGAGAGCGTGAACGACGGCGTGTATGAACCAGCAGCAGTTTGAAAATTTCACCGCTTCGAGCCTTTACTGCGACAAATGTAAAGTCGCGATGCCCGTGCGCGAGCGATTGCTTTTAGTCCTGCCGGACCGGGAGATTTACGATTATCTTTGCACCGAATGCGCATCGTCGGTGGGCCGGCGTGAAATCACTGCCGGCGAAAAATTAATGGCGCAAGCCGTTGCCGGACGGCGACGGCGGCGATCTGCGCCAGTTCATCAGCTGACGCCGTAATTCGGCATGCGCATTGTTTTCATCGGCACGGGCGAAATCGGCGTGCCGACGCTGCAAGCGCTGTTGCGATCAAGCGAGCATAAGCTCACCGGAGCCGTGACCCAGCCGGACAAGCCAGTCGGTCGCGCTCAACGCATCGAGCCGACGTCGATAAAGAGGGCATTGGCCGGAACGAAGATCTCGATCTTGCAACCAGAGCGGATCAAAGATCAACAAGCAATCGAAGAAATCCGCGCGCTGCAAGTGGATGCGATTGTTGTAATGGCTTACGGACAAATCCTGCCGCGTGAAGTGCTCGAGATTCCGCGCATCGCTTGTCTGAACTTGCACGCATCCCTTTTGCCGCGCTGGCGCGGAGCCGCGCCGATCCAAGCGGCGATCGCGGCGGGCGATCCCCAAACAGGCATTACGGTGATGTACATGGCTGAAGGCCTGGATACCGGCGACGTCCTGTTGCAGCGCGGAATCGACATCTTGCCGACCGATACGGCCGGCTCATTGCATGATCGATTGGCGCAGATTGCACCCGACGCGTTGCTCGAAGCTTTGCAAATGCTTGCGAAAGGCAATGCGCCCCGCACTCCGCAAGACAATTCGCTCGCTACTTATGCGCCGAAATTGACTCGGGATAACGGCAAAATCGATTGGTTGGAGCCCGCCGAAATAATTGAGCGAAAAATTCGCGCGTTCAATCCATGGCCGGGTGCATTTACAGAAATTGCGTCACCCGAGGCGTGAAAGTTGAAAATCGTTTCGGCCGCAATTATCGATTTTAGTGGTAAGCCCGGGGAAACTTTGCGAAGCGACAAAGAGCTTGTTATTGCCGCCGGTAAAGGCGCACTTTCATTGGGCGAAGTGCAACTGGAAGGAAAGCGGCGGATGAGCGCGGCGGAGTTTGTGCGGGGGCACCGCGCGTTGTCATCCTGAACGAAGTGAAGGATCTCACACAAGCTGGGTTGAGGGCACTACTTAGTTTGTGTGCCGCAACCATCCCGGGCGAGATCCCTCGCCGTCTTCGCGGCTCGGGATGACATGCGTGTTTCTGCTTTTCAAACATCGGCTTCTTCTGTTTGATTTCCCTGGCATGCAAACGGAAGCTCCAGCTTATAAGCGCATTGTGCTCAAGTTGAGCGGCGAAGCGCTCCAGGAGCGCGGCGGTCGCGACAATATTTCGCTGGGTGTCGTGCGCGAAATCGCGGAGCGCATACGGGATGTTCGCGATCTCGGTGTCCAGGTGTCGATCGTAATTGGCGGCGGAAATATTTGGCGGGGTGTCTCTGCGTCGCATCGCGGCATGGATCGCACCACGGCCGATTACATGGGCATGCTCGCGACGGTGATTAATGCACTGGCGTTACGCAGCACGCTCAGTCAGATGGGGGTTGAAACCCGCGTGCAGACCGCCATCGAAATGAAAAACGTGGCCGAGCCCTTCATTTTGGGCCGCGCCATCCGCCATCTCGAACTTGGTCGGGTTGTCATTTTCGCCGCTGGCACAGGTAATCCCTATTTTTCAACCGACACGACCGCGGCACTGCGCGCGAGTGAAATTCACGCCAATGTCATCCTGAAAGCGACCAAAGTCGCCGGCGTCTATGATCAAGATCCAAATACTCATCCAGACGCGAGATTCTACGATCGCCTCACATTCACGGAAGCGCTCACGAAACGATTGCAGATCATGGATTCGACAGCCTTCAGCCTTTGCATGGACAATAAGATCCCGATCGTGATTTTCGATATGAACAAGCCAAGCAACATTCGCGATGCCGTGCTCGGTCGAAAAGTCGGTACCCTGGTTTGCGATGAGCCGCAACCGACGTAAAGCTTCACTAACATGAGCAGAGACGACATTCTTTTGGAGGCCGAAATGTCGATGGAAAAAAGCGTCGACTATATGGTGCATGAATTTGCCGCCGTGCGCACTGGCAAGGCGTCGCCTGGACTGGTGGAAAATGTCGATGTGCAAGCGTACGGATCGACCATGAAGCTGAAGCAACTCGCGTTGATCACAACACCGGAGCCGCGTTTGCTTGTTGTCCAGCCTTTCGATGCGGGCACGGTGCCGGATATCGAGAGGGCCCTCAAGGAATCGAAGATCGGCATCATGCCGGCAGTTGATGGAAAGATTATTAGGCTGCCGATTCCGGAATTATCGGAAGAGCGCCGCAAGGATCTCGCGCGTTCGCTCAGCAAAATGGCGGAGGAAGCGCGCGTCCGCGTTCGGAGCAACCGGCGCACGGCGCTCGACGAAGCAAAGAAACTCAAAGCCGCTGGCGAATTAAGCGAAGATGGATTGCATGATCTGGAAGCCGAAGTGCAAAAGCTAACCGATCGCTTCGTCAAATCCGTCGATGATCATCTCAAGCACAAAGAAGCTGAGATCATGAAGGTATAGCGGCTCCTCGCCTTCCTCTGCCCCTTCCTCTGCCTCTTCCTCTGCTCTCTCCTGTCGAAGTCGATATTGGGACGTTTCTGTATGAATGAAATCTAGCGGTGCGCCCAGAGTGATGTCGGCTCGGAGTTCCGCATTCATGCAGTCTGGTGCAGCGGCCAAAGCTGCCTTTGTAGAACAAAGATTGGGACTAAGAAGGAAGTGGAAGAGTTACAACCGAACCAGATCAACCAGAAACTGGCACCAAAGATAAATCATCCCGCGCTGCGGTGTCATTCCGAGCGGAGGCGAGGAATCTCTCACAGGCCAGTGGATCATCTTCGATTGATGTAAATGTCTCCGAACCACGACGGATCTTTGTCGTAACGTGCGCGCTGTTCGGGCGAAAGTTTTTCGATCGGGAACGCGGACCGCAGCGAACAAAAAACGATTTGTTTTCCTATCCGGCGAAAATGCGCCTTCGGCATCGTAGCCAGGCGAGTCGGTGAGATTCACAAGATCGCTGCCATCCTGCCTTGCGGAGTAAATATCGAACCACGCATCGTAATCCCACGCGTAACGGCGCTGTTTGCCGCCGGCCCGAAACTCCAGTTCAGCTTTTTGTTTTGCGCGCGCCTCAGGCTCGGCATGCGTCGAAGCGAAGATCACGCGATCGGAATCGGGCTGGAAAAAACCGCACGTTGTTTTGCCCATGCCGGGCGAGACGCGGGTGTTGTCGCCCGTGTTCAGATCGAGCACGTACATTTGATAAGATGGATTTCCTTCCTCGCGCTCACTTTGAAAAATTAGTTTGCTCGCGTCCGGCGAGAAATAACCTTCGCCACTGCGCCGGCCTTCGAAGATCAACTGGCGCGGATTCGTGATGAAGCGCGATTCCTGATCGACTTCATCCGCAGCAGACGGCCGCGTGGCGGCCAGCGCCAGCGCAACAATCAAAATGGCAAAACGGAAATGCCTTAGCACAAAATGTTGTCGATTGTGCATCGAAACTCCCGCTGCTTCAAATTGAGGCCACACCTTGCGCCCTTTAGACGCTTGTCTTTGGATAGGTCGAGAGAGCGCGCGTGTATTGCGCGCGCTCGAACGCAGTCGGATCCGGGCAGCTTTTCTGGCTCATGATGCCCTTGATTTGCTCGACCGACTCGTATTGATGTTCGTCCATCCATTCACGCATTTCGCGTTCGATCACGCGAATGTGATCAATGCCACGCCGCAGCAGGACTGAGCAAAGCATCGTGACATCCGCGCCCGCCATGAGCATTTTAAGCGCATCCACGCCGTGATGAATGCCACTGGTAGCAGCTAAATTTGCGCCAATTCGCCCATACAAAAGCGCAATCCAGCGCATCGGCAGTCGCATCGCCATCGGCGTGCTGAGAAGCAGGTTGGGACTGACTTCGAGTGTTTCCAGTTCGATGTCCGGTTGGTAAAAGCGGTTGAACAACACCAGCGCATTGGCCCCGTTTTGATCCAGACGTCGCGCAAACCGGGAAAGATTCGTGAAAAATGGGCTGAGCTTCACCGCCACCGGGATTTTCAAAAGCCCCTTTACCGACGCGACGATGGTCAAGTATTCGGTCTCGATGTCCTCCGCGGTGCGCTCCGGGTCGGTCGGCACATTGTAGATGTTCAATTCCAACGCATCCGCGCCGGCTTGTTCAATTTGCCGGGCGTACCGTTGCCAGCCGCCAAAGGTCGAGGCGTTCAGACTGCCGATGATCGGAATATGCACCGCGGCTTTTGCCTTTGCGATATGATTAACGTACGCCTCAGGATCGACTTTGAAGTCCGGCTCGTCGGAAAAATCGGTGAGCGCGTCGGACGAAAATTCCCCGCCATTTCCAGAACCACGGCGCACCGCATAACTTCCCGGGCGAAGTTGTTCTTCAAAAAGCGAATGGAAAGCCACGGCCGACGCGCCAGCGTCCTCCATTCGCTTAATATTATCGAGATTTTCCGACAGCGGTGACGCAGATGGAACAAGCGGCGTCCGCAGTTTAAGACCAAGATAAGTAGTGGCCAATTTCATAAGATTGCCTCCAGAGCTAAGCTAAATGCATTCGTATTAGCCAAATCGTAATCGCGCGCCGCGTGCGCCGATGTACCGCAGTTGCGTTTTGCTGTGCAGTTATTATTTTACTAGTAAAACTGAGCAGCTCGGCGCGTGTTTGCGCTGTTGATCGGGACCAGCTACGCAGGGGTCGCCCCATCGGTCGCAACGGCAGCCGTGCATCGGCGTTGCTGGATTTGCATTTGTTTGCGCGGCCCTCCTCGACGGCTGTGCTCGTCTTCTCAAGGTTCGCGTAAATCAGCGAAATCAGATTGTGTTTTCTCATAGAACCTCTCCGTTTTGGTAATGAGTTACAGTAATGGTAGACGAGACGCTCCCCGTACTTTGCGTTTTACTTTGCAGAAATTGCTCAGCCGCAAAATAACCGTGCATTTCTTCGGAAGTTTCGAATCATGCTTCCCTAGATTCCGTCTTCGGTGAAAATCATCGACAATGAACGATGCGGATTACGCCGCTGGCGCAAACTACTGCCGAAGCCAGAGTTGGCGGAAGGTGCCGGCGTCTGCGCCGCTCGCGCGGAGGAGTTAGGTTCCGGATTTGAGGAACTCGAGAATTTTTTTGTGCTCTTCCGGAGTGAGATTGGCGCGCACGCGCATGTGCATCGTCGCTACGTCCCATTGGGCGGGACTTAGGGAAGCGGGCGATCTAATGTTATGACAACGCACACAGTTCTCCGCCCAAAGTTGCGCGCCGCTTTTTCCAGACGTTCCGGCAGCGACCTCTCCCGATTGCTTATTCGTCGCGCAACC